>WNFR01003951.1_pt1 | contig 18940 bp, 16 predicted proteins | sample 5400221 | NCBI WGS metagenome assembly WNFR01 (sample SAMN13153357, study PRJNA577476) | soil metagenome | isolation source: 40 cm soil under Madrone tree | place: USA:California | collected 2016-06-14 | reverse complement strand
CTTTTGCTCGATCAATGCCGGATCGATCGTGAAAGTGTCGTTGTTGGTATCGCAGAAGATTACCCGGCCCCCAGCCTGAGTAATTGTTTCGGAGGTTGATATCCAGGAATGGGCCGTCGTAATTATTTCGTCGCCCGGTTTCACGCCCAGGCCACGCATCGCAATGTAAAGCGCGTCAGTCCCGTTAGCGCAGGAAACGCAATGCTTCACGCCCACGGTTTCCGCCCAGGTCTGCTCAAACCGCTCCACTTCCGGACCGCGAACGAAGGCCGATCGCGCGATCACTTTGGCAATCGCCGCATCAATCTCCAATTTGATGCTCAGATATTGAGCATGCAGATCGACGAAGGGAATGTTCATGTTGCTAAAACCTGAAATCTGAAAAGCTGTTAAGCTGAAATGCGGATCTGAGAGTTTCAGCTTTTCAGCATCTCAGCGTGTCAGCTTTTAAGTTTACGCAGTAAACGAGCGGGGTTGCCGACGTAAAAACCAGGCTCGGTGATATCCCTGGTTACGACCGCGCCGGCGCCGATTACGGCTTTATCGCAAATCGCGACGGGAAGAATGGTCGCATTTGTCCCGATACTGACGCCATTGCCAACATTGGTTTTCCGCCAGAGATCGGGTTTACCGGCCGGACCGCCGGTGACAAGCGGATCATTAATAAACATCGCTCCGTGCGAGATGAAGCAGTCGTCCCCGATCGTGACCAGCTCGCAAACAAACGCATGCGATTGGATGCGGCATCGCTTTCCGATCTCCGCTCCCTTCTGAATTTCAACGAAGGGACCGACGAAAGATTCGTCATCGATCTTGCAACCGTAGAGATTCACCGGCTGCACGACGGTGACGTTCTTCCCAAATTTGACGTCGACGATAGCGACGGTGCGAAGCTCAGGCTCGTTCACGAGGGTTGTTGTCCATTCGACCGAAATGGGCGGGCGCGCTCCAGAATCGAAACGACGGTGCGGGCGTGGCCAAGACCGGTAAGTGGCGTCTTCGCATTGAGAATGCAATCGCTAAAATGTTCCGCTTCGGCGCGGAGCGGCTCGGTGAATTGAATTTGCGGGAGAAGAATATCCCCGCTCCGGTAATTAAATTGCCCGCGCTGGGGTTGATCGAAATCCATGTTTTGCCCCAAAATTGCCTTGCGATCGATTCCTTTGTCGTAAATGGCGATCCTGCTATCCGCGATGTCGTCGTAGACGACCATCTTTCGCGAACCAACCACGATCATCTTTCGAACTTTTTGAGGATCAAGCCAACTGACGTGGACATTGGCAATGACCTTGGATGGATATTCGAGATTGAGGAACACGACGTCGTCGATGCCTTCCTGCATGTAAGCCATTCCTTGCCGCGAGACCGAGACGGGTTCCGGATTTCCAAGCCAATATTGGATAATACTGACGTCGTGTGGCGCAAAGTTCCACAAGGCATCAATATCCGATCGAATTCGACCCAGGTTTAGGCGCTGGCTATAGATATAGCGGATCTCTCCCAGCTCGCCATTATCGATCAGACTCTTAACGTAACGCACCGCCGAATTGTAAATAAAGGTGTGGCCGACCATGACGACAAGCTTCTGCGCTTCCGCACATTTTTCGAGCTCATCTACTTCGCTCGCCTTCGTTGCGAGCGGTTACGGCGTCAACTTCGGCATCGTTAAGGACCACATCACGCGACTCGACGGCCTGTGTGCGGGGAAAGTTTGCCTCGACAAACCCCCGCCGCTCTTTGCTGGGATCGACCACGTACCGAACTTCGCAGCCCGATAGGGCTGAAAAATTCCGCAACAAGTTAGGGCCCCAGTAGCCACAGCCGAGCTGAGCCAGGATAAGCGGTTTCGTGTTCATCGTAGGTTGAGGGATGCGCGCCAGCCTGCAGCTGCTCTTGCGCTCATTTTGCCTTTTTAGATCGTTACTTCCACCGAGCCCGAGTTTTTCAAGGTGAAGTCCAGGACTCGCGACTCGGAGGACCCGCCAGTAGCTTTTGCCGCCGAAGGCGGAGACGGCCTGTGTACGCGCAGATTCACCATCGGCAAATCGCGGCCGGGTGGATCGGCCGGAACTTGTATCCGCGCCGTGCCGTTCTTGATCGAGACGTGTTCGAAAACAGTTTCCCGGCGTTTTCGGAACCATGCGACTACGTCACCAGCGGTCGCAAACCACGCCGCCCGCTTTCGCAAGTCGTCGAGCAATCCAACATAAAATCCATCCCACAATCTCTCGGGCGCAATGCTGCGATCGTGCCAATTGACCGTCAAAACACCTCCAAGTCGCTCACTGTTTTTTACGAGTTCGTTTACGGCCGAACTGCGCTTGTTCGGCGACAAATTCATATAAGAAGGGTAAAACAGCGCCGTATCCATGATGTGCATGGGGAGTTCCATTAGCCGGCTAGCATTCAGATGTTTGAATGCCTGCGTGGTTCCCGCGCGGTATCCGACAGTTTCGTTGTAACCAATCGTTGAGTCATACGAAAACCCGGCTTTTTCCAGAAGCTCCGGCGATCGCTTGCTAAAATAAAGCCAATGCATGCGAACTCCGATGTCTGGCGCGCCTGTTTCGGCACGAATCCGTTCGAGCTCATTCCTGCCTTTTCGATCGTCAAGCCAGGCATCGATGCCATGCACTCCAATCTCACGGCCGGCCTGCTGAAGGGTGCGAAGCTGATGGCGGAGCTGAGCGAGCTCATACTTCGCCGACCTTTTCTTTGATTCGCGATCACGCGCACCGGCGCCGGGGTTACCGCTCTCCGGGAGAATAAAAAACGTTGATTTAAGCTCTTTCTCTACCTCGACGTATTTATCCAGCTGCTCCCAGAAATCTTTCCGAATTCCCAAATAGACCGCTGGCAGTGATAACGCCGCTAACCAGTTTGTGGCGACCTGCCGGGCCGACCGTTTCCCCCGAAGAAAATCAATCACTGAACCAAACAAGGCGCGGCCGAGGAAGCCCCAGATGGTGTGATCGAAGCAGTGATTTCGAATTCCGAAATGATCAACGTCGTGCGTGAGGCAAACAATAAAGCGGTATCCTCCGGGGACCGGCGGAATTTCAACCAGTGGGATGCCGTGACTAACAATTAAGTTTCGGAGACAGTGAATGTGCAGGTCGAGCGTGGGAAATTGTGCGAAAGTTGCAGGCTGCCCGTTGGTAAGGAGATGTTCGATCTCTTGGAACAAGTCATAACCGAGGCGGATGATTGTCTGCGCGCCGGATTGAATTTCTACAGAAGCTGATTGTGGCCTGTCGGCGAAGTGCAATGGACCCGTCTGGCCATCGAACGATAAACAACTCCCATAGATCGGGATCGGGCTGCCGAGATGGGAAAGCAGGACGTTGGAATGCGAGCCGAACTTGCCGGCCACATTTCCATCAAATGGTGTGTTCTCGGACCCGTAAACAAGTATGAGAAGAGCAGAAGCATTTTCGACAGGCGCCCCTGAGCAGATCACCACATCGTAGGGAGCACCGGTGCGATAAAATTCCCATGGAGTCTTAAAGAGCTGAAAGAATTCCGCAACGACGTGGCGTTCTTCATCGCGCGCGCAAACCCCTATCATTTAGCGGAGTAATCTCATCTCGCGCCCATCAGAGCGCCGTTGCTCCGCGCAACGCCCGCCCGGCCGGTTGTGGAGATCTTTCAAACAGGGCACGAGCGCTCTACACTAATTCACTCGCCACATGGAGTAAGTTTCGCTTCTCTATTTTCCATTGATGGCCAATGTATACTTGTTGTCCGCGTCTGACAGTCTCTTGCATCTCCGCAGGATGAGTATGGACGTATTCGATCTTCCGCGCCAAATCGTCGGAATTTCCCAATTCGAAAAAGACTAGCTCGGTGTCTCCAAAGTAGTCCTGAATGCCGGCGGCCCGCGGCGCAATAACCGGCTTGCCCATGGCCAGGTATTCAAAAATGCGCGTCGGCGTATTGATTTTGGTGAAGAGATTGCGGTGATTAGGAATAATGCCCAGGTCGCAGCTATCGATAACTTCGACAATTTGCCTGCGATTCTTCATACCGAGATAGTGAACGGCAGCCCCGAGGCCTTTTTTGTCGGCCGCGTTCATCACTTCATCGAAAAAGGCGGTGCGCTCGCCGCAGACGAAGAGTTTGGCTGCAGGGATATTTTTTCTCACCTTCTCCAGTGCATCGACAGCGAGGTCAAATCCGTTTCTCTTGACGAGAGATCCATGATATAAAATGGCAAGCGGGCGGGTTGACTCTCCATCAGGGCGAGAATCAGCCTTCGGATCTACGAGGGGAAAGACATCTTCATCTGGCGCATTCATTACCACGGTTATTTTTCCAGACGGACAACTGCGGCCTGAATAGATCTTCTTGCATGCCAGGTTCACCGTCAGCACCGCATCCGAGAACCTGATACTCCATTTCTCCAGCTTTTCGAGGAGCCGCACACTAAGGCTCTCTCGCGGAAGGTTAAAAATGGATTGCATCAGCTCGGGCATAGGATCGTGGAGATCCAGAATGACCTTGGCGCCCAAAAGCTTCGGCACTAACGCGCTGAAGACGAGGGCGTCAGGCATGTTGTGCACATGGACGAGGTCATAGCGCTGGCTCATGGCTCGACGGGCCAGAGCGGCGAACGAACCCAAAATAAAAGCCGAGTACTGACGAAGATATCTTGCCTTTCCACCGCGCTGCCGCGCAAGAGGCATGCGAAAGACATTGACTCCATTAATTTTTTCTTGCCTACGATCGGTGGAGGATTGTTGAAGGCAAAAGAGGTCGATCGTCACGCCCTCAGCGGCAAGGGCCTCGGCCGCGCGAAGGGGCCGAGGATCGGCCGGGTAATAGGAGAAGAGAAGAACGGCCGCTCGTTTGCCCCGGAGACGCCACCGGTTTTCCAGGAGAGCTGGACCCCTGCCGGCGCCATTGGCCAGCGCGCGAGCGCCGAGAGGATCGCCATTCCCCGAAGCAGACGAAAGCTCCGCGACTGGAAGTCGATTGTACCTGTTTTCATGAGCGGATATGATTTTTTCAGTATTCGCCTTGGAATAAGCAGCGACTTCATGGGGCAAGGCGTGCCAGTAATCCCCGGCGTATTTAGACAAAAGATATTGGAGAAATTGTTTGTAGAGTTCGGCCGAGTACTCCGCACCTTTCCGCGGTCTTGTCCCGAAGGCCATGTAATCAGAATGCGTGTCCACCAATACCATGCCCCCACGCGAAGCAATCCAGTCGAGTTTCCGCACCCAGATATCGATCGTTTGTTCGCGGAGCAGGAGGAAAAGCGTCGAATCTTGCGGTAACGTATAAGGAAGTTCCACATAACCCTTGCGAGAGCCATTGGAGATTGCTCCGTTTCCGCGCTGAGTTACCCAAAAGGGAAAGATTGTGTGGCGCCCTTCGGGCTGAGGTTCGAAAGGATCTGTATCGAAGGTCGAAGTATCGTACTGAATCTCCAACTCGTGAAGCCAATCGAGTTTATGCAGCATAAAGCCGGACCTGAATCCGACCGCGCCCCACTCCTGCAGGTAGCGATTAATCCGACTGGCTTTCCGGCTAAACTCCCGCCGCGACGCAAAAAGTCTGCCATCGTGTTTGAGATCGTGTATTCCAACTTCAAATCCATTCCTTGCCAGTTCGTCCCTTAATTCGCCCGGAACCTGATAGTTTCCTTCTGGGATAAAATTGAACGATGACCGAAACCCGAGCTCCGACTCGAGTCGCATCAGGTCCCGACATTTATGCAATCCTGCTTCACTTTCGACGTCATGCGTCAGGATAACGGCGAACTTCTTACCATTTGGCCAACCCGGCCAGTCTTCGGGCGGGCGTTCCGAACCGGGCATAATTGGCCAGACATCATTGACGCTATCTCGTAATCGTGAGGCGAGTCTTCGGCGGACCGCTGACCGAAGAGATTGTGGGACAAACGGTTTAACTCTGTAATAGATTCGATTGCGTAACATTGAGATATGTTTTTAAGGCGCCAGCGAGTCCCGAATGGACTCTTGGCCAAGACCCAAGGAGAGCTCCTGGAGTCAAATTACGAACAGCGCCAGATCGCCGTGTCAGTCAGGAACAGGTATGAAGGCGACGTGGAGTTGGGAGATTGTTATACATCGCCATCGAGCCATTTCGGGGCGTAATGCTGGGCCTTATTCAAAACCACGGACACATTGTTCCGAATGTTTACTAGAGCTGAATAACCACGTCGAACCGTCTCACGATTACTCTGATCAGCGTCCACCACCAGGAGGAGCTTGTCCATAAAGCCCGCCATTCCAACTGTAGGGCTGGTTTGGTCGAGTGGCGGCATATCGAAAATGATGTAATCGAAATCACTCGCCTTCAGGTTCGGCATGAGCTCAAAGAATTTTTTCAGGCCGAGTTGCGCAGGGCCCGCACTCGGAGACGCGACGCTCGCAAGGTAGAGATTGTCGGCGATCGAATCAATTTTTTCCACTGGTTGGAGCACGGCCTTAAGGGGATAGGCAGGCAAGCCTCGAAAAAATGGGTGAACATGCTCGGGTCCCAAGTTGGCGTCCACCAGAAGGACTTTCCCATCCCCTGTTTCAGACAAGGCCGCAGCCAGGCCCGCAGCAAGAGTGGACGTCCCCGCCGCCTTCGAAAAGGCGGTGACCCCAACAAGCTTCGGTTTGTGCGTCAACTGATTAAGCTCGAAATACAAAGTGAGGCGGTCGCGGATTGCCTCACAAAAAGGGCGGAAAAAGTGACTCGGATCCCACGGCGCGAGATTCCGCGGCGAAGCGATCCTTTCGGTTAAGCCATTAACGTGACCGTTGGAAGGAGAAACGATGTGACGTTCGGCGCGCCAGGGGATCGACATCAGTGGTCTTACTCCAAGAGAGTTTTCGATCTCAACCGGTCGCTTGATCGTCCGATTCAATATCAGTTCCTTGAGCAGGGCGAAGGCAACGCCCAGTGCTAATCCTCCGCCCGCCAATCCCATTGCGATCTTATTTCGCATCCCAGTAACGATCATGGGAGGGGAAGGCCGCTGCACGGCGCTAATATTTGGAATCTTAGCGGGATCAAGCGCCTCGTCGACGCGGGCTCTCTCAAGAGTTCCCTCGAAATAGGTATAATTTGCCTCCTGCAACTTCCTTTGCCGCTCCAAGTCTGCGATCTGTGGCTCAAGTTGCGATAACTGCTGAATCCGTTCCCGAACATTGTTCAGCTGAGAAGTTAAGGCGTCTTTCTTTGCCTGCAGCCCGGCCAGACGTGCGCTTTCAGAGGCGGGATCGAGTTGCTGATCTTTGAAGGAGCCAATCGGTCCAACTCTTCCTGGTAAATCGGGATATTTCTTTTCCAAATCTCCTCGCTGCCTGTCGGCCTCGTTTATCTCTGCCTGGTTCGCTTTTACCATCCGATTGTTGGGTGTATACCTGGCCAGCAAATCCATCTTTGCTGAACGCAATTGGGGCAATCGCGAGACGAGCACCTGATACTGTTGGACGACTTCAGCCGGGGCTTCCGGTTTGGAAGAACCACCCGATCCAGATTTCTCGGCGAATGATCCACCCGCCTGTCGAACACGCGCTTGTTGCTCCGCCAGCTCCGCCTCCGCCGCATGCAACTGGTCTTCTGTTCTCGTCACTTCAGCGCTCAAGGCGGCGTTACTGTCACTCAGCGAAACAATTCCCGCCTTCTGCTTGACGTCTTTCAACGCATCTTCGGTCTGATTCAGTCGGGCCCGGACCTGATCTGTTTGCTGAGTAACAAAATCAAACGCCCCGGCTGAGCGATGAACTTCCAGGTGTTTGTTGAAATAACGGTTCACGAGCTCGGTTAATACAAGTGTGGCAAGCTGTGGATCCCGGTTCTTGTAGGAAACCAAAATGATATTGCTTCCTTTCCGAGCGCCAACCTCCAGTCCGGAGGCAACCGCTCCTGCCGCGGCCTCCTTCGTCGGAACGCCTGAGGTGTTTGGCAATAAGCGTTTAACACCCACCGCCTCGGCGGCCTGGAGAGCCAAATCCCAACTGGTGAGAATTTCAATCTCAGAGCCGAGAGCATTTTCCGCTAGTTGCGTCGACCCGCCCCCTCTGGCGGAGTTGTCGATAGCATCGACGCTACTTCTCTCAACCAGATAGCGCACCAGCAACTTGGCTTGTGATTCGTAGATGGGAGTATACAGCAAGTAAACCGCCGCTCCCGCCAACAAACCGGCCGCCGCGCAGACCATGATCTTGCGCTTATGCTTGAATAGCGCAAAGAGGATATCGTTACGATCCAGGTTCGAATCGTGTCGCGCCGGCCCCGGTCGAGGCGCGCGCTCCTTCGAGAGGGTAAAATCCTCTCTCTTAATCACCGCAGTTGATAAAATTTCCGACATACTGAATGGGATCTGATGGTTTCGTTCGCCTAATCGAGATGCGGATAAACTAACGCGCCCGCGAAACGATTAACTCGCAGCGGTAATCTGCGAAAAAGCCCCTTGTGAAAAACGCGCTCGTTGCGGCAGCCATTTACCCACAGATTTGCCCCGAGCGCAAACTTAAAATATTCGATCGTTTCTTCTCCCGTTCCCCACGAGAGCTTGAATCTTCGCAAACCGTCGTCGTCGATCGATGTTCGGCCGAAATGGAGCGTCTTCACACCGCTGCCAACCAGCCTCTTAATACCCTCCCACATTACGAGGTTGTTCCCGCGTAGGGCCTGATCCCTTTCATCGGAAGCTCCAAACTTGTACAAACCCGCTTGCCTCGAAAAGAAGAAAACCGCCGCCGCGATTGACTTGGTGGCTCTCCGAGCGAGCACAACGAAACCTAAACCGGCTTTAATAATCTCCTCGTGAATATTGAGGAAGAAAGATAATGGTTGCGGCGGAAGGCCATGCCGTCTTCGCGTCCGAACATGAAGCTCGTAGAAATTCAACATCGCTTGTCGAGTGTCGCTCGCTTCGACAACCAACCCACTCTTCTCTCCTTTGCGGATCGCGCGACGCACCGGGCTCTGAAACCGGGCAAAAATCTGCTCGACTCCAATACTTAGATCAAGTTTATGCCCGTAGTATCTCTCGGCTGCGACAGCGGATGGCGATAACATTTCTCTTCCTCCGCGCAATTCGAAGTAGCGCCATTTCCGATCGCGACCAAGTTTCACGAGCGTTTCTATCAACGACATTTGTCCCAATTCACCGAACATTAGCGGGCCGCAGGAATCGCTAAATGGAAGGCAAACGCCACGCTTCCCGGTGAAGCGGCTCGCCACTTCCATAAGCGGCAACAGAACCGCAGGCTCACCCCCCTGAGACAGCTCAAGGTAAAGCGGCTTATGTCCATAAGTCTTGCCAAGCACTCTTGCCCATGCCGAGCGGTGAAAGATGTTGCCATCGGGATGCGTGGATACGATCTGGTCCCAGTCCGAATCGCAAATTGGGTCGACTATCCTTACTTTCTCGGTATTCCTGAGAAAGGTTGGCCCCCTCGGGCGGACCTTCTCTGCGTCTGGGCTCTTAACAGTCTCCACAAAAAATGCGAGTCGGCGCGGCGCCACCTCTCCCGGAAGTCGGTCTAAATTTCCCTTCGCTTGCAGCTGCTATTCAAACTAGCTCGCTGCTCGCTGCCGCCTCTTCCAGACAAAGTGCGACCGACTCGATTTGCGCCTCTGTCAATTCAGGAAACATCGGCAACGAGACAAATTCCTTGGCGATTCGCTCGGAGATAGGGAAGGCACCCTTTCCGTATCCAAGGCTCGCGTAAGCTTTCTGCAAATGGACCGGCACAGGATAATGCACGCCGCACTCAATCCCCTTTTCTTTTAGGACCCACATGACCTGGTCCCTTTCGTGGGCGCGGATCGCGTAGATATGATAAACGTGTCGAGCATACGAAGCTTCAAGCGGCGTTATGATTTCCTCGAGCCCGGCAAACGCTTTGTTATATTGCATGGCGTGGGCGCGTCGCAGCAGGTTTCCGCGTTCCAGATACGGCAGCTTTACGGTCAGGATGGCGGCCTGTATTCCATCCATCCGGCAATTCCAGCCCACCATTGTATGGTGATACTTGCGGACTTGACCATGATCCCGGAAGATCCGGAGCTTCTCTTGCAATTCGAAACTGTTGGTTACAATGGCGCCTGCCTCACCAAAGGCGCCTAGATTCTTTCCCGGATAAAAGCTGAAGCAGCCGACATCACCAAGCGAGCCAGCTTTCCGTCGTTTGTATTCGGCTCCATGTGCTTGGCATGCATCCTCAATAACAGCAAGCCCGCGCTCGCGGGCAAAGGAAAGGATCGAGTCCATGTCTGCCGGTTGCCCGAACAGGTGAACTGGAATAATAGCCTTCGTGCGCGAGCTAACTGCTCCTTCGAGCCCGGCCGGGTCCATCGTGTAAGTACGTTCATCGACATCGACAAACACCGGCCGAGCTCCACAATACGTGATCGCTTCGGCGGTCGCCATGAAGGTGCTCGGCACCGTGATGACTTCGTCGCCTTCCCCGACTCCGCACGCGAGCAGCCCCAGCCAGAGGGCTTCTGTTCCGCTGCCGACGCCAACGGCATACTGGCAACCACAGTACGCGGCAAACTTCTCTTCGAATCTTTCGACAAACGGCCCGCCGGCAAAGGCATTGCTATCGATCACGTCTTTAATGGCACGATCCAACTCGGCCCGGATGGGCGCGTGATGCGCTTTAAGATTGAGAAATGGTACACTCATTGACATTGTTGGTTAGGATTCCTGGCGGGATTTCCGGCCACGTCGCGACCCGGGTTACATCAAACGCGATAAGCTGATCGGCCACTAGTTTGCGGCTCGTCCGCCGAACGCTTTAACATGTAGAACCTTGTCGGCTTCTTCTGGTTCGTCCGATCGCGAGAGGGCTACCGGAGCGCCATTCGCCTTCAGCGAGGCGGAGGCGCCTTCGAGGATTCTTACGAGTTCAAGTCCCTCGCGACCACTGGTCACGGGCTGGGTGTTCTTCTCGATGCAATCGACAAAATGCTGGCACGCTACTTTTAAGGGTTCCTCCTGCTGAATGCGGGGGATGTAACTGTCCCCATAATGATAGGAGTACTGAAACTCGGCGAACGTGTCGTAATGCGGAGGACGTTCCACCCGGACATCATAGACCCGGATTTTTTCGTGGGTTTGCAGGTCGTCATAAACAATCATGCGGCGCGTGCCGACGATGGTCATTTCGCGGATCTTTCTCGGCTCCAGCCAACTGCTTTGGATGGTAGCGAAACGCTTGTTTCGAAACGAAAGTGACATGTTCGTCACGTCTTCGATGCCCGGAGTCACGTGAGCATTTCCCTGACAATTCACGGCAATCGGGGACTCCCCCAAGACATGCAGGATAATGGAGATGTCGTGCGGCGCGAGGTCCCAGGCGACGTTGATGTCTTTTTGGAAGAGACCCAAATTGAGCCGCCGCGAATTGATGTAGCGGATGTCGCCCAAGTCCCCAGACTGAGCAATTTCGACGATCTTACGCACGGGAGACGAATAGAGAAATGTGTGGTCAACCATCAGGACGAGACCCTTGCGTTCGGCGATCTCGACCAATTCTTCACATTCGGCGGAAGTCGCTGCCATCGGCTTCTCAATGAAGGTATGTTTACCGGCGTTCAGGCTGGCCTTGGCCAAGGCATGATGATGCTTGACCGGAGTAGCAATAACCACTGCGTCCAATCCCGTACCGTTAAGGAATTGCTGGTGATCGGTCCCGTACTCGACGTCTGGATACAACCCGCGCATGTGTTTCAGACGGACCTCATTCACATCGCAGACCGCTGTGAGCTGACAGTTAGCAAGGTTCTTGAAGTTACGAACAAGAAGTGGTCCCCAATATCCGCAGCCGAGCACTCCAACCGAGATTGATCTGCTCATATTTTTCCTGCCGATTCATTCAGGTTTTCCCTAACGGGACATGGCTGAACAATAACTTGGTTGGGTAACGCCAGGCGCGATGCTCTGCGCGACTCGAGCATTTGCCCGATCAAGGCGGGAACCGTCTTGAGCATGATCGTTAGATCACGCCAAATCGACATATTTTTCACGTAGAACAGATCCATCGCGATCATTTCGCTAAAGGTCGTTTTATTTTTTCCGTTGACCTGCCAGTAGCCAGTCAGGCCGGGTGGCGCATTGACTCGTTGCTTCTGCCACGCTTCATAACGCTTAAATTCATTAGGAAGACATGGACGCGGCCCGACCAGGGTCATGGTTCCTTCCAAGACGTTGAAAATCTGAGGCAATTCGTCGAGACCGCTCGCTCGAAGGATGCCTCCGCCAAAAATTAACCGCCGATCGCCCGCCATATCCAGTTTGATCATTGGGCAGTCGGCTTGCATCAGATGCTCGACATAGGATTCGTGGATCCCGGTCTCCGCATTGACCTTCATCGTTCTAAACTTGAAGATGAAGAAGCGCGTCCCTCGATAACCGATACGTTGCTGACGGTAAAAAGCCGGTCCACGGGAAGTGGCCTTAACCCACAACATGATCAATATCATGAGCGTTAACCAGCACGGTGCCGTCAGGATAACGAGCGTAATGTCTAACACTCTTTTCCAACGAGGAAATCCCACAGCTGCTTCGGCGGCAGCAATTCCGGAATGGCCTTTTGATCTATGCTCGATAGTGATCATTGACTGACGTTGTTTCTTGCTAAAACGACTGCGCCTCGCGCGACAGATGCCGCAAAATCACGCTGGCCGGGTTGTTCAGATCCACGGCGATAACTCTTGTACGGAAAAGAAGCGAAGCTCTCGCGAGACACCGCGTTCCCTCTGGGCAAGCTGCCGCCCTTGGTCAGGCGCCCTATTTCAGGCCGTGTCGCACTTCGTTTTTTTCCGTCGCGGTGTTGGAAGCACCCCGAACAGATAATCCCTAATTCCCTACTAACTCGATTCACCAAATCTTGTTGCTACGCTTGGCCGCACGTCGTCAGTCGATGTGCATAAAACTCTCACAAAATTGCCGACAACCGGGGCGTGCCGTGAATTTGACGCAGAGACACGCTCCGCCGGGATATGCCTAAGTTTCGCTTGCACGCGGGCTCCCGTTAGTAGCCGGGGAGAACTCCCTTTCTCGGAGCGGAAACCGTTGACCAGCTGTTTGGCGCCACCTTGGTCACAAACGCCGTGTTACCGGAAAAGCAGTTTCCCAGTGGGTTGGCACGAGCTGCGCGCACGAAGCGTTGGTGCATAGCTATGTTCTATTAAATTCATCATAATCATACAAGACAATTCTTTCGTAATTTGTTGAATTGGGGCCTTGTCCGCCGAGGCTACGGCGAGGCTACGGCGGAAATTTAGCGATCGGATTGCAGATTTCGCTGTTTTTGCGAAAAAACCTTTCGTGCAATTATGTCCTGCCCGCGGTTTTGAGAAACAAACGACGCCCTTCAACCAACCCTGCCTTCCCAAGGTATCATAAGGTGACCGCTGAGGGTCAGGTGTTAGACCCTACGATACGCAACCCGTTCAACCCTTTGGAAATCCGCTCAGCCCTTGACTTGCGTTAGATCGATTTCTAATCGGTCGGTTAGGTGTTCGAGTCACCCCGGGCGCGGTCTTTTCAGAACGTGAATGGTGATAAGTGATTAGAGAGCGAATCCGAACCTATTCACCATTCACCGATCACTGTTCACTTCGTGCGCGTAACGCCGCTCGTGATCGAGCAACCATTTCTTGCGCCACAATCCGCCGCCGTAACCACAGAGTGTTCCATCAGCGCGAATGACGCGATGACATGGAATGACGATGCACATCATGTTTGTGCCGTTAGCGCGTCCGACCGCGCGTCGCGCATTTGGAATTCCAAGCTGCTCCGCCATCCAGGAATACGAGCGGGTCTCCGCCAACGGAATCGAACGCAAAATTTCCCAGGTCCGCAGTTGGAAATCCGACCCGATCGGCGCAAGCGGAAGATCGAACTCCAGATTTTTTCCCGAAAAATAATCGGCCAGTTGCGAACGGATCGCCTCGAGATGCGGATGTTCGCCCGGGACAATGTTCGTCCGCAAACGTTTGCGCAAGATCGACAATTCCCTTTCCGTTGCGCGCCGGTCCGCGAATTCGAGCAAGCGCAATCCCTCGTCGTCCGCCACCGCCACCATGGCACCGAGGGGGGTCTCGATTCGCTCCGCGAACATCGGGGCACGCGATTTTGCAGCCGTTGGGGGGTCGCCAAAAATGCGGGTGAAAGCTTCCCGAAAACCGCTGGCCGATTCGAAACCGCTGCCGTTTTTCGCTTCGTGCACCCGCCCACCTCGACGCACCTCACGCAGGGCCAAACCCATGCGACGAGCCCGATGATAAGCTTGAAACGTCATTCCGTAATGACGCTTGAATTGTCGCCGCGCCGTCGACGGATCGATCGACATCGCCGCCAGCTCCTTGTCCGTGAGACGGCCCCCGGGGGCGCGCTCAACTTCCCCACGCAAGCGCTCGATTAATTTCGGCGGACGTTTGTCCGGCTCCATTGGCTGACAACGCAGACAAGGACGATAGCCGCCATGCAATGCTTCGCTGGGCGTCGCAAAAAAATCGACATTTTCACGCGCCGGTTTTTTTGCCGAACAGGTCGGTCGGCAAAAAATTCCAGTCGTGCGCACCCCGACGTAGAAAATACCTTCAAAACTCGCGTCGCGATTTACTAGAGCGCGATACATCGTGTCCGATGGAGGAAGAAGTTCGGGTGCTTTCATATGCGTTCGATCCTAAACGTGTAGCAACCGCGGTCTGCGCTGCGTGCATCCACAAACGCAGTCTCGGGATTTCCCAGCAACTTTTCAATCACCGCTTCTGATTCGTCTCCGTTCACTGGTTTGGCGTCGATCATGTCGTATCCTGAATTATAAGCACGGAACACGCGACCGTTGCGGAAATCCGCCGGAAACTCGTCCGTCGCTTTGTAACGTTCGCACGCTTCCGAGTGCACGAAGATCGGTCCGCTCTCCGAATACGGATGGCCTCCCGGAATCGCCGCATATGGAAACAGGATCACGCGCTCGCCCGGCTGCGCCCAGCGCAAGCAGTGGCGACAGGGATAAGCTCTCGGCGAATCCGCTGTCATGACGGCGTGATCCGACGCGCCGCTCGCGGCAGCACGTCGAGCCGTCTCCGCGACTTCAGTCGCAAGAGGAACAATACGAAAGTTCGAAGTTTTCATGGCTCCAGCTAAACGCGTTTCGCCGATCCGCGCATCGACGGAATTCGGGCAGCGAATTCCGCCGCGCATCCGCGTTGTAGCCGCTTCGCTCAGCGAAGCGCGGCGCCGAGGTGAAAAGAGAGCGCGCGTCGCTCATGTCATCCACCGAACATAGCCCAGCGTTTCAACGCTGGGTCAACATGCAGATTAAAAATCGAGTCCCTTGTGGACGAAAGAAGAATCGCAGCATGTGGACATAAATTGGGTTCTTTCGTCCCTGCCGGGACTTGGTGGTTTTTTGTCATCCAAGTCCCAGCGTTAAAACGCTGGGTTATTATCGGACCCCTAATTTCTTAGGACGACTTGTAGCCGCTTCGCTTTGCGAAGCGCGGCGCCGAGGTGAAAAGCGCTCACGCGTCGCGTCGCTCAGAGAGCGACGTCTACAACTACCAGCGATGAAATGCGGGATGACCTTCCTTCACCGCGACAAAAACTCCGCGACAAGTCGCACAAACTCTTCCACCGGCCGTCAGAGTCCCTTCCACCGTCGCGCGATCGTCGGTCCGAGCCGGACTGGCACCAAGATCGACGATCTTGGCCGAAAGATGCACCGGACCGTTTGTCGGTGTTGGCCGCAGCAATTTGATCGCGTATTCGGCCGTGACCGTGCACGGCGCTTGATCGACCTTCGCGTGTTTCATGAGATGATACGCGGCCGTCCAATTGCAGTGACAATCGAGCAGCGTTCCGATGATGCCGCCGTTCAAAACTCCGGGAAACGCTTCGTATTTTTTCTCCGGTTGCCATTCGGCCACGACTTCGTCGCCTCTGGGAAAACTGCGAATATGCAAGCCATCCGGATTGGCCGGCCCGCAACCGAAACAGGCGTTTCGCGGCGCGTACTTTTCCTGGAGCGAGATATCGTTCACGATGGTGGATCGAGCAGTTCCTTGCTCGATGCTAGATTTTTTCAGGCGGCCAACCCGCGTAGAGTTAACATCGCCCGGTGGAGCGGCGGATCCAGCTATTTTGCAGCCGCGCCGTTCGAGGGGGCGCCCGGATACTTTCGCAGTTGCGGCCCGGTATAAAGTGAGCGCGGCCGAATCAATCGGTTGTGATCGTGTTGTTCGACGACGTGTGCGCACCAGCCGGCCACGCGCGATGCGGCAAAGAGTGGCGTGTTTAGCTCCGGCGGAAACTCGAGCATCGTGAAGACAGGCGCGGCGTAAAGATCGACGTTCGCACAAAGTTGTTTCTCACGCTCCATAGTTTCTTCGAGCTTTTCACAAATCGGGATCCATTGCTCCTTGCCCGTGCGCTTTCCCAGATCGCGTCCGATCTCCCGCATGATCGGCACGCGCGAGTCGCCCTTTTTATAAATACGATGACCGAAGCCCATGATCTTGGCCTTCTTGGCGAGCTGGCGCTTCAACCAGCTTTCGGCGCGGTCGGGCGTCTTGATGTCATCGAGCATTTTCATCGACGCCTCGTTCGCGCCGCCATGCAACGGACCTTTCAATGTCGCGCGATCAAGCGGATCGCTTTGCGAATGTTCGCTTCGTGCGAGTGGTCGTTCAGCTCCTTGTCGAACGCGCCTAACATCGAGACGCCCGTGCGCAACATGTCCATGGGATGCGTTCCTTTCGGCATGAGCCGCAGCATTTCCACAACCGGCGCTGGCAATGGTCGCTCGCTCGCAATTTGGCGCGTAAATTTTCCGAGCTGCCCGAAACTCGGCAGCTCGCCGTTAAGCAACAGGTAGGCGACTTCCTCGAAGCTCGCCTGCTCCGCCATTTCGTGAATGTCGTAGCCGCGATACATCAGACCCGCGTTCGGGTCGACCCAGCAGATCTGCGTCTCGCCTGCGACCACTCCGGCCAGACCGGGACTGTAGGCTGGTTTTGTTTCCGTAGTCATTAGGGTGCTTCTCTTTACACGTGAAACAAAAACCTTCAACGCCCAACGTTCAACGCTCAACTTTTCAATTCAACGCACCGCCTTGAGTCATTGGACGTTGAAAATTGAACGTTGACCCCGAAAGCTTTCGGGGTTGAGCGTTTCTTCAGTCTTCCGAAAAACCCGGCCAACTTTCCGCATTCGGGTCGTAATCCAAGAGTTCGTAAAGTTCCTGCCGCGTCTGCATCTCGTCGATCCATTCTTTTTGCGATCCGCTCTTTTTCAGCGCGCGCAGAAATTTCTCGCTCACTTTCATGGCCACACGAAATGCGCTCTGTGGAAAAATCACCATGCGATAGCCGAGCTCGACCAAGTCCTGAAACGAAAGCAGCGGGCTTTGGCCAAATTCCGTCATGTTTGCCAGGAGCGGCAGATCGATCGCCTTGGCAAAATCGCGGAATTCCTTCGCGCTTTGCAGTGCCTCGGGAAAAATCGCGTCCGCGCCCGCTTCCAGATATTTCTCCGCGCGTCCGACGGTCCGATCGAAATCCTCCACGGAGCGCGCATCGGTGCGCGCGATGATCATGAAATCGGGATCGCGACGCGCCGCCACGGCTGCTTTGATCTTGGCAACCATCTCGTCAAGATCGACAATCGATTTTCCGGCGAGATGACCGCAACGCTTGGGAAATTCCTGGTCTTCAATATGACAACCGGCCAGGCCGGCGCTCTCTAATTCGCGAATTGTTCGCCCCACATTTTCGGCGCCACCGAAGCCGGTGTCGGCATCGACAACCACCGGGATCTTCACCGCCTTCGCGATATATCCGGCGAGTTGCACCACTTCCGCCATACCGAGCAAACCGATGTCGGGAACACCGGCGGTTGCGTTCGCCATCCCCGCGCCGCTCGCGTAAACCGCGTCGAACCCAACGCGTTGAACCTGTCGCGCCATCGCCCCGTTCGGCACGCCCGGCATCATGACCGGTCCTTTCGCAATCAACTGCCGCAACAATGCGCCTTTGCTTTTCATTTCATTACCATCGCTTGCATCAATGCATCGACATTCTTCGCTTCCTCCAGCTTCCACACAAGATCGACAATTCCCTGCGCGCCGTTTTCGCCCAGCGCCGGCACAACCAGCGCGCGGAACTTGCCTTCTACCTCGGAATCTTTCAGCGGGTTCTTGGCATGCCCGAGCGGATAATCCACGCGCTTCGTCAGCCGTCTCCCATCGGCAAGATCGACATGGACGATGTTTGCGACCGCGCCCGGATACATCGCGCTCAGCTCTGCGTTGCGCTCCACCTTTACGTTCTCCAAGAATTTCCAAATCTTCCGATCGGAAAAACGCTCCGGCTCGAACTGTTTGTTCGTCACTTCGCCGTCGATCAACGCAATCGCGGTGATGTAAGGCAAACTATGATCGGCCGTCTCGCGCGTCTCCGGTTTCCACTTCTCCGGCTCGCTCCCAATAATATCGACCGACGCATCGTGACTCTCGATCGTCATCGATTTTACCTGGGTAAAATCGGCAATTTCCTTTCGCAGAGCCAGGGCCGCTTCGATCGCGCTCTGGCTGTGATATTCCGCCGGCCAATACTTGATGCTCGTCTTCAAAATCATTGCCGCAGTCCCATCTTCCGGGGATTTCGCATCGGGGCGCTTCACGAATTTTTCGCCAACGTTGCCTAACGAAACGCCAAGCTCTTTCTCGAATCCCATTTGTCCCTCGAAGATCGGCGCTGGGCCAGTCATGCCGGCGCGCGCGAGTAATGCCGAATAAACGCCATGCCGCGCCGCGTTTGCGAAAGCCACACCTTTCCAATGCGACAGTTCGCCGACGCGCGCCTGTCGAAACGCTGCACACGCGACGCCGGCGATGTTTACGGCGTGCCGCGTTTTCTCCGGATCCAGTTTCATCAAACGCGCGCACGCCAGCGC
>WNFR01005773.1_pt1 | contig 18943 bp, 13 predicted proteins | sample 5400221 | NCBI WGS metagenome assembly WNFR01 (sample SAMN13153357, study PRJNA577476) | soil metagenome | isolation source: 40 cm soil under Madrone tree | place: USA:California | collected 2016-06-14 | reverse complement strand
GCTTTGTTGTAGCACGATCTGCCCTGGGTTTTGGCGAGGCCGGATTATTTCCGGCCAGCCTCAAGTGCGTGGCGGAATGGTTTCCAAAAAAGGAGCGGGCGCTGGCAACCGGCATCTTTAATGCCGGCACGAGTGTCGGCGCAATTGTTACGCCGCTTATCGTGCCATGGATTGCCGTCCATCTTGGCTGGCGTTGGGCATTCCTGCTAACCGGATCTTTGGGATTTGCCTGGCTCATTCTCTGGCTGTGGTTCTATCGAAAACCCGAAGAACATCCTTCCTGCACCCGCGGTGAACTGGAGTACATCCAAAGTGATCCCGTCGGGCAAACTGGGGAAATAAAGTGGGGCCAGCTTCTGCCTCACCGGCAGACGTGGGCGTTTGCCGCTGGAAAATTCATGATTGACCCCATCTGGTGGTTCTATCTCTTCTGGATTCCCGACTATCTGCAACGCGAGCACGGCTTGCATTTGACCCAGATCGGGCTACCTATCCTGGTGATTTACGTGATTGCCGACCTGGGGAGTATTGGAGGCGGCTGGCTCTCCTCCACGCTCATCCGGCGGCATTTTTCCGTAAATGCAGCGCGGAAATGGGCGATGCTAAGTTGCGCACTGAGTGTGCTGCCGGTTGCGATCGTGTTTCGAGTTTCCGGGCTGTGGCCAGCCACTTTGCTGATTGGGCTTGCGGCCGCCGGGCATCAGGGATTTTCCGCAAACCTTTTTACGTTGCCCTCCGACCTATTTCCTTCCCGCGCCGTCGCATCCGTGGTGGGAATTGGCGGCATGGCGGGAGCGGTGGGTGGAATGCTGATCGCGGAAATCGTGGGTCACATTCTGCAATGGACCGGCAGCTATATGATTCCGTTTTTTATTGCTGCGTCGGCTTACCTGATTGCATTGTTGTTCATCCACCTGCTAAGCCCTAAGCTCGTTCCTACCCAAGTCGGCCAAGGATGAATCGATGACCCTCGAGGCATTCCGATTGGACGGCAAGAATGCTCTGGTTACCGGTTCGCGCAGAGGCTTGGGCGCCGCGATTGCCGTGGCTTTGGCGGAGGCGGGCGCTAATGTGGGATGCCATGGGCGCGATCTTGACCCGGGAACGTCTGGCAAGGCAATTTCCGCAGGCGGACGCAAGACCTTTTACTTTTCCGGAGATTTGGCGGACGCGAAGGCATGCACCGGACTTTTTGAAAAAACCATCGCGGAGTTCGGCTCGCTGGACATCCTGGTGAACAACGCCGGGGCGATTCATCGAGCACCCGCGGCGGAATACCCCATGGAAGCTTGGGATGAACTGATCGCCGTGGACCTGACCGCGGTTTTTCGGCTCTCGCAACTTGCGGGCCGGCACATGCTTCAGAGAGGGACGGGCGGCAAGATCGTGAACATCGCTTCCCTACTCTCTTTCCAGGGCGGAGTTTTTGTGCCCGCCTACGCAGCGGCAAAGGGTGGAATTGCGCAGTTGACGAAGGCCCTGGCCAATGAATGGGCCTCCAAAGGCATCAACGTAAATGCAATTGCTCCGGGATATATGGCGACGGACAACACTACAGCGTTGCGAGCGGATCCGGTCCGGAGCCGTCAACTTCTGGAGCGGATTCCGGCTGCGCGATGGGGGGAACCCAAGGATATCGCGGGCGCGGCGTTATACCTATGTTCCTCGGCCAGCGATTATGTGCACGGGCATGTGCTCGCCGTGGACGGTGGCTGGCTGGGGCGCTGAGGGCTAAATGTCTTTAACGATCAAGCAAAAAGACTCGTGCCGTTGGGACCTGGTCAGTTTGGGCGAAGTGATGCTGCGCTTCGACCCGGGCGAATATCGGATTTGGACGACGCGGCGTTTTGAAGTGAGCGAAGGCGGAGGCGAGTACAACGTCGCGCGAGGATTGAAACGTTGCTTTGGACTCGAAACCGCCATTGTTACCGCATTTGCAAAAAATCCTGTTGGCTTGCTGTTGCAGGACCTGATTTACCAGAGTGGCGTTGATTCTTCTCTGGTCCGGTGGGCGGAATATGACGGAGTCGGCCGAACGGTTCGCAACGGACTGAATTTCACCGAGCGGGGATTCGGCGTGCGCGCGGCGCTGGGATGCTCTGACCGCGGACACACGGCGGTGGCGGCGTTGAAGACGGGTGAAATCGATTGGGAAATGGTTTTCGGCAAGAACGGCGCACGCTGGTTTCATACCGGCGGGATTTTCTGTGCGCTGTCGGAGACTACGCCGGAAGTTGCGATTGAGGCGATGCAGTGCGCGCGGAAACACGGCGTCATCATCTCCTATGACCTGAATTATCGCGATTCCTTGTGGCGTTCGATCGGTGGAAAGAAGCGGGCCCAGGAAGTCAACCGCCGCATCGCTCCCTATGTGGATGTCATGCTTGGCAATGAAGAAGATTTCTCTGCGGCACTCGGCTATGAGGTACAAGGAGCCGGCGAACATCCTTCCGCGCTGGATCCGGAAGCGTTCAAGCAGATGATCCGGAAAGTGCTGAAAGATTTTCCATTCAAGGTGGTGGCCACCACACTTCGCAAGGCAACCACAGCTACGAAAAACGATTGGAGCGCGGTCTGTTATATCGACGGCAATTTCTGTCAGGCGAAAAATCGTGAGGACCTGGAGATTTTCGATCGCGTTGGCGGCGGCGATTCTTTTGCCTCAGGTCTCATTTATGGTTTTCTCGCGGGAAAAGACCCGCAATGGGCCGTCGAGTGCGGAGCAGCTCATGGCGCGTTGGCCATGACCACACCGGGCGATACAACGATGGCTACGCTGGATGAAGTTCTTCAAGTAATGAAAGGCGCGGGGGCGAGAATCGCCCGCTGAATAGGTGGCATCCGTCTCATGAAGAAACAAGAAGTACGCGCGCTCATTGAGGAAATCGGGATCGTGCCGGTGATCCGCGCCGGTTCTCCGCAGGAGGCGCGATTTGCCGCGGAGGCCGTCTGGCAGGGTGGAATTCCCATTGTTGAGATCACCATGACCGTTCCGGGAGCGCTGGAGGTAATATCCGAACTGGTGAAAACGATGCCAAAAGTCCTTGTTGGGGCAGGCACCGTTGTGAATCAGGACCTTGCCTTCAAAAGTTTTGACGCCGGCGCGCAATTTCTTGTCACGCCCGGCTTTTCGCAGCAGACGGTGGCCGCCGCTCACGATCTTGACCTGCTTATCATGGCGGGGGCCCTTACTCCCTCTGAGGTGATGGCCGCGTGGGATGCGGGCGTCGACTTCGTCAAAATCTTTCCGTGTGGAAACGTGGGAGGGCCAAGCTACATCAAGGCGCTCAAGGGGCCTCTGCCGCACGTTCCGCTGGTCCCCACCGGAGGCGTGAATCTGGAAACGGCTGCGGACTACATTCGCGCTGGCGCGGCTGCGTTGGGCGTGGGTGGGGAACTGATTTTGAAGCATGCGTTTCAGCAGGGGGAACCAGAGTTGATCAGCGATTTGGCGAAACGCTATGCCCAACTCGTGAGGGATGCGCGGAACCCCGCAGCCGCCAAGTCCGAACGCGCCGCCGAAGCTCGTTGAAGAGGAGGCACAAGATGGAAACGCAAAACAAAACTTATCCCGACCTTGTTGTGACGGCGAGCAACCAGGCCAAGGAATCTTATCCGGAACCCGGCCTCACGCGCCGCGTGCTTGCGTATAACGATAAGCTTTTTCTCGCCGAGCATCGCATGGTGAAAGGGTGGGCTGGAGCGATGCACAGCCATCCGCACGATCAGGTCGTTTACGTTGTGTGGGGACACCTGAAAGTGAGCTGCCAGGGAAAAAGTTTCGAATTGCGCGCAGGGGACACTTTCGCGGTACGCGGCGGCGTGCAGCACGGCGCTTCGGCGATCGAGGATTCGCTTGTAATCGACGTCTTCACTCCTTGCAGGGAAGACTACATAACCTGAACTCAATGTTTTTCGTTGTCTTTACCATTACTGGAGAAAATTAGAGTCTTATGCGAAAGAGATTCTTGGCCGCACTGTGGATCATTCCTGCTCTCTGTTCAGCTTCGGCGCAGGGAGCGCCGCAGATCAAAAACATCAAGATTGCCATTTCCAACCCTGGCGACCATGCACGAAAAGCCGCGGACATTGTGATTCCCATCGCGCAGCTTCGGAAGATTGCACCTGACTTTACGCCTGGCTCCATGATTGTGACGGCGAGCGACGCGGGCACGCTGGAACAAGACGCGTCTGTACTACAGACGGAGGAGCTTCCCTCTCAAGTCGATGATCTCGATGGAGACGGCAAAGGGGATGAACTGGCGTTTCAAGTTGATCTTGCACCGCATCAGACGCGCATCGTGACCGTTTCCTACGGCAATCAGGAACGCATCTGGCGTTTGCGCGGCGATTACCAGCAACGAACGGCGGCGCTTTTCAGCCCTAAAATCGAGGGTCTCGGATGGGAATCGGAGCGCGTGGCGTTCCGGGTCTACTTTGATCCCAGAAACGCCATCGATCTTTACGGCAAGCGCCGTCTTACTCTGCAGCTTGGAATGTTCGCGTCGCCGGATTACACCTATCACGATGAATCTCCGGAAGGGCGCGACATTTATAAGGTTGGCGATGCGATCGGAATCGGGTCGGTCGCGGGCATGGTGAATGGCAAGATCATCAAAGTCGCCGAAGTGAAAGAGCGCAAATGGCGAATTATTTCGAGTGGGCCGGTGCGAACCATCGTGGAGTTGGAGTATGACGGTTGGAACGCCGGTGGGAGGATCATCGATCTTCGCTCGCGAATCACCCAATGGGCGGGGGAACGGGGCTTTACTCACACGATTTTTGCGAAGTCCGCGGACGATTTCGAATTCGTGACTGGGCTGCCGGCAAAGGCTGGAATTGAACCTCTGACCTCAAGTAAAGATTCGGCGGTCGAGTGGCTGGCGACATGGGGAGAGCAGGTGGTGGCGCCGGGACCTATGGCGACAGAAGCTGTTCCTGGGCAACAGTTGGGTCTCGCGATTCTCACACTGGCGCCACACGCCGCTTTCACGAATGACAGCAAGAACCACCTGATTGATTTCAAGCTGAGGGGCGGCTCCGAATCCTGGTACACGATCGCGGCGTGGGATCAGGAAGGATCAAATCGCCGCGTCGGCCACGGAAATCAAAAAGAGGACGGGCAGCATCAATCGTTGATTCTTCCTTCCGATGCGATCCGAAGCCGCGAGGAATTTCTGAATGCTGTTCGGGAACAGGCCGAACGCATGGCGAAACCAGCAGGCATCCAAATCCTCTCGAACTCGGCAGCCGGCGAGCAACCGCCCCCCGATACTTTGGTTCCTCACAAAGCAAAGACCCTTGAGCAGGCAATCGGACTTTTGCGTCAGGCTGTCGACCGCGCGGCATTGCAATGGGAGCCGATTCTTCAGGCGGCGCCGCAACCGATTACTTCAAATTCCGGACAGGGGTTCTTCACCGAAGCGAACAATGTGACCGGAGAATGGCAAAAGCAGAATGGGCATTTCTGGACGGGAAGTTTCTGGACGGGAGAACTCTGGCAACTTTATTCCGAGACCCATGAGGAAAAATATCGGCGCTGGGCGGAACTTTGGGGCTCAAAGATGAGCGGCCAGGAGTCCGCACAAAATCACGATGCGGGATTTTTGTATTACTACTCCTCGGCGATGGGCTCTGACTTGACTCGAGACGACAAGCTGCGCGCGAGCGCCCTTCGCGCCGCTGAACGGCTGGAACAGCTCTACAATCCGAAAACGCAGTTGATCGCATCATGGGCCGAGCACGGAGACGACACCATTGTTGACACGATGATGAATCTTCAATTGCTCTGGTGGACCAGCGACAAAACGGGAGATAACCGTTGGAGGGAGATCGGCAGAAAGCATGCGCTTCGCACAGCGCAATGGTATGTGCGTGGGGACGGATCAGTCTTTCAGTCCGTACATTACAATCCGGGCGACAACCGGCAGAGCTTCACTTTGCGCGGAGGGGCGAGGGAGGCCGAACTCTCGCTTGCGAACATAACCGCCGCGGGAGAGTGGGCATTTGCCCACACGCATCAAGGATTTGGCGCGGACACCACTTGGTCCCGAGGACTCGGTTGGGCCTTGTATGGTTTTTCGGTGGCGTATTCAGAAACACACGAGCCGTTGTTCCTTGCCACCGCTCAACGAATTGCAGACTACGCCATCAAGAATCTCCCGAGTGACTCCGTGCCGTGGTACGACTTTGACGATGAAGGCGTGCATTTTCGGAACCGGGATTCCTCAGCGGCCGCGATTATCGCGGGAGGGTTATTCCGTCTCTCCTAAAGCTATCGGGATGCGGGGGAACACATCGTGCAATCGCTGATTGATGGGTATTTGACTCCCGTCGGAGACACGGATCAAACGCCGCCTGGGGTACTTCGCCACGGATGTAGCATGCGTCCCAATGATGCGATGTTGATTTACGGGCAATACTACTTGCTGGAGGATCTGCTGTGGCTGGAACAGCACAAGCGCCCGGCGAGTTCCGCCAGCCCGGTGAAGCCATGAGAGAAGTAGGCTCGTCGAGGCGGCCCTTTGGCTCCACGCTGCATTCACTGCCGCAAAAAAACAAATTGCGCGTCACATCACCAGTTTTCATGATTCTTTGCGGGCTGCTTTTCCCAAGTTGCAGTTTGTTCGCGCAGACACCGGTTACATCCACACAAATCGAAAGTTCCGATCTCGACCGGCAGGTTCGAAGTTTTCTGCAAAGCGAAGTCGCGGCGCATGTTGCCGACATCAAGACTCTCGATCCTCCTCCGGAACGTGTTGTGGGTGCGCTGACAACAGGCGAATTTTCCTGGGGCTCCTTTATGCGCACCCTGGGCGCCTATTCGCGATGTTTCGAGACAAAGACGATTACGGGGCATGACATTCCAGAAATGATTGGAAAGATGGCGCGAATCGAACTGAGTCAAGGGGGAAAAACCTGGGCGCAACTCTACGCCGCAATGGCTTTGCAGAGCTTCGGAACGGACCTGAATCGCAATGCTTTGTGGCAGAGCATGACTTCGGAAGAGCGCGAGACGTATCGTGAACTGCTTAATCCCGACCGGTTTTACGATCAAAAGACTCACACGCTGATCCACCTTCCCGAAAATTACTTTGGCGTGGCTGCGCGGATTGCGGCGATCGACTACCAACTCGGCGTTAATAAGGACCGCACGGCCCTCGATGACCTGCTCAACCGGGCCGCCAAACAATTCACGGATGGCGCGCTCTTTGCGGACGATGCGCTGCCCACAGGCCGGTACGATCGCTACTCGAATGAGTACGCCAGAGCGATTTACGATGCGGCGGAACTTGCAGGCCGTCAGGACATCATGAAAGCCGTAGCGCCGTCGCTGCGGGAACAGATGAAGCTCTGGTGGGATTTGCTCTCGGTGGACGGTTACGGCTACTCCTGGGGGCGAAGCCTGGGAGCGATCAGTTATATGGACACCATGGAGATAGCCGCCTTTCTCGGCGTTCACTCCGAGTTCCGGCCGGCACCGCTCTCTCAGTTGGCCGCCGCGTATTTTGCCGCATGGTCATGGCTCCGAAACGACTTCAACGGTCAGACCCACTTGCTGCCTGTTTTTGCTTTTGGCAGAGGTGACTACGGCTATATCACCAAGGAACGCGAATGGCAGCAAACGGCGACGTTTTTCGGGAAAGTGATCGCCTCGCACGAAATCTTTATGGAAGCCCTCGCAAAGGAAGGCGTGAGGAGCTTCCCTTCTCGGCCAAAGTTTTCCGATGTCGCCCGTTTTCAGTATTTTCGAAATGATTCCGGCCGTGAGTTTGGAGTTTGGGTGGTTCGCCAGGGAGATTTGCATTTCGCTTTGCCGTTCGTGACGGGACCAAAAGCGGCCACCTCCGACTACCAACCCGCGCCGGATGGTTTTCCCGGCATTGGTGCCCCCGTGGAAAAGATCTATCCGTGTCTCGTTCCGTTCCTGGAATTGGAAGATGGCAGAACCATTGCCGCCGCGGACGGCACAGATGAAATCAAACCTTCCTCCGATGGTAAAAGCGTCACTTCCGTCTGGAGGCGTTGGGTCGTTGTGGGAGCGAGCGCTGGAGTTCTTGTCGATCCCGGGTTGGTTTCGGAGGTGAAATGGACCCTCGAGGGAAACACTCTTCGAAGAAAAGAATCGCTAACCGCCTCCAAGAGCTTAAGTGTCCGGCGTCTCTGGCTGGTGATTCCGAGCCGTTACGATCATGTCGAAACTTCTTATCTCGAAGGCGCGCGAATCGATCGGCTGAGTTCAGATGGCAAGACATTGGCTGTACAAGTTAAGGAGTCGAGCTGGCCTCTTGAAATTTCTGCCTACGCGACCGGCAATACACCGCTGGGCCGCGGAGATCGCGGAGCTCTTCCTTTGCACCTGCTCATCCAGACTAAAAGCTTTACGTTGATTCCAGGCATATCCGCTCAGTGGGAAATCTCTCTGAGTGCGCATTGAACCGCAAACTGCGTGATATAGGACACGCGGGTTCTCGGAAGGTGATCTTGAGGAAGCTACAGGTGCAGAAGGCGAAAGTTCCCAAGGTCGCCAGCGTGTCGTGGTTCGCAAGAAATACGTCGGCAGAAAACATCTCGCGGACGGCAAGCAACAAGGATTATCTCGATGTTCTGGACCTATTGGAAAACAGTGTCAGCTCGCCGAAGGCTCTTGCCATGGCAAAAAACATCCAGGGAGGGTAATTTTAGCCCACCATAAGGCTCCACAGGTCAGGTCACTACGCGAAATGGGCCGGAGCGTTGCGTGAAATGTGAACTCGCCGATGCCGCTGAACACGCCCGGGAAAGTCTGAAGCACTCTGCTGATGTGGTCCGCGGCATACATGTCCGCGGGGTTCAAGCCGGTAATCATGGGATCGAAACGAGCCTGCTGTTCCTTTGGCAAGGATTTGTAAGCCATTGCGATCCAGGCGTCTGTGAAGGAGTAGTAGTAGAGCGACGCATCCGAGTGCAGATAGTAGGTCGGCGCGCGGTCTCCGTCCACCCCATACAACCACTCCTGCTTTAGAGGGACGCCGAACACCGTCGAGCGGCCAACTTTGTTTCCTATCATTTTCAGAAAGTCATGAATGCTCGGGCCTTGCTGAACGTTGTTGGTCAAATGGAAATGGGAATCGTTGAATTCATAAGTTTCGGTTTGCCCGCGCCGGCCCAACGTTGATGAACAAGAACGCGGCAAACGCCTCGACTAACACAAACCACCGTGCAGATAGCAGGGACAACCTTCTCGTTTTTGCACCCCATGAAATTTTTTGCATTTCCGTAGCTTCAAGGCTACTGCACAGTGACACTGACAGTGGTCGTGTGAGACACAGTGCCCGCTTGGGCGGTGACCATAATTGTAGCGGTACCCCGGTTTGCCTGTGAGGTGCTTGCGTATCCGCCGCAACCACCGACCGCGAGGCCAATCGCAATAATAATGGCGACCGAAGCGGCCAGCGGTGAAACGCGGACGGAGGGAAACTTTCGGGCGCGCCACATCCCCAGTCCAAATAGAACAATCGCAACTAGAAGGGTCCAAGGGCCGATCTGGTCCGGCATCAGAAGCCCGTAGCGCGAAACGTTGGCAGAGGTGGTGACCGTCAACGTGGTGCTCGCGGCTCCGCTGGCTGGAGTAACCGTCGAAGGATTGAAGTTGCAGGTCACGCCGGTAACGGGCGCGCAAGAAAACGAGACACCATTGGCGAATCCCCCGCCGGGTGAAACCGTCAGCATGAACTGAGCCGACTGCCCGGCTATCACCGAGGCGCTGGAAGGGGTTGCGCTGAGAGAAAAATCCGGGCTGGCGATGTTGAGGGTAACTACCGAAGACGTGCTGACGTCAAATTTCTCGTCTCCGGAATAGGCCGCCGTAAGAGAGTGTGTGCCAGGAGCGAGAATGCTGATCCGTAAGACGGCAACACCTGAACCGTTCAACGGAGAAGTTCCGAGGTTTGTGGTTCCATCGAGAAACGCGACTTGTCCTGTGGGTATTCCTCCATCTGAATTAATGTTCGCGGTTAATATGATGGTCGAACCAGGGGTGGCGTCTGCCGGTGCGATAAGAGTCGACGTCGTGGCAATCCCGGTGACTTGCAGTGGTATTCTCTCGCTCCGTGGAAGAAAAATGCGGTCACCGCTGTATTGCGCCGTGATGGCGTGGATTCCAGCATCCGCAAAAATCGCATCCAAACTTGCTGAGCCGCTGACCAACGGAACAGATCCCAGACGAGTGGAGCCATCCAGAAATGTTACTGTCCCAGTCGGCGATCCCGTGTTGCCGGGTCCCGCGGCGACGTTGGCCGTGATTGTGGCGTTCGTGCTGACAGCGGTGTTCGGAACGGAAATTCGGATCGTGCTCACCAGTCCGGCGGTGATTCCACCGAGTAGCCCATCGTTTTCATTGTTGATTTGAGAGGCGAAGTAGAGCGTGTTTGGGTCTCCAAATCCGTCCGGGCGAAAAACCAGTCCGTGAAGGCCAACCTCGGCTATGTTGGTGCCGTCGCCATCCACCAACACTCCAACCAACTGTCCGCTGGACGGGTCAAACGCATTGATGTTCCCGTCGCCGACGTTGCCAATCAGAATGTCGTTGCTGAATGGACCGAAGCTGGCACTGGCTTTCGTAATTCCCCAAGGAGCGTTCAGTGCTCCACCGGTGGCGAATCGCCTCACGAAATTGCCGTCCATATCGAAAATGCTGACGATGCCGTTCCCCACCCCAACGATCGGGTCGTGCTTGACAGCGTCCTGCAATGCATAGGCGACGAAGACCTGCATGCCAATCACCTGAATCCCAAATGGCGCGTAACCCGGAGGCAGGGTTGGATCCGTGAATGAGCCCGGAAGTGCGACGGGAGCGAATCCCGGCAGAAATGCCTCGATGAACCCATCGTGGAAGTTCGCGACTGCCAGAGCGGGAGCAGTCAGCGAAGAATTCAGAATCACAGCCGCTTTGTAGACTGCGCCGCTCGTGGAGTGATTCACCACCAGCGTTGCCTGCTGCGGAAGATCGCCGCGGGCGTCCGGCCCCCAGGTGAAAATGGTTCCTTCGTCGGTCACCAGAATAAATGGTTTTATGAGAGATAAGCTGCCAAAGGAGGAATTCTGGTCGGCAACAATTCCAGTTGGACTGTCGAAACCGGTCCCGGAGGAATTTGGGAGGATGAAGCCACCGGGCAAGACACCCAATCCGGATGCGTCGAGAGAAGTGACGTGCCCGCCATTATTGTCGGCGAGGAAGAACGGCTGGCCGGAGAGAAATCCGATTCCCCAGGGATTCAGCAAAGCTGGCGTCAAATTGTTGGCGGCGTTCGGAACGCTGGACGCCAGATTGGTCTGCCGGTAGGCGATCGTTTGCGCCATGGCGCTAGCCGCGGTAAATCCAAATCCGAACAGAATCAGGCAAAACAAATAGAAAACAATTTTTAGCTTCAACATTCCGTCTCCTTTATCTCCTTCTTATTTCCTTGCAGACAGTGAAAACAACAGTTTGCGCATTATGTTCATTTCGACTTTTTTGCCTTTTGGGAGGACTTCCTCCCCGGCAGATCTGGCGGGACGTCACAGGCCGTGGTCTTGCCAGTGGATGCCCTGACCAAATCAAATCGCAGGCTCATAAATTTCAGGAGTTCCTCCGTCGAACGGAATCGCAGCTCGATGCAGGAATCGACTTCCTCGACCCAGCCTTCAAACCGGCCGTCAGATGGATTCGATTCGGGTCCCAGTTGGACTACGAATGCTCCGCGCATGTTGCGAGAGTAGGCGAAGCAGGAGTCGAAAACGTGACCCGCAGGTGACCCTTTCGGTCCAATTTTGGTAACGAAGGGCCTGTGACTGACCCGCGAGAGTGCCGCTCTCCCTGGCCGTGCAGAAAAAAGGCGAGGCCTGTTTGGCCTCGCCTTAGTAAGCGCGGCGAAATGATTTATTTTTCGTCGTCGCCGATGAAGCGTTCGGTTCCCGCGCCAATCCAGCGGCCGGCGGCACCGGCTGGAGCCGCGATACGGACCAGAAACAGCGGGCTTGCGCAGGTTACGGGGATATTCTGGAGATGGCCAGAGAATTCCGCATCACCATGCACGTTGAGAGTCACTGGAGTGGTGTCGAGGATCGCCACGGCCTGGGTACCCGGATTGCAAACCAGGGCGCCAAGGACCGCGGAGACGGGACCAGGGGTGCCAGTAGAATTGCCACCGTTGAGTGTGAGCCCTTCGACTTCGAAGGAAGCTGCGCCGGTCGACAGGTTCACGCTGGCGCGGCCGCTGCGAACAGTCCAAGGCCCTGCTCCGGCGTGGATGGTTCCAACGGGGTTGTCCACACCGGGTGCGGTGATCACCCCCACGATGTTCCTCCAGCGAACAATCGAATCGTCGCTATCAAACGCAAAAACCGCGGTTGCAAAGAGCAAAGTTAACAGCACAGCCGACATTTTCTTCATGCTTATTTCGTCCTTTAGATTGAGATTCCAGTTCTGGCTCATAGGCCTACTGGTTGCAAGGCCAGCGTACGGGGAGAGAAACGTGCTGACATGACCCCGCGGTGACGATTTCGGTCCAATTTCGGTGACGCCGGCCCCCGGGGTTTGTGACAAACACCGCATCCGGGGAATCAAAACGAGCCAATGGCGGGAAAAATCATCGTGAGTGTCAACTCCACGTAAATATCGTAGACTCGCGAATACTTCTGCTTCCAGGACGCCGCCCGCCTAGCGTGAGAAGCGAATTGGACTTCCAGAATGAAGCAGTTCCATTCCTTCCGGCTCGACACCGTTAACCACTGCTTGTGGCGCGGGGAGGAACGGGTATCACTGACGCCGAAAGCGTTCGATGTGCTGCGTTACCTTGTGGAGCACGCGGACCGCCTTGTAACGCAAGACGAATTACTCGCCGCATTGTGGCCGGAAACGTACGTAAATCCCGAAGTCATCAAGAAATATATCCTCGGAATCCGCAAGGCACTGGGCGATCCACGCGACAAACCGGAATTCATCGAAACGTTTCCAAGAAGGGGATACCAGTTCGTGGCCCCGGTAACTGAATTGATTTCAGGGGCGCCCTTGGGCGAGTGCATCAACGGCGCCGGGAAGATGGTCGGTCGCGAAGGCGCCATGGCGCAACTGGACGGTTACCTGGACCAGTCCCAGAACTCTCAGCGGCAGGTGGCCTTCATCACCGGAGAGGCGGGCATCGGAAAGACAACGCTCGTCGATGCGTTTCATCAATCCGTCGCCAACCGTTCGAATCTGCGGATAATTCGTGGACAGTGCGTCGAAGGTTTCGGCGGCAAGGAAGCGTACTATCCGGTTTTGGAAGCGATAGGCCAATGGGTTCGCGAAGCAGGCGGTGGTCAGGTGGTTCAAACGCTTGCGAAGCAGGCACCCACCTGGTTGATCCAGTTCCCTTCACTCATTAAGGCTGAACAACGGGAAGCGCTGCAAAAGGAAATCCACGGCGCCACACGCGAAAGGATGGTGCGCGAGATTTGCGAGGCGCTGGAATCTTTAACGGCGCAGGATCCCCTGGTGATCGTCCTCGAAGATCTCCATTGGGTGGATCCGTCCACTCTGGATTTCATTTCCGCCGTCGCCCGCCGCCGGGGGCCCGCGAAATTGCTCGTGTTGGGAACTTACCGACCGGCTGATCTGATCATTTCGAAGAGTCCATTGAAAGCACTGAAGCAGGATTTGGTGCTGCACAATCTTGGTCACGAAATCAGTCTGGAACGGCTGGAAGAACCTGATGTCGCTGAATACCTGGACATCCACTTCCCAGGTGGAAGTTTTCCCGATGGCTTTGCGAATCTGATTTACCGCCACTCCGGCGGCAACGCCCTGTTCCTGGTGAATATCCTGCTGGACATGGTGAAGCGGGGGCTGATTGCGCAGGTCGATCGGAGATGGACTCTGCAGGTGGCGCTTGAAGATATCGAGCCGAGAGTGCCGGAGACACTGGATCAATTGATTGAGATGCAATTCCAGCAGCTGAGCCCTTACGAACAGTGCATCCTCAGGAGCGCAAGCGTTGCCGGAGAACGCTTTTCCGTCTGGGCCATTTCCACCGCGGCCGAAATAGAGTCCAGCAGCATTGAAGACGCGTGCGAGAGACTCGCCGATAGATTGCAATTCATCAAGGCCGCCGGGATAAACGCGATGGCGAACGGGCAGATTTCCGCACACTATGACTTCCGGCATTCTCTCTACCGGGAAGTTTTGTATCGGCGGCTTTCCGAGGTGAATCGTTCGAAACTGCACCTGCTATTGGCGCAGAGACTTAAGGAGTTCTGCGACCCCTGCGAACAGGAACAAGCGACCGAACTTGCCTTGCACTTCGAGGCCGGGCGCGACTTCGAGCAGGCCGTTCACTACTTGATCCTTGCGGCGAAGAATGCGGCGGGAAGATTTGCCTACCGCGGCTCGATTGAAATCCTGCGGCACGCACTTGAACTTGTTCCCATGATTGCTGCCGGCAAGCGCATACAACTGGAGGTTCAAACCCTGGTGCAAATTGGCGATACCAACTACGCATCGGGAAACATGACCGACTCTGCACAAGCGTACGAGAAGGCGGCATCTCAAGCCGCCCAGGTCGGACTCGGCGCGGCTCAGGTGACCGCGTTGATTCGCCTGGCGCATCCGCTTGGCCTGATTGATGTCGATCGCGCCGTTGCCGCAGTTGAGCAGGCAGATCAGATCAGCGCTTCTCTTAATGATCCAATTCTTCAGGCGCGCACCCAAATCCTGGCGTCTTGTGCCCGCCTCTACTATCACACTTGGCGATCGCGGGACGCGGAACTCTACGCATCCGCGAAGGAAACAATCCAACGCCTCAGCGGCGGCGGCCAATATCCCGAAATGCATTACGCCCACCTTCATCCGCTTCAGGGCGGCTATCAAGAAGCCCTGAAGATTGCCGAAGATGGCATTCTGAAGATCAGCGAGACCACAAATACCGTGGCCTATCTCCTGGCGCTCGGCGCGAAGTCTGTCGCCCTCATGCACTTGGGCCGGCTTGGCGACGCGCTCCACATTATGCGCACTGCCATTGAGCGAGCAGAGAAGAATGGCAGCGACCCCTGGGTTCTCAAGATCAGAGAGGCTTGGCTGCGTACCGTCGCCATGGATTTTGAAGGCGCCCAACAGTTATGCGAGACGATGATTCGTTCGAACTCGGGTTATCCTACCGGGCAACCGAAAGCGATTGCGTGGTTTGCCGCTGGAAATGCTGCGTTGTCGCACGCGAAATACAACGAAGCGCTACAAAATTTCAGGCAAGTGATCGACGAGGACGTAACCCCGAAATTTTTCCTGCATTGGTATTGGCGAACGCTGGCCCAACTCGGTATGGCGAACGTGTGGCTGGCTTCGGGAAACCTTAAAAACGCTGAGACGGAGGCGAAGCTTCTTCTGAAATTCACGCTCTCGACCGCTGATCCCAGCCTGCAGGCGCTTGCGTGGGAGATGAACGCGAGGCTTGCCATCGCCGGCAAGGACTGGGGAGACGCCGAGAAAAGTGTCCAAAACGGACTGGCAATTCTGACAAACTTTGAAATTCCCATGGCGGCCTGGCGTCTCCATGGGACAGCGTGGGATTTCTACCGGCAAGCGAAGAATGATAATGATAAGGCGGCAGAAACGCACCGGAAGTGTGCTGAAACCTGCATCCTTAAGATTGCAGACTCTTTCGCGCTTGATGAACCGCTTCGCGCAACATTTCTTGCCGCGGCTCCCGTCCGGCGCATCCTGCTTGAGGGAGTCGTGAACAAGGCTTCACGGGAGCGTATGTTGAGACGCCGTGCAGCGCCGTGAGCCGGGCAACATAAATCTTGGTAACGATTTGGATCACTTTGAGTTGCTGGTCAATTTGCCGCAGCATTCCGGGTGCTGCGGCAGTTCGGAGCTATTCCAGCCGCCACCGAGGGCCTGGACAAGCGTGACAGCAGCGACCATGCGGCGGCCGAGAATAGTTACGGCCGTAACTTCATCGGAGAGAGCGGCACTCTGAGCGGTTGTCACTTCAAGATAACTTGTAACACCACCGACGTAGCGTGTGTTAGCCAGTTCCAGATACTTCTGAGCGGCAACGACTGCTTTTTCCTGGACCTGAGCTTCGTGCTCGAGGATTCTTAACGCGGCTACGTTGTCCTCCACTTGCTGAAAACCAGTCAAGACCGTCTCCCGGTAGTTGGCGACCGCTTGATCGTAGGCAGCCATGGCTTGATCCTCGGTGGCCCTGCGACGACCCGCATCAAAGAGGGGCAATGCCGCCGAGCCGCCAGCCGACCAAAGGATGCTCGGGCCAGAGATGAGGGTGGTAATGACACCACTCTCGAAACCGCCTGTGGCGCCTAGGTTGATGGTCGGATAATAGGCCGCCTTGGCTACCCCGATTTGTGCGTTGGCCGAAGCCATGAGCCTTTCCGCCGCTGCAATATCGGGACGGCGCTCAAGCAACTCGGAAGGCAGACCCGCCGGAATCGGCGGAGGAGATGCCGTGAGTGGAAGGGCAGGGAGACTGAACTCAGCTGGAGGCTTCCCAATCAGAATTGCTACCGCATGTTCGTACTGTGCGCGGGCAACTCCAACATCGATTGCCTGCGCGCGCGTCGTTTCCAGTTGAGTCTCAGCCTGTTGTACTTCCAAATCGGAAGCAATGCCTCCGGAAAACCGGCTCTGGATTAGCGCCAAGGCTTGCTCGTACTGGGTTACGGTGGAATTGAGAAGTTGCTCCTCAGCATCGAGTGTGCGGGCTTGGAAATAGTCCGTAGCCAACTCGGCGTGCATGGATAGATTCACGGTTGCCAGGTCGGCGGCGCTGGCTTGTGCTTGGTCGCGATAAGATTCGACGGTGCGGCGCACGCGCCCCCAGACGTCAACTTCGTAAGACAATTGCAGGGGGATTTGATAGTCATTGTACGTGATTCCATTGGCGACGATACTCGCGGGCCGATGGTTCGATATTCTGTTTCGTGTCGCGCTCGCACCACCGGTGATCGTCGGATAGTAAGCGGCCCGGTTGTAGCGAAGCACGGCACGAGCCTGCGTGTATTGGGCCTCGGCTGCCTTCAAGTTCTGGTTCGAGACGTTGACCTGCGCTTCGAGATCATTCAGTTGAGTATCCTGAAAAATCTCCCACCAGTTGCCGCCCAGATTCTGGTCGTTCGGTTGAGCGGGTTTCCAATCGCCCACTTCCTTATATATCGGAGGAACTGGCGCAGCGGGCCGTTTGTAATTTGGCCCAACCGTGCAACCCGCAACCAAGAGCACACTCAGCACACAGGTGCTGCCGGCGATGCGCTTGAGGACTTGGGCTTCCATTCGCGCCGAGTGCGTGGAATTCACTGCTTCGCTCCTGCGGTTGGCGTGGGTGCTGCTGCCTGCGGCGCTGCTATCTTTACTGTCTCTCCCGTCACGATGGAATCGGGCGGGCTTGTGATAACTGATTCGTTGCCCTGCAGACCCGAGACGATTTCGATCGAATCGCCGAAGTCGCGGCCTGGCGTGACCGGCACCAGCTTCGCTTTCCCGTTCTCGACAATGGCAACATTCAGGCCTTCCTTCCGAAAGAGAAGAGTGTCAACCGGCAAAATGTAGGTAGAGACCTGCCCCGGCACTTTGAAATGGACTTCCGCATAAGCGCCTGAAAGCAATTCCCCGGAGGGGTTATTCACGTCCACTTCAACCAGCAGCGTGCGCGTTGCGTAGTTGATAGCCTCGGCGGTGCGCACCAGTTTCCCCGTGAACATACGACCCGGAAACTCCGCCAATTTCAGGTCTGCTGTCAGGCCTGGCTTGGTTTGTTGCGAAAACTCTTCAGGTACGTTGACATACACGCGTAGCACGCCGGGCTGCGCGATGTGGAAGAGATCGGTTTTCACATTGGCATTGCTGCCTGAGTTGATCAGATCGCCTATATCGGTGTTTCGCGCGGTGATAACGCCGTCAAACGGAGCGTAAACTTTTTCGAAAGACACCAGTGCCGAGTACTGCTGCACGGCCGCCTGGTCGGCCTCCACAATTGCCTTATTCGCATTGTAAGTACCCACGGCATTGTCGACGTCCTGCTGCGACACGGCATTGGTTTTCTTTAGTCCTTGATAGCGGTCTTTGGTGATCGAAGCCAGTTCGAGATTGGCTTGTGCGGTTAAGAGGTTGCTCTTCGCTTGCTGCAGCTGCTGGTCCACTTCAGGAGACGCGATTACCGCCAGAAGCTGGCCCTTTTTTACATGCGCCCCTATATCGTAATACCAATGTTCCAGATAACCGTTCGTGCGCGCGAAAACCGGCGACGTGATATACGGTTGGACGTTTCCCGGCAGCACAATTTCCTGCGACGGTGCGGCCCGCTTAGGCGCAACAACCGAAACGGTGGGTACCGCCAAATCCGCGGTTTCCGTACGTAGACTGGCATTTGTGTGGATGCGCTCAAGAATGCCGGAGACCAATACTCCGGCGAAAACTAGAAAAATTGCGCCCCCGATGAGCCAGCCTCGTCGCGATCGACGCTGTGTGGCGGGGCTTCTCGGCGATTGCGCTTCCTGCACGGAAGCCTTTCCTGCTGCTTGCGACTGCATTGTCATCACCCCCGAACTTCCTTTTTGGCAATCCCTATGGTTGAGTAGTGGTTTCCGCAGGCCGATGGCGCAGTCCATGCAGAATGCTGAACACCGTTGGAACGAAGAGCAACGTGGACACCGTGGCGAAGAGCAATCCACCAATTACGGCGCGGCCAAGGGGAGCATTCTGCTCGCCACCATCTCCAAGCCCCAGCGACATCGGCAGCATGCCGATAATCATTGCCAACGCGGTCATGATCACGGGGCGGAAGCGAGTGAATCCAGCCTGAAGAGCCGCGGCGACGGGGTCTTTGCCTTCGTTCAGCTGTTCCCTCGCGAATTGCACCACCAGGATGCTGTTGGAGGTGGCTACACCCATGCACATGATGGTGCCTGTGAGTGCCGGTACGCTCAGCGT
>WNFR01004474.1_pt1 | contig 18947 bp, 15 predicted proteins | sample 5400221 | NCBI WGS metagenome assembly WNFR01 (sample SAMN13153357, study PRJNA577476) | soil metagenome | isolation source: 40 cm soil under Madrone tree | place: USA:California | collected 2016-06-14 | reverse complement strand
GGTTCGTCTTTGCCAAGACCTTCGTTATCGCCGCCGTCAAAGTCGTCTTCCCGTGATCCACGTGCCCAATCGTCCCGATGTTCACGTGCGGCTTGCTCCGATCAAATTTCTCTTTGCTCATCTTTGCTTCTTCCTCACACTGATGGCGGGCAGCAAGCCCGCGGCTAAACAACGAACCTTAAATCCTGGCTACGCCCTGAACCTTCGCGATGATCTCTTCCGCCACCTGCTTTGGCGCCGGGTCGTAGCGCTCGAAGTGCATCGTCGAAGTTGCGCGGCCCTGCGTGGCCGAGCGCAAGTCGGTCGTGTACCCAAACATGTCTGACAAAGGGACGTAGGCCGTGATCACTTGCGCCCCGCCCAGCCGCGGTTCCATTTTTTCGATTTGGCCGCGACGTCGTCTTAAGTCACCATTGACCGCGCCCATGTACTCGTCCGGGGTCACGACTTCAACGCGCATGATCGGCTCAAGCAATACCGGCTTGGCTTTTCTCAGAGCATCCTGAAAGGCCAACGAACCGGCGATGTGAAAAGCGCGCTCGTCGGAATCGACTTCGTGAAAGCCGCCGTCAACCAGGTGCACTTTGATATCCACCATGTCATAGCCGGCGAGATACCCGCGCTCCATAGCGTCGTGAATACCCTGCTCGGTTGGCTTGATGAATTCGCGCGGAATTGCGCCACCCTTGATCTCGTTCTCGAACACAAAACCTTCGCCGGGCGCGGGCTCGATCTCCAACTCGACGTGCGCGTACTGGCCGCGACCACCCGTCTGTTTCTTGAAGATTTCCTTGCCGGAAGCGGCCTGCGTAATCGTTTCGCGATAAGCGACCTGCGGCTTGCCCACGTTTGCTTCGACGCCGAACTCGCGCTTCATGCGATCGACGATAATCTCGAGATGCAGTTCGCCCATCCCGGCGATAATCGTCTGCCCGGTCTCCTGATCAGTCGAAACAATAAACGAAGGATCTTCCTGAGCGAGCCGACCCAGTGCGACACCGAGCTTGTCTTGATCGGCGCGCGTCTTTGGCTCGACGGCGACGCGGATCACCGGCGCCGGAAACTCGATCGCTTCCAGGATGATCGGCTTGTTCTCGTCACAGATCGTGTCACCGGTGGTGACTTGCTTCATGCCACCGATGGCGATGATCTCGCCGGCGCTGGCCGCTTCGGTGTCCTCGCGCTTGTTCGCGTGCATGCGCATCAAACGCCCGATGCGCTCGCGTGTGTCTTTCGCCGAGTTGTAAGCGTAGGAACCACTCTTGATCGTCCCGCTGTAGATTCGCACAAACGAAAGCTGGCCGAGATGTTTGTCGGCCATGATCTTGAACACCAGACCGCTGAATGGGGCGCTGTCTTCGGCCGGGCGCAGTTCCTTGTGGCCGTTCTTGGGATTGACGCCTTCAACCGGCGGAATGTCGAGCGGCGACGGCAGGTAATCAACCACCGCATCAAGCAAGGTCTGCACGCCCTTATTCTTGAATGCCGATCCGGTCACGACCGGGACGATGCGCAATGCCAAAGTTCCTTTGCGTAGCGCGGTGCGAATCTCGTCCTCGCTGATCTTCTCGCCCTCGACGTACTTGTGCATCAAGTGATCGTCGACGGTGGCGACAGCTTCAATAAGTTTCTCGCGCGCGGCCGCTGCTTCTTCCTTTAATTCTTCCGGAATGTCTCCGGTTTCATACTCTGCGCCTTTGCTTTCATCGTTCCAGATCAAACCCTTCATCGCGATCAGATCGACGACGCCTTTAAACTGATCTTCCAGGCCAATGGGAATTTGAATCGCGACGGGATTTGCACCAAGGCGGGTAATGATTGAATCGAAAGAGCGCTGAAAGGAAGCGCCGGCGCGATCGAGCTTGTTAATAAAGCAAATGCGCGGCACGCCGTATTTGTCGGCCTGACGCCAGACGGTTTCCGATTGCGGCTCGACTCCGGCAACGCCGTCGAATACCGCGACTGCCCCGTCGAGTACGCGCAGGGAACGCTCGACCTCCATGGTGAAATCAACGTGGCCCGGCGTGTCGATAATATTGATGCGAAAGTCCCGGCCGTTACGTTCCCAAAAACAAGTAGTCGCGGCACTCGTAATCGTAATGCCGCGCTCCTGCTCCTGCTCCATCCAGTCCATGGTCGCCGTGCCCTCGTGCACCTCGCCGATCTTGTGCGAGACGCCCGTGTAATAGAGGACACGTTCGGTCGTGGTGGTCTTACCGGCATCGATGTGCGCCATGATGCCGATATTCCGGAATGTGTTCAGGTCGTACTTAGCCATTACCATTTATAGTGCGCGAACGCCTTGTTCGCGTCAGCCATGCGATGCGTATCGTCTTTCTTCTTGACCGCGTTGCCGCGATTGTTCGCCGCGTCGAGCAACTCGGCTGCCAACCGGTCGGTCATCGTTTTCTCGCCGCGCCCGCGCGCATACGAGACGATCCAGCGGATCGCCAGCGCGCCCCGACGCTCTTGATGAACTTCGACCGGAACTTGATAGGTGGATCCTCCTACGCGCCTCGATTTCACTTCCACGGTCGGGCGCACGTTCTCGATTGCCTTCTTGAAAACTTTGAGCGGCTCTTCTCCGGTCTTCTCGCCCACTTGCCGGAGCGCATCGTAGAACGTTTTCTCGGCCTTTGACTTCTTGCCGCCCCACATGATGCCGTTAATGAACTTCGTCACCAGGGGATTGTTATAGACCGGGTCGGGCAGCACCGCGCGTCTCTCTGCAACTCTTCGTCTGGGCATAGACTACTTCGCGCCTCCCTTCGGCCGCTTTGCGCCGTACTTCGAACGACTCTTCTTGCGATCGGCTACGCCGACCGAATCGAGCGTTCCCCGGATCACGTGATAGCGCACACCCGGCAGGTCCTTTACGCGCCCTCCGCGGATCAGAACGATCGAGTGTTCCTGCAAATTGTGCCCGACACCGGGAATATAGGTCGTGACCTCGATGCCATTGGTCAGGCGCACGCGCGCGACTTTGCGCAAGGCTGAATTCGGTTTCTTGGGCGTCTGCGTATAGACGCGAGTGCAGACCCCGCGCTTTTGCGGTGAACTCTGCAACGCCGGACTGGCCGTCTTGTACTTGACCCGCTGTCGGCCCTTGCGAACTAGCTGATTGATCGTCGGCATCGTTTTCTTTCTCGATTGCGAGCTACGGCCTTGATTGCAAAGCGCAAGAGGCCCGGGCCTGCCTCTTTCCGGAACATGTCCGGCAGTCAGCGCAGGCAACTGCCCTGCTACTAATATTGGTTCAGGGACGTTCTGATTTCGCTTTTGGGGCGGGTGCGGATCTTGGCTTCCCTTAAGCCGAAACTTCTCTGTGGCGTCACATGGGTGGTTTACCCTGGTTGCGCACTCGCCTGGGCGTGACTCTTTCGAATCATGTCCGCGCGAACGTCTACGCCACAATAATGTAAAACGGCTGGATGACTAACATTCAGCCGGGCAACGCCTCCGCACCGACAGAACCAGTTGCAGCGTTGCTCGCGGGGAAATCAGACCGGAGTCCGAAACGGGAAACTATACGGGGCGGGCATTCCTTCTGTCAAGCAGCGCTTCGGCTGTTTCACGGGGCTCCCGCGCGACATTTAGAAGAGGTGCTTGATGAGATAAAGCACACCGAGCACGACACCACCAACGATCAGCAAGAGCAAAACTGCGAAGCCGGCCACGGCGAGTTTGAACTTCCGATAGCGGTTCTTATCGGGCGGCGACAATGAACTCTGCGGGAAATATGGTGGCGGTGTATATGTAGCCATAAAGAAAACTCCAGAGAATTATGTCGAATCAGAACCGTCGTATGCCGGGCTTTGGACTTGGGCGGCTGCGCGCGTTCGAGTTTGAGTTCGAGTTAGCGTTTGCATTTGCATTCGCCTGCTGCTTCTTCAACTCATCCTCGGCGTGCTTCTTGCCCTCCTTGATGCGCTGAGCGCCTTCACGCGCGTTGTCGAGTGCCTCGACTACACGAGAGTCATCGGGATCAAGGTCGAGCGCCTTCTGAAACGCGGCCGTGGCCTCTGGATAGTGAGCCAGTTTGGTCTCGGCCCTTCCAAGTTGGTAGAACGCTTCCTCGTCATCCGGCCGAAGGCGCGTCGCTTGTCGGAACGCCCGCGCCGCATCTTCGTCCTGGTGGAGGAAGCTGTGCGCCTGACCGAGATTGAAAAACGCGTCCGCGTCTTTCGCGTCCGCCTGAATAACTTTCTTGTAGAGTTCGACTGCTTTCTTGTAAGACTGTTCGGCCTCGGTCTTCTTATCAAGCGCCCCGTACGCCATGCCTAAGCTCAGGTGGGCCTCGGCAAGATCCGGCTGGAGGCGAATCGCTTCCTGAAACGCCTGGGCCGCCTGCTCGTCCTGATCATTTTTGTAAAGCTCCTTGCCCTTATCGACCAGGGACTTCGCCTCGCGCTTCGAATGCTCGACGTCAGACTCACTTGTCGACGACGGGCCGTTTGCATTTGCGTTTTTGCCAGAGCTTCGGCGGCACGCGCAGGTCATCGCCGCAAAGCACAAGGCCGCGGTGACGACGAGAATAGTCCTCGCCCATGACGAAATCGCAAAGGCCGTAGGCATGAAACCGCCTGGGCGTCGCAGCGCTCATCCATTTGCGTGGTTACTGTCCTCACCCCAGCAACCACTTGAGACGGAGGATCCACCAACCGTCTCTCTTGCCCCACAATATACATCGCAACACTTATGCCGCGCAATAGTGATTTTTTCGAGCGCGGAAACCTTTGGAAACTCGCAATTTTGTTAATAAATGAGGGGTTCGCGGGGCTCTTGAGTGAAGATCTTTCACTCATCGCAGGGTAAGATTTTCCCGGGTCTGGCGACTTGCCGCCAACATCAACTCCTCAGTCATAGTCATAAACCGTCGGCACCGAGTTCTGCTCGGATCACTGCGGCCAGCGCGCTGGCGTGCGCTTGAACTTCGGCTTCGCTTTCTCCCTCAATCATGATACGTGCCAACGGTTCGGTGCCCGAATAACGCAACAGCAGCCGCCCGCGGTCGCCAAGTTTCTTTTCAACTTCTCGAGCCAGATGCTGAACGGCGGGAAGCTCGTCAAACGATCGCTTCTCGCGCACGCGGACATTTACCAGGGTCTGGGGGTAACGTCGAAAGCCTTCGGTTAAGGCGGTCAACGACTTTTCCTGATCGCGCATTGCTCGCAGCAAGTAAAGCGTCGTCATCATTCCGTCGCCGGCCAAACTCAATTTGGGCAAGATTATGTGGCCAGACTGTTCGCCCCCGATTGCTGCGCCACTCCGAATCAGTTCATCGAGCACATACTTGTCGCCAACGTCGGTGCGCGTCAGGTTGATGCCTCGCGAGCGGAGCGCAATTTCGAGCCCTACGTTGCTCATCACCGTGGCCACCACCGCATCACCGGTTAGTTCACCACGCGATTTCAGATAGTTAGCCATCACCCACATGGTGGCGTCGCCGTCGACCAACTCGCCACATCCGTCAATGAACAACGCGCGGTCGGCGTCGCCATCGAAAGCTACGCCGAGGTCGGCATCCCGTGGGGCAACCTCCCGTTGTGCGACTTCCAGATGCAGCGAGCCGCAATCGCGGTTTATGTTGCGGCCGTCAGGTTCATTGTTAATCGCGATGACGTTTGCGCCGAGGCGCCTGAGGAGTTGCGGCGCGAGCTGGTACGCAGCCCCATTGGCGCAATCAACCACGATGGTGAGATTGGCCAGGGAAAGATCATGGGCAACATCGTGAACCAGGTAGTCGAGATATCGCGTTCGCAGATCCGCAGCATCCTGTTGATTGGTAGAGTTGGTTTGCTTGCGATCATCGGGTGGGGCAGCGGGCACGACGGCCTCGTCACTAATGTCCTTCTCAATCAGCCTTTCGGTCGCATCGTCCAGCTTGCGTCCCGACGGCTCGAAAACTTTAATCCCGTTGTCCTGGTAAGGATTGTGCGAAGCACTGATCACGACCCCCGCGTCCGCCGGAAGAACGCGCGCGAGAAACGCGACGCCCGGCGTCGTAATAATTCCGGCCGACTCGACTTCCGCACCGGACGCAAGCGCGCCCGCGATCAGCTCGCGTTCGATCCGCGGACTTGATTCGCGCGTATCCCGTCCAATGATAAGGCGCGGAGCATGTCCGGGCGTTCGCTCAGCGAGGTGGCGCGCCAGGGAGCCACCGATGGCGCGAACGGTCGGCGAATCGAGGGGGAACTTGTCGGCCTCGCCGCGAATGCCGTCGGTGCCAAAAAGTCTCTTGGGTTTTGGCGTTGGCAAGCTTTCGTCTCGGGATTTAAGAATTCATTTCCTTCGCTTCACTCGACCGCGTTGCAAGAACCCCGCCAGGCGGCCTCGATTATCGATCACGCCGACGGCACCCACGCCGTTGCTCTGCATCAACTCGTTTGCCGCGGCCAGCGCTGCGGATTCACTGACGAAGAGCTGTTGGCTAACGGGTCGCATCACGTCGCGCGCGCGTTGCTCGCGCCAGCGTTCGCGCGGCAGCTTTTTCAGATCTTCGAGTGCGAGAATTCCCAACAGCCGCCGATCGTGCGCAACCGGAAAGCTTGTTTGACGGTGAAGCGGTAGTACTTCGTCGACAAAACGGCTAATCGACAAGTCCGGTTCGATCGATATCGCTACAGACATCGCCTCTGCCACCGTCGCCGGCCCGTCGTCGCGCACGCTACGCACAACGCTCGTAGCGGCGCTCAACAAAAACAGTCCGATCAGCACCGACCAAAGCCCCATGAAGTAGGCATGAAATGATGGCGCGACCGCCATGTAAACTCCGAACACGATTAGCACCAGCGACACCAGTTGTCCGCAGAACCCGGCGATGCGCGTCGCATTACGAATGTCGCCGCTGCGTTTCCAGACAATCGCGCGCAACACGCGGCCCCCGTCGAGCGGATATCCGGGAAACAAATTGAAGATCGCAAGCAACAGATTGCCCGCGCAAATAAAGAGGAAAAATGCGGTGCCGGGATTGAACCTAAGTCTCGCAGTCACCAGCAGGCAGCCAAAACCGATCAATGAAAAAATGAAACTCGCTGCCGGGCCGGCGACCGCGATACGAAACTCCGCTCCCGGACTCTCTGGTTGGGTTCGCAAGCGGGCCAAACCGCCAAATGGATGCAGCACGATCTCTTCAATCTCGATTCCCTCCATCCGGGCCATCAGCGCATGCGACAATTCATGACCAAAAACCGAAAGAAAAAGTCCCAGCGTGATCGCGATACCCAGCGTCCAGGCTACCAGATCGTCAGCCGGCGGAAGCTGTAGCGTACCCAACTGCATGGGATGCCGGTGCGCGTTCACGGAAATCATCGCGACGCTAATCGCAAACACGCCGAACCAGCGATAGTCGATGCGCACGGGAATTCCGTAAACGCGCGCGACCATGATCTGCCGTTTGAAAAACGATTTGAGGTTCATGCAAGAACGCAAAGAGCAAAGGGCGAAGGGGAAAGTGCAAGAAGCAAACCGTTAGACGCCATCGATTCTCGTGCTGTTCCGTCACAAGCACGATTGTAGTCCCCGGGATCTCTCCGCGTTAGCCCTTTGCGCTTGGCCCCCTTAACTGCTGGTGGCGTGCTGCCAGTCAACTTCGAATAGGGGCACGGGCTGCTCGCGATTCTTGACGTTAATGGGATCGCGCGCCGTCAATTGATAGCGGGACTTCGCGGCCTGGGCGGTGGCTTCGCTGACCAGGATCTCGCCGCGTTTCGCGTTGGATTCCAAGCGCGAGGAGGTGTTCACGGCGTCGCCAATCGCGGTGTACTCCGAGCGGCGCTCAGAACCGATGTATCCCACGGTTACTTCGCCAGTGTGAAGTCCGATACCGATCCCGATTTCCGGAAGGCCTTCCTTGTGCAGTTCATCATTGATGCTGAGCATGCGCCGCTGCATCGCCACGGCAGCGTTGATAGCATTTTGCGCGTCCTTGGCCGTGACGGTCGGCGCGCCGAACAGCGCCATCAATCCGTCGCCCAGATACTTGTCGAGCGTTCCGCCGTGCGCAAAGATAATGTCAGTCATCGCCGAGAAATACAGATTTAGCAGATGCACGATCTTTTCCGGCGCCGCGTGCTCAGAAATACTCGTGAAGCCGCGAATGTCGGCAAAAAGCACGGTGATCGTCTGCGTCACACCGCCGAGCTTGAACGAGTCAGGATTGTCGAGCAGTTGCTTCACGACGTACTCAGGCAGGAACCGGCCGTAGTTGGCGCGCGCAACTTCTTCGCGGGCGAGGCGCTCATGCGCCCGCACGTTCTCGACCGCGATTGCAGTCTGCGCCGCTACGGCGCTGATCAGTTCGAGATCGTCGGGCTTGAAAGCCGAGAAAGGATCGAGCCGGTCGGCGTAAAGCGCCCCGTGCACTCCGGATTCCGTAAATAGCGGCGCGCAGATCGTTGAGCGCACTCCCTGCGACACGATCGAATCGACCCCGGCGAACTGCTCGTCGGCGGCCGCGTCCTGCGACAGCAGCGCGACTTTGTCCTTCATCACTTTGCGCGTAATGGTGCGGCCGATCGTCATCTTGCGTGCGTGAGCTTCCAGCTTTTCATCGCGCGCCCGCGTCGCAATCGGAAACAGCTTCGCCTCGTCGGCGTTCGCCTCAGTCACGATGCCTTCGGCCAGCAGAGCGATCACGCGATCCGCGGGTGTCGAGCGAAAAATAATATCGGTGGCTTTTTTGAAAATCTTGTCGAGGTCAAACCCCGAACCGAGCGCTTTGCTCATCTCGTAAAGCTCGGCGAGGATGTTTGCCTTGCGCTGCAGCGATTCGAGCACTTTGTCGCGCGGTGCGCCGGCAGCGGTCACGGGTTCGGCCTGACGCAGGACAGTCGACAGCACGTCTTTCGCCGACATCAGCAGTTGCGTGTGTCCCAGCGGCTTGTCGTCGTAACTGAGGTCAGCGGTGCGCTCTTCCTGCGCCTGCTCAAACCTGATCGTGCTGGCGCCGATCGTAACCCGGTCGCCGTCTTTCAGCGGATGCTCAAATCTTTGTTCGCCGTTGACGAAGACGTGGTTGGCGCTCCGTTTGATCTGCCCGTTCACCATTACGCCGTCAACAATCATGAACGAACCGTCGTCGGTCGACTTAATGTGCGCGTGGTGGCGCGACGCGCGCGGATCATCGAGCACAATTTGATTGTCGGGCGCGCGCCCGATCATGCACGGCGCCTGGGAATTAAGTTGATACTCGCCCTGGCGACCGCTGGCGTCGGTGGTTCTTAGTAAGGCCATGATCCTATAGCAGATGAATCCGATTCCGAGACGAAACGGAAAGCTGATTCTACAAGTAAACGCCCTTTCAGCCTAGCGTCGGCATCCCGATGAAAACCAGAGCGCCGGCCTTGCCGTGCATCGCGGACGGTGCGATGATTGCAGCCTCGGAACTGGCTGAACCTCTCAAAGTTGGATTAGGAGGATTCCCCCTTGCCCGGTCTGACCCGCCTGCTTTGGTGCTCGCTGATTCTGGCGACGACAATTCTCACGCTGTTTTCGTCGGGCTCGCGGGCCCAATCACCTGACCCAAAGCCGAAAGGAACGGCGTCGATCTCTGGTCGAGTGACAGTTGGCGACAAAGCCGCGTTCGGGATCCTGATAACGGCGTTGGGCGGAACCAACCAACAAACACTCGCCGGGAAAGCGACAACGGATACCGATGGGCGCTATCGCTTCGATGGACTGAGCATGGGGCAGTTCACAGTGGCGCCATTGGCACCCGTTTACGTACTTCCCGGCAATAGCATGTTCGGCTCTAGTAAGCTCGTCAATCTAAGTTCCGGCGAGGCCGTCGAGGGAATTGATTTCAAGCTGGCGCGCGGAGGCGTGATTACCGGACGCGTCACGGATGCGGATGGTCGTCCAGTGATCGAGGAGCGAATCAGCCTGACTCCGATTGATGAGAGTGGCGCACCATTAAGGCAGCAATATTCCTCCTACTCAAACTATCTAATGTATCAGACTGACGACCGCGGTGTTTACCGTATTTATGGTTTAGCCGCTGGGCGATACAAAGTCAGCTCCGGCGACGAGGCCGGCATGAACGCCGGACTGCGTTCCTCCGGCTACTATCAAAGAACCTACTATCCGAGCACCACCGATCCTGCTCAGGCTTCCATCGTCGATCTCAGCGAAGGTGGTGAAGCAAAGAACATCGACATCAGCCTCGGCCGTCGCGCCGCGACCTACACCGCGAGCGGTCGAATCGTTGATGCCGACAACGGCCAGCCATTGCCGGGAATTCAGTTTGCGTTTGGTCCGCTGCAAAAGAATCAGAGCCAAAGCTATATCGCCGGGATGATGTCGCCGGGAACGCCGACGAATTCGCAGGGAGAATTCCGCCTGGAGGGTTTGGAGCCCGGGCGCTACGGCGTTTTTATCTCGACGGGTAGAATAGATTCCATCTCCGGCTTTTACAGTGATCCGGTGATGTTCGAGGTGCTTGATAGCGACGTGGCGAATCTCGAAATAAAGGCCCAACGTGGACTGAACTTATCCGGCGTCGTCGTTGCCGAAAGCATTACAGATAAGAGCGCGCTGGCGAGGCTCTCAAACCTCAGAATTTCTGCGAACATCATGCCCGCGTCAGGCAGCGTTCAAGTCATGCCCAGCTTGAGCACATCCGCAATCGGACCTGACGGTTCGTTTCAAATAACAGGTTTGCGTCCCGGCAAGGCCTCGGTCTATCTCTCTGGTTCCAGCGGAAGCGATGTCAAAGGATTCCTGATCACGCGCATTGAACACAACGGCGTCGCGCAAGCTCAGGGAGTTGAAATTCAGCCGGGCGCTGACACTTCGGGAGTGCGCGTCTATTTGGCCTATGGCACCGGTGTGATACGCGGCCAAGTGAAGTTCGAGGGCGGCACACTGCCAAACGATGCGGTGGTCGCGGTTTTCTTCAAACGCAATGACAGCAACAGAGGAAGTTCTACGCGGGTCGATTCGCGCGGGCAATTTGTGATCGAGAATCTCGCTGCGGGCACTTATGAAGTTATGGTTCAAATAGTGTCTCTTGGACCCGTTAGACCGCCACCCCGGCCGTCTTTGCCAGTCAGACAAACCGTGACGGTTTCGGACGGTGCCGAGTCTCAGGTTTTGCTGACCCTTGACTTGAGCCCAAGACAAGGACCGTGATGTTAACAAGCCAAATATTCCGGGGACGATTTGTCACGCTAATCGCACTGTCGTTGCTGAATTTCATTTTCGCGGCAACGATTGCGGCACAACAACCCGCGGGCAATTCCTCTCAGACCAGGTCGCCAGCAACGAGCGCGATCACCGGTCGCGTCGTGAGCGAAGGCCAGCCAGTTCCCGGTGCGACCGTTTTCGTCGTGGCCATCGGTTCCACAAACGGACAACGAACCGGTACGGATAACGATGGCAACTTCAACGCTGAGGGTCTCGACGCTGGCGCTTATCGTGTTTCCGCAAGTTCGCCGGGTTACGTTAGCGAAGTTTCGCCTGCGGTCCCTGACAACCCAGCCACTTATTATCGACCCGGCGATTCAGTCACGCTTACGCTGATTAAGGGCGGAGTCATTTCCGGCACGGTTACCAACGGCGCCGGAGAACCCGTGGTCAATGCTACCGTTCGCGCCTGGCGAATTCGAGATTCGGAAGGAAAGCCGATTCAGAACGTGAGCCAATCGCGTGACAGAGCTACTGACGATCGCGGCTACTATCGACTGTACGGCCTTCAGCCCGGCAGCTACATAGTTTCGGCGGGCGGAGCAACACAATTCTTCGGTGGCGCGCTTGGGACCAACGCGTACGCGAGCGACGCACCTACTTTCGCGCCGGCTTCGACACGAGATACGGCCGTTGAGATCGCTGTTAGTTCAGGGCAAGAGGCGACCGCTGACATTCGCTATCGTGGCGAGCCGGGTCATTCCATTAGCGGCAGAGTTACGGGCGCTCAGCCACCGGCGCCGTACCTTGCAAGCGTTAGATTGACCGATGTTTCGGGCCACGCGACGATCGGAGGAACTACCGCTGCCCGTGACGATCTGGCGTTTCAACTAAACGGCGTCTCCGACGGCGACTATGAAATCAGCGCCATCACCGGTTCGCCCAATGGCGAGACCCTGGTCTCAGCCGCGCGTCGTGTATCAGTTAAAGGATCGGACGTAACCGGCATTGAACTCGCTCTGGCGCCGCTGGGTTCGATTGCCGGACGCGTGAAATTTGAGACCGATTCGAAACTCAACTGTGGCCGACGCCGCGAGTACGCCCTGCATGAAACTGTGATCTCTGCTCGCCGCGCGTTGGCAGAGAAACCGGAAGCAAAGGCATCGAAAGACAAAACGGGCGATGCGATCGAGCCGGCGCCGATTCTTTTCGCATTCACCGAAGCCGTTCCCAATGATAGGAGCGAGATCAACCTGCGCAATCTCTCTTCGGGAACTTATCGCCTGGAGACTCGTCTACCGGCCGCAGGCTGGTACGTCAAAGCGATAACCCTTGGACCCGCGGATCAGAAACAACAGTCTCCGAAGACAACTGGACCAAACATTCCCCGCGACGGAATCATGCTGAAATCGGGTGAGCGAGTTTCGGGTTTGACCGTCACGATCGCCGAAGGCGGCGCCAGTTTTCGCGGTCGCGTTACGGTCGCCGAGGGGCAAAGTTTGCCGCCAAACCTGCGCATCTATCTCGTTCCCGCTGAGAAAGAAAGCGTCGCCGACGTGCTCAGATTCTTCGAAACGCGCGCTGATACTGACGGAAGCTTTTCCATGGGTAATATCGCACCGGGACACTATTGGATGATTGGACGCACTGCCGATGAGAGCGAACCGGCAACGGTAAAGCCAATCAGACAGGATTCCGCCCTTCGCTCTCAAGTCGCGAAGGAAGCTGAAAAGGCCAAAAACGAAATTCAATTGCAGCCTTGCGAGCGAATTGTGGACTACGAAATACGCTATCCACCGGCTCCGAATGACGCCAAGCCCAAACCATGACCCACACTTCGCTCAGGTCACGCAAACAAAGTTCGCAAATCACGCGTCTATGGCCCGGCGTTTGCTGCCGCCTCCCCGGTACTCATACTAGGACACTACCCATACGCGAATGGCTTGACGCTTTGTGAGCGCCCTTGCTAGACTCGATTCAGATTCAATAACAATCCGATTGTTTCATTTTAGTCTCGCGATCGTATTTTTGTCCTACAACCGTGCAACTTGCCGGATGCTCGTAAAAATCAAGCGGAGGTGCGAAGGTGGGCTTCAAGGTCGGCCAGAAAGTTGTTTACCCGAATCACGGCATCGGAACAATCGAACAGATCGAGCAAAAACAAATCGGAGCGATAGCGCTTCCTTTCTACACGCTCCGTCTCGCCGCGACGAACTCGCTGGTGCTGGTTCCGGTTTCCAATGCATCTGAAGTTGGTCTGCGTCGCCCGATAACGTCGGGCGAATGCGATGTGCTTTTCGAAGCGCTCGCCAGCGACTTTTCAACTCCTGCCCACGATTGGAAGGATCGCTTCAAGGAGTTTTCCGAAAAAATGCGCACCGGCAACATTTTTGAAGTTGCCGACGTACTCAAGCACCTCAGCTACCTCAGCCAGGTGAAGCCGCTGTCGTTTCGCGAACAACGGATGTTCGAGCGGTCGCGGTATCTGGTCGTCTCTGAACTGGCGGCCGTTTGCCATCAGCCCGAGTGCAACATCGAACCTCGTGTCGATCAGGCATTGCTTCAGGCCTGCGCCCGGCATGAGCGACAGCCCAACAGCAACGGCAAGGCTCGCGTCGCAACCGCGGCAGCCGGGGCCCATTAAGAACCGAACAAAATCAATCGATTTCGCCATCCCTAAAGGCTGCGGACATCATTTCTCCAGATGGCCGCCCGCGGTTCGGGGCGCGCGCCGTGTTATGATACTTCCTTCGCTTTTTGCTACCCGCAATGGATGATCCTGCTAGTAGTTTCCTGGCTTTGCTGGCCGGCGACGTCGCCGGTCAAGGCTCGACCACGCTTATCATGGTCGTTGCCAAGCTTGCCGCCGTTCTGTTTTTCGTAGGCGCCAACGCATTCTTTGTCGGCTCGGAATTCGCGCTGGTTTCAGTGCGCCGCACCCGGCTCGAAGCTCGCGCCGCCGCAGGCAGCCGGCGGGCGCGCGCGGCGCTGCGCCTGATCGGCGATCCAACGTCCTTCATTTCGGCAACGCAACTCGGGATCACAATCGCCTCTCTGGCGCTCGGCTGGATCGGAGAGTCAGTGGTGGCCGGTCTGTTACAACCGATCGCCTTCCGGATTGCGTCGACGGGCCGCGCGGGTTATGTCGCACACCTTTTAGCCATCATCATCGCGTTCGCGGCGATCACGTTCCTGCACATCGTGCTCGGCGAGTTGATGCCCAAGATGTTTGCGCTTGAGCGCGCCGAAGGGCTGGCGTTGTTCGCGGCGCGGCCGCTTGAGCTGTTCGCCAGGGTCTTTCGCGCGCCGCTCTGGATTTTCAATACCACCGGCGCACAGCTCGGCCGCCTGATCGGACTAAAATCTTCGCTGCAACACGCCGCCGTTTACAACGAAGCGGAGTTGCGTCAGCTGGTGGACATCGCGCGCGAGAGCGGTCACCTGCGCGCTGAGGAACGGCGGTTGATCCACCGGGTGTTCGAATTCTCAGACACGCTCGTGCGCGAGGCGATGGTCCCACGTCCGGCGATCGCAGCCCTGTCGGCCGACTGTTCGCTGGCGGATATCACCCGCGCCTTTCAGCAGAATCATTATTCGCGCCTGCCCGTGTATCGAGAATCGCTCGACGACATGGTGGGTTTCATCCACAGCAAGGATGTGACGAAATTTCTTTTGCGGCCGGAAGAATTTAGTCTCGAAAAGGTTTTGCAACCGCCAATGTATGTCGTGGACACGGCGCGTCTGGAGGACGTGCTGCGGCAAATGCAGAGAGCCAAGACGCATTTCGGATTCGTGGTCGACGAACACGGCGGCGTCGAAGGCATCATCACGCTCGAGGACTTGCTCGAAGAGATTGTCGGCGAAATATCGGACGAGCACGACGAAGAAGTGAACGAGCAGATTGCCCAAACCAGCGAGCGCAATTATCTCCTGGATGGCGCGCTGGCAGTTCGCGATCTCAATCGCCGGTTGAAGACTTCGCTGCCGGAATCAGACACCTATACGACCATCGGCGGTTTTCTGATGAACGTCGCCGGTCACGTGCTCCAACCGGGCGAGACGATTGAACACGACGGTTTGCGCTTTCACGTCGAACGCGTCGAGCGCCGACGGCTGGTGCTCGTCCGGCTTGAATTACCGGAGGCAAAGTCCGAAAGTCCAACCGGCGCGGCGACCAGGACCGTGAACGCGTCGCGTTGAAGTGCTGAAGGTCTGAGAGTTTGGGGGCGTCGCTATTCTTTCGACGCGACCAGAAGGTTGCTGCTGAATCGCCTTTGATCGTCCAGCCAGGTGGAAGTTAATTCAAAGCCGCTCTCAGTGGCCATCCGCGAAAGATCATCCACGCTGTACTTGTAGGAGTTCTCCATGTGCATCCGTTCGCCGGCCGAGAACGAAATCGTCAGGCCGAGCCGGCGAATGTTGACCGATTGCGACCGCAGGCTTTCCAGATAGACTTCGACACAGCCGGCTGCTTCGTTATAGACCGATCTTAATCCGAACGCCCACAAATCGAAGTTCCCGCCAAGTTCGCGATTGATTCGCGCCAGTTCATTCACAATAAACGCCCGTGTTACTCCCAGCGAATCGTTGTAAGCCGCCTCGAGCGTCGCTCGATCTTTCTTCAAGTCAGCGCCCAGCAGCAACGCGTCGCCTGACTTCAGCACGCCGCGAATCGCCCGCAGAAAATTAGCGGCCTCGTCTTTCTCAAAATTTCCGATGTTCGATCCGAGGAACAAAACCAGCATCGGACCCACATGAAGCGGCTTTAACGCGGCCAGCCCTTCGAAGTAATCAGCCGCGTAGGCAGAAATCCTTAAACCGGGATAAGACTCCAGCAGCGAACGGGAGCTTTTTTCCAACGCGGACGCCGAAATGTCCACCGGAACGAAAAGCAATTCGGCGCGCTTGCGGAAAAGGGCTTCGATGATCTTGCGGGTCTTTTCGGCACTGCCGCTGCCGAGTTCGACCAGCGTCTGGCTAGCGGGCGCCAGCGAAATGACTTCATCGGCGTGCCGCGAGAGGATCTCGCTCTCGGCGCGCGTCAGGTAATACTCATCTACGCGGCAGATAGCCTCAAAGAGTTGCGAGCCGAGCGCGTCATAAAGATATTTGGCAAACAAATGCTTCGGCGTGGCTGAGAGACCGCTGAGAACGTCGGCGGCAAAATTTGCCTGACCATTTCGGCGCGAGAGGTCGTGGATCACCAGGCGCGTACGGGAGTCGGTTGGATTTGACGCTGACAACTCTTGCCTCCGCGATTCTTGTGCGGCCGGATAAAGACGGACGCGAATTATACGCGGGCGCCCAGCCAAAAGCGAAAAGGAGCAGACGAGCCTTCACTCGCCTACTCCTTTTCTCTTCGAACAGAATGCCTTTCCGGCAAAGTTCAGATAATGATCTGATGCGACCTGGTTACTACGCGCGGGGCCCGCCTCGGTACAGTCACATCGATTTGGGGAGTTGCGGGAACCACGATGCGCGGAATCTGAATGTTCATTTCCGGGACCGCCGGCACCTGGATTGACGGAATCACGATCCGGCGCGTACCGATCGTGCCCGGTCGGATGAGGGTCCGCTCAGGATTTTTCTCGGGCGTGACCGTGACGGTGCGCGAATTGCGATCGCGAATGATCGTCAGCGACACCGGGCCGTCTTCCTTCTTGCTGATGGCCCGCGAGACATCGCCCGGCGAAGCCACTTTCTCTCCATCGACGGCAGTCATTACATCTCCGGCTTTCAATCCCGCTTTGGCTGCGGGACTGTTATCGTCAACTGAGGTTATCAACAGGCCGCCGTCTTTCACTCCAAAGTAGTCGGCCAGTTGCTTTGTCAGCGGCTGCGTGCTCACCCCGATGCGGCGATTTCCGCCGAACGCAAACGCGAATCCGCCCTCGCCCGGGTTGATTTGAATCATTCCCGGATCGATCTTCATCGGGAACGGCGTCGTGCCGCGAAAGATCCCAGGCGGCGTCGCGCTGCCAAATACATTCTGCAGGCCGTCCTGTTTGGCGAGCGTGGCACTGACTTCCTGTTCCGATCCGCCGCGGCTAATCGTGATCCGGACTGTTTGATCGGCTGAAGCTTCGCCCACCAGACGGGTCAACTTGCGCGCGCTCGTCACCGACTCGCCGTCAAAGCGAAGGATCACGTCGTCTTTCTTCAAGCCGGCTTTTTCCGCCGGACTATCTTTGAGGACTTGAGTCACGCCAACGCCGCGCACCTCGCGTAACGCGTAGCGACTCATGTTTTCTTTGCTGATGTCTTCAACTGAAACGCCGAGGAACGTCCCACCGTTGAGCATGATCGAAAACAACCGGGACGCCTCGGGGGTCGCCGGCTCTTGTGCTTCCAGTAGCGCTTCGGGCGCCGCGGCCTGCTGCGCGTACACAATCCCGCCGGCAATCACACCGACGCCAAGCATTAAACCAATGATCAGGGTCAGTTTCTTAGGGGTCATTACGAATAGTCCTCCGGAAAGATTTTTAGCTTCCACGCCGGGCGGACAAGCGAGTTCCAAATTGTTTGCTGGGAACGCGGGCCTGCGGGGCAGCCCCGCTGAGCTGCTCGTGCCCGCCCGCATCTGAGCGCGAAGCAGTAACTATTAATCGGCCGAGAGCTGGCGATAAACCTCGCGGCCGTCGCTCATCTCAAGGCCGATCTTCCCGTCTGAGTGCGCCTGATCCAGATGCGCCACTGCTTCGGAAATGGCGAGAAAGCGATGCACGTCGTCGGTGTTGGGAAAGAGGCCGCGCGAAACTTCCCAGGCGGTCGCGCCGGTCTTTGGGACCAGACGAATTACGTCCGACTGACGCTCGCGAATGGCCCGAACGTAGCGGTTAAAGACTTCTTCAAAGTCGTGAATCGGTTCGCCGTGGCCGCCATAAATCAGCGTCGGTGCAAAGCCGCGGACGCGTGCCAGGCTCACCAGATACTCGGCGAGCGAACGAAAACGGCGGGAGGGATCGATCGGATCGGGTGAGAGCATCGGATTGGGGGTGATGCGTTTCAGCACACAGTCGCCGGCGATCACCGTGCGATCGGCTTCGCGTATGAACGAGCAAGAGCCCGGGGTGTGCCCGGGAGTATGAAGCACGCGCAAGACTCCCGTCTCAAACTCGAGCTCATCTCCGTCGTTCAATTCGCTGCAGTGATCGTCTTCGAGAGAATCGGCATACTCGCGCACGCTTTCATACAGGCGACGCATCATTCCGATCTCTTCGGCCGGCACGCCGGCCTGGGTCAGCAAGCGCAGATTCTCTTCATGCTCAAGACGCCCGGCGCGATGGCCGGTTTCCCACCCATGCACGAACACCTGTGCGTCCTTCGCTTCATCGCGCAGCACGCGTGCCAAACCGCAATGGTCTTCGTGCGCATGGGTGAGCACGATGCGGCGAATGTCGGCGACCGTAAATCCGGCGCGCTTCAGTCCGTCGCGTAAAGTTGCAACGGCTTCCGAGGTCTTCGGGCCACTGTCGATGATCGTGATTGGATCTTCGGCGATCAGATAGACATTGACCGGCCCAATGTAGAAAGGCGTGGGTAAAGAGATGGGAATGATCTTCATAGTGTCATTGCCGATTTAAGGCTGATTGCTGGCGGTTGTTCTCTGGCGCCGAACGGTCATGCGTTGTTCTCTGGCGCCGAACGGTCATGCATTGCTATTACCAAGAGAGAACCAGGATCTCAAAGACCACAGCTCTCTCTTCTAATTGGAAATCGGCAATCGCCAATTGGCAATGCTCTAGTACACGTACCGGTTCGCCTCGATCATGGCGTTCGCGATCCGCTGGCGCGCAGCCACGGTGTTCATCGGCGTCATC
>WNFR01011702.1_pt1 | contig 18949 bp, 15 predicted proteins | sample 5400221 | NCBI WGS metagenome assembly WNFR01 (sample SAMN13153357, study PRJNA577476) | soil metagenome | isolation source: 40 cm soil under Madrone tree | place: USA:California | collected 2016-06-14 | reverse complement strand
GTTCGGCTGCAAGCGTTCATGGATGAACACATTTATCCGAACGAGCAGCGCTTCCTTGATGAAATCGAGAGCGATCGGTGGAAGCCGGCGCGCATTGTCGAGGAGCTCAAGCCGAAAGCGCGAGCGGCGGGCCTGTGGAATTTATTCATGCCCGATCAAGAAAACGGCGCTGGTCTGACAAATTTAGAATACGCGCCGCTGTGCGAAATTATGGGCCGAAGCTCGATGGCTGCCGAAGTGTTCAACTGTTCCGCGCCTGACACGGGGAACATGGAAGTCTTGGCACGCTACGGAACTCCGGATCAAAAAGAAAAATGGTTGCGGCCACTTCTCGCGGGAGAAATCCGATCGTGTTTCGCGATGACGGAACCGGCAGTCGCCTCGTCGGATGCTACGAACATTGAGGCGAGCATCGTTCGGGACGGCAACCACTACGTGATTGATGGTCGAAAATGGTGGACGTCTGGGGCGGGTGATCCACGCTGCAAGATCGCCATCTTCATGGGTAAGACGGATCCTTCGGCTCCGCCTCACAAACAACAATCGATGATTCTGGTACCGATGGATGTACCAGGGGTGAAGATCGAACGAATGTTGACGGTGTTTGGGTATGACCATGCTCCGCATGGCCATGGCCAAGTCACATTTGAGAATGTCCGTGTCCCGGTTTCCAACATCCTGCTTGGCGAAGGGCGGGGATTCGAGATCGCGCAAGGGCGGCTGGGGCCTGGGCGTATCCATCACTGCATGCGATGCATCGGAGTCGCGGAACGCGCGATTGAAACGATGTGCAAGCGAGTGCAAGCGCGAGTGGCTTTCGGGAGGCCTCTTGCGGAGCAAGGCACGATCCGCGCCGACATTGCGAAGTCCCGGATGGAAGTCGAGCAAGCCCGTCTCTTGACTTTGAAAGCTGCGTACATGATGGATACCGTCGGAAACAAGGCAGCTCGCAGCGAAATTGCCATGATCAAGCTGATCGCGCCCAACATGACACTGCGCGTGCTTGACCGCGCCATTCAAGCGCATGGGGGCGCGGGGGTTTCGCAGGACACGTTCCTGGCCGCGGCCTGGGCCAATGTGCGCACGCTGCGGCTTGCCGATGGGCCTGACGAAGTTCACATGGAATCGATCGCCAAACATGAACTGGGAAAGTGGACGAACACACAGAAACGATCCGCTTCCAAGTAATCTTCAATCACTGCTCGTTTTCGAAGGAGGAGAGACAAATGCCACCGCTCGTGCTCCCTTCATTGGACGCGTTGAAAGAATCGGTGGGGCGAGAAATCGGCTGCAGCGAGTGGTTTGTGGTGACGCAAGACCGGATTCAGCGATTCGCGGAAGTCACGGAAGACCAGCAGTGGATTCACCTCGATCGAGAGCGTGCTGAGCGCGAATCACCATACGGAACCACGATTGCTCATGGTTTTCTGACGCTTTCGCTTATCAGTAGTTTCGCGAAACAAGCCATGGAGATTCGGACGGGCGTGCGGATGGCCGTGAATTATGGCTTGAACCGGGTGCGATTTCCGGCGCCAGTACTGGTGGATTCAAGAATTCGCGCGCGCTTCACACTGGCCGCGCTCAAAGAAATTTCCGGCGCTGTGGAAGCTACGCTTTCCGTGTCCGTAGAGATCGAGCGGAAGGAAAAGCCTTGCTGTACGGCAGAATGGATTGTGCGCTATTACCGATAGGAGCAGGGCCAGCAATTGCGCACCGACGCCAGCATGCTTCGAAAGAAAGCCAAGAGATGCATTTCAGATCGCGGCTGATTCGGCAGTTCGAAGAGACGCAAGGAGAAGGTTTTTGATGAGTTCTGGCATGGAGGCAAAGCGCTGATCCTTTGTCAGGCCCTGGTGGTAGCGATAATAAATCTGCTGGACGATCACTGCGATTTTGAATCGCGCAAACGCCAGATAAAAAACCATGTTTGATACATCACGGGCGGCCGCCTTACTGTAGCGCTGAACCAGTTCGGCGCGCGTGAGACTGCCCGGAAAGTTGGTAGGGCCCCAGCGAATTTTCTGAAGCTCTTCGGGATCTTTCGGATCAATCCAGTACGCCAACGCTGTCCCTAGGTCGCTCAACGGATCGCCGATGGTGCACATCTCCCAATCCAAGACGCCGACAATTCTTGTGATGTTCAGCGAATCCAAGACCACGTTGTCATACTTGTAGTCGTTGTGAATGAGAGCGGCGTCGCTGGAAGGCGGCAGGTGGTCGTTCATCCAAGAAGAAATGCGTTCGACTTCGGGAAGTTCATGCGTTTGCGAGCCATGATACCGTTCGATCCAACCGCGCACCTGCCGCTCCAGATAGCCTTGAGGCTTTCCGACATCGGCAAGGCCGACGGAGCCATAGTCAATACGATGAAGGCCCGCGAGATTGTCAATGAGCGACTCGCTTAGGCGGCGTGCGGTATCAGCCGAAAATTGCAGATCCGGTGGAGGATCTTTGCGGAGGATGATGCCGCGGATGGGCTTCATCAGATAAAAGGGTGCGCCCAAGATCGATTCGTCATCACAATAGCAGAGGACTTCTGGAGCCACGGGATAGACGCGGTGGAGCCTGGAGAGAACACGGAACTCGCGTGCCATATCGTGCGCGGATTTCACTTTGCTGCCGAAAGGGGGACGACGCAAAACGAATTCCCTGCTTCCAAGAGAAACCGCATACGTCAGGTTGGAATGGCCGCTGGGATACTGTTGTGCGGAGAGCGATCCGTGTTCGTTCGGAAAGTGAGTGCGGAGAAAAGGCTCTAGTCTAGACAAGTCGAGTTCTTCGCCGGTTCGCATCGCAGTTGGGCGATCACGAAGGTCGGGCATCTCTTATTCTCCCTCGCGAATAAAATTGGGCATTTGCGTTGCTCTTGTCCTGTTCATTACTGGCCGCTGTCACCGCATCTCAGTTTTCCGTTCACCTGTAAGTTTGTAACGTGGAGTCATCCAGATGAGGGAATGAATTAAAGGTGCTAAGAGTGAAGCGGTCTTTGGAAAAAAGAAACTCGCTGACAGAACAGTTTTGAGACATCCACGATACTTGCAGCGTGTTTTGCGGAGTGAGCTGCAAAGCACGTTGCACTGCCAAAGCGATCGGGCCGCCGGAAGTGAAGACGACAACCCGCTCCCCGTGGCGGCTAGCCGAAAGAATGTGTGTTAAACCTTGATTTACGCGGATAGAGAATTCGGTCCAGGACTCCACGCCGTCGGGGCTGATTTTACCGTCGACCCACATACTGATTACGGCCTCGAACATCTTCTGAAAGGTCTTAAACTTTTCGTAATATCCATCGGACTTCTCAAATGCCTTATGCAGCTCGCGGATCCTATCGCTGCTTTCGAGCAGGCGGGGCAGGCTGCGTTGTAGCACTTCATCCCCTTGATATTCGTCGAATTCCGGGACCACAACTGGCTCGGGGAATTGCAGGCCGACGTGCACGCAAGCATCACGGGCAAACCGCGCAGTGTCTTTGTGACGAACGCAAGGCCCGGTCCAAGCTCGATCGAATCCAGTATTGCGTTTCGCCCAATACTCGCCCAGTAAGCGCGCCTGCTTTTCTCCTAAATCGGAAAGTTTGTCGTAGTTCTGTGAAAGGAACGAAGCTTGCGCATGGCGAATCAAGAGTAGACGGCCCATTCTTCTCCGGCAGACTTCACAAAAGAAATTCCACCGATATGACTCGAGCTTCTGATTTAGTCCACAATCGGGTTATCAAATTCTGTGCATGCTAGGCCGTAGCTGTCTGCTGTTTATTGAATTCAGCGAACGTTTTGCCTTGCCCAGCGAGTTGCATCAGAAGAGGCGCTGGCGCCCAGATTTCGCCGTGCTGTTGCTCGAATTCGCAGATTCGTTCATAAACTGTTTTCAATCCAACGGTGTCCGCATACCACATGGGACCACCGCGATAGGCCGGGAATCCGTAGCCGTTCAGGTAAATGATATCGATATCGACCGCGCGCAGCGCATAGCCCTCTTCGAGGATACGCGCGCCTTCGTTGACGAGCGCGTAGAGGCAGCGCTCGACGATTTCTTCAGCTGAGATTTGGCGCTGCGGAATTCTCGTTTCGGCGGCCCACTTCCTCACCAACTGAGTCACTTCGGGGTCGGGTAGGGCATGCCGTTGGTCGTCATACTTGTACCAGCCGGCCCCAGTCTTTTGTCCATAGCGCCCAAGCTCGCAAAGATTATCTTCAGCGAGCGGCTGGCGAATGCCTGGCTTCTGTAGGTGACGGTATTCCTTGCGGATGCGCCATCCAACATCGAGACCCGCGAGGTCGCCTGTCGCCAACGGCCCCATGGCCATACCGTAGTCGTAGAGCGCTTTATCGACGGCTTCGATGCCCGCGCCTTCTTCTACAAGGAATTGTGCTTCGCGGCGATAGGGGCCGAACATGCGGTTGCCGACAAAACCCATGCAATTGCCGACGAGAACCCCGATTTTCCCGAGTCAAATGCGTGCCGATGACGAACTCGGGGCGCGCCGTGCTGGAAGCGATCTCGTCGATGCTCAAGGTGGAAGTATTGCTGGCCAAAATGGCGCCGGGTTTACAAACACGATCGAGTTCTCTAAAGACTTCCTTCTTGAGCGCCATGCCTTCGAAGACGGCTTCGATCACGAGGTCCACGCTAGAAAATCCATCGAAGCTTAGGGTGGGCTGAATTCGCTGCAAACACTCATCCACGAATTGCTGTGTGAATCGGCCACGCTTCACGGAGCTTGCGTAATTTTTCTGTATAGTTGCCGTCCCGCGGTCAAGAGCCGCCTGATCAGCTTCCTTGAGCAGGACGGAAATGCCGGCGTTGGCGAGGACCATGGCGATGCCACCGCCCATGGTACCGGCACCGACGACCGCCGAGGAGTTTATGGGAATGAGCGGCGTTTCTTTTGGGATGTCGGGAATCTTCGCAACTTCCCGCTCACCAAAGAAGACATGAATCAACGCCTTCGATTGATCGGAAAAGAGGCATTCGGCAAATAGCTTCTGCTCGACCTCGCAGCCTTTGTCGAAAGACAATTTCGTCGCGGATTCAACGGCATCCATGGCGGCGAGCGGTGCCATCATTCCGCGCTGTTTCTTGCGCGTTGTTTCGCGGGCGGTAGCGAAGATCGAAGCATTCTGTTCAGCAGCACCTAGCTTCTCATTGCGTTCGCGCGTCTTCGGCGCGGGCCTGCTGGCGACTTCGCGCGCAAAGGCTAAAGCCCCGGTCAACAAGTCGCCCTCAATCAACCGATCGATGATGCCGAATTTCAGTGCTTGCTCGGCGGAGATTGGTTTGCCTTCCGCGCACATCTCCACCGCAGCAGCAACACCCGCAAGACGCGGAAGTCGTTGCGTCCCGCCTGCGCCGGGAATGATGCCGAGCTTCACTTCCGGCTGACCGACTTGCGCGCTCGCTACGGCAACACGGTAATGACCGGCCATGGCCAGTTCCAGGCCGCCGCCGAACGCAGTACCGTGAATCGCCATAACGATCGGCTTTCGGCAATCCTCAATGCGGAGCAACATGGGCGACATTCCCGCGCCGCGATGTCCTTTGCCGGAGGTCATCTTTCCGAATTCCTTGATGTCTGCGCCCGCGACAAAAGTGCGGCCTCCCCCGATGATCACCGCCGCTTTGACGCTGTCATCTCTGTCTATTTTTTCGATCCCTTCAAGGATTCCCTCCGGTACGCCCGGACTCAGGGCGTTGACCGGCGGATTGTTGATGGTGATGATGGCGATGCCGTTGTCTATGGTGAGTTGAACCAGATCGCTCATATTTGTCAGCTCTCTCGTTTCCAGTTTTAAGCGTGCTTGGCGGACGCCATGCCTGAATCGATTACCAGGCGCGCGATACGCTCACGATGAAATGTGGCATCTCCGAATGCTGTCTCTGATGCTTTCGCACGCCGGTAATAAAGATGCACATCGTTCTCCCAGGTGAATCCCATACCACCGTGCACCTGAATTCCGCGATTGCCCACGGTGCGCGCTGCATCGCTGGCATACATCTTGGCAATTGATACCGCCGTCGCCGCGTCCGTAGCGTCTTCTTCCAGAGCCCACGCGGCATAATAAGCCGATGACCGGGAACTCTCCGTTTCCAGGTACATGTCGGCACAATGGTGTTGGACGGCCTGGAACATTCCTATCGGCTTGCCGAATTGCTTTCGCATTTTCGCGTATTCGACGGTAATGTCGAGTGTTCGTTGCATTCCGCCGACCATCTCCGCTACCAGCGCGGTCGTGGCGATATCAAACGCCTTAGACAAGCCGGCCGTTTCGCCGATCTTTTCGGCGGGCGTATTTTCAAAGTGCACGGCGTAGAGTTTGCGGGTCAGATCCATACCAGACATGGGCGTAATCCGCATGCCAGGGGCTTTAGCTTCCACAACGAAGACTCCGTTTCGAGCCACAACAACTATGAAATTTGCGACGGCTGCATCGGTCACGAATACCTTGTCACCCGAAAGCTTTCCGTTTGCTGCGGTGAGTTTCACGTCCGCGAGATCCCAACTTGCGGAGGCTTCGAGCACTGCGACAGTGGAACGTGCATTGCCCGCGCAGATGGGAGCAAGAAATTTCTTTTTGTGCTCCGCGCGCGAAACGGCATCAATCATTGAGCCTGCTAGAGCAACAGTTGAAAAAAACGGGCCCGGGAGAAGCGCGCGTCCGGCCTCTTCCATCAAAAGTATGAGTTCCACCTTTCCGAGGCCGACGCCGCCATACTCTTCCGGGAAAATAATTCCCGTGTAGCCTTGCTCAGCCAGCTTGGTCCAAAGGCCCTCGTCGTAAGCCGTATCGGTCTCCATCAGACGCCGGACTTCTTCCATTGGACATTCGCCCGCGAAGAACTTGCGGGCACTATCTTTGAGTATTTCCTGGCTTTCGCTCAATCCGAATTGCATCTTCTCTCCGGTGCAACTTCTCGGCTCTAGTAGCTCCTGGGCAATCCAAGCACGAAGTGCCCAATGATGTTGCGTTGGACTTCCGAAGTTCCAGCTTCAATAGTGTTCCCGCGCGTGCGCAAATAGCCGTATGCCCAGATTCCCTTGTCGGGGGCCAGGGGATCGCCGGCCTGAAGCTGGCCATAGGGTCCCAGAAGCTCCTGCGCTACTTGCTGGACACGTTGGTTTAGTTCGCTCCAAAAAATCTTTTGAATCGAACCCTCCGGCCCAGGCACACCCGTGGCCGTGATCCGGCTGAAAGCGCGCATCTGATTCAAGCGCATGATTTCAATCTCGGCGTAACATTGCGCGAGTTTCTGGCGAATCAAAGGATCCTGTGCCGCCGTGCGCCCGTTCCTCTGAAGCGTATGCGCCAGCTCGATGAGCCGGCCGATATTGCGCCTAAAAATCAGGTGAAGACGCGCGCCATAGGAACCGCGCTCGTACATCAGCGTGCTGACTGCCACATTCCATCCGTCATTCACACTCCCGAGTACGTTTTCCTTGGACACCCGCACGTCGCGGAAGAAGATTTCGCCGAACTCCGATTCACCGGTCATCTGACGCAGGGGGCGCACCTCCACACCTGGCGACTTCATATCGATAAGCAAAACCGTAAGACCTTTGTGCTTGGGGACATTCGCATCCGTGCGCACCACCAACTCGCACCAATCGCCCACCCAACCGTAGCTCGTCCACACTTTCTGTCCATTCACAACATAGTCGTCGCCATCGAGTCGGGCTTCGGTCTGCAGGCTCGCAAGGTCGGAACCTGCGTTCGGTTCGGAGAATCCCTGGCACCAGATTTCCTCCGCGCTCAGGATCTTTGGGATATAGCGCTTCTTTTGTGCGTCCGTGCCATAGGCAATGATGGTGGGCCCGATGAGCCCGAGACCCAGGGAATTCGCCATCGGCGGCGCTTCGACACGCGACATTTCTTCCCAGAAAATGGATTGCTGCATCAAGCTTGCGCCGCGCCCGCCGTACTCTTTCGGCCACGACACGGCGGCCCATCCGCCTTCGTACAGTTTCCGCTGCCAGGCTTTCAAATACGTGAAGGATTCTTCGATAGGCCTTTCGCGCCATTCGCTCCAATCCTTCGGCACATTGGCTTCAAGCCATGAGCGCAGCTCATCGCGAAACTGCTTTTCCTCAGCGGTTAGATTCAAATCCATCCAGAACCCCTCCCAAGCTTGAGGTCGGCTTTCAGCCCTTACCGAGGAGCCGGTCCGATTTCTCTTGCCGATGCCCGGCTGTTGCAGGCGCGAAACTAACGAGTCAACCAGCGGAGCCTTTTGCCTTATCGGTTGCAAATTCCGGCCGAATCGTTTCCTGTCCTTGCCAATACTTCTTGCGCAGATCTCTTTTCAGGATTTTCCCTGTACCGGTCTTTGGCAAACTGTCAAAAAATTCAACGGAACATGGACACTTGTAATGCGCCAAGCGCGAACGGCAGAATTCGATCAACTCAATCTCGCCCACACGCGAACCTGTTTTCAAGACTACAAGTGCCTTCGGCACTTCGCCCCACTTTTCGTCGGGCACAGGAATCACCGCAGCCTCAAGAACCAGAGGATGGGCCATGATGGTCTTTTCTACTTCGAGCGAAGAGATGTTTTCGCCGCCACTCACGATGATGTCCTTTTTGCGGTCCACAATCAGGAGGTAGCCGTCTTTATCGATGGTTGCCATATCGCCGGTATGGAACCACTGGCCTCGCAACGCTTCGGCAGTCGCGTCAGGCTGATTCCAGTAGCCTTTCATGACCCCGTCGCTGCGGGTGATAATTTCTCCAACGGTTTTGCCATCGCGTGGGACGTCCACGTCCCGATCGTCCACGACGCGCATTTCGGTACCGGGATCGGCGAATCCGGTCATGGCTTGCCGCGCGTACTTCTCCTCGCCTAGCAGGTCAAACCCGTGCTTGACGAAGGAATGCGAGAGCGCGGGTGAAGTCTCTGTAAGCCCATAGCCCGAGATGCAAGTGACACCGAGCTTTTCTTCGACTTCGCGTACTAAAGTTGGGGACGACGCCGCTCCACCGATAATGACTCTCTCGAGGGTGCTCAAGTTGTGTTTCTGCCGATCGGGCGAATTGACCAGCGCGATGGCCATCGCGGGCACAAGACACATGGTGTAAATGCGCTCCTCTTCGATGAGCCTGAAGATCTGCGCACAATCAAAGCGCCGAAGAATGACGTGCTTTCCGCCGATGAGAGCGAGGATGTGCGCGACGCCCCAGCCGTTGGCGTGAAACAAAGGGATCGTGTGGAGCTGGGCAAAGTCCCGCGTGGGGTCGAAGGTTAAGCAAACACTCAACGCGTGCAAATAAACATTTCTGTGCGTCAGCATGACGCCTTTGGGATTGGCGCTGGTGCCACTGGTGTAAAAAAGTTCGGCGATTGCGTCCTCGTCAATTTCCATGATGTCTGCACGGCAGGGCGAAGCTGCGGCGAGAAGATCTTCGTAACTGTGAGGAGAAAGCCAGTCTGCTTGGGGTGGGCCATCGAGAAGGAAAAATGACTCGACCGTGGAAAGATTGTTGCGAAACGAGTCCACAAGTTTGAAAAACTCTTTCTCCAGAAAGAGCACCTTCGCCCCGGAATCGTTCAGGATGTAGATGAGCTCCTGCGATGCCAGCCTCACGTTCAACGGAAGCAGCACGGCACCGGCCTCGAGAACACCGTAGTAAGCTTCGAGCAGCCGGTGGCAATTCATGCTGAGAAACGCAACGCGGTCCCCGGGTTTGACAGCGGCATCCTTCAGTGCGCCGCCCAGCCGAGCAGCGCGGTCTGCAAATTCCGCGTAGCTAAATCGCTTGTCCCCGCACACCACGGCGGTCCGATGCGAATACTGCTGTTCGGCATATCGCAAGCACCGCAGAGGTGTAAGCGGGATATTCACGGTGTAGCTCGCCGGGGCTAAGCGGTCTGCCCTCCGTCCACTACCAGTACATGTCCAGTGACATAGTCAGATGCGCCCGAAGAAAGAAACACGGCAGCACCTTTCAAATCGTGTTCACTCCCGAAACGGCGGAGGGGGATCTTACTCAGAAAAGCTTCTTTGTTTCGTTCCATGACTACGTGTGACATGTTGGTTGGGAACCATCCGGGCGCGATGGCATTCACTTGGATATTGTGAATTCCCCACTTGCACGCCAAATCGTATGTGAAGGCGATGACACCACCTTTGCTTGCGTGATAACCGATAGCCTGAAATTCAGGAGCCTGTGAAAAGAGGAATGTCCCGGTTAGATTCGTCTCAATCACTTTGTTCCAGTGTTCGAGGCGCATCTCTTCGACGGGAGCGCCCCAGGATGTACCAGCATTGTTGACCAAGATATCGATGCGGCCGAATTCGGAGATAGTTGCGTCCACCACTTCCCGGACATTGGCTGGGTTCTTTACGTCACAGCCGAGCGCCAGCGTCCGTACGCCAAGTTTTCGCAATTCCTCCGCGGCCTCTTGGCAGCGCTCCTTCTTGCGCGCGCAGAGCACGAGATTCGCGCCCATCTCCGCGAGGCCCTCGGCCATCTGGCGTCCTAATCCAACGGAGCCTCCGGTGATAATGGCCACACGCCCTGTGAGATCAAAAAGTTCTTTCGTGTTCATTCGAATGCCTAGCCATTAGCATCGATCACGAACTCTTGCAAAGGGCCGAAAGTTCTCATTTTTCTGTCAAAGCGTCAAACGGGCGTAGATAGCGAGCCGGTCTGAAGTTGATAAAGGCCGGTGGGACAGGGACTATGCCACTTGGGGTCGGAAAAATATTGAAACCAGGCCCGAGCGCTGCAGCAGCAGAATTGAGATTGTCGGCCTCCACATTACGCCATTCTCCGGTGTCGAGCCGATCGAGCAGTTTTTGTACGGAAGCAATGGTTTCCGCTGGCGTAAAGGCGCAGTGCCCTGCGCGAGAAACAAATGCCCGGCGCAAGAATCTCTCATTGCCCGCTTCTTCGACAACCTGCTTGTACGCTGATTCATTTTGTACCACAACCAACCCGTCTCCTTTGGTGTGCAGAGTCAGCACTGGGATGTGAATCTCTCCGTTAAAAACGATATTCGTCTCGAGATAATGAACGGCTTCTGGGTCTGACCCTTACGGCGTCTTCTAAGGTTTCCAGGTCTGCATCCAAACTAAGACCGGCTTGTTCATAGAGCGCTCGCACCTCATCCCTATCGATGGAGTGTGCCAACTGCACTCTGTAGTTGACCCGAGTGTTCCAGGAGACATTGCCTTGTGCGCGCGCTTCCAGTTCAGCGCGAAACGCAAAGACAAAGGGAAAGTCAACCATCTGATCCCAGAGGAACTGATTCATTTCCTGGCTGGTAAAATCGGTGGGAGCAGGCTCCGGTGACGTGGGCATGAACCATCCCGGCCCGTCAGCCAGAGCAGACACTAGCGCTAACCGTGCCCTCCCTTGCGGCGTGGACTGGGCGATAGCGAGAAACTGTTCAGCGAGTTGGAGATTGGCGAGTGGGTTGGTGATATCGACGACCTGCAATCCGCTTCCAGGCGCAAGCAGCGTCTTGAAGGTAAATTCTGAGTCGAGCGCCGTGTTCCAGGTGGCCACTCCACCGGACAGCACTCCGCACATATGCAACGCAGCATCGAAATGGTCGGGGTGCGTCTGAATGAGCGCAGCGGTAACCATCCCTCCCAGGGAATGCCCCCACGCGATCGTTCGTTTTGGTTCACCAACCATCAGCTTGAACAGGTCGAGAACCGCGATCTGGTCCGGAATTGCCTCATGAATCGCCCATCCGGTCGTGGCATACGAGGATCCCGCCAGAACGAAACCGCTCGAAAGCTTGAAGAAGTGAGTGGCTAAGTCTCCTTTCGCCACGTCACGTGCTGGGTTGGAGTCACCCGGAATCACATAGCCGTGGCTGTAGAGAAACAGAGTTCCATTCCAATTTGCGGGGACTTCAATCAGATAAGTCGCGCCGTCAGCAAGGGTTCCCGTCTTTGTGGTAACGCCAGTCTGCGCATGTACCGTACCGGAAGCGGTGAGAAGAAGGACGATTGTCACCGCTAAAAGAAAAAGTGTTCGCCCAGTCATTCGCCGCATTTCAGGAACCTCCTATCTTGAAGCTCGGACTCCAATGGGTTTACGTCTCCAATGAATTCGCAATCCGTCGTCGTCGTCGCCGACCGTTTTAGTCTCAGGACTCGCACTCGGCATTGCCAGGTGCAAGAATTATTCAGTCTTCAGATAACTGCGCTCACGTTGCCGGCGACAGCACCGCGGGTAATCATCCTCTCATCATTTAGAAAGCTAGACGAACCCCAAACTGCAGTTCGCGCTTCGGGAACGCCGAGGTAAAGCCCAAGGGCTGGCTCGGTGACAGAGTCCTGTCTCCGTGCAAAGGCTGAGTGGGCGGGGCGATGACGCCCAGCACATTGTTCACGCTGCCGAGGTTCGTGCGGTTGAAAAGATTGAATCCCTCAACCATGAATTGCAGCGTGCTCTTCTCGCCCATTTTGAACTGCCAGCTCAAACGCGTGTCAAAACTGACGTAATTGGGGCCAACGCCGGTGTTGCGTCCAACACCCGGCGGCCGATCTGTGGTGCTATGCCGGTCGTTATTGACGTTAGTCCCAGCCAGCAAATTGAAAGGATGTGAACTGTTGTAGCGAAAAATCGGGGCCAGTTCGAAGCCTGAAAGGATACGGCCTTGCCACGGACTCTGAATCACGCCCGCGAGCACCACTTTGTGCCGCTGATCAAAGCTAGAGAGACCACGTTCTGCGGCCAGATTGGTCTGGTCGTTCGGTCCATAGTCACTGTTGAAATCAGTGGTCGTGTCGATGGCTTTACTGAAAGTATAATTTCCTATGAAGGCCAAATGATGACTGAATCTTTTCTTGACCTCGAGAATGCCGCCCTGGTAAAGGGCGGATCCTTGGGACGAATATTGGTCGGTCTGGAGAAGACCAAAATTGGCGAAGCAGGTGCGGGTCGCGTTAAAAATGTTGAGGGCGCCATTAGGACACGCGGACGCCAGGGCAGCCGCCGGCGCAGCCCACTGCCGAATGGGAATGCCCGCGGGCCCCGCCGGCACAAGCGGTGCCGGCAGCAGGTTGATATCAATAGCCACAGGGAGTTTGAGGGTGTGAACGTAAATGTAGCTGGCGGAAACAGAGAAGCCTGCTGCTATTTCGCGTTCGATTCCAAACTCACCCTGCTGTGAGTAAGGATTCTGATAGTCGGGCTGGCCGCTGAAAAGCACAGTAAAAAAAGGATTTGGGCCGGTGTGAGTAACAGTGATGGGTTTCGCACAAGTCGCGCAGAAAACTCCTGGGGTCGGGAACACACTCGACGGGTCGGTGAACTGCATCAGATCCGCAGCCGTGATGCAAGCATTATTCCCGGGTGCCGGCGTTGTGCACGCAATCTTACCTTGCGCAAACAGGGTCTGGAAAATCGAAGCAGACGAGGTGATAGGCGTTGTGAGAGGTACGAACACCTGGGCAATCTGCCGGAAACCATTGACATTGCCCAAACTCTGCACCACATTGGGAATCTGGGCATAGACGGGAGAATAGAAAATCCCGTACCCTCCACGAACCACGGTCTTGTGGTTCTTGAAAGGATCCCAGGCAAAGGAAACGCGAGGAGCAAAATTGTCCTTATCCGTATTCAAGTTGCCGTATTGCACGTCCAGTTCGTACCGGACTCCGAAATTTAGAGTGAAGTTTGGCCGCATGGCCCAGGAATCCTGCCAGTAAAAGGCACCGAACGGCCGATTGGCGACGTAGACGGGATTGTCAAAGCCCTGCTGGTAGAACTGAGGCAGTCCCAAAGAAACCGTCTGCAACGAGTCAAGAGCCGCCGGATTCAATCCTGTGAGGCCGCAAGCAGCCGCCGGCGCCGCCAAACATGGGCTGAGCAGGCCACCGGGGAGGTTCCCGAAAACAAATCGCCCCGGGAAGAACGTGTGGGACTCAGTATGGTTGTTGCGGATCAACCCGGAGCCGCCCATCTTCATCGTATGGCGCCCGCGAGTCATGGTGAAATTGTCGGCAAATTCGTAGCGCCGCATGATCGTCAAATTGGGGAGGAAAATCTGAGTCCCCAGATTTGCGAAACCTGGGATATCGAGCCCCACTTGACCGGGGGTGTTGGGAATCACGTTAAAGTCGTTGTAGCTCCACTGCACGCGGGCTTCATTCGAGGTGCGCGGGCTGAACTGGTGGAACCAGGCGCCCTGGAGCGTGTTGTCATAAGTATGGACTGAACTGCCCCGCGAAAAACCCGTCAGAGATTGCACATCGGGATTCTCTTCGAGGTCGTGCACGTAGCTGTAGCGGAGGAAAACCTGGTTTTGATCGCTGAATTGGTGATCGAAGCGGCCGGATGTCTGGTATTGGCGCGTGTTGAACGGAAACACGCCGCCGTTACTTTCAAACTGGCTGTTCAAGAATGCATTCCGCGCTCTAGCACCCGCGCTCAGTCCCGTGGTCGGAGATATGGTCAAAGCGCTGGTCAGCGCGGCGGCACAAGCCGCTGCAGGTATTGAGGACCCGGTGAAGCAGGGTACCGGGGCCGCGCCTAGGGCTGTTAGTGCGCTCAGAATTGCCACCTGATTATTCGCTGGATCACTTTGGGGGCGAAAAATGTTGGTATTGGTGAGAAGGGGAACGGCGTTCTGCGCGTCCTGCCGCAAGCCTTCAAAAGCAACGAACAGGAAGGTTTTGTCTTTCCTTATGGGGCCGCCGAGTGTTCCGCCGTATTGCTGGCGGCTCAGAGTGTTTTTTACGTTCTTGCCTTGGGTGTCGGGTGACGTGGGATCAAAAGTTTGGCCGGGCGCGAGCGCCTGACTGAAGGCGAAGGGATCGCGTGCATCAAAAACGTCTTTACGGAAAAAGCCGTAGAGACTTCCGTGCATTCGGTTCGTGCCCGACTTCGACACTATGTTAATCGATGCGCCGCCCGCACCCCCGAGTTCGGCCTCATAGTTGCTCCTATTAATCTGGAATTCCTGCACGGCATCCTGGCTGAGGTTCAGGCGCACGCCGCCAGAATCGTCATTGAACTCGCCGCCATCCACGGTCACACTATTCCCTCTGCCATTGCTGCCATAGAAGGAAAGGCCGCTTTGCGGCGTCTGCTTAACTCGAAAGTCTGTGTCACTCGCCAGCCTGGTGGAGTCTGTGACACCGGGAACCAGCAACGTGTAGGTGAGATAGTCGCGGCGGTTGATGGGCAGTTCTTTGATGTATTGCTCGTTGACGGTGTTGGCTTGGTGGCTCAGCTTGGTTTCTACCACGGGGGGCTCCGTGGTTACCTCAACCACCTCAGTGCCGGCAGATATTTTCATCCTAAAGTCCAGAATGACAATCTGGCCCACAGTGACAACCACGTCTCTCAGGATTTCCGTCTGGAAGCCGGAGATTTTTGCGGTTAACCGGTAAGTGGCGGGAGGGAGACCCGTAAACTCGTACTGCCCGTTCTCGTCGGCCACAGTGGATCTCCGCAGCCCCTTTTCGGTATCCTCCGCAGCGATCGGGACTCTCGGAATAACAGCACCAGCGGGATCAGTGACCGTGCCTCGAATGTTGCCCGAAGAGCCCACACCTTGTGCAGAGACCACTGGGCTAGCTAGCAGCAGTCCTACCAAGAATACGAATAGGCACGCGCGTAACGACGATTTCATAGCTCCTCCTAGTTCCTCGAAGGCATCTTGTTTATGGATTTGATCGGACTCAAGTTTGCGTGCTCCCCTTAAGATGAGTCTCGCGACGGGCAAGGGTTATTGTCGACGTCGCTACTCCAACTCGACCCAGAGAGTGCAGCACCAACCAGGCAAGGGATTTAAGACACTCGCGATGTACTTGAACCCCGGTTCCCCGCCAGAACTATCGAATATTGTGATAGTCCGTATCACATATTAGGAACTAACGTCAATACCCAATGTGATCGTGCGCCGGAGACTTGCTTGGCCCGTGCGAGTGGCCTTCTCCCCGCTCTACCTTCTCACTGGAACCGGGCTTGCGGTCATACGGCTCGCATGAGCTTTTGACTGGGATTATTCCTGCTCGCGACACGGCATGACAAGGACGATCCGGCCGGAGACTTGCCCGCTCCGCAACTGATCTAACGCTTGGCTTGCTTCGGACAGCGGGCGTGTGCCGACGCGGCAGCGGATCTTTCCCGCTGCCGCCATGGCAAGAACTTCGCGCAAATCCTGACGCGTGCCCACGGCGCTCGCCTGGATGCGCACTTCCGTAGCTGCCATCATTATTGGCGGGAAGCAAATATTCTCTGCAGGCAATCCGACTGCTAGGAGTGTTCCTGTCGGGCGCACACAAGAAAATGCCATGTCGTACGCTGCTCTCGAGGCGGAAGTGACCAGCGCGATATGGACACCGCCTTTACCTCGCAACTCCTTTATCACGTTGTTCGAGGCCGCATTGAGCGTGGTCGAAGCACCGAGTGATTCCGCAAGCGCAAGCTTCTGGTCTGAAATATCTATGGCCGTAACGTCCGCGCCGAGCCCCAGCCCAATCTGAACCGCAAGATGCCCAAGGCCGCCAACGCCGAATACCGCTAGCCGCTGACCGGGCGAAACGCTTGCCTTTTTGAGGGCGCGGAAGACGGTCACCCCTGCGCAGAACAAAGGTGCGGCTTCGATGGATGAAACACTGTCAGGAATACTTATCGCATGGCTTGCCGGCGCCTTCACGAACTCCGCGTACCCGCCATCGACCGTCACTCCGGTTATCTTTTGCTTGGAGCAGAGGTTCTCATACCCTTCCCGGCAGAATTCACACTCGCTGCAGCTCCAGTGAAGCCACGGCACTCCGACACGGTCACCGACTTGCAATTCACGGGCTGCGGCGCCCCTCTCAACAACTCGTCCAGCGATTTCGTGCCCTAGAATCAGCGGTCTTTTGACGATGCGAGCGAATTGCGTCCAATCTCCATCGGCCACGTGTAGATCGGAATGGCACACCCCACAGGCTTCCACCTTGATCAAGACATCCCCGGGCTCCAATTGTGGTTGTGGGACTTCCTTGAATTCCAAGGGTTTCTTGAATTCATTCATGACCGCGGCTTTCATTTCGATTCCCTCAGCGAGAGTGTGGGACTCATGGAAGGCTACGAGGACGAGGGCTTCATTGATCCGATTTATTCGAAGAATTCATTTCATTTCACAGTTGCGAGCCATTGACTAAGTACATTCAGAACAGAGTGCAGGTGCTTGGTTATTCGTTGGTTCCGCCGTCAAGGCCGAACCCCGCGCAGGAAAAATGCGACAGCGCTGCTGACCCGGTCGGATAGTTTATGAGGGCCCGTGAGATCTACAGCCCACTGGCGGACGGTGGTGTTGTAAAGCCCATCCATGAACTCCGCAAGATGCTCGACGGGAAGGGCGCGGGAAACTTCACCGCGTTTCTGGCCCTGGGCCAGAATCTCACGGAGCAATTCCAGCGCAAATTCTTTGTGCTCCCGCATGTCCGGAGAACGCACGGGATCCATCGCACCGGAGAGAACCACGGCCTGCCACAAGGGACGGTCCGCTTCCGCGCGACGAGCCAACTCCCGATACAAACGGCTTAAGTGTTCGTCGGTCGTGGCTTCACTGGAAAGCTCGTTTCTCAAGTGCTCGGTGATGCAAGCAAATCCCCGCCTCCCGACTTCGCCCAAAACCGCGTCTTTACTTGGAAAATAACGGAAAAAAGTTGGTTGGCTAATTTCGAGCGACTGCACGATATCGTCAATCCGTGTCTTCTCGTACCCCCGCTTGCGGAATAGTCGAACTGCCGTATCGATGATCTCCTGACGAAGACGCGCCTTCTTACGTTCTCGCAGGCCGAGCGGTTCTATGTCGCCCGCCCATTTGCCCCTCGACGGGATTCGGTGCAACTCCGTTCCTGGACGCCTTCGTGCCGCTGGTGGTCGAGCAAGATTAGTCCTGGCGGTCTTCGTGCGTCCCATGTCTGACTGTTCTCCTGGATGAACGAGCGCCCACACTGCGCGCAGCCTAAATTCTGCAAGTTACTCTAACATGAGAGTGGCACACGTCAAGTAGACGAGTGCCCTGCTTTCAGACGCGGAGGTCCAGCTCCGGCAATTCGACCGTCCCGAGCGCCGGAACGCTCCGCTTTCAGCGACTCGGAAACCTGATGATTATGCGGTGTGGCTGAAATTGGCTGCCGTGCACCATAGCTCGCGAAAGACTCAGCGCGGGGCCAATGGATGAAAGTGCAAAAGTGCAGTAGAATCAGTACTGCACTGCAGTGTCGGGGCGTAGCGCAGCCTGGTAGCGCGCCTGCCTTGGGCGCACAGCCCGCGACTCCAACCACTCTATCCTTTTCTTCTAACTACTAACGTTTCCAACAAATCGGGGAATCTGCTTTCGCTCAAAGGTAACTCGAATGAATTGAAAACGTTGGATTCTGGCACAGTTTTGGCACAGTGGACGCTCCGATTCCCAGCGTTCGGTTAACAGACATCTATCTGTTTTACTAATTTGTATTTTACCGTGATCGGGATATTTCGATCGCATCGCACCAACGATCTCTTCAGCCGTCCCGAACGACCTTCTTGCCGCTGCGAAATCCTTAATATGGAACGGGCGCCGTTGAGAGTCTTCTCTGCCTCGTCATCGCGGGCTTCGGGTTTTTGTGACCGGCAACGACAATTCGGGGATGAAGACGCTCGATGATACCAATGCTCGCGATCCGCTTGTCCCACTCAGCCGGTCCTCCGAGCGCGAGCATTTGGTGGATTTGATTCTAAGCGACGTCGCCGGCGTGGATGTCGTCGGCGAAAACGTTCGATTGGGATCGCCTGCAATCACCCGCGCAGCACTGGTAAACACGCGAAGCTCAAGTGACGACCGCTTGGGCGTTATTGGTGATGCGAGATAGTTCAGACATTTCTTCACTCAGGGCTGTGCCATCAGCCGCAATCCCTCTCCTTCAGGATCGTTGCGCACTTCGCAGGGCGTGTTGAAATACATGGTTGTCCGGTGTTCAGCCGTGTATGTAGGCCAATGCGGCAGGCCGTCGTGA
>WNFR01002537.1_pt1 | contig 18950 bp, 16 predicted proteins | sample 5400221 | NCBI WGS metagenome assembly WNFR01 (sample SAMN13153357, study PRJNA577476) | soil metagenome | isolation source: 40 cm soil under Madrone tree | place: USA:California | collected 2016-06-14 | reverse complement strand
GGGAAGAAATCCTGAAGCGCTTCGATCACATTGAGGTGGTCGGCGAACCCAAGCGGGTGTATTCTAGCTTCGTCAACGGTTACGAGACCCTGCCGGTGCGCATCGCCCGCTGACCAGCCCACGACATCCATTTTTATTTTGGGATCAACCAACGATGAACATCCAGACGTCAGTCAGAGCCGACAAGAATGAGCTTCAGCGCCTGGCGCGCGAGGAGGCCTATTCCACGCCGCTGAAGGATTTTCATCCCGGCGCGCCCAGACTATTCCAGAACGATACGTTGTGGCCCTGGTTCGAGCGGCTGCGCAAGGAAGAGCCGGTGCATTACTGCACCAACTCGCCGATCGAACCCTATTGGTCGGTCACCAAATACAATGACATCATGCATGTCGATACCAACCACGGTATCTTCTCCTCGGACGTCAGCCTCGGCGGCATCTCGATCCGGGACGTGCCTCCGGGCTATGACTGGCCGAGCTTCATCGCGATGGATCAACCGCGGCACTCTGCCCAGCGCAAGACCGTGTCGCCGATGTTCACGCCGACGCATCTCGACGAACTTTCCGTTCTGATCCGCGAACGCGCCGGCAAGGTGCTCGACGCCCTGCCCCGCAACGAGACCTTCGATTTCGTCGATCGCGTCTCGATCGAACTGACCACCCAGATGCTGGCGACGTTGTTCGACTTTCCCTGGGAAGAACGCCGCAAGCTGACGCGCTGGTCCGACGTCTCAACCGCGCTGCCCAAGAGCATGATCGTTGAATCGGAGGAACAGCGCAGGGCCGAGATGGACGAGTGCGCGGCCTATTTCGCAAAGCTCTGGAATGAACGCGTCAATGCCGAGCCGAGAAACGATCTGATCTCGATGATGGCGCACAGCGAAGCCACGCGGCACATGGACCCTGACAATCTGATGGGCAACATCATTTTGCTGATCGTCGGCGGCAACGATACCACCCGCAATACCATGAGCGGCTCGGTGCTCGCTTTGAATGAAAATCCCGACCAGTATCAAAAACTGCGCGACAATCCGGCGCTGATCGATTCGATGGTGCCGGAAGTCATTCGCTGGCAAACGCCGCTGGCGCATATGCGGCGCACCGCGCTTGAGGATACCGAGCTCGGCGGCAAGACCATTCGCAAGGGCGACCGGGTCGTGATGTGGTACGTCTCGGGCAATCGCGATGAAGAGGGAATTGAGAACCCCAACGACTTCATCATCGACCGCGCCCGTCCCCGCACGCATCTGTCGTTCGGCTTCGGCATCCATCGCTGCGTCGGCATGCGGCTCGCCGAACTGCAGCTGAAGATCGTATGGCAGGAGATGCTGAAGCGCTTCGACAAGATCGAGGTGGTTGACGAGCCGAAGCGGGTGTATTCCAGCTTCGTGAGAGGCATCGAATCCTTGCCGGTGCGCATTCCAGCGTGAACAACGCCCTCAACCCGCCGAGCCTCGCCGAAGCCGTCAACGCGAAGGGCTTTTCCGGCGCCGCAGGTTTCCGCATCGTCGCGGTTGCGCCGGGGAGCGCCGAGGTGTCATTGCCGCGCCGGCCGGACCTGCTGCAGTTCTTCGGTCATTTTCACGGCGGGGTCATTACCGCGCTGGCCGATCAGGCCGCCGGCATCGCGGTCACCTCGGGCCTGCCCAAGGGGCGGATCGGGGTCACCGTCGAGATCAAGGTCAACTTCCTGGCGCCGGCTGACGGCAGCGAACTGGTGGCCCGCGCAAAAACCCTGAAGATGTCAGGCTCGATCGGGGTTGCCACGGTCGAAGTCTTCAGCAAAAACGAAGCTAGCGAAACCCTCTGCGCATTTTGCACCGCCACCATGCGCGCCCTCGATTTGCCAGCCGAGTTCCGATGACCGCCACAGAACATGATGAGTTTGCCGACATCCGCGACGCCGTCGCCAAACTGTGCGCGCAATTCCCCGGCGAATACTGGCGCAAGCTCGACCGTGAAATGGCCTATCCCAAGGCGTTCGTCGATGCGCTGACGGAGGCCGGATATCTCTCGGTATTGATCCCCGAGGAATATGGCGGCGCCGGGCTGAAACTGTCCGCCGCAGCCGCGATCCTCGAAGAGATCCAGCGCGCCGGATGCAACGGCGGTGGCTGCCATGCCCAGATGTACACCATGGGCACGCTGTTGCGCCACGGCAGCGACGAGCAAAAATCGAAATGGCTGCCGAAGATTGCCAGCGGTGAATTGCGGCTGCAGGCGTTCGGCGTGACCGAGCCGACCAGCGGCACCGATACGTCGTCGCTGAAGACCTTTGCAAGGCGCGAGGGCAACGACAGCTATATCGTCAACGGCCAGAAAATCTGGACCAGCCGCGCCGAATATTCCGACCTGATGATCCTGCTGGCGCGGACCACGCCGAAGGAGCAATCCAAAAAGCGTACCGATGGTCTGTCGGTGTTCATCGTCGACATGCGTGCGGCCAAGGATAACGGGCTCTCGATCAGTCCGATCCGAACCATGATGAACCACTCCACCACGGAAGTTTTCTTCACCGATCTTCGCGTGCCCGCGGAAAATCTGATCGGCGAGGAAGGCAAGGGCTTTCGCTATATATTGTCCGGCATGAATGCCGAGCGCATCTTGATCGCGGCCGAATGCGTGGGCGACGCCAAATGGTTTATCGCCAAGGCTTCCAGCTACGCCAAGGAGCGCGAAGTGTTCGGCCGTCCAATCGGCCAGAACCAGGGCGTCCAGTTTCCCATTGCAAAAGCCTACGCATCGATGCGCGCGGCTGAGCTGATGGTCAAGGAAGCCACGCGCAAATACGAAGCGGGCATCGATTGCGGCGCCGAGGCCAATATGGCCAAGATGCTGGCGGCCGACGCCTCCTGGGACGCCGCCAATGCCTGCGTGCAGACCCATGGCGGTTTCGGCTTTGCGGAAGAATACGACATCGAACGCAAATTCCGCGAGACCCGGCTCTATCAAGTCGCGCCGATCTCGACCAATCTCATATTGTCATACCTCGCCGAGCACGTGCTGGGCATGCCCCGCTCCTACTGAGAAAAGAAGATGCTGCCGCTTGAGGGACTGATCGTCATTGCCGTCGAACAGGCGGTAGCCGCCCCGTTCTGCAGTTCGCGCCTGGCCGATGCCGGCGCCCATGTCGTCAAGGTGGAACGGCCCGAGGGCGACTTTGCGCGCGGCTACGACGCCGCAGCGAAGGGGCAGAGCAGCTATTTCGTCTGGCTCAATCGCGGCAAGGATTCGGTGGTGATCGACCTCGCCACCAAGGAAGGACGCCAGAGCCTTGAACAACTGATCGCCGGAGCAGATGTGCTGATCCAGAACCTCAAGCCGGGTTCGATGGACAAGCTTGGTTTTTCGCTTCAACGCTTGCGAAAGGATTATCCGGCGCTGATCTGCTGTACCATTAGTGGCTATGGCGATGACGGTCCGTACGCTCATCGCAAGGCCTACGATCTGCTGATTCAGGCGGAGAGCGGGCTCGCCTCCATCACCGGCGGTCCGGACGGCCCGTCGCGCGTGGGCCTCTCGATCGTCGATATCGCCACCGGCGCCACCGCGCATGCCGCCATCCTTGAAGCGCTGATCGCGCGATCGCGCCACGGCAAGGGCGCGGATATAAGGATTTCGATGTTCGACGTGATGGCCGACTGGCTATCGGTCCCGTTGCTCAACGCGGAAGCCGGTAATCCGCCGCAACGAATGGGCCTCGCCCATCCGTCGATTGCGCCCTACGGCGTATTTCGCTCGAAGGACGGCAAGGACATCTTGATTTCGATCCAGAGCGAACGCGAATGGAAGAAATTGTGCGCGGATGTATTGGGGCAACCTGCTCTTCCCGACGATCCCCGGTTTTCCAACATGGTCGAGCGCGTTCGCAACCGTAAGCTTACCGACAAGGCTGTCGGCGATATCTTTGCGACGATGCCCCGGGACGAGCTGCTGAAGCGTTTGTCCGACGCCGACATCGCCTTCGCCGAGGTCAACACCATGGCCGACCTCGCGGTGCATCCGCATCTGCGACGGATCGTGGTGGACACGCCGGCGGGACCGGTTACCTATCCCGCGCCCGCGGCCATCGTCGTCGATCAGCCGCGTCATTATGGCGCCGTGCCCGGCATCGGCGACCACACCGATATCGCCAGACCTCCTCAAGTCCGGACCAAATCCTCATGACCGACAAACCCGATCTCGACCATTTGCGCCAGTGGATCGGTCGCACCAGTGAAGCCTCCGACATCGTCACCGCGCAACTGGTGAAGGGCTTGCGCGCCACATTGTTCATGGAGATCGGCGCGCCCAGGCCGGGCGACGCGGCGCCGTTTACGGCCCATTGGTGCCTGGCGCAGCCGGTTTACCCGATGTCGGAACTGGGACCCGACGGCCATCCCACGCGCGGCGGTTTCCTGCCGCCGGTGCCGCTGCCGCGCCGGATGTGGGCCGGTGGCGAGCTGGAATTCTTCGAGGCATTGCGCGTCGGCGATGAGATGACGCGAACCTCGCGCATATCAGATGTGACGATGAAGACCGGCAGCAGCGGCGTATTGTGTTTCGTATCGGTCGAACACCTCATCACGACGCCGCGCGGAACCGCCATCCGCGAGCGGCAGGATATTGTCTATCGGGATATGTCGACCGCCCCAGCATCCGCGCCAGTCAAACCATCGGTGCCGCCGCCTGCCGCGCAGCACCGCGAAAGCCACATGGCTGACCCCGTGCTGCTGTTTCGCTATTCGGCGCTGACGTTCAATGGCCACCGCATCCATTACGACCGCGACTACGTCACCAAGGTCGAGGGCTATCCCGGCCTGATCTTCCACGGCCCGATGCAGGCGGCGTTCCTGGTGGAATTCGCAGGCCGGCTGCATGGCGGCGTGGCGCCAAAGAAATTCAGCTATCGCGGCGTGCAGCCGCTGTTCGAAGGCAGCGAGTTCAGCATCAATGCCAACGAGACGAATGCCGGTATGGAACTGTGGACCGCGAATTCGGCAGGTCAGCCGACAATGAAAGGCACCGCGACGTGGTGAAGCCCACCGAACTCGCCCAGGCGGAAATCTGCTCCCTCTCCCGCAGGGAGAGGGTTGGGGTGAGGGGTTACGATCTATCGACAGGCCGTAACCCCTCACCCGACATGCGTTGCATGCCGACCTCTCCCCATGGCAGAGGTGAGACCAAACTCGTTGCATGCGCCTTAGCGCATGACGCTCGCCGGAGGATCGTCAGTTTTGCCGCGTGACATTCCGAAGGCGAGGAACAAATCACTCAGCGTCAAGCATGCAACGCTCGACCTGTTACGGGCGTTGGGAATCCGGAAAGTATTCGGCAATCCCGGCTCGACCGAATTGCCGTTCCTGAGCGACTGGCCGGACGATATCGACTACGTGCTGGGCTTGCAGGAAGCCTCCGTGATCGGCATGGCCGATGGCTACGCCCAGGCCACCCGCAACGCCGGCTTTGTCAATCTCCACTCGGCCGCCGGCGTCGGCAACGCGCTCGGCAACATCTACACCGCCCACCGCAATCAGACGCCGCTGGTGATAACCGCGGGCCAGCAGGCGCGCAGCATCCTGCCGCTGCAGGCATTTCTTTATGCCGAGCGCGCGTCCGAATTTCCGCGTCCCTATGTCAAGTTCTCAGTCGAGCCTGCGCGTGCCGAAGACGTTCCGGCGGCGATCGCGCGCGCCTATTACGTGGCGATGCAGCCCCCCTGCGGGCCGACGTTCGTTTCGGTTCCGATCGACGACTGGACCCATCAAACGCAGGCCGTGGAAGCCCGCGACATCAGCCGCGAGCTTGGCCCGGACCCCCATCCGATGAAAGTCCTTGTCGCGGCGCTGTCGGCAAGCAAACGCCCTGCCCTCGTCGTCGGCCCCGGCGTCGATCGCGCGCAAGCCGTCGATCTGATGGTGCGCCTCGCCGAGAAGGCGAAGGCAGCAGTTTGGGTCAGCCCGTTTTCGGCGCGCTGTAGTTTTCCGGAACGGCATCCGCAGTTCGCGGGTTTCCTTCATGCCTCTCCGGCGCAGCTTTCGGACGCATTGCATGGCCATGACCTGGTGGTCGTTGTTGGCGCACCGGTGTTTACGTTTCACGTCGAAGGGCATGCCTCGATCTTCGATGGCGCGACCACCATCTTCCAGATCACCGACGATCCGACCGCCGCTGCGGTATCGCCGCTCGGCAACAGCATCATCGCGACCATGAAGCCGGCGCTGACGATGCTGATCGATCTGCTGCCCGAGACAAAGCGCGCGATGCCGGCGGGCCGCGCCTTGCCGCCCGCCCTCGGCGCAGCCGATCCGATTCCGGTCGAATACCTGTTGCATACGCTTTCCAGCGCGATGCCTGACGATGCGGCGCTGGTGGAGGAAGCCCCGTCGCATCGGCCGGCGATGCAGAAATTCATGCCGATGCGCGGACAGGACAGTTTTTATACCATGGCGAGCGGTGGCCTTGGATACGGCCTCCCGGCCGCGGTTGGCATGGCGCTTGGCCGCCCTGACATCAGGACCGTTTGCCTGATCGGCGACGGCTCCGCGATGTATTCAATCCAGGCCTTGTGGACCGCGGCGCAACGCAAGCTGCCGCTGACGGTCGTGGTGATCAACAACGCAGGCTACGGCGCGATGCGCTCGTTCAGCCAGGTGATGCAGGTGCGCAACGTGCCCGGCCTCGATCTGCCCGGTATCGACTTTGTCCAAATAGCGCAGGGGCTCGGCTGCGACGCGGTGCGCGTCAGCAAATCATCCGAACTTGCGCCGGCGCTCAAGCGCGGCCTAGCGCATGACGGCGTCAGCTTGATCGAAGTGATCGTGGATTCGGCGGTGCCGCTGCTCTACGCGCAGAAGGGTTAGACTAGCCCCAAGGCTCGCTCTATCTCGTCATGGCCGGGCTCGTCCATCCACGTCTTTCTTGCTCCAGGCGCCAAAGACTTGGATGCCCGGCACAAGGCCGGGCATGATGAACTCATATGTTGCGCCCAACTCGCGTCTCGCTCACTTCCCGTACGCTTCCCGCATTTTCGCCTGGATCTTCGCCATGCCGGCGATCCAGCGATCGTAATTCTCGGTCTTCTTGCGCATGTAGCCCAGGACTTGCGGATGCGGCAGGATGACGAATGTTTCCTGCTCGACTCCCATTAAGGCATCGTTCGCCACCTGCTCCGGCGTCAGGTCGCCATCGCCGGATTGCGGACCTTTCGGGATCGACCTGAGCATGTTGGTATCGACGCCCTGCGGACACAGGATGGAAACGCGGATGCCGTCGGCCTTATGCGAAATCGCCAGGTTCTCGGCAAATCCCACGGCCGCATGCTTCGTCGTCGAATAGGCCGGGCTTCCCACCTGCGACAGCAGGCCTGCGGCGGAAATCGTGTTGAGAAAATACCCCTCCCCGCGCGCCTTCATGCGCGGGATCAAATGCCGCGCGGCGTAAACATGCGCCATGACATGGATCGCCCAGCTTCTCGCCCACGGCTCGTCAGAGGTTCCGCCGGCATTTTCCGACAGCGGATCAAAACCGCCGCCGATGCCGGCATTGGAACAGAACAGCGCAATCGGGCCGAACTGCCGCTCGGTTTCCTCGATGACGTGGCGAACGTCCTTCTCCTGGCCGACATCGCACTTGAATGCAGCGCCACCGATCGAGGCCGCGACAGCTTCCGCGCCGGCGGAATCGAGATCGGCGACAACGACCTTGGCCGCACCGGCGCGATGAAAGACTTCGCAGAGCGCGCGACCGATGCCGTTGGCGCCGCCGGTGACAACCACGATTTTGCCAGTCACCTGCATCGCACCATGCGCCTTTTTGAAATCAATCTCAGGTCAGAACGAGATCGAGCACGGCGGTGTAATGGCAGGCCGCGCCCAACAGCACAAAGGAATGCCAGATCACGTTCTGGAAGCGCAGCCGCTGCCAGGCGTGGAAGATCACACCCAGACTATACAGCGCTCCGCCCGCGACTACGAACCGAAGCGCCACGGCCGGCAGCGCCGCCACGACAGCGTCATAGAGCATGAAGCCGCTCCAACCCATCGCCAGATAGAGGCCGACGGAGAGCCGGTCGAAACGGCCCGGCAACACCAGTTTGAGCACGATCCCGACAATCGCCACGCACCACACGCCGATCAAGAGCGCGATGGCGAAGACGCTGTCCTTTAATTGCGTGATGAACGGCGTATAGGTCGCCGCGATCAGCACATAGATCGCCGAATGATCGAAGCGGCGCAGCACCCACTTGGCACGCGACACCGGCCACAGATTGTAAGTCGCCGACAACACCAGCATGGCCAGCAGCCCGACAACGTAAACCGAGACAACAGCCACTTCAAACGGCGTGGCATAGACCGCGGTGAGCACGATCAGCACGGTGGCCGCGACCAATCCACCGAACACGCCAATCCCATGCACGATGCCGTCCGCGATCAGTTCGGCCCGATCATAATTCCAGCGGATGGCGCCCGCCGCCGCGTGGACGGACGTCGAGGCGAGTTGCTTCAGTCTGAAGATGGTCATGGCGGATCCGGCAAGCTTCTAGCAGAGTTAAAACATACCCCCGGGGAGGTCAACGAACCCTGAAATCCCTCGCCTCAAATCGCGTCGTAAGTATGAAACTTGATTTCCGCCCGCTAATCGCCACTTTCCGGATAGTTCTCCCGCCCATTGCCCTCATCAAATCGAGCTTTTCCCCACCCGCATGGCCCTCAGTTTTTCCGATATTGTGGAGGAAGCGCGCCTGTCGGCGCGGGCCTTGCTGGATTTTGGCGACCACTTTTTCAATCCAACGGTTCGGCTCGGCGTCACCGGACTGTCACGCGCCGGCAAGACCGTCTTTATCACGGCGCTGATTCACGGCCTCACCCGCGGCGGCCGCTTTCCGGTCTTCGAGCCTTTCGCCACCGGGCGGATCGCCCGCGCGAGGCTTGAGCCGCAGCCCGACGACGCAGTGCCGCGCTTCGACTATGAGAATCATGTACGCACGCTGATCGAGGAGCGCCGCTGGCCGAATTCGACGGTCGATATCAGCGAACTGCGGCTGGTCATCGACTATCAGCGGCAGAATGGCGCGGACCGCACGCTGACGCTCGATATCGTCGACTATCCCGGCGAATGGCTGCTCGATCTGCCGCTGCTCAACAAGAGCTACGAGCAATGGTCCCGTGAAAGCCTTGGCCGGTCGCGGGAGCGTCCCCGCGCGCGGCTCGCGGCGCAATGGCACGACCACCTTGCGACGCTGAACGCCGAGGGCCGCGAAGACGAGCAGGCCGCGCTGACCGCCGCACGGCTGTTCACGGATTACTTGCGCGCCTGCCGCGACGAACGTTTCGCGATGAGCCTGCTGCCGCCGGGCCGCTTCCTGATGCCAGGCAACCTCGCGGGTTCGCCGGCGCTGACGTTTGCGCCGCTGGATCTGCCGGCTGATGGAGCGGCGCCCGAGGGATCGCTGTGGGCGATGATGCGCCGGCGTTACGAGGCTTACAAAGGCGTGGTGGTTCGCCCGTTCTTTCGCGATCATTTCTCCCGTCTCGATCGTCAGGTCGTTCTGGTCGATGCGCTTGCGGCGTTTAACTCAGGACCGGAAGCGCTGCACGACCTCGAGGCGGCGCTGGCGGGAATTTTGGATTGTTTCAGGATCGGGCGCAGCACTTTCCTCAGTAGTCTGTTCCGGCCGCGGATCGACCGGATATTGTTCGCCGCAACCAAGGCCGACCACCTGCATCATTCGAGTCATGACCGTCTCGAGGCCGTGTTGCGGCGAGCCGTCGCCAGGGCTGTCACAAGAGCCGAGGACACCGGGGCCGATATCGACGTCGTCGCACTGGCGGCGGTACGCGCCACCCGCGAGGCGCAAGTGCAACGCGGCCGCGAAAAACTGCCCTCGATCCTGGGAACGCCTGCGCCGGGCGAGATGGCGGGCAGCGAAGCTTTCGACGGAAAGACCGAAGTCGCGACCTTTCCCGGCGATCTGCCGGCCGATCCGGAAGAACTTTTCAAGGGCGAAAGTGCGTTTCGCGGCCTCTCCAGCGCCACAGCCGAAAAGACCGATTTTCGCTTTCTTCGCTTTCGCCCGCCGCACCTCGAACGCGAAGGCGCCGATGAGCCCGCTCTGCCTCACATCCGCCTTGACCGCGCCCTCCAGTTCCTGATCGGAGACAGATTGCAATGAGCGAGCGATCCCATCATCGAAGGCCGGCGACCTTCAAGCTCGACGACCCCGGCGTGATCGTGATCGATCCGGACGATTCAAGCCGCCCGCCCCGTGGCACGGTCCACGTCGCGCCGGAAGTTGACCCTGCGCTGCTGCCGGTCCCGGTCGAGCCGCCAATTCTCCGCGCGCAACGAGGTTTTCGCTGGGGCGCGGTGTTCTGGACCGCGATCGGTGGACTGATCCTGCTCGGCCTCGGGCTTGGCGTGACACGTTTAATCGAGGATCTGTTCGCACGCAGCGAGGGCCTCGGCTTTCTCGGAATAGCTTTTGCTTTCGCCGCCACGCTGGCGTTTGCGGTTGTTATCGCGCGTGAAGCGTTCGGTCTTGCGCGTCTCGCGACGATCGAAAAATTGCATTTGCGCGCTGCCGCAGTTCTCCTGAGCGATGATCGCACAGAAAGCCGGGCGATCGTGCATGATCTGCTCAGGCTTGAGCACCAGAACCCGCAATTGGCGCGGGCACGCGCCACGCTGCAGGGTCATACCGACGACATCATCGACGGCGCCGATCTGATCCGGCTGGCCGAACGTGAATTAATGACGCCGCTTGATCAGGAGGCGCGCCGCCTGGTGTCGTCGGCCGCGCAGCGCGTCTCGATCGTCACCGCCGTCAGTCCACGCGCATTGATCGACGTGCTGTTCGTATTCGCAGCGTCCCTGCGTCTGATCCGGCAGTTGGCGCGTCTGTACGGCGGACGGCCGGGAGCGCTCGGCATGATCCGCCTGATGCGTCACGTCATCGCGCATATCGCCATCACCGGCGGCATGGCGGCAAGCGACAGCCTGGTCCAGCAGGTGCTCGGCCATGGCATCGCGGCAAAATTGTCGCAGCGGCTCGGCGAAGGCGTTCTCAACGGGCTGCTCACCGCGCGGCTCGGGCTCGCCGCCATCGACGTGACGCGCCCACTGCCGTTCACCGCTTTGCCGCGGCCCGCACTCGTCGACCTGGCGAAGGACCTGCTGCGCAAGCGCGACAGCGAGGAGTGAGCAATGCTTATTGAACCGAGGCTGCGATGACAAAGCCCCGGTTCACACGCGCTGGCTCAACAGTGCCTGCCAGTACGCGCCAGCGATAGAGCGGCGAATCCGGCGGTGGTGAAAGCTCCGGCGCCCAGCCGGTCAATTTTTCCAGCGCGTAAGTGTCCATGACGATCCCGCGCCAGCTACGGTCGACCCGCGCGAGCGGCTCTCTGACCGCCGTTGTGAAAGCCCATAATGGATTGGCATTGTCTGGCTCGCGCCCGACGTAGAGCCCGGTGTGACCTCTGATCAAGCTCATGCCGGGATCGCGAAAGCCTAGAAACCGCCCGCGCTCGTTGATCTGGATTACCGGCAAGCGGTCTTTGAAATACCAGCGCAGCATGGCGTAGGTCCGGTAGTCCGTGGTTGCGATCCAGGTGGCGCCGATCTTTTGTAACTCGGCCTGCGCCCGATCCACGACCTGCTCGTAACCTGCCTCGCCGCCGACCGGATCGGTCCTGCCGATGAAATTCCAGGGACTGACGACATAATAGAGAAAGATCAGAACCACCATGACGATGCCGGAGGCAATCGCCGCGACGGCCCATGAGATCGTCGATTTGATCATCCATGCCGGCCGGCCTTCCCGCGGCAGCATTGCAATGTTGATGGCGGCGGCGGCAAATCCGATGGGCCACATGAACATCGGCCAGGTATCGCCGACCCGCAGGGTCAGCGATTTCCAGAAGAAATAGGCGAAGGGAACGATCACAGCGGTCGAGAGCAGAATGGCCACGGCGTCACCTCGGCGATATCCCCGCCACGCCGTGAACCCCAGGCCCGACAAAACCACCGGCAGCAGGATAAACCCGACCAGCCCAAACTGCAGGCCGATGAAATCGCCGACGGTGCGCAACGACCATTGATGGGTCGCGGTTGCACGTACGAACTGGAATCTGAACGATGCCCAGTCATGCCCGGCATTCCAGATCAAGACCGGCAGGAACAACACGACCGCAATCAGCGCCGCGAGCCAGGGATACGGGCTGAACAGCCAGCGCCGGCGCCAGTCCGGCACCAGCGTGAATGCCAGCACCGCCGGAATCAGCATCACGGCGGTGAATTTCGACAGCAGCGCCAGCCCGGCGAACACGCCCGCGGCCAGCCACCACCGCGCATCGCCGCTTTCATTGAGCCGGATCAGCGCCCACACCATCGCGGCGGCAAACGGGATCAGGGCAACGTCGGGCGAGACCTTGGCCATCAGCAAGCCGTAATAAAGCGCGGCCTCCGGCATCAGCACCGCAAGCACCACCGCGCGGACGTCGTGCGTCACGCGCCGGACGATATCGGCGAGCAGCAGTTGCGTTACCAGCATCGCAAGTATGCCGGCAAACCTAACGCCGAAATTGGTGTCGCCGAAGATCGCAGTGCCGAAGCGAATGAACCAGGCAATCATCGGCGGATGATCGAGGAAGGAAAGCACATTCTCCTTCGACCAGGTCCAGTAATAGGCCTCATCGGTGCGCAGATCGATCAGGCTTGCGTAAATCACCCGGAGCGCCGTCAGCGCAACGATCAAGGCGGCAACGGCGAGCAATTGCCGAAAGGCAGAACTGTTCGGTTTGGTGCTGCTTCTATCGGGCGGGGCAATCGTCACGGTGCTTTCTCCCCGACTTATATCGAGGTGTCAACGTGTTGCTGTCGGCGTTGATCTCACACACTTTCAGCGGTCGTCCCGGCGAACGTCGGGACCCAACCCCAGACGCTTAATTGTTGCAGAAGGCTTCTCCCCCATCGTCCAAACGATGGGACACGGCGCCGCGATGAGCGCAATTGCGCTCACGCGGGGGATCCCGGCTTGCGCTCGCTTGCCGGGCCGACTCGCGGAAAGGCAGTCACCGATGGAATTAAACTCTGCTATCGTCGGTCTATTGTCGATGAGCGTTCGATTGGATCGCATGGCCCGATTTTCTCAAGAACGGATAGCAAGGTTCATCCGCGGCATCGGCGTCCGGCAGATCCGGCTCGCCTGCGGGCTGGTGCTGTTTGCCTATCTGGTCAGCCATTTTCTCAACCATGCGCTCGGCAATATCTCGATGGATGCGCTTGCCGCCGGCGTCTACTACCACATTGCATTTTGGCAATTTCTCCCGGTTGCGATCGCTTTTTATGCCGCGGCGCTGGTCCACGCCGGTCTCGGGATCTGGGCGCTGTACGAGCGCCGACAATTTCGCTGGAAAGCGATCGAGCCGCTCCAGCTCGTGCTTGGCTTGAGCATCCCGGCGCTCATCATCACCCACGTTGTCGGTGTGCGGCTCGGCCATACACTTTTCGGACACGAAAAGCTCTATCCGCAGGTGTTTTTTGCGTACTGGATCGTATGGCCGTACAAAATGTGGCTGATGTTCGCTGTCCTGACCATTTCCTGGATTCACGGCTGCATCGGTCTTTACTTCTGGCTTCGGATGAAAGCGTTCTTCCAACGCGCCGCGCCATTTCTGCTCGGCGCCGCGGTGCTGGTTCCGACGCTGGCCATGTTGGGTCTCTATCAGGGCGGACGAAGCGTCGTTGACAGCGATAGCGTCAAATGGAGGACGGAGAATCTCTCGCCCCGCCGGGTCGGCACGCCGGCCGAACAAGCCGTATTGAACGATATCGAGTATTACTTCCTGATCGGCTATCTCGGCTTGATCGGATTTGTCCTGCTCGCAAAAGGCGTGCGCACCCTGAACGAGCGCAGGGGCGGCATGATCACCCTGTCGTATGGCAATGGCAGGACGGTTCGCGTGCCGAAGGGGCTTAGCGTGCTCGAGGCGAGCCTGCGCTATAATGTCCCGCATGCGAGCGTCTGCGGCGGCCGCGCCCGCTGCTCCACCTGCCGGATTCGCGTGATCGGGGACTGTAGCTCGCTGCCGGAGCCGTCCAAGCGGGAAGCGTTTGTGCTCAACCGCGTCGGGGCCGGCTCGGATCCGGCAATCCGCCTTGCCTGCCAGCTCAGGCCCGAGGCCGATCTCTCTTTCTTCCAGATATTCCTGCCGCAGATCACGGCAGCCAGCTTGCGGACCTCAAGCCCCTCCCGCATCGGCGAGGAGCGCTACCTCGTCAGCATGTTCGTGGACATGCGGGGCTCGACCAAGCTCGCGGAAAAACGGCTGCCGTTCGATACCGTTTTCATCGTCAACCGTTTTTTGGGCGCGGTGTCGCAAGCGGTGATCGAATGCGGCGGTAAGCCCAACCAGTTTGTCGGCGACGGACAATTGGCGTTGTTCGGGCTCGCTAGCAGCCCGCAAACAGCCTGCCGCCAGGCGCTCAAGGCGGCGGCCATGATTGCCGCCAATGTCGATGAGTTGAATGAATCTCTTAAGCACGAACTGCGTGAGCCGATCCGCTTCGGCGTCGGCATTCATGGCGGCGAAGTGATCATCGGCGACATCGGCTATCGCGACCACATGGTATTCACCGCGCTCGGAGACGCGGTCAATGTCGCAGCAAGACTGCAGGACATGACAAAGAACCTCGCATGTGAAGCGATCGTTTCGGAGGAGGTTCGGGTAACCGCGGGCCTGTCGAGCGATGATCTACCTGAGCAGGAAGTCGCGATTCGCGGTCGCGCCGAACCGATGATTATCCGCACTGTGACTGATGCAAAGGCGTTGTCCGCACTGGTCGACAATGTCCATGTTGTCGCGGCCTAGTGTCCGCCTGCGCACCTTCAACATCTGCGAATATTGAAGGAAAGCTCGATTCTCTCAATTCAAAACGCCCCGGTCACTTGGCGCGGCCGGGTTTCCTGTTTTTGTCGTCCGGTTTGCTGCGCCGCATTCAAGGGGATCGCGGGATTGTTACATCGCAACGTCTTGATCCACCCCCCGAAAGCATGAATTGACTTGGCAGTTGCCGATACGACTTCGGAGAATGCGCCATGCTCGATAGACGAGAGATCATGAAGCGCGCTGGAGTGGTGGCGCTTGCAACAGGTTTCGGTTCGGTCAAGGCGTTCGCGCTCGACACCGTGACACTGCCCTTCGACAACGGCGAACGGCCGCTGGTGAAATATCCGCAGAAACGCCCGATGATCGGCCAGACCAGCCGGCCGCCGCAACTCGAGACACCATTTTCAGTCTTCAACGACGGCGCGATTACGCCGAACAATGCTTTTTTCGTCCGCTATCATTTGGCAGATATACCCCTCAACATAGATCCGGATAAATTCACGCTGGAGATCAAGGGCAAGGTCGATCGTCCCCTCAAGCTGTCCCTGAAGGAAATAAAAACGCTTCCCGCGGTCGAACTCGTTGCCGTCAATGAATGCTCGGGCAACAGCCGCGGGTTTTTCAATCCACGCGTCGGGGGCGGCCAATTGGGCAATGGCGCGATGGGCAATGCGCGCTGGCGGGGCGTGCCGCTGAAGACCGTGCTCGATAAGGCCGGCGTGCAGCAGGGCGCGAAGCAGGTCACCTTCAACGGGATGGATGGACCGGTCAGCGACGCGACGCCGGATTTCGTCAAGGCGCTCGACGTCGACCACGCGCGCGATGGCGAGGTAATGCTGGCCTATGGCATGAACGGCGAGGATTTGCCGGTTCTTAACGGCTTCCCGCTTCGTCTGATCGTGCCCGGCTATTACGGTACCTATTGGGTGAAACATCTGAACGAAATCACTGTCATCGATAACGTTTTCGACGGTGTCTTTATGAAAATCGCCTATCGGATTCCGGACACGCCCTGCGGATGCGTCGAGCCGGGCACCGTGCCCAAGGCAACGATCCCGATCAACCGCTTGACCATCCGCTCTTTCATTACCAACGTGACGGATGGCGCGAAACTGAAGCCGGGCCCAATGACGCTGAAGGGAATAGCGTTCGACAGCGGCAAGGGCATCAGCGAAGTCGCGGTTTCGATCGATGGCGGAAAGACCTGGACACCGGCAAAACTCGGCAAGGATCTCGGAAAATATTCGTTCCGCGAATGGACGCTGCCGGTGAAGTTCGCGGCCGGCGCACACGACCTCAAGGTTCGCGCGACCAACAATGGCGGCGACACGCAGCCGAACGAGCCGCTGTGGAATCCGGCGGGCTATTTGCGCAACGTCGTCGAAACCGTTCGCATCACCGCGGCATGAGGAGACCGGCCATGACCCGTTCGCTTCTCCTCGCATCTGCCGCCATCGCAGGCTTGAGCCTTGGTTCGGCAAACGCGGCTCCGGTCTCCTACACGCTCCCGGACGAAACCGCTGCGTTCAAACCGGGACCTAATCTCGAGGTGGTGCAGAACAATTGCACGGCCTGTCACTCCGCGGATTACATCGGCACCCAGCCGCGCGGGCTCAAGAACGACTTCTGGCAGGCCGAAGTGACGAAGATGATCAAGATCTATGGCGCGCCGATCGAGGATGCGGACGTTGGCAAGATCGTCGATTATCTCGCCGCGACCTACTGAAATTCGTTCCGACCTGAACCTCGCGCGCGCATCGGCATGACAGGGCGCCGGTGCTTCCGGTTTCAATAGGTTGAAACCGGTCGCGGTTGCCATAATTTCGCCGCCTCAAATGACCGCGAAACAGGCAAAAAGGGCAAATGCGCCGCGATAATGACGTTTTCCACGGAAATCCCGATGTCGTTTAGGCTATCAAGCTTGCTCCATACCGCGTATCGTGCGCCCGTCGAGCATGGCGGTTTGCGGGGACCGCCGGTTCGTTAATATTTTTGATCCCGCGGAGACGACGTGATGGCTAAAGGTACTGTGAAGTGGTTTAACGCGACCAAGGGTTTTGGATTTATCCAGCCCTCAAGTGGCGGCAAGGACGTTTTCGTTCATATTTCGGCGGTCGAGAAAGCTGGACTTTCCTCGCTCAACGAAGGACAGACGGTGGAATACGAAGAGGTTGCCAATCGCGGCAAGACCTCGGCCGAGAACCTCAAGGTTTGACGCGAGCGCGCGGCTAGGAACAGCGCACTCTCGGATGCAATCCGGGAGTGGAGCTTCCAAGAAAATCCCAAACAAGACTGAGTGCATTCGGCAGGAGTGGGCACCACTCTTGCGCGCATTCGAATCGGCGCAGAATGCACTCGTGTCCCGAATCCAAAGTTCGCACTATCTTGCAACATTCTTTTTTTGCGAACTTCGGATTCGAAAATGCACGCGCATGATCCGCCAAAGTGAGAGCGGTTTGGCGAAGAGATCATGCGCTCTTTAACAATTGGAGCGGACGCAAAACCGGATTCCATTTTTGCTGATCGCGCTCTGAAGCTTATGATTCTAGTGGTTTTGGTTCAGAAGTTCTCTTGACGGACTCGCTGTGCCAATGAAGAGAAGTTCTGAGCCGCCACGCTAATTCGACCGCTCAATCCTCCCTGACCCATTTTTCAACCGTCATGACATCCGGTGGCTGCAAATAGCCGCGCGGCCACATGTCCACGACCCATTCGACCTTGGTCGCGCGCTCGACCAGCACCGCCGTGTTGTGCGGCGTCTGCAATACCAGCACATTGCCGCGATAATGCGGGTCGCCCACCACATGATATCTAAGCAGGCCCCATTGCTGCAGCACCAGCAGCAGGCTGGTGGTGTTGCGGGTAGTGTCCCAGCAATCGTAGTTATGCTTGTCGTCGAAGTAGCGGAAATCCGCTTTCGCGACACGCTTGTCGGTCCCGATCACCGCCCCCATGCGGCGATCGAACCAGACTACGGCCTTCTGCACCGCCGCCCGTTCGGCCGCCGCCGATGCACGGCCCGCCGCGAGGATCTGCGTCAGCGCGTTGCGGTCGCCGGGGGTGAAATCGAGGATCTCGCGGCGCCTGCAGACGAAGCCATAGCAAACCGTCATGGATTTCGCCGAGGGGGGAAAGATCGACACCGTGCTGTACAGCGCCGCGACCGGCGCGCTCAATTCGACCGCGAGCGCCGGCACCGGAGCGGCCAACCGCATCAGCCCCAAAAGGGCCATGGCAAAACAGCAAAACGCCAAGGTTTTGCCTCGCCTGCCAGATCGTTCCCGCCTGCCCGTCCGCCCCATCCGTCGCCACACTTCGAGCCAAAAAAATCTCGCGAAAACTATCGCAGCGGTTTCACGATGCCAAGACCGGCTGCATGATAGCGCACCGGAAACGTAGAGCGCGATCAGCAAAAATGGAATCCGGTTTTGCGCCCGATCGCGCGCTAAACTATTGAAGAGCGTATGATCCTTACGCCAAACCGCTCACACTTTGGCGGATCATGCGCTGAGGCAGGCCATGACGTCTGATTCCTCACACCTTCCGTCATTCAAGGCGCCCTACGCGCCGGACGATTGCGTCATTGCGGCCCGACTTGTCGAAACCGCTAAATTGAGCGCGAAACAGGACACGCGGATCGACCATACGGCGACCCGCCTGATCGACGCCATTCGCGCCAGCGACGACCGGCTCGGCGGCGTCGAGGACATGCTCCGCGAGTTCGCGCTCTCCACCAAAGAGGGCCTGGCGCTGATGGTGCTCGCGGAAGCCCTGCTGCGTGTGCCGGACGCCCGCACCGCCGACCAGTTCATCGAGGACAAGCTCGGCCAGGGCGACTTCGTGCACCACGAAACAAAATCCAGCGCGTTCCTGGTCAATGCATCGGCATGGGCGCTGGGGGTGTCGGCGCGCGTGATTCAGCCCGGCGAAACGCCACAGGGCACCATCGGGCGGCTCGCCAAGCGGCTGGGCGTACCGGCGGTACGCGCCGCCACAAGGCAGGCGATGCGGCTGATGGGCAGCCACTTCGTGCTCGGCGAGACGATCGAATCCGCGTTGGCGCGGGCGCAGCCGCATTCGG
>WNFR01002536.1_pt1 | contig 18954 bp, 18 predicted proteins | sample 5400221 | NCBI WGS metagenome assembly WNFR01 (sample SAMN13153357, study PRJNA577476) | soil metagenome | isolation source: 40 cm soil under Madrone tree | place: USA:California | collected 2016-06-14 | reverse complement strand
CATGGACCATGCCGACGCGGTCCCCGCCGACCGCGGAAATCACGATATGTTGTTTCATCGGTCCAAATTCTACCGGATGGGCGCTTGCCAGGGTGCATGTCCGCCACTTAAGGTAGCGATATTTCCTGCGGAGCCCCCTTGATGTTTTCCGGAAGCATGGTAGCGATTGTCACGCCGATGACCGCGGATGGCGGCCTGGACTGGCCCGCGTGGGATCGGCTGCTCGATTTTCACTTGCGCGAAGGCACCGATGGGATCGTCGTCGCGGGCACCACCGGCGAGTCCCCGGTGCTCCTCATGGAGGAAATCGAGGAGCTGACCCGCCGGGCGGTTGCACACTGCCGGGGCAGGCTCAAGGTGATCGTCGGAGCGGGCACCTATTCGACGGCCGGCACGGTGGCGCGAACCCGTACCTTGTCGCGGCTCGGCGTCGATGCGGTGCTGCTGGTGACTCCGTACTACAACAAACCTCCGCAGGAAGGTCTTTACAGGCATTTCATGGCCGCCGCCGACGCCTCCGAGGTGCCCGTAATCCTGTACAATGTTCCGGGCCGCACCGTCACGGATCTGTTGCCGAGCACCGTCGCTCGGTTGGCGCGGCATCCTCGGATCGTCGCGATCAAGGAAGCGACCGGTTCGTTGAGCCGTGCGCGCGAAACGCTGAATGCGTGTCCGCCGGAATTCGTTCTGCTGTCGGGCGATGATGCCACTACCATCGATTGGATGAGCATGGGCGCGCGCGGGGTCATTTCAGTGACGGCCAACGTCGCTGCGCGCCGCATGCACGAGGCTTGTGAAGCCGCGCTTGCCGGCGATTTCGTCAAGGCACGGGCGATCGACGCCAGCCTGCAGCCTTTACATAAAGATTTGTTCGTCGAAGCGAGTCCGATACCGGTCAAGTGGGCGGTGGCGAGAATGGGCCTCATCGGGAACGCAATCCGCTTACCATTGATCGAACTGTCGGCGACGCACCAGGATACCGTGCTGCGGGCCATGCAGGCCGCCGGAATCACCCTCGAGGACCAAGCAGCATGAGTCTGGATCGAATTTTGACGGTTGTTGCTGCGGCAGCGCTCATGAGCGGCTGCCACTTGTTCGGCAAACTGACGCCGGATTGCCATACCCGGCAGGAATATCAACGCGCTGCCCAGGTACCGCCGCTGAAGGTACCGCCGGGTCTCGATTCCCCGAATACTCAAGGCGCCTTGGTCATTCCCACCGTGGACCTTACGCCGCCCCCTCCGGGGCCCAAGGACTCCTGTCTCGATGTCCCCCCGCGCTACAAGCCGGCACCGCCCAATAAGGCGGCCAGCAGCAGCTAGTAACCGGCGCCCTCCTTGTGGGAGTCCTTGGCGGGCCCGCACCCCCGAAGGGTCTCCCAGGGGCCGGCCACGCGTGGTCCGCGCCGCCGATTTGATCGCGTGGGTCGCCTCCGGTACCCTTGCGGCCGCGTGGAGAGGTGGCCGAGCGGCGTCCGCCGCGAGCAATCCCACCCGGTGGTTGGAGTAGATTGAGGTTTATGGAGAGGTGGCCGAGCGGTCGAAGGCGCACGCCTGGAAAGTGTGTAACACCTGACCGTGTTCGTGGGTTCGACAAAATCGCGGGAGCGATTTTGGACGTTGCGGCGAAGCTGCAACGGTCCGGAGCGAAGCGGAGGACGAGCGGCGTCCGCCGCGAGCAATCCCACCCGGTGGTTGGAGTAGATTGAGGTTTATGGAGAGGTGGCCGAGCGGTCGAAGGCGCACGCCTGGAAAGTGTGTAACACCTAACCGTGTTCGTGGGTTCGAATCCCACCCTCTCCGCCAGTTGATAAGTAAATTCTTGGCGGCATGGATCAGCCAATGGAGGCAGCGACGAAGCGGGGATAACGCCCGTTAGGGCGGCCCCGAAGGGGCGAGGAGCGAAGCGACGAGTAATCCCACCCTCTCCGCCATTTAAAGTAAAGTGAGTCTATGGCGGCTCGCGTTTGCATCTTCGCGACGACTGGCCACGAACCCCGTCAGGCCCGGAAGGGAGCAGCGGTAGCGGCTTAAGTCGGGCGCCGAAGTCCTGCTGGCGCGGGCCGCCTCCTATAAACTTAAACCCCTATGAGCTACATCGTATTAGCGCGCAAATGGCGCCCCAAGCGGTTTGCCGAAATGGTGGGGCAGGAACACGTGCTGCGCGCCCTCGGCAATGCGCTCGACAGCGGCAAGGTGCACCACGCATTTCTGTTCACGGGCACCCGCGGGGTTGGGAAAACGACGATTGCGCGCATTTTGGCCAAGTCGCTCAATTGCGAGACCGCGGGCGTGAGTTCGAATCCCTGCGGCATCTGTGCCGCGTGCCGGGAGATCGATGAAGGGCGCTTCGTCGATCTCATCGAGGTCGACGCGGCCTCGCGCACGAAAGTGGACGAGACGCGCGAGCTGCTCGATAACGTGCAGTACGCCCCGACCCGAGGCCGCTTCAAGGTGTACCTCATCGACGAAGTCCACATGCTGTCGAATCACTCCTTCAATGCCATGCTCAAGACGCTGGAAGAGCCGCCGCCGCATGTCAAATTCCTGCTGGCAACCACCGATCCGCAAAAGCTGCCCGTTACCGTGCTGTCCCGCTGCCTGCAGTTCAGCCTCAAACGGCTGCCTGCCTCCCTCATCGGTGAGCGCCTGAAATTCATCGCCGGGGCCGAACAGCTGGAGTTCGATCCGGCGGCGGTGGCGTTGGTTGCGCGAGCGGCCGAGGGCAGCATGCGCGATGCTCTGAGCCTGTTGGACCAGCTGATCGCGTTCGGCGGCGGCACCCTGAACGAGGCCAATACGCGTGCGATGCTCGGCACCATCGATCGCGGGCACGTGGGCCGGCTCGTCGATGCCTTGGCCCGTGCGGACGGATCCGCCCTCCTGGCGGAAGTCAGGGAGCTGGATCGTGACATGCCCGACTACGATCGCGCGTTGGTCGAGCTGGCGGCATTCCTGCAGCGAATTGCGATCGTACAAATCGTGCCCGAGGCCGCACTACAGGACGAGGAATTCGATGCGGATTCACTGACGCGCCTCGCGCAAGCCATCTCACCGGAGGATGCGCAGCTCTACTATCAGATCGCCCTGGGCGGGCGGCGCGATCTGGCGATGGCGCCGGAGCCCCGCATGGGATTTGAAATGACGCTGCTGCGCATGCTGGCGTTTCGTCCCGACGGCGCCCCAGTTCACGGCAATACGGCCGGACGTACGGCCGCCGCGGGCAATCCGGCGCGTGCCGCGGCGGCCTCCGAAGTGCCGGCCGCCGGTGCGGGTGGTACGCCCGCCGCCGCCCCTGCCACCGGTGCGTCCGGTGCTGGTGCACCCGACGCGGCAGCGTCCGGTGCGGCCGCACCGGGTGCATCCGGTATCAGGTTGACGACCATCGATGCGGGCAATTGGCCCGCCGTCGTCGAAGCGGCAAACTTGAGCGGCATGGTGCGGCAATTTGCCTTGAATTGTGTTCCGGCCGGGTTCGAGCACGGCGTGTTGGCGCTGAAACTCGATCAGGCGACGGCGGATCGGCGTACGCGGCCCCTCGAAGACAAGCTTCTGCTGGGCTTGTCGAAGTATCTCGGCCGCGACATTCGCCTGACGTTCGATACGGCTCAATCGGCCCTCGCCACGCCTGCGCGGCAACGCCTGCAGCAGGAGCAGGACAGGGTCGTTCGCGCCGCGGCTGCGTTCGAAGCGGATCCCGCGGTCAAGGGGTTGCGCGAGCGCTTCGGTGCCGACGTGGATACGGCCTCGGTGAAACCCGCGAACTAACGATGAGGAGATCTGCATGATGAAGGGCGGACTGGGAAATCTGATGCGTCAGGCGCAGCAGATGCAGGAAACGATGAAGAAGGCGCAGGCCGAACTCGCTCAACTCGAGGTGACGGGCGAATCCGGCGCGGGCATGGTCAAGGTCACGTTGAACGGGCATCACGAAGCGAAGAAAGTGACGATCGAGCCGAAATTGCTCGGCGAAGATAAGGACATGCTGGAAGATTTGTTGGTGGCCGCCGTCAACGATGCAGTGCGGAAAATTGCGGCACGCAGCCAGGAGAAGTACTCCGGTCTCATGTCGGGGCTCAATCTTCCGCCGGGCATGAAGCTGCCGTTTTGAAGTACACCCCCACACTCGCGCGCTTGATCGATTCTCTTCGCTGCCTCCCCGGCGTCGGTCCGAAATCCGCGCAGCGGATGGCGTTTTATCTCTTGGAGCGCGACCGTAACGGGGGAAAGGTCCTTGCCCAGGCGTTGGGGGACGCGCTCGACAGCGTCGGGCATTGCAAACGTTGCCGCATGCTGACGGAGAGCGACTACTGCACGATTTGCGCCTCGAACCAGCGCGACACGGCGCAGCTCTGCGTGGTCGAGTCGCCCGCCGACGTGGTGGCCATCGAGCAATCGGGAGGATTTCGCGGCCGCTACTTCGTGCTCATGGGGCATCTGTCCCCGCTCGATGGAGTCGGGCCCGCCGAGCTCGGATTGGATGATTTCGAGCGCTTGCTGGGCGATGGCGAGGTTCGCGAAGTGATTCTGGCCACCAATCCGACGGCGGAAGGGGAGGCGACGGCGCATTACCTGGGTGAGCTTGCGCTGCGTTTGGGGTTGAAGGCATCGCGAATCGCTCATGGCGTACCCGTCGGCGGCGAATTGGAATACGTCGACGGCGGCACGCTGGCGCACGCCCTGGCCGGACGCACCAACGTTTCCTAAGGCGCGAGCTTCTCGTAAAGGCGAAACAGACGCCGATAGCTTTCGTAGCGCCGGTGGGCTATCTCCTCCCCCACGACGGCAATCCGCACGGCGCAGCCGGGTTCCTCCATATGCCGGCAATCATTGAAGCGGCAATTGGCGCTGAGTTGGTGGATCTCGATGAAGCCGCGCTCGGCCGCCCGCACGAGGCTTGCCGGCGGCGCGAAATCGCGGACGCCCGGCGCATCGATGATCGCCGAAGTCGCCGCAAGCTGGTACCAGCGCGCCGTGGTGGTGGTATGCCGTCCCTCCTGGTCGCGGGTCAGCTCGGCTGTTTGCGCCGCTGCGTCCGGGCTCAGGGCATTCACCAGCGAGGATTTGCCGACACCTGACTGGCCGACGAGAAGCGTGACGCCGCCTGCGAGGCTGCGCTCGAGGTCGGCCTTGCCCGCTCCCGACTGAGACGAGACCTCGATGCAGTTCAAATGCAGCTTGCGATACGTCTCGAGTTCCGGCCCGATGTTTTCCGTTCCCAAATCCAGCTTGTTGACGATGAGTAAACCTTCCAAGTCCTTCAACATGGCCCCCGCCCAATAACGGTCGACCAGGAACCAGTCCGGTGCGGGCTCCACGGCTACCACGATGGCAAGCCGGTCGATGTTGGCGGCCACAGGTTCCGCACGGCCGCGCGCATCGATGCGCTCAATCAGATTGCGGCGCGGTTCGATCGATTGAACGGTCGGCTCGTCGGCGGAGGGTGGATAGGCGTAGGTGATGCGATCGCCGCAGACCACGCGTTGCTTGCGCCCCGACAGCGCACAGTGCAGCGTCACCCCGTCGGCTTGCACCAAGACGCCCCGGCCGTAACTGGCGAGCACCAACCCCTCGCCGGCGATGGCGCCTTTCGACTCCCCTTGCTCTGCTACCATGCCGCTTTTAGCTGCGTAAACCTCATGAAATCCCCCGAAAATCTCATTTGGATCGATTTGGAAATGACCGGACTCAATCCGGACTTCGATCTCATCATCGAAATCGCGACGATCGTAACCGACAAACACCTCAGTGTGCTTGCCGAAGGTCCGGTGTTCGCGGTGCATCAAAGCGAAGCCGTGCTCAACGCAATGGACGGCTGGAATCGCAACCAGCATGGCGGTTCCGGGTTGAGCGCCCGCGTTTTGGCAAGTACCGTCAATGCGGCCGCCGCCGAACGCGAGACTCTGCGGTTTCTCGACACGTGGCTCGAGCCGGGACGATCACCGATGTGCGGTAACAGCGTGTGCCAGGACCGGCGCTTTCTGGCCCGCCACATGCCGGCGCTCGAAGGATTCTTTCACTACCGCAATCTCGACGTGAGCACTCTCAAGGAACTGGCGCTGCGATGGGCACCGCAGGTGGCCGCGGGGTTCCGCAAGAGATCCAGCCATTTGGCGCTGGATGACGTACGCGAGTCGATCCACGAATTGCAATACTATCGCGAGCAGTTTATTAGGATTATTTAGGCGCTTTGCGCCGAATCTACGGGGTGTAGGCCACCCCGCATTGGTTTTCGCGCTGCGCGCTGAAACTACGGGGCGGAAGCCACCCGTCCGGTAGCTCACTGCGCGAGTTCTAAGCCGCCGAGCTAGCTAGTGCCGGGCCTTGGCGGTTGGCTTGGTGGCGCTCGGGGTGACGACGCCGGCGTTGGCGGCCGGAGTGTCGCCGGCCAGGAACATCCAGGTTTCCACCACCGTGTCCGGATTCAAGGACAGGCTGTCGATGCCCTGTTCGACCAGCCACCGCGCCAGCTCCGGATGATCGGAAGGGCCTTGGCCGCAGATGCCGACGTACTTGTTCTGCGCCTTGCAGGCCTTGATCGCCATGACCATGAGTGCCTTGACGGCGTCGTCCCGCTCGTCGAAGGACTTCGCCACCACGCTCGAGTCCCGGTCCAGGCCGAGCGTGAGCTGCGTCATGTCGTTCGATCCGATCGACATGCCGTCGAAGAATTCGAGATATTGATCGGCGAGAAGGGCGTTGGTGGGCAATTCGCACATCATGATGTGCTTCAGCCCGTTCTCGCCGCGCTTCAGGCCGTTGTCGGCGAGCAGCTGGGTGACGGCCTTCGCCTCGCTCAACGTGCGCACGAACGGCACCATGACTTGCACATTGGTGAGTCCCATCTCGTCGCGCACGCGTTTCAAGGCGCGGCATTCGAGTTCGAAGCAGGGCCGGAACACCTTGTCGATGTAGCGCGACGCACCGCGGAACCCGAGCATGGGATTTTCCTCGTGCGGTTCGTAGTTCTTGCCGCCGATCAAGTTCGCGTATTCGTTCGATTTGAAATCCGACAGGCGCACGATCACCGGCTCGGGCGCGAATGCGGCGGCGATTTGCGCGATGCCTTCGGACAGCTTGTCGATGTAGAAATTCACCGGCCCGTCGTAACCCGCGATCTGCTTGCCGATGGTGTCCTTGAGCTCGGGGCTCTGCGTGCCGAACTCCAGGAGCGCCCGCGGATGCACGCCGATCATGCGGTTGATGATGAACTCGAGACGTGCGAGGCCCACGCCCTTGTGCGGTATGCCCGCGAAGTCGAAAGCGCGGTCCGGATTGCCGACGTTCATGGTGATCTTCACGGGAATCGCCGGCATGGCGTCCATTTCTATGCTGCGCTGATCGTACTCCAGCATCCCCTCGTAGACATGGCCGGTTTCGCCTTCGGCGCAGGATACCGTGACGGCCTGGCCTTCCTTGACGGCGGTGGTCGCGGTACCGCAGCCGACGACCGCCGGGATGCCGAGCTCGCGCGCGATGATGGCCGCATGGCAGGTGCGTCCGCCGCGATTGGTGACGATGGCGGATGCGCGCTTCATCACGGGTTCCCAGTCCGGGTCCGTCATGTCGGCCACCAGCACGTCGCCCGCCCGGACTCGGGACATTTCCTTCACGTCCTTGATGATGCGCACACACCCCGCACCGATGCGCTGGCCGATGCTGCGCCCGCTGGTCAGGACCTTGGAACGCGCCTTCAGCGTGAATCGCAGAATGGTGCGGCCGGCGCGGCTCTGGACGGTTTCCGGGCGCGCCTGGAGGATGTAGATCTTGCCCGTGGCGCCGTCCTTGCCCCACTCGATGTCCATGGGCGTGCCGTAGTGTTCTTCGATGATCAGCGCCTGCTTCGCCAGAGCGGTGATATCCGCTTCATCCAGCGAGAAGCGATTACGGTCGGCCGGCGGGACATCGACGGTGCGAACGCGTTCCTTCGACCCTGGCCCGCCGTAGACCATTTTGATCGCCTTGCCGCCGAGATTCTTGCGCAGCACGGCGCGTTTGCCAGCACGCAGCGCGGGCTTGTACACGTAGAACTCATCCGGATTGACCGCGCCCTGCACGACCGTCTCGCCCAAGCCGTACGCGGCCGTGATGAACACCACGTCGCGAAAGCCGGAGTCGGTGTCGAGCGTGAACATGACCCCGGCGCTGCCGAGATCGCTGCGCACCATATGCTGCACGCCGACGGAAAGCGCGACTGCGCCATGATCGAAATTATTGTGCACACGGTAGGAGATGGCGCGATCGTTGAACAACGAGGCGTACACCTCGTGCACGCAGGTCATCAAATGCTCCTCGCCGCGCACGTTGAGGAACGTCTCCTGCTGTCCGGCAAACGATGCCTCGGGCAGATCTTCGGCGGTTGCCGAGGAGCGGACCGCGACGGCGAATTCGCCCGGATCGCCGCTTGCCTTGCCCATCTTGCGCCAGGCGTCGAGAATCTCGTCGTGCAGCCGCTTCGGGAAGGGCGTGGAGAGCATCCAGCCGCGGATCTGCGCGCCCACCACCGCGAGCCGCTCCACGTCATCGACGTCCAGCGCAGCCAGAACGACGCGGATACGCTCATCGAGTCCGTCCTGCGCCAGGAAGTCGCGATACGCATGCGACGTCGTCGCGAACCCGCCGGGAACGGAGACGCCGAGCGTCGCCAAACCGGATATCATTTCGCCGATGGAGGCATTCTTGCCGCCGACGAGTTCAACGTCTTTGTTCTTCAACTGCTCGAAGGGAATGATGTAGGGCTTCATGGGCTGCTTGTGGGCCGGTGGGTTAAGTGAAACACTGCGACGATGCGCCAACATCCGAGGCTGCCGTGATCAAACGAACCGTGTTCTTTGTTTCCGATCAAACGGGCATCACTGCAGAAACAATGGGTCATAGCCTCATGACGCAGTTCGACGGCATCGAATTCCGTCAGGTGACTGTGCCATTTATCGCCACGGTTGACAAGGCGATTGATGCGGTTCGCAAGATAGATTTGGTGGGCGCCCAGGAAGGCATGCGGCCGATCATATTCAGCACCTTGGTGCAAGAGGATGTTCGCAACGTGGTCCGCGGCAGCAGCGGATTTTTTTTGGACTTCTTCGATCCTTTCCTAGCACCGCTCGAGAACGAACTCAAGACGCAATCCACCCATGTCGCGAGTAGGACACATCGCATGGCGGACACGCATGCATACGCCACGCGCATCGACGCCACGAATTTCGCCCTGGCCAACGATGACGGTTCGGTGGTGCGCGATTACGAGCGCGCGGACGTGATCCTCGTCGGCGTATCGCGCTCGGGCAAGACGCCGACCTGCTTGTATCTGGCGATGCAATACGGGATATTCGCCGCGAATTTTCCGCTGACCGAGGACGATCTCGAATCGCGGACGCTGCCGCCTCCCCTCGAACCCTATGCGCGCAAGTTGTTCGGCTTGACGATCAAGCCGAACCGGCTGCAACAAATCAGAAACGAGCGGCGTCCCGACAGCCGCTATGCGTCGGCGCCGCAAGTGGCTTTCGAAGTCAGGGCGGCGGAGTCGCTGTTCGAACGGCACGGCATTCCGATGCTCGACGCCACCGAGGTCTCGATCGAAGAGATATCGAGCAGAATTCTCGACCGCACCGGCATCGAGCGGCGCTTGCGCCCCTGACATTCCGGAGGTGCGTGGTATAGTTCGAGGCATGTTAGCGGATCAATGGTGTGAGACAACTTGGCGCGCGCAGCCCGGCAGCTTCGTCAGTCTGATGACGCTGTATGAGAGCAATTTCGTGCGCCTGGGCTGGCTTGTCAGCGATCTTCGCTCGGTGACGGCGTGCCGCGTGTCGCACGTGGCCTCGGACTGTGATCTCCATCTCACCCCGCAGGAGTTGAGCCGCTATACCAGTGTGTTTCGCCTCACATATGAGTTCGAATTCGAAGCGGCGCGGGTCCGTGACCCGGATTTGGAGGTGTGCGTGTATCACGACGCCCGGCTGGCCGAGGTGCGCAGCTTCCGCGGTTTCCAGCGCCACCCGCAGCTCTCCAAGCTGGAGTCGAGACTCAAGCGTGAACTGGATCAGCGCTGGACCCGAAACATGATGTTAAATAAATGGCTGGAATATTGTGCCGAGCGGGGGCATCGCTTCTAGCGGCTGGGGCTGCCCTGGTGGTTGGCCGATGTCCCGCGTATTCACCATCAAGGCTTGAGGCGGGACTTTGATCGATCGCTTGAATTTTCTCAAAGGAGGTGCGGACGGGGGCGCTGTGAGTCCTGACGAAGAGCGGCTCATGCAGCTCTTCCAGAACCGTGCGGGCCTCAAGAAGGCCCACGCCGACCTCAAGGACGAATTTCACCTGCTGCGCGACCGCCTCAAGCAGCAGGAAGGCGCGACCATACGCGTGCAGGAGCAGCTGGACGCACTCGGCGATCTGCTCGGCGATCCGAAGACGGGCTTCGGTGCCCTGGTGTTCTATCAGCTGCGCACTCTGTGGAGAACCTGCCACCAGCAGCTTTCGACCTTCACCACCGATCTGACCCGCCAGCAGGAGGCGCGCGAGCTGGCCAAGCACAAGGCGGAGACCGAGGCGGCGAAGAGCGCACGGCTTGCGGATGTCGATCAGCGCCTGCAGCGCGCGGCGGCCGAGGCCGACTTGCAACGCGGACATCTCGCCGCCGCACAGAGCGAGATCGGACGCCTGAGCGCTTTCTGGCACTATTTCAAGCGCCGCCGCCGTCAGAAATCTCTGGACGGATTGCGCCAACAAGTCGTGGCCGCCGACGCCGCGGTCGGCGATCTGCACGCCGAGCGCAGCGCCATCGACCACGAAGCCGCGCCTGAATTTCCCGGAATCTCGCTGGCCGCACGCCGCAACATCAATCTTGCCATCATCAGTTTTGCCGAGTTGCTGTGCGAACATGTCGACGCGTATGGACTCGCGGTTCGCGCCAAGGAGGCCGTCGCGCGCAGAGTCCACGAAATGAGCTTCGGCACGCGCGCCGACTGCGAAGACTATATGCAGCGCGTGCAGTCGGCCCAGACCGCCATAGCCGGTCAGAAGCAGGTCACCGTCGCCCTCAAGGTGAAGCTGGGCCGCCTGCGCGCCACCTGCGAATACCGCAACGACGCCGACACCGTGCCCACCGCGGATTCGCTTGCCCCCGCGGCCGCCGATACCGAACTCGGCAAGCCCGCGAAATCTCCGGCAGCGGCGACGTGGAACGTGCTCGCCGAGGATTACTGGGACCTGTACACGCTTCTGCTGCGCTGAGTCGAGTTCTGGTCCAATGCTCGCGCAGCGAGCACCCAAGAACGGGGTCGTCCACGACCCCGTTGAAAGGTGGCGCACAGCGCCGAATTAGTGGGCGCGTCGCCTAATTACCGCGCCGCGCCTGCGTGGGCGCGTTTCGACGCGCCGCCGTCGTCACCACGAGATCCGCCGCGATCTGCGACGCCTCGTCGAGCAAGATGCCCGCAGCCGCGTCGTCCTTGATTTCCTCGGCGGACTTCACCGGTTTGACGTCGTGCGAGGCCCGCCAGGCGTTCTCCCGCTCGAGCCGCTCGCTCTCCAGGCGTTTGCGCTCCGCCTCGCGTGTCTTGATATTGAGCGAAAGCGTCTTCTGGCTGCGCATCGCGTCGAGCGCCGCAATGTCGTCGTGCAGATAGCGGAAGTCCGCGCTCTTCGCGGTGCGCTCCTCGTGCACCTTCTCCAGGGTAGCCGCCGTCGCCTTCAGATCGCCTTCGACCCTGAACGCGGCGGGTTCGATGTGGTCCCAGGGCAGGGCGCGGTCGCGCGTGCTCTCGCCGACTTCATTGGCGTCGATCAGGGAGGGCAACGCGATGTCGGGGGTGACGCCCCGGTCCTGAGTGCTTTCCCCGGTGATCCGATAGTACTTGCCGATGGTCACGTTGAGCTGGCCCAACTCCGGCTTGCGTCCGAAAATCGTGTAGTTGAGCGGGTGCGCGTTTTGCACCGTGCCCTTCCCGTAGGTTTGCTGGCCGACGATGAGGGCGCGGCCGTAGTCCTGGATGGCGCCGGCAAAGATTTCCGAGGCCGAGGCGCTGAATCGATCCACCAGCACGATCATCGGGCCGCTGTAGAAAATCGCGGGATCGGGATCTTCGTCGACCTCGATGCGTCCGGTGGTATCACGCAGCTGCACCACCGGCCCCCGGTCGATGAACAGACCCGTGAGCGATTCGGCCTCCGGGAGGTACCCGCCGCCGTTTGCCCGCAGATCCATGATCAGCACATCGGAGCCGTCTTTCTTGAGTTCGGTGACCAGGCGCTGCACGTCCCGCGTGGTGCTGCGGTAATCCTTCGCCCCGGCGCGGCTGGCGTCGTAGTCCTGGTAGAAGCTCGGCACCGTGATGATGCCGACTTTCACATCATGGCCGTTGCGCTGCAGGACGCGCATCGCTTTGTGCGCGGCCTGAGCCTCGAGCGACACGCGGTTGCGCGTGAATTCCACCACTTTCTGAGGCGAACCGGGCGCCGCGCCCGCCGGCAGCAGTTGCAGGCGCACCAGCGTGCCGCCGGGACCGCGAATCTTCTGCACGACGTCGTCCAGCCGCCAGCCGATCACGTCGGTCAGTTCTCCCGTCTTGCCCTCGCCGACCGCGGTGATGCGATCGTTGGCGGCGAGCTTGCCGCTGGTCGCGGCCGGCCCGCCGGCGATGACGTCGATCACCGTGACGTAATCGTCGGTCAGTTGCAGCGAGGCACCGATGCCCTCGTAGCTCAGGCTCATTTGGATGTTGTATTCCTCGGAGTTGCGCGCCGAGAAATAATTCGAGTGCGGATCCAGCGAGAGCACGAAGGCATTCATGAACGCTTCGAACACATCCTCGGGCTTGCTCTGATCCATGCGTTTCGCGACGTGTTCGTAGCGCTTGCGCAAGACATCGGCGGCTTCGGTCCATTGCTTGCCGGCGACCGCCAGCGACAACGCATCGTTCTTCACGCGCTTGCGCCACAGCTCGTTCATTTCGGCGGTGTTCGCCGGCCAGGGTTCCTTCTCCCGGTCGAAATTGAACGATTCGTCGACATCGAAGTCAGGCTTCTTGTTCAGCAGATCGATCGCATAGGCCATGCGCTCGCGGCTGCGCTGTTGATAGCGCCGGAAGATGACGAACGCGGGTTCCACGTCGCCGGCCTTGATGGCATCGTCGAGTTCGTAGCGGTAGCGCTCGAATTCGGCGATGTCGCTGGCATAGAAATAGCTTCTGCCGCCGTCGATGGCGTCGAGATAACGATCTAGGATCAGGCTCGAGAGATGGTCGTCGAGCGGCGCCCGCCGGTAGTGCTCACGCGCGACGATGTCGGCCACGCGGCGCGCGACGTAGTTTTCCTGTTCCGTGGGGGCGAGCACCGCGGCCGCTGCCGGAACGGCGGGCGAGGGCGTCATGGCTGCGCCCAACAGGGCGGCAAGCCCCACTGCGCTCGCGCAGACGGCAACGCCGGTTATCCACCGCGAACGATTGGCCCCAAGCCTAGTAGTCATCACCGTACCAGTTCTCCTGTAAACTCCGGTCCCCAATTCCCTTCAAGGCTAGAGAAGGCCGACCCTGCTAGCAAGTGTATATGAGCCTCGAGCTATGCGTCCGTTCACTGTTTTGATCGGTATCGTGCTGGGGTCGGCGGCATCGATCACCTTCGGCCTGGGTGCCGTCCTGATCGTGTTCTGCGTCCTGGCCGGTGAACACCCTGACTTGTCGCGTGAATTGCCGCGGCTCGTGGCGAGCTTGATTGCATTTGGCGTTTTGACCGCCGCCAGCGCAGGGAGTTTCCTGGGGCAGGTCAAGGCACGTCCGTGGCGCGGCTGGGCGCACCTTGTCACGGCCGCCTGCCTGTGCGCGGTGATTTTGCTCTATTGGCCGCGCCGCAACTGAACGAGGAGTGGGCTGAATCATGCGAATCCGGGGTCATTGGGGCGTTTTGGCGTCCGCGGGCCTTCTGCTGTCGGCTTGTGCAGGTGCAGAGCGAAAGGTCCCCCCTCCTTCCACCGATATCGATGAAACGGTCTACCGCAACCACGTACGTGTGCTGGCGTCCGACGACTTCGAGGGCCGAAAGCCCGGCACCCCCGGCGAGGAAAAGACGGTTGCGTACCTGGTCGAGCAGTTCCGCAAGTTGGGCTTGAAACCGGGCAATGGCGAGAGTTTCCTGCAGCAGGTCCCCATGGTCGAGAGCCAGACAGGCGCCGACGCATCCCTGTCCGCCGCGGGCCGCAGCGGGACCCTCTCGCTTGCCTACGGGAAGGACATGGTCATTTGGAGCAATCGCAGCGCGCCGCAGGCAGAGATCCGGGGCAGCGATCTCGTGTTCGCAGGTTACGGCATCGTGGCGCCGGAGTATGCCTGGAACGACTACGCCGGCGTCGACGTGCACGGCAAGACCGTCGTGGTCCTGGTCAACGATCCGGGATACGCCACGAAGGACCCCAAGGTCTTCAGGGGTGGCACCATGACTTATTACGGGCGCTGGGCCTACAAGATCGAGGAAGCGGCCCGGCAGGGTGCCTCGGGGGTGCTGCTCGTTCACGACGGCGATGCGGTGGGTTTCGGCTGGAGCGTCGTGCAGAGCACTTGGACCGGAGCACAGCTCGGCCTCTCGACGGCGGATGGCGATGCACGGCACGCGGCCATCGAAGGCTGGATCCAAAAGGATGCGGCGCGCGCATTGTTCACCGCCGCGGGGCTCGACTTCGCGGCCATGGCGGGGACTGCGGCCCGTGCGGGATTCAAGGCGGTGCCGATGGGCCTGCGCATCGATGTCACGCTGCATAACAGCGTTCGCTCGTTCACCTCGGCCAACGTGATCGCGCAATTGCCGGGCGCCAGCCGCCGCCGTGAATATGTCGTGTACGCCGCGCACTGGGATCATTTGGGCCGCGACCCTACCCGCCCAGGCCACGATATCTTCAATGGCGCAGTCGACAACGCGTCCGGCGTCGCAGGCCTCCTGACCGTGGCGCAGTCCTTCGTCCGCACCAAGCCCGTCGCGGATCGGTCGATCGTGTTTGTGGCCCTGACCGGCGCCGAAGCCGGCCTGTTGGGGTCCGAATACTACGTCGAGAATCCGGTTTTCCCCTTGCGGGAAACCGCGGCCGTGCTCAATCTGGACACGCTGCACTTCGGCGGACCCACGCGCGACGTGACGGTGTTCGGCGTCGGGAACACGGATCTGGAGGAGTACGCGCGGGCGGTGGCGTTACTTCAGGGCCGCGAGATCACCCCCGAGCCCACACCGGAACGGGGACTTTATTTTCAATCGGACAATTTCAGCTTTGCGATGGCCGGCGTGCCGGCGCTGTATGCAAAAGGCGGACTCGACGACACCGCGCGCGGACCCGCCTGGGGGCGGGCGCGGCTCGAGGACTACATGGCCCATCGCTACCACCAGCCGAGCGATCAATACTCTGCGGACTGGGACGTACGCGGCTCCATCGATGACCTCACGTTGTACTACGAGGTGGGCAATCGGGTGGCGCGCTCCCGGCGATTTCCGCGCTGGTATCCCAACAGCGAGTTCCGCGTAAGCCACGATCACAAGAATTAGGTTAAGTGCGCGCTGGCCCGCCACCAGAAGCGAAGCCCCTTGAATAGCAGGTAGAGTCCATAGGGGCCGAGGAGCACCACCCAGGAAGCAATCGACCCTTCCCCGAGCCCTACGAACAGGCTGTGAAACAGATGTCCAAGACTGGCACCCTCGTAGCGGCCGAGCGCCGCAATCCCGGCGTAGAAGATGAGCACGGGCAGGATGGCGACGCCTGAGAGCAGGCCGAGGCCTGCCACCGCAAGTTCCATGGCCCACGGACTGGTGAGCCCCAGGCCCTGAAGAATTCTCCGTATCATGCCGCCGATTGTAACGAATCCGGCCGCCGGCCACCCGGGCACTGTAGAATCGCCGTATGCGAGCCTGGACTCCTCAGACACTGTACGACGCCAAGCCCCGGGCGTTCATCGTCATCCGGCTGCCGCCTTGATACGCACGGCGGTGGTCGGAGTCGGCTACTTGGGCCGATTCCATGCGCAGAAATACGCGAGCCTGCCCAACTCACACTTGGTGGGTGTCGCCGACCCGTCCGCGGCGGCGCGATCCGCGGTGGCGGCCGAATTGAGCGTTGCGGGCCATGCCGACTATCGTGAATTGCTGGGCCATGTCGATGCCGTGAGCATCGTGACCCCGACCGCCCTGCACTACGGTGTCGCCAAGGATTTTCTCGACGCCGGCGCGAACGTATTGGTCGAGAAGCCGATGACCGCGACGGTGGAGGAGGGGGAAAGCCTCATCGAGCTGGCGCGCCGCGCCAACCGCGTTCTGCAGGTCGGTCACTTGGAGCGCTTCAACGCCGCGGTGCTGGCGGTGCAGCCCAGCTTGACCGTTCCCCGCTTCATCGAGTCGGCGCGGCTGGCGCCGTTCAAGTATCGGGGCACGGACGTCGATGTGGTGCTGGATCTCATGATCCACGACATCGATTTGATCTTGAGCATCGTGCGCTCGCCGGTGGTGGCGGTCGACGCGATCGGCAGCAGCGTATTTTCCAGAGAAGTCGACATCGCGAATGCGCGCCTGCGTTTCGCCAACGGCTGCGTGGCGAACGCCACCGCCAGCCGCGTCAGCTTGAAGACCGAGCGCAAGCTGCGCTTGTTCCAGGATGACGCCTATATCTCGGTCGATCTGCAGCAGAAGGTGCTGACCGTGATCCGCAAGGGCGCCGGCGCCGGTGCGGACGGCATGCCGCAGGTAGCCATCGAAGAAAATACCTACGAGCAGGGCGATGCGCTCAAAGATGAAATCGCCGCGTTTCTCGAGTCGGCGGCGACCGGCTGCGCGCCTCCCGTGAGCGGCGAAGACGGACTGCTCGCGCTGCGCACCGCTGTCAGCATCGCCGAGCAAGTGGCGAACTCGGCGCGCCGGTTTTCCTAACGCGAAGGCGCAGTCGGCGCGGGAGCGGCCGATGGCACGGCCCCCGGAGCGCTCGACGCCATGGGTGATGGTGCGCCTGGAGGCGACGGCGATCCCGGAGGCGGCGGTGTTCCCGGTCCCGGGGCGGTGTCGGGCTCATTGTCGGTCACGGTCACGCGGTCCACGAAGAAACGGGTTTCGGCGAAGCAGGGGGTGGGGACCCCTGGATGCTCGGTATAGTGCAGCTGGACGCGGTGACCGACGGCTTTGCCGAGCTGATCCGCGACCGTCGCGTCGCGCACGCTGAAGTCCCACAATTGAGGGGACATGCCCGCGCCCATGTATTGTCCGCCGCCGTAGTACAGCGCGATTTCGCCTTCCCTGGTCTTGCAAATCCAGCCGCGCCGTACGAATTTCTGCAGCACGCCCGCGCGCTCTCCCTCGGCATACGCCCACGCGAGCGTCAGCCACGTCCACAGTCCGCTGCCGACAATGAGCACCAGCAGCAATAGCATGATCCAACGGCCGGAACGGGCACCCGACCGGCGCTTTCCACTTGAATTCGGAATTTCAATCCGGGTCATGAGATCAGATCGCCTCGGGCCACGATTGGCCGAAAAAATCGGTGGGGCGGGCGTCAATCCTCGGCGCATACCCGCTTCACCGGCGTGTGAAACCAGATTACTCCCTGCTATGTTGTACCTCGCATGACGAAGACCAGCAAGGGGTTCACCGCCGCCGCCGCCGCGTTCGCGATTTGGGGCATATTCCCGCTCTATCTGCATCCGCTGCGCGAGGTCTCACCGTTCCAGATCGTCGCACATCGCATCGTCTGGTCATGCATGTTCGTGCTCGCGTGGATGGCAGTGCGCGGCGAGCTGCCCATCCTCCGCGCCACCCTCGGCAACCGCAGCGTCCTGTGGCGCCTCGCCCTCACCGCAGCGCTGATCACCGTCAACTGGATCGTCTACGTCTGGGCCGCCACGCACGGCCATGTCGTCGAGAGCAGTTTGGGATACTTCATCAACCCGCTGGTCAATGTATTGCTGGGAGTGGCGCTCTTGTCCGAGAGGCTTACCCGTGCGCAGTGGATAGCCGTTGCGCTGGCGGCAACCGGTGTCGCCCATCTGACCATCGTCGCCGGAAGACCTCCGTGGATCGCGCTGACTCTGGCGTTGTCGTTCGGGACCTACGGCCTGATCCGCAAGGTCGTGAAGGTCGAATCACTGCCCGGACTCGCGACCGAAACGCTGGTGCTGCTCCCCTCCGCCGTGGCGTATCTCCTCTGGTGTGAGTCCGCCGGGATCGGCGCGCTGGGTCATGCGGGAGCCACCATTCATGGATTCCTGGTCGGAAGCGGGCCGCTCACCGCGATCGCGCTCTTCTTGTTCGCGTACGGAGCGCGCCTGCTTCCGTATTCCACCGTCGGGGTCCTTCAATACATCACCCCGACATTGCAATTTGCCTGCGGCGTGTTCGCGTTCCACGAACCCTTCGAGCGCACGCGCGCAATCGGCTTCGCGCTCATTTGGGCGGCGCTGCTGATCTACGCATGCGAGGGTTTGTGGCTATCGCGCAAGGAGCGGCGCGCGTTCGCCTGACGTGGAGCGCTGAATCGCAGCTGGCATGGAACATTGGGCGGAGCCGATACTGTGACTTGTGATCCGACGCACAGGCTGGCAGGCTTGCGACCCGCAATTCTACGAGGGCGGTCAAAGTGCAGTGGTCTTGAACGCGTCAGCTGTCATTGTGTTAGGTGTTCTGGCGCTCGGCGCTTCGCGGGTGTTGGCCCAGGAAGCGCCTGCCTCGCGGGGCTCGGTTGCCGTACCGACCGGAACAACGGCTCCTCTCGAGGAAATCACGGTTACGGCAGCGCGCCTGAACCTGATCGGGTCAGCCACCACGGCGAGTGAAGGCCTGGTCGACGCCAGCGAGCTGGCGCTTACCCCCGCCTACCGTCCGGGGCAGTTGCTGGAGACGGTCCCGGGTCTCGTCGTGACCGTGCACAGCGGTGAGGGCAAAGCCAACCAGTATTTGATGCGTGGTTACAATCTGGATCACGGTACGGATCTGGCGACCTTCA
>WNFR01002535.1_pt1 | contig 18956 bp, 22 predicted proteins | sample 5400221 | NCBI WGS metagenome assembly WNFR01 (sample SAMN13153357, study PRJNA577476) | soil metagenome | isolation source: 40 cm soil under Madrone tree | place: USA:California | collected 2016-06-14 | reverse complement strand
CCCAAGGTGCGGTCTTTGACTACCATCACCCTGGCATCGGGCAACTGGATTCGCTGTTTGCAGGGCGAGACCAGGATTCCGAAGTAGGTGATGGCTGCTTGTGGCCAATGCCGAAAGCGTTCTGCGATGGCCTGCTCGTAGCGTTCGTCCACGGCGTAGAACTTGCCGCTCTTCGCCGAACCACTTGCGCCCACGAGCCGGTAGCGCACTCCTTCGAATTCAACAAACCTCATCGAATTCTCAACCAGCGCCTCCTGAAAATCTTCCAGGCGCCCTGGCGGAATGTTCAGCCGCGCGACACGGATGCCGGGATACAGTCCTTCGAGGAGCGTGTTCTTCAATTGCTCCGCTTGGGTCAGTCTCGGTATGCGTTGCTTCACTTGGCCCGTCTCGTTGATTTCAAGCGTCACCACAGGCATTCCACTGATCGTTTGAGTTGGCATCGTTTTCTCCTTATCTCAATCCGGCATAGGGACAGAGAAGGAGGCCGTTGCCGCCGGTCTCTTCGCTGTTCCAGGCCGAAAACGAGGTACGGTTTCCGGTCAGGCTCGCGAAGAACCCGGACCAGTATTTAGTTGTTAGGCGCAGCTCAACGCATCAATAGCCTGCGTTACTGCACGTGTCCTCTCCTTTATTTGTCCGGCAAAGACAAACAAGGAGTCTGCCGACACACCCGTCGCATAGACACACGACGAGTGCGCCAAGCACTGAGCCACAATTGAAAGAGCTTGTGGACGGCTCCCGACAGACCAACATTCAGTCTGTAGAGAAAATTGCTAGCTGGTATTCTGCGTTCTTGTTACGCCTTGTCTCTTCAGCTCCGGTTTCCTGCCGGAGAAGTCGGCGGCGCCCCGCCACTCGGATACCGTGAAGTAGCTCAAGCCGGTCTTCAGCGACTCCACGATTGCTTCTGGTTCGGTCGCGAACTCTTTGCCCAATTCAGGAACGCCATTACGTTGTTGCGACCCGGCCAGAAAAAAACGCTGCCCTTCAGTTCCCTTCTCCTGCCGGGTGCGCCCTTTGCCAGTGCCCCTCGCAGCGCGCATGGCCTGCGAATCTTTGTCTCCCCGAGTCTCTGCCAGTTCCGATCCCATGATTGCGCGTCTCCCTTCTACTAACGCTTACTTAATGCCGGTCCTTGTCGAGTCCACTCTGCTGTAACAACCCAGCTTCATGGTCGCCGACCATTTGCTGCTCGCCGTACTCGGCAACCAAGAGTCCGCTCGGGTTCACCTCCGACCGTGCGGTCTCCACTAAACGCACGTTGTAGCGGCCGACGATTTGATCCGTTACCTCAGCGCCGCTTTTCACTCGGTGCACTTCCTTAACGCCGAAAACGGTGTAGGTCCACGGGGTCCCTTTGACGTGCTCAATCGAGCGAATATCGAAATCGGAAATGATGTGCTCATCTTTGATCTTTCCGACCGTGTCGTTGTCTCGAAGCTTGTTCATCGTGAACACGCGGAGGTTCGTGGTCATCATGTTCAACGCCTCAGCGAGATTTCGATCGACCGAATCCGGTGTGTAAGAGAGATAGCGCGCAAGAAACCGGCGCACGGAAGCTCGACCTTCGAGATCCGTTGGGGCAACACCAAGGGAGGCATCCGCCGAGACCTTGAGCGTTGCCGCAGTCTCCGTACGAGCCGGACCTACGATCGAAGCGTCCCCATCCTTGTCCACGCGGATTACCGTCGGTGGTTGTACGCGAACGTAGATCGCAAATCCCAATGAAGCCAACGCGAGCACCGCAAAGATCATGGCGAGCAGCATGGCTCGATTCGCGTATGCGCGCAGCAGTCCATCATGTTCGTAGTATTTTGTATAGCGAGTGAGCTCCGGGAGTTCTCCGGACCGGCTGATCCTCTTCATGCGCGATGTCCTCTCGGGCTGAATGCCTTGCCAACGGCGTAGCCCGTATGCCAAGCAACAGCGTGGGCCACGTTAAACCCGCGATAAGTGCCTGGGTTGTTTCGGGGTTGCGAAACGGGCGCCGCTTGAGTTGCTTGTGCAGGCGCACCGCCGCTTTCTTGCATGCCTCCATTCCCAGAAATGGCCGACGGAGTCGATGCGCGACCGTCCGCTGCTTGGCCCGGCGATGAGGGAGCCGACGGTGACATGGGAATACCGGCGAGCGCGCTCGCCGCACTCGTGGCCGTTCCCGAGGGTGGCCCCGACATGAAAGGCGAAGCTGCAGGCGACGCGATAGCGGGTGAGAGTGATGACGGAGGAGGGGCTGAACCTCCCGAAGTCTGTGCACTTGCGGAAGCGGCGCCAGCGCTTGCTCCCGCGAAAGAAGCCGCAGCCATACTTGTTGCACCGCCGACCGTCGCCGCCACTGTTCTTGCGAGTGTCATCATCGTGCTGCCGACGTCACCGCGCACGATGGCGCTCGCAATGAAAGGAATCAGGGCAATGGAAAGTGAGAAGAGGCTCGCGGTCAGAGCCAGAAGTATCATCTCGCTTGAACCTACAAAACTGTTGAGCACTCCGTTTGCGTTGAGGACCGCGTCGATGCTCGAAAGGTTGACCGCCGACATCAACACCTGAATGATCGCGTAGATCAAACCCCAGGCTTGGAAGACCATCAGGTTCACGAGGTACGTGCGCGATAGCTGCCCGAGTCCCCTCGCAGGCAAAAGAGCCAAAACAAAAGGTCCGGTCACGTAAAGCACAGATCCGTACACGGCGTAACACACGGTAAAAATGAGATAAGAAATCGGGAAAATGACGAATGCGCCCAGAATGAGAAGAAGGCTGATCACGCCCGCGATCGATCCGGTCACGAGATTCCACAGAGATGACATCCCATTCGTATTCCAGTACTGCGCCAGCTGTCCCATCCAATTAGAAAAAAGGTCCCCGACTCCTGTGGACTTGTAAATGAAGTCAGCAACCGAATTGAACATGCCGTTGACATCGCGGAACGCGGACGCATAGTTGGCAAACACGAGTCCCAAGATCAAATACCGAATTCCGGACGTGGCCAGCATCCGAACGTCACCGCCCGCGGCGAAGGCCTCATAGGCGCTGTACAGAAAACTGAGCAGAAGAATCGTTCCGGCAACGCCGAGCACCGCGCTCGTGACTTTGGCGTTGTCGATTCCGTTCAGGGCGGTTTGCAATAGCTGCTCGAAATAAAACACGACTTACTGCCTCTTCAAGAGATTGAGAATCTGCTGCTGAACGGCGGCAGCGTTGGCGGCGCCGTTCTTGACGCTTGCCCCAGCATTGGCGAGATCGATCGCACGAACTCGCATCAGATCCGCTGTTGCCGCTTGGGTATAAGCATTGGCTCGAACCAACCAGGCATCCGCCTGTGCCTCGATAATCGGCGCGCTGCCGGGAGCTGCACTCTGGATGCTTTGGTTGATCTGGTCGGCTGCCTGCAACTCCAGGTCGGCCAAGGCGTCGATTTCGATTGCTCTTTTCATCGCTGACTGGGCTGCTGCATCCGTCATGTCGATCATGTCGCGCGCCTGTGGGGAGGCAGCGGTGGCATCAGGCACCTGGCCATAAACTGCGGTGTATTGAACACTTGCTTGGCTGAGTTGCGTCGGATCGCGTGAAAGGAGAGTCTGTTCGAACTGTTGAGTGGCGGGAATCGTGGCGCTATTTACTTGAATCTGAGTGATTCCTCGAATCTGGGTGAAGGTGCCCTGGACGTTTCCGACCAAAGAGCGCGCCTGGTCGATCAACTTCTGTGGCCACACCACGCTTTGCTGGAAAGTCTGGAGATCCTGCTCGACCGACAAAATGCTCTTGAGACCCCCGCCGACAACAGTATTCAAAGTGTTGCCAATTGTCGTAAGGCCGAGGGAAAGGATCCCGCAACAAGGGTCGAGAAACTGGCTCTTCATCGGCTGTGGAGTCGCGACAGCGAACACCACCAACAGGACGATGGCGCGGACCTTGTGTTCCCAGACCCACTGGCCGCTCTTCTTCATCATCTGGGCTACTCGTGACATCTGACGTCTCCTCTCTCTTACTTCCGCTGCAGCAGGTTCAGAATCAGGCTGTTCACATCACCGGTGATTGCGGCACCGCGCTTGCGCAGAGCGTTGTCATGAGCGAGACGCGCAGCCTCCTGACGCAGCTCTGCAGCCAGCATTTTTTGCGTGAGCGCCTGGCTTTGAACACTGGCGACAACCGCACTCGCAGTCAGGAACGGGGCAGAGCCCGGCGCCGCTTCGCCCGCACCATCCTCTATGTCATTCGCAGCCTGCAGTGTCAGGTCAACTGCTGCGTCCGTTTCCTTGAGCGTTTTCAGGTTACCGAGAGCCATGGCGTCGTCCATGTCCACCATGGCGCGATCCATCGGATTCACGGCATGGGCGCTTGGAACGCTGCCATACGCGGTCCCGTACGCCGCTGACAGACCGGAGAAATCGTCGGTTTGGCGATTGCGCATGATCTTCTCGAGTGCTGCAGCATCCGGCAGGGTGGCGCTCTTCAGGTTGAGGCTGAAGATGTTCTGCATCGGATTTCTAAACTGGCTGACGGTTTGCTTGACCAAGGCTTTGGCTTGATTGATGAGCGAAACCGGCCAGGTCACCTGCTGATATAAGTTGCTGATCGCGACGCGGACTGAATTGATCGAATTCAACGCCGTCTTGACCGGACCATTGATGGCGCCCAGAACCGATTGAATGACTCTGAACAAGGTCGACTGCGCCTCGGCCCGCGGCGGCACGACAAGCGCTACCGTGAGCGCTCCGATCAAAGTCAGAGCCAATACCTGCCGGCGGCTTCGCGCATTGACCATCAGGTAGGAAAACAGTACGAAGAAGCATAAAAACACAATGCTTGCCAGTGGACTCATAGCGATCTCCCCTCCTCGATATCGAATTGAAAGCCCAGCCTCATGCCTGTACCTCTGCGGTGACTGCGCGGGAGATTTCTTCCGGCATTGGAGGGACATCGGCCAACCCTCTCGGAAATCGTCGCGCTAGTTCCAGGTAGCCCTCGAGCAGTGGACAATCGGCGAATTTCCTGAGAAACCATGCCCTATACGTTCGTTCTCGTGGGAACGTCGTGCAGATCCAGTAGTCAACCGGCGTGGGCGTTATCCGAATGGTCTGCGTCGTCTCCGCTTTTTCGCCTATGACCAAGAGAGCATCCGCGCTCTCGCCTTTTCGCGGCGCGCTGAAGCGCTTTACCTCGTTCAGTGCAACCGGGTTCAGGAACAAGTGATTGATGAGCGGAGTCACGTCTCCCGGTTGTTGCCCGATGATCTTTGTGCTGGCGTTTTTCAGGATTCCGGGGCCATGCTCACGGGGCTGGAACTCTGTGCCAACGAAGTCTTCGACGGTTTGGCTGATTCCCCAAACGCTCGCGTTCCTTTTCCGCGCTGTTCTGAAGAGCTGGACCACTTCGGGCGCGAGGGTGGGCGAGTCCAGGAGAAACCAGCACTCGTCCAGAACCGTGATGCTCGGCTGTCCTGTCTTTCCGCCCGCGCGTGAGGCGACCGCATTCGCGATGAGCATGCTCATCGCCGTTTCGAGTTTCGGATCCGCGCTCAGCCCTTCCACGTTGAAGAAGAGCCAATTACTGTCGAGACGCATGGTGGTGTGCGCATCGAAGAGCTTGGCGTACATTCCTTTCTCTCCGGTCCAGGCGCGCAGCTTGATCGCAGCCAGGCGGGCTTCGTCAATGGTGCGCTGCATGCGCTCCTCGTCGCGCCATTGCGCGAGTTCTTCGCGAAGATCGTTGAACGTGGGAATCGGGTTCGAATAACGAATGGCGCAGCGCTTGTACGTCCGGCCAATCGCGTCGCTCAGCAAGTTGTCCACCAGCGAGTTGTCAGAACCTGGGCTATCGCCGATCATGTGCCGGCTGAGGTTCTTGAGAAACGCCACCTTCTCCTTGGTAGGGGCGGCTTCGCCGGGCGGGAGGTCCCAAGGATTCAGCGTTTCATTGCCGTCGAGATTCACATCGATGACGCGACCGCCCATGAGCTCCACCAGCGGCCGATAGGAGTCACCGCGCTCCAGGATCGAGATTTGGGGATCGGCCCGTGCCATCATGAGCAGAAACAGCTGGGTCATAAACGTCTTGCCGCCTCCGCTCTTGGCCATGATGAGCATGTTGGCGTCGCCGAGACTGGCGTCAAACTGGGAGAACGGCACCAACTGCCTGTAGGGCGTTTCGAAGAGCATGAGCGGTGAATGACGGGTACCGCGCCAAGGCATTTCTACGGGTAAAAGGTCGGCAGCATTAAGAGTGAGCAGATCGAGTTCGCGGCGATTCTCCCCTCCCATTGCGGGAAGTCCGCCGAAGAATAGGCGCTTCTGCGCAAGCGTCTCGGCGATTCCGCGACCACCATTCATCCGTGCAATCGCGTGCAGCGCGCGCTGGCGTCGGTCTGCGAGTGACCGTTCCCCATCTTCTCTTTCCGCGCGGTTGCGGCAACGTTTCGACGTCCTCACCGTGACGATCAGGCTGAGTTCGCAGGCTTTCAACGAGCTCGAAATCAGATCCTGCAGAACCTTGATGAGCTGATGTTCCGCAACTTGCGCGTCCACGTTGATGCGAAAGCCGCCATGGAAGTCCTTTTGCGCGGCGAGCATCTTCCGCAGCCGGCTCTTGTACTGCTTAATCGACTTGCTCTGATCGGGTAGCAGCACTTCCGCATTGATCACAAGCGGAAAGTCCATCACGACGAGTTCCCGAAGAACTCCGGGAAAGGTCGCGTCCGGCAAGTCTTTCAAGCTGATCCAGGAATAAAGCAGGCCGCCGACCTTGAGGTAGTCGTCTTGCTCATCCTCGATATTCACGTTGGCCATCTGGCTGCGCGCGCTCTCATACGAGAGCGATTCATTCGGCGAGCGGTAATGGCGGATGTCGTTCCCCAATGGCTGAAGAGCGCGCTTGATCTCCACGAAAAGTTCGTTGTGCGTCATCCGTCGAGCCGACATTCCGGTAGCCTCGAGCGACGCTGCTACTCCGGCCAGCAGGCTGTTGAATTCGGCCAGGAGATCCTCGTGCTCCGCGCGAGTTCGCTCGATACACTTCGTTCCCGAGACGCTCCAATTGCCGTTCGATTTCATCTTTCGCTTCCACTCAAGGTCCGGTGACTGATGATGAATGCGCGGGTTCCAGATGAAATACAAGTGGAGGAAATGCTGAAGATAAAATCCAGAAGCTTCCCGGTGGCGCCACATCTCGGTACGCAGCCGGTCAAGATCGAGGAGGACCTGGCTTTCACTTCTGCACTCCCGGACATAACGCGAAATCAGGTCGCCCGTTCCCTCCGCGATCTCAAACCGAACCTGCATGCGCATGGAACGCTCGGGCAGCGATCGGACCAGGGCTTCAAGAAGTCCCTTGATGCGGTTCCTGCCTTCATCGCTCGCGTAATACGACTGGATGCCTCCCACTTCAAAACCCGCGACCATCGACCCGTCCAGTTGCACGGCAACGTCGTCGAGCAGATCGCGAATCCGCAGCTGTTCGCAAAGCGGGGCCGCAGTCAGAGATTGTTCGTAATGTTCGGTCGTCAAAGGCACGCTATTCTCCACATTGCAGGTATTTCCGAGTGAGCTGCTGATCACGTTCCAACGCCGAGTACACGTGCGGCTTGGCGTGAAACGTGACCCAGTCCTGAAGGTAGCCGCGTTGCTTCCCGTACTTGAACAGCATCAATGCGGGAATGCTCAGCGCCGGCACGAAGTATTGGAGGACCATATTCATTGGCAGCCCGAACATTTCCCGATGAAGGAATCGGCCCAGGATGTTGGTCACGACGGCCAGGGAAAGAATCGCAAACAGGTCCTCGGCTTCGAGACCTAGGAAGGTCACGCGCGTGCGGAGATTGCGGTACACAGGGGTCACGTCAAGTCCCATAACTGTTCTCTCCTAAGGCACACCCGCGGTTCCGCGGGCGACAAAGAATTCGGCAAGACGCAGCAGCCCTGAGAGCATCAGGCAAAGAGCGGCCGCGACGAAGTGCTTCATAAATCCCTCTGTCGGATGGATTCGGGCAACGATTCCCATGCGCATCGCGCCGGCTGCCACTTGTATCCCGGCATACACCGGCATCAGCACGTTGCAGATCCAGTTCACGAGACTCAGCAGGGCGATCCAATAGACATCGGGATCGCTCCAGGCCCTCTGCGAGGCAAACGTCTCCATCGCGCGCAGCAGGCCTGAGACCATGAGGAAGAGAAAGCCGCCATACATGGCATGCGTCGACGATTCGCCGCGGGAGAATCGCAGGATTGCAATCGCAATAAAAAGGGCGGCCAGCGTGGGCAGGATCACGTTTCCCGTCCAATTCGTTAGGTTGAGAATCCCGTTGGTAAAAGACATCGAAGCTCCTACGCCTCCATCGAGAGAACCAATTTCCAAATTCCGGAAACACACAGCATCGCCAGCGCCACAGCGATTAAGCGCATCGCCGGACGGTGCGTAGCAAAATTTATGACTGAGCCCACTATCGCTAGTCCGGCTACGATTGGCATGATCGTGCCCGCCAAGTAGGTCCAGAGACTGTCGAGAACGTCTACCGTCGCGAACTGTGTTCCGGTGTTGAAGCCCTGAATGAGTGAGTAGGTCGCTTGCGTGCCAAGCAAAAACATCGCGCCCAATATCGACGGCAGCGGATGATCGCCGGAGGCGGTATCGAGAATGGCTCGTAGTACGAAATAGGCGGCCAGCGTGGTCACGAGTCTTCCGACGACAAAGCTCGTAACAAAACTGGAGACGTCGGACTGAATCGAGCTAAGCCAAGATGTACCGATTCCACCACTCGGCACCGGAGCAGCGACGCCGAACGATGTAAACCAGCCAAGCAAAGGTGAGAGGGTGGCGAAGATGGCCGCCCAAAGCATCCACTTCGTGAAGCTTCCGCCGATCACAAACGTTGTTCCGCCTTCTCGTCGCAAGCTGATTCCAGCGAGAACCAGCGCCACGATCGCGGCGGCCGGCGCCAGTTGCAAGAGAAGCTGCACAATGTCATTCAACAGTTCCGGGACAGCCATTGACGTCTTTCCTTTCCATCGAATAAAGTCGCGTCCAAAGAACGCGGATTTTGGCAGGCAGCCTGCATGGGCTCCTTCCTTCCCAACTGCCTGCCTAACCCGCCCTGGGGGATGTACTGCGCGTCGATCTACGGGACACCTGCCGTACCGTTAGTGATCCAGAATTCAATCAACCGAGTGATTCCCGAAACCGCCAGCAAACTGCCAGCGGCCGTGAGCCAGCGGCCAACGCCTCGCCCCTGCAGCCAAGCTGCGATGGCTCCGACTACAGCACCAGCAGCAGCGACGGGAGCGATAACGTTGCCAATCCAGTTGATGAAGTTCAGGAAGGCACCTTCTGGCTGGGCGCCGGTTTGCCCTTGCACTGCAATATTCGTTTGCGGCTGACCGCCAAGGTTCTGCGCCCAGACGACCTGGCCCACGAGCAGGAACGAGATGACGAACATGCCGAGTGCTCGCCTCCATGCTTCGCTCACCTTCACCTTCATGTGTGGGTTCCTCCTTTCCGGCTTCCAGTGCTTTTTCCAAGTCGATACGCGAAAAGAAGCAGCCGAGCCGGGGAGAAAATAGAGTCAGTCTTTTGATTTGTCAAAAAAGTGAGGAGGAGTTCGAACAGAAGAAGTGATCCAAAACGTGTCGAGGATCCCGACTGTGAATTCTGTCGTCGCGGTAGGAGGAAAAGATGCGCTTAGAACAACAGTCTGGTCAGTGGGAAACTCAGCAATCGGCCACTACCCCGCGGCCTTGGCTCGCGAGAAAAGATCACCCGAAGAACGAAGATGAACCAGACTGCGATGCCAGCCATCATGAGGACAAAGCCAGCGTAACCGCGAGTCAATCCGAAGGATGCGAGTGAGGCCCACAACTCCGCGGAATTCAGCAGCAGCCACAAACTCTTGAGGAAGCAAATCGAGATCGCAAGTTTGGCCACCTTCTTGAAAAGCCATGGCGTCGCAGCAAAGGGGCCAAGCAGCAACGCAACAAAGAAGATGCCGATGGCAAGCATCGCGGGCCAATGGAGGAACTGTTCAGGAGTCCAGATCGCCGCGAACAACAGCACGGGCACCCAAAGAAGAGCCAGCCAGAACGCGATTACATGCTTACTACTTGCGGATGGAAAACGATTAATCCGGACGAGTCCGCTGGAATGAACTAAAGTCTGGACCGACAGCAATCCCTTGAGAACGATAGATCTCAGGCCACGGCCTAGAAATCGTCCTAGCCGGATCGCGAAACAGAAGCTGCACCAGCAAAACACGGAACTCAGGCCTCGCAATACCACTACTCTAGGGCAGATTCATAGTTGCTGTAGCCCAAAAAGAAAACACAAGATGTTTCGACTCGGGTCTCCCGCGCTGGTGAAGGCGCGCGGGAACCCTCCTCCGCTCAACATGACAGTGTCATATGCGTGGGATACAGCAACTGTGAAACCGCCATAGCCCAGCAATTGAGGCCTTTTCAAGAGTTTGCGGTGCACGGATCATTGGAGGGCTCGGCGGGTTCTTCCAATCGCACATTCCATCGCAACAGCAGCAAAGGTGGATAGTTCCTAATTCGACGGACCGTCAAGGTTTAGCCGGATGGTGGGTTTGGGCAGAGACTTTTTCCGGAGTTGCACTTTAGGACGGACGCTTTCCAGTAGCAGAAGGAAGATAGTTGCGAACATAAATACGAACGCAATGACTTCGAAGATGCGGCCCTGGCGCGCGAGCACAAACAGGAGTGCAATGAGAGGGCCTAATACAACAGAGCGCGGCGGTCTCATTTCTAATCTTGCCTTGCAATGAGGGCAGACAAGGTGCCTCCAAGCATCCAAGTTAAGGAAAAACGGGGTCGCTACATCCTGATTGCAAGCGGGGCACGCTGCCATCGACCAAACTCCCTATCAGTCTTGTGCTTACTCTGCTGTCATCGTTCCACCGTGTCAATGGAACTATTGGGATCGAGCAGCACGCTCGTAACCTAACGGCAAGAGATTAGGACAGCGCCCACAGTTGATGGAATCAATTTATGGACAGGTGTTGCGGTCGAATCTTGAATCGCAACAATCGTATGCCAGCCCTTTCTAAGGCCGCTCGCTTTCGAGAGATATATTCGTCGTCATACCTCCTCTCCAGCGACTCGCCAATTTCCGCCAAGGCAGCTTCGAGCTTGGCAAGCTCTGCCTCGAATTCGGCTGCTTCATACTCGTAGCGCGAATCACTTCGACGCAAATAGCAGCGGCCCAAGTCATCCAAATTCAGATAGATCCTGGCGATACCGTGCTTGTACAGATTGATCCCGTTTATGCGCCCCATGTACATGAATCCTACGCATCGCTCTTTCCCCAGTTTCTCTTCCAGGGGCTTCCAATTGGGCGCCATACCACGGATCTCTCCTTATCCTTTATTAGGGTCGTTTGCATCCTTATTGTTGAGGGTTGTTTGGGGGCAGCTGTGGCGTGGCCGCCTGCGTTTCCGATTGCTGATACGCCTGGCTCAGTTCTCGTTGTAACTGCAGGAGTTGCCGGAGTTCGCTGGCGCCGGGCAAGGGCGGATTTCGTGTCTCTTGCGTCGTGTCCGCACTCGCCGCCGAGCCTCGCCTTCCACTTCCAGCCGCACCCTTCTGGATGACCAAATAGAACCGCGTGTTTCCGGGAACGGTGATCACGATGTTCTGGTTGAATGCCAAGTGGTTCAACTCCTGGTCGCCGGCAATTCCCACGTTGGTAGCGATTCGGTCCCGCAGGAGAGCGCTTTCAGAAAGTGGTCCGTTGAAACCGTTACTTCCTCCCGCGCCAACTAAATATGTGGCTGCGGTTCCGAGGCCTGTAAAGGTTCGGACCAGGAAGCGCGTGCCGGTGTTTTTCCCTGCAACACTCCCCTTCAGAGGTCCATAGGCCAAGCTCAACGCCACAGCGTCGATCTTTTGAACCGTGCCATCTGGCCGCTCAAGCGTATCGAAGCGGATTGCGATGTCGCCTGAACGCGTGGCCTGTTGTAAGGTGCCGATCGCTCTTGTGCCGGCGGGGACAATGATTTCACCCTCCTTCTCGTAGTTGTATTCAATTCCGGCGACAACCGGTGTCGAGATGGCGCTGTTGACCGCAGATTCGAGGCGGGCCACCAGTCGTGTTCCAGGTGGGAGATCGGTGACGAGAGGGTCTGCTTGAAATTCGGCCGAGACAGGTCTCGGGCTGCCATTGACCCGTGTGCTTTCGGCGCTTCGAACGAATACCAAAGAGGGTTTCTTCAGGTCCCCTGATTCTGATTCGACCGGTGGCCGCGGCTTCTCTTGATTGCCGTGAGGGGTTGATTCCGAAAAGTCGATTCGCGCCAGAGAGTACGCGCCTGGGTCTTTCTCGAGCGGCTTGGCGGTCGCAGCATGTTGCTGAATGGGCCGAGCAGTTTTGCTCACATCGTCGGGGCTCACACCCTGGACTCCCGAGGACTCTCTGCGCGCGACATCGGCACTGAGAAGCGGTGTCACGGATCCCGACTGTTGGGGATCGCGCTGCCCTGGAGTCATCTTGCGCCCCAACTCCGGCGTGCCAGGTCGTCTGCCTTGCGCTGATTTTCTGTCGGCGTTGGGCGAGGAGAAGATTCCCAAAAAAAGAAGCACGATCGCAATCGCTGCGCCCACAAGGACAAAGAGTGAACGACTGTGATCGCGGCCGAGTTCACGGCGATTTGTGGTTCCTTGATCCCGGCGTGCCTTCTCCACAGCCTGACGAAAGATCTGGCGCCAACGCGGGCGAGCAGGTATGGCTTCCTGTTCTGTTGGTGCCTTCTCGGCGGAGCCGATTTCTGCCGCTTCGACGGTAGCTTTGTCATTTGCCTCGGCCATTGGCGTCCTCCCACGAAGTGCTAACCCCGAATCCGATCGGCGCCAGAGCTGGGCGATCGACAGCGCCGGACTCGGCGACTTGCAAAAGCAGAATCTCAGTTGATTGTTTGTACGGCGGCCGCGCAAAGAGCACCGCACCGTCAGCTCGTTCACCAGGTCCTAGACGACGCCTGCTCATGCGAAAGTCCTCAACGGGCAGTTGCTCCGCAGTTGACCAGCGCGAGTGGCGGATAACCTTTCCGGCGGTTGTTCTTCCCCCAAGCTGCACCTGGGGTGGCATCAACAGGATGTCGTGATTGCTTGCATTCACTACCGCAAAGAGAGCGACTACGTGGTCGCCGCCATCGATCACGCGACTCACACCTGCTCGAACTCGGCTGTCGCCCTCGGCCCCTTCCCGAACATGCTCGCCGAAAAGAGTGGGCAAACTCGCCCGTTTTTGCTGCTCGAGAAGCTGATCCAGTCCATCGGCCCGGGAAAGGTTTCCCGAACCGAAACTGGGGCCGCTCGCTGTATCAGGGACCGCATGAGCGACGGGCACGGTCTCGCTCACCAGCGCAAACGGGAAGCTCGCCGGCTCAACCAGAAATCCGCCGGCCGTCTCATACCTCAGGAGGAAATTCACCTTGCGCCGAGCGGTCGAATCATTCTCTCCGCGGTTCACCAAAAGCAGGCTGACCTGGTGCCCACTTATGGTGGAGATCAGGAGATTCGTCTCTGCTGGTTTTGTTGTTAGAGTTTTGACGAAGACGAGTTTGGCCTCGCGTTCCGAGTGCTCGACCTGGAATGTAGAGGGATCGCCCAAGACGACGGAATTGACGGCTTCCGGTAGTCGAATGGCGCTCACGAACCGGGCTGCCGTCTCGATCACAGTCACTCTTCCCTCCGACTCGGGCCTGCTGACGATCTGCGGTTGAACTCCAGGGGCCTGTGCCGAAGCCAGCCCGGCTCCGAACGAAAAGAATAGAAAGCAACGCCCCAGAGTTTTCATCTTCCGTCTCCTTTTCGCATGAGAACCCCCCAACTCATAGTTCGCGACGCGACTCGCTCCCGAAACGCACGGTACAGGCGAGCAACACGAGCGACATACTCAAAAACCTCCGCGGACGAGTAGGCCAAGCGTCGACGCAGGATGGGAGCCTCTCCCACTTGATAAGCGGCAACAGCGAGGCGCAGATCTCCGTGGAACAGATGAATCAGCCACGCGAGGTAAGCTACGCCTCCACGAATGTTCTCTTGGATATCGAACCGGTTGCGCACGCCGAAACGAGCTGCAGTTCCGGGCATCAGTTGCATGAGGCCAGCTGCCCCCTTGTTTGAAAACACATTGGGATTCCAATTCGACTCGGCCTGAATCACGGCCGCCACCAGTTCGATGGGCACTTTGTATGCCCGCGCGTAGAAGACTGCGCAGCGCAGTGAAAACTCTTGAGGTTCGCCCGGCCGGGCCTGTGCGTAACCTGCGAAGTTATTGAGCGAAATCAGCAGCAAGGCTGTTTTTGCTAGTGTGCTCATCAACGCATAACCTCAAGCCGAGGCTGCAGCGGCAACGCCGTGCAGTTTATTCCGGTACATTTTTGAATCTGCAATCAAGCCTTCGAAGCCCTCGCGCAGCAAAAGCCGCCCTCGATCGCCTTCTGTTTTTGCCAACAATGGCAGCAAGACATCTCTCTGCGCTGGCAAGATTTCCTTCACGCCAAGAATGCGAAGCGCCTCGGCTAAATCGAGCATCTCGGCAATGGAGGGAGGCTTTTCCATATTCCAGCCGCGGAGCGCGTGCGCTAATCCCGCCATCTGGCCAAGGAGCGCCGAACCAGAATCTGCGCTCCGCGCGGTCAGGATCTCGACCTCACGACCGACACTCGGATAGTCGAAGCGCAGGTACAGGCAGCGCCTTCGCAGTGGATCACCCAGGCGGCGCTCCTCGTTTGAACTAAGCACAACAAACGGGATAGTCTCCGCCCGGATCGTACCTAATTTGGGCACGGTCACCTGCCATGCGCTCAGAATTTCCAAGAGCAACGCTTCAAAGGCCTGGTCGACCTTGTCGAGTTCATCGATCAACAAAACGCACGGCTTGCCGACTGAGTCAAGAGCGCGTACAAGAGGGCCCTCGGCGAAGAAGTCCAGAGAATACAGCCGTCTTTGGATTGCGCTCCAGTCTTTGCCAAGAAGTTCTTGCTGGGTTTCCAGAAAGATCTTCTGTAACGCCTCATCAAACTTCCCTATAGCCTTCTCTTCGGTAATCCCCTCATAGCACTGCAGGCGCTCCACCGTCGTGCCTGCGACCTGAGCCACGGCATAGGCAAGTTCCGTCTTTCCGCATCCGGGCGGGCCCTCGACCAGAAGCGGCTTGCGCATTTTCGCCGCCAGATAGACGACCTGCAGCGTTACGGGATCGGTGACGTAGCGAGCCCTGCGCAGCCCTTCTGCGAGTTGTTCAAGGGAAGCAAACAAGAGTTCAACCTCGCGTTGCGTGGCGAACATACTGCAGAACTCTTATCGGCGCACTCGAGCGGCAGTCACTTCTGCGCAGGTTGAAGTAAGGGATCAGAGCTGGCAGGTCGCGAGGATTGCTGAATACTCAGCGATTGTAAGGAGTTTCTTGCGCATCTCAGGTCGACGACATGGACTCTGCGGAAGAGTTTCAGTGATTGCACTTTTCATGGCTGACGGTCGACTGCAAATTCCTGAGCCGAATCCGCCCGCAACCCTCACGCTGATTGAAGCTCTGCACGGTGGTACTAGCAGATTTTATTCCAGTGATTGCAGTGTTCATCGCTAGTGCTGTAACGACGTTCTCTGATCTGCTACGATTAGCGTACTCTGTTCCAAACCAGATCCGTTCCTTCGCGACGCTCCGCGAAGCCAGTGATTTTGCCTCTGGAGTCGCGACTGAAGATCTTGCGTGTGCGCGGCTGTCCCGCGATAAAGAAAACGTCGCGCAGCTCTGCCTGCCAGTTGGTGTCGGGTCTGTCTTCGCGCACGCTTACAAGGTGATCGCCATCGCGGCGAACCGTTTGCGTAAGGTCACCGGCGACATATTTCCCAACGTAGGCGTCGAGTTCTTTAGAATCGAGTTTTCGTGCCGGTGGATCTTTCAAGACTGCGTAGGTATGGACCTGAAGCAGCAGCCAGTCATCAATCGTCTTCTGCCATGTTTCTGTGGTCAGATAGCGGGCTGTCAATCATTCACCGTGATAATTTTCCTTCTCGTCATCGATGTGAATGACGGTGGCAACATCTCCGTGCATCATCACCGAGTAAGAGTTGATGACGATGCTTCCTGACACGCCAGACGGCAGAGGAGTGACTTGCTTAAGGAATTCTTCTCTGTGCATGATGACTCCGTTTTCATCCACATAAACGGCGTCGCTGGCCAACGCCCTGTCCCACACCTTAGTGTCACCGGGGGCAATGGCGTCGAGCAGTGCCTGGTCTTTGGCGCGCAGCATTGTTGTAACTTGCGAAGAAGCTGAGCCAGGCGCGGCGCTTGGCGTGAAGAAAGGGGTTCCTAAGGAATTCAGCAGAAAGGCGAGCAGTAGTCGTTTACACATTCGGATTGTCTCCAGAGCGGCACTTAACGGGAGTACGCTGCAAGGCTGGCGCGATAGAGGTAGAACCAATCTCCACTGGCACTATAGGCTCATCCTGAGTTTGCGTATCCCATCGCGAATCTGATGTGCGTCGGCGCCCCCGTAGCCGAGGATCAGGCCGCCCCTCGTCGGAGCTTTCAAGTAGCATGTGGACAACGGTATTGCAGAAATGCCCTTCTGGGCAGCCTTCCTGGAAACCGCCACGTCGTCAATGCCCCGAGGTAGCAGTGCCACTAGATGCATTCCTGCTTCGGCGCCGATCACCTCGGTTATCTCTCCCATCTGCATTTGGATCGCATTCACCAGCGCTCTTCGCCGCTGCATGTAGAGGATTCGCATCCGACGGATATGGCGAGCGAAGTGTCCCTCGCGGATGAAATCAGTCAAGACCGCCTGATAGAGAGGCGATGAAAAGATGTCAGCGGCATCCCGAGCCGCGGAGAAGGCGGGTATCAAATCCCTGGGAACAACGACGTAGCCCAAGCGCAAAGCAGGAAACATAACTTTGCTGAACGTCCCAACATAGATGACCCTCCCATCCGTATCCGGGCCTTATCAAGTTGGCTTCGCAGGGAGTTGAGTTCACCGAGCAGGACATCAACGAAATGCTTCAGCGTAGGAAGCGTCTTACGGAGTTCAAGAAGGCTTTAGACGCTCAAAACTCTAGCGAAGGTTGGTGGCAGGCATTTTTTAAGGACAATAAGTGGATATTCGGCTACGGTCTTAATTACGTCATCCTTCGTCTGGAACAGCCTCAAGCACATGTTGGCGGAACGTCAATCAAAGGCACGGGCGGGAAAATACCTGACTACTTGGCGAGCACTGGTGGACTCGTGCGATTTACGGTTCTCGTTGAGATCAAAACGCCGCAGGCCGCTTTGCTTTTCGGCTCCAAACCGATTAGAAGCGGTGCATGGAGCCTCGGGGCCGAACTTACGGATGCTATCTCCCAGATTCATGCCAGTGTAGAAGAGTGGACGCTTAGGGGCTTTTCGCACCCGGCGAATCTGGACAGGCTGGAGAAAATTTATACGGTCAAGCCCAAAGCTATAATCATTGTCGGTTCGCTCAATCAAGTTAAGGATGACCGAACCAAATGGGAAAGCTTCGAACTGTTTCGGAAGTCCATTCACGGAGTTGAAATCATCACGTTTGACGAATTATATGAACGTGCTAGGTTTATCGTGGAGCATCAGACATAACACTTCTAGTGTTAAGCTAACCCGCAATGGAAGGTGAAACCGCACCAGCACCCGCTCAGGGTTCCGCATCTTGGTTCAGTTCCGTTACTCCACACATTTCGATTATTGCCCAAAGTTTAGGAGTATTGGGCGTGATCGTCTACGTCCTGGGCTACATTGCCGTGAATACGTACTTCAGCCAGTACGGGGTCGCGAACAAAGGGTTATTGAATGCAAGTTATCTTCCGGCTGGTGTAATCCTTATTTTGATTTTGGGTTTATTCGCCGTCTTAGTGGGCACTCGAATTCACGGAATGGATGAAACGGGCAGAGCCATAGCAGGTGCGAAACCTTCGTGGGGACCTGTAATCGTTTGGTGGGTCATTATTCTTATCTGGCTCTTTTCAAGCATTATATTTTCCATCGCAGCGACAACTATGCTAGTTATGATAACATTTCTGCACGAATCTGCCTCTTGGCTTTCGGCTCCTCTCGTCATTTACTTTCTCATCGATTTTCAGCTTCAATTCTTTCGCGTCTACCGCCGCTTCCCAACGAGTGGACTTTTTGTTTCTATGGTTGCCTACGTCGCTACAGTCTCGTTAGCAGCGTCCCACGCCCACGATACGACCTTTCCGTTTTTCTTCTGGTCGCTATGCGGGTTAGCAATGGCAACTCTTTTTCTGATGGAAGCGGACAAAATGTCGAAAGGGAACAAAGTATCCAGAGTCATTGCGGGTTGTTCGGCATTGGCCGGAATAGCAATCTTTTTCGGTGAAAAGGTGTACGTCAAAATCCCTCAGACCTTAGGTGGCGGAAAACCTACGACAGTGCAGTTGTTAATTTCACCTCAAAATGCAGGCACCGTGCGAGGCTTGCTGAATTTGCAATCTACAGTCAGCGAAGATGTGGAACTACTTGGTGAAGACGCCGATGAACTTATTTCTACTGACTAAATCATCTGACGGAACTGAGCATCCGTTCAGATTGTCAAAGAAAATTGTAGACGGCGTCGCCCCAAAGAGTAACTTGCGTTTGAATGCCCCGCCAAATACTCAGCCGCCGCCCCGAATAGGTTCAAAGTGCAGTCCACCTTGTCCTTGAGTGAGCATAAAAAGAAGGCATTGTGGTCCGTCATAGTAGAGTGAACCCACCTCCGAGGAGAAAAGCCGAGTTCATCGAGCCTATGGAATGCGCTTTGGTCTCAGAACTACCCGAAGGCTCTGATTGGACCTACGAAGTGAAGTTCGACGGCTACCGCGCCATTGGCGTCAAAACCAGCAGCAACCCTATCCTGTATTCACGCAACCACAAGAGCTTCAACAAGCGATTCCCGCAGATCGCAGAGGCGCTCAAGGACCTACCTGCGGACACCG
>WNFR01004107.1_pt1 | contig 18964 bp, 19 predicted proteins | sample 5400221 | NCBI WGS metagenome assembly WNFR01 (sample SAMN13153357, study PRJNA577476) | soil metagenome | isolation source: 40 cm soil under Madrone tree | place: USA:California | collected 2016-06-14 | reverse complement strand
CATTCTCCCCAAGAAATCGCAACAATAACCTACCGCTCCGGCCCGGAATGGGACATCCGCTTTGGTCGGAAACTGCGAGAATCGTCTGAGCCAGTAGGAACGCGTACTCCTGCATTATGCCCTGATTTTCTCATCGAGACATATCTCGACCACCAAGTATTCTCCATCTTCTCGCTTATAGGGGCTTCCCGAATTCTTACTTTTATTATTAAACAGGGGGAACAATTCTGCCTTACTTATGATGCGAACTCGTTGATTTACATTTCCAAAGCAATGGATCTATTCGACATGACTGAGCCCTCCCTCACGGAGCTCGGCCTATCTCCAATCACCACTGTTCCGCCATCAAGTAGCACGTCTGGACCGGTACGCGCGCATCCACCGCCGGCTAATCCCCCGCCGCACCTTCCGGCACTTGCCATGGGATTACGCCCGTTGACACATACTCCTATTCTTATCCTTGGTGTGCAATCCGACATCTTGTTCCCGGTAGAGCAGCAGCGTGAAGTCGCAGACGCACTCCGGATGACTGGCAACTCGCACGTGAGCTACTACGAACTCGGGGGGGTTTGGGGTCACGATACATTCCTATTGGACGTACAGAACGTCGGCGGCGCGATTAGAGGGTTCCTTCACTAGCTCGGCCTCAGAACTATCCATATTGAGGTCCGGCGTGTCGACCTCTATCTAAGTTTTTTGTTGGGTTCGATTTGTATTGGTTTGGCTTCGATTCGATGAAACACATGCGGCGCTACTCTCACGGGTGCAAGGTTCATGGCTTTTCATAACTTTCGGGGTTATGTACTGCCTGTATTAGGATCTTCGTTGTTGCCGTTGCCGCACTTAGGCGAGCTGACCGGACCCATCTGACCGGACCCATCTGACCCTTGATGGTGCGAAGGGAGTAAGGGCTTTGTCGAGAGCAATTACAGAAGTGTCGGTAAGATGACGGGGAAGCATAAGAAGATGCCGGCATATGTTGTGTGCAAAGTGTTCGTGAAGGTGCACGAGGAGAGGGAGTAAGTTGAATGAATTGATACTGTCCAAATTGCCGACATCACGCTGTTAAGAGTGAGTACGCCACTAACATTGACATTAGCGCAGGAGGATGTATAAATCTAGTCAATCGTAAAGGTCTAAACTCTGACACCGGTGGTAAGGAAGGACATCGTAATCGCTCGTGCGCAGCAACTTATTCCTATTTCATGGTCGGAAGAGCGGAAATGGACTGTGACGGTGTGGGGATCGCGAAATGAATCTAGGCCATTGAAAGTCCAACTTGGACAGAAAATAGAAAGGGGTCAAACAGAGTTGAGGCAGTGCAAGGGGTAAAAGTGCCCACATAACAGTACACTACTAAAGCTTTGAAGTATCAGAGTACATTTTGCGGTGATGTCGCAGTAACTAACTTAGTACCGACATTGTCGGCTAGAGTGTGGGAATGGAAGAATATGTATTACATAATATACGCGCCTAACGGTGACTAAAACCAAACAAACAACAAACCAATGCCTAGTGCGACACGTCCGCTTTCCGCCACTACTTTCCGCCAATGGCCTGGACCCCCTTCTATTCTCATCCATACGATTGACCAACTCAGACTTGTTTTTTCTTTTCTTTTTGTTCTTTCCTTTATTTACTGAACAAGTTCTTTCTTTTTCTCTCCGCGGCTTTGCACGGCCATTAACGTATACGTGCGATGTTCCCCAGGCCAGTCATTTGTGGTCCCGTTTTGGTTCTCCCGTTCATTCGACATACGGGCGTCTCGATTCCAACCAACCACAACCAACCGCAACCAGCTCGTTCGCCGTAAATGAAACGCATGCCGGGTTTTTCATTCACTCATTTTTAGCACGCAACGCAACGCACTTTCGGAAATGCGTTTTTATCTCTTTCCAGGGAAACCGACTTGCTCCAAACGGTGCTCCTGCAGCGTTCAATCAGGGTCGGGCGCTGTCCGCCGACCTCCTGGCAACCTCGGTACATGTATGTATTGATACGATCGGGCTTCGCAAATCTTGAAACGGACAGCAGTGGCCTCTCCATTCTCCGGCATCCGGACAAACCGTTACTGCCATAACTTTCTGCTACGCCCCCCACACCGACTGTTAGATTAGGCTCGTTATGGACGGATCATGCGTCGCGGAGCTTACCTGATGTCATCCACCGAGTCTCACAAGTCTTTCTTTCCGATATAAATGCAGGCCTGAAACTGATGAATACAACTCGCCCTCCCTACCACCTCGTACCAGTTGCTTGCTTGCATCCAGCTCGCAGCTCGCATTTATATTCTCTTCGCGTCTCCAATTACACTCTGTTCTTTCTCCCACCTTCAACTCTTGCTCTCACTCCGCGCGCCTCATACTATGTCGTTACTCGTAAAAATCCCCCTGATTGTAGCCGCAACTCTTGGCGCATGGTACGCGCTCACCCCACCTCAGCCCCCTCCCGGCGCCCGGGAACGCGTCAAATCTGAGGGCGTCGAGCGCTCATTTGGGAACGTCGTCCGCATACATGCCCTGGTCTGGAAGGTACGTCTCACACTTCCCAGGCCGCGGCATTCCGCTCACCCTTATCCAGTGTTCTGTTGTCGCGAGCCTCATTGCAGAGCTCATCGCCTGTGTATTCCTCGAGACCTACTCGCACCACCACCACCAACTCCCCTTCTCTTTCTTACCCGTATCAAAACTCCTCCCACTATCGCAACACACATCGGCGCTGCCCATAGTGTTCGTGCTGGGTTGCCTGTCGACAGCCGCTAGCGGCGCGCTGCGCTGGGCATGTTACAAGACGCTTGGTTCACTCTTCACGTTCGAGCTCACCCTGCGTGAGGACCACCGGCTCGTCACGAGTGGGCCGTACTCATTCGTGCGCCACCCAAGCTACAGCGGCGTCGTGCTCGGCGTCGCGGGCACGCTCCTTGTCCACTTTGGGCCCGGCTCGTGGTGGGCCCGCTCCGGCTGGCAGGGCACGGTCGGGGGGCAACTATATGCGCTCTGCTGGTGCCTGATGGAGGCATACGTGCTCTCGAGCATATTGTGCCGCGCACCAACAGAGGACGAGTTTCTGAGGAAGCAGTTTGGTGCCGAGTGGGATGCGTGGGCGGCGAGGGTACCGTATAGGGTGATCCCCGGCGTGTTTTGATGGATGATCTGATGTACAGCTGTAGACGATGACGACGGCGATGGAGGCTTAGCGAGGCAAGGACAAATGATTGTTTACCATATCATATTACATATCATACTATATTACGGAGCAATGTTACGGAGACTTGTTTAGAAAATATTTGATTGTTCTACCGAGGACTTAACAAGTCTGATGAGGCCCGTGAAAACCCGCGGAGGAAAGTTGGCACGGGGCACGGTCTCAGAAAATCACGCAACATTGGTGAGGCTGGTGTTGTGGGGGTGATTGCTCAACGGGCTGGAACAACGAGGGCGATGCGCGACTCTCGTCGTGCGCGATCGACGACACGACCGGTAACAGTAGAAGGCAATAGCGCTCGCGGAACGGTGGAAGTGTACTTACTCTATGTCGTTCTCACGCTCGGCTTTCGTTCTTTATTGTGAAGGCGAAGGAACGACGGGCAGGGCATTATGCCGTGAAATTTCCAGAACGGCATTTTTTTACAGTAATTTTTTTGCCCATCTTTCATGACGTTAGTTTCGTTGTATCGAAGGTTGTCAACCAAAGAAAACGGTCGGTAGAGCGGCTAGAGCCCAGGCGGCCTCTCTCTTGACATGGTAAATGGCCACATGCAATGATCGCAGTAATATGGGCGATATTGTGGGAATGGTGCATGTGCACTAAAGACGTGTGTGATGCGGCGGCGGCGAAGAGATCATTTCCTGCAGCCACGCCGGATAGCATCAGAGTCCTCCTCGTTGGAAAGAGCGCAAAGAAGAGTCGGAAAAAGGTTATTGGGCCACCTGAAGTAGCTAGCGCCAATCTACCCGATCTTGAGCCTTGCCGTCTTGCAGGTGGAACGCCGCTTTTGAAGGGCCAAGATGACCGGCGCACAGCACGCTAAGTCTAGTTTGGAAAGAGGACAGAAGGACAAGGGCAACCCGATTTACACGTCAGAACAACGCTGTGGCGGTTACCCTACGCTGCAACACCCGCACAACAGCGAAAGCAACGTTTCAAGTTCACGTCACGGATGAAACGTTAAGAGGCAGGTGACTGTCCTAATCCCGTGAGCTTTCCTTTTTTTTAAAAACGCCAGCATTGTGACGTGTATACTAGTACCGCTACTGGAGAGTCTTTACTGTAAAGTTCTTTGGAAGGGATGATGCGACGTGTCAGAAATTGCCTGCTGGCGGAGCCGGCCGCGGGTGAGCTGCGTGGGAAGTGAAGCCTTCCCGCACACACAGGACGCCCCTAATGCAATCGCTACTTCGCTACAAATGTCTTTCTTACACCTCCTAAGGTCCGTACACCATCGTACACCATCTCTACCTCTTCCTCATAGAAAATAATCTAAACCATGGGGCGTCAGTTATTTGGCTGCAGTTGCAGCGTTCATGTTTGTCACACTTTCTCTTGGTGCGTGGTACCAACACTTGTGTTCGAGGCGGTTGACTACATCTACCACGCAACAACAGCCAGCGGGCTTCTTTGGATTTCGGAACTAATCGAAGAACATTCCAAGTTTGCGAAGGTGCTGGGAAAGAGAGGCATCTACGTACGTGTCCAGCCCTCACACCTACCGCTGGGGATTAACATAACGGTCAGATAATAATTTCGATACACGTCTTGTTGGCGTTCACAGATGGACTTCCCTTTCATAAGATCGTGTTCTCTATACTCTGCCACGTCGTCTATCTCCAGAATTTCTCGCATACATGGCCCGTTATTTCCCTTATGTCACCCTCCTTCGTCGCCTCGTGCATCCTCGTCGTCGCTGACCATTTCATGTGGTTCTTCCATTTCTCACGCCACACACACGAGGCACGTCAAGCAGCGCACAGGGCATATCGCGGCGGGCCCATGGCAAGAGCACCCACCTTCGGGGACATGGCCACTTTCTTCGGTCTCTGTGTCTGGCTCACCCCATTATTCCTCTTCCTGAGTCTGAGCGCGAACGACAACACTCTCCCTACATCCGGTGAGCCCCTCATTCCTTCCCCTTCACCCGCTTCCCAATGGCGTTCATACCCAAAGTGACACTAGGCTCTCGGGAACCCGTCGGCTCACCATCCTCCGCCTCCTTTCCGACTACGGCACAGCGGCCACGCCCCGCGCGCTCCTCGCTCTTCCGTATGGTGTTCAACTTCGTCCCCGGACACCGCCGTGGGTCCTCCCGAACAGCCGAGGGCCTCATCGCTCCTCCCTCACCTGGCATCCCCCCACTGTCACCTACAGTCACCCACAGCTTCACCCCGCTCTCCCCAACAAGGGCAGTGTCCATTGGGGAACCCCGCGAAAACGTGACCGCAGGCCTCATGGCGGATTTTTCGCTAAATCGCCCTCCGCCGCGGAGGACGGCGTCCGGCTCCACCGCATTGTCCCCTGTCGTTCGAAGACGATCCGACAGATAGACTTTTTTTTCTTTCTTCCCTTTTTGCTCTCTTCCCCCATACAAAGTATCTTTTGTTCTACGTACCCATATTGCAACGTTACGTATGACATTCTAATGCTTTTCGTCGAATCGGCTCATGGGAACGGGAACCAGTTACTGCGGTGTTGCCTTGTGTCTGCATCGCGGTCCGGGGACGTTCCGTGGCTTGCCCGATCATGACGTCAGTACAGCCAACGATCTTCTTACATTTGGGCCTCAGCTGAGGCCCAGCCGGCGAGCAGGGGTGTGTGAAAGTGAAAGGCTGACGATGTTCACGCCACCGAAAAACGTGAAGCGATACCGAAACGGTCACTCCGATTGTCTCTTTTTGAAATGACGGCCAAGATCACTCACTACGAGGTTCACGGTGCGGATTCTAGCTTCTTGACCCCCAATGGGACAGCCAGGGGAAAGATTGACTTCTTGACAACGAGCAGACGTCAGGTTTCCAACTTCCCTGACAGGTGATGGTTCCGATGCGATGTTCGTCCCTTTGGCTAGTTTAGTTTGACGTGGCTCACGCACTAACTGTTTCCTAGGAACACCGACTGCGACTACTCCGCTGCATACGTGTCGCTCTACACGGATTCAATCCTCGTTGGGCATGGTATGACTTTCACCATCGGGCGTGGGAACGACATAGTGAGTGTTGCGAGGAGAGCCCGTGTGTGGCCTTGAATTAAAAGAAGTCCTTTCGACTTGTGACTTATGGTTTTGTATTTTTAGGTTTGTCAAGCGATCAGGGCAGTCGCTGATCGAATCGTGAACAAAGAGATCGAATCGCTGTTCGCCGATATGGGCAAGACTTGGGACCACCTTGTTGCTGACCCGCAGCTGCGGTGGTAAGGTTACACTTTTGTTCTTTTACTTGTACTTCTCATTTCTGGCCGCCTTCAGGATCGGCCCAGAGAAAGGCGTTATTCATATCGCAACAGGCGCCGTCGACAATGCTCTGTGGGACTTGTATGCAAGGGCTCGAGGGAAGCCTCTCTGGAAGCTACTAGTAGACATGAGCCCCGTAAGTCAGCATCACGCAGGCACGGGATCTTCCCAAAATGTACATACCTTTCCCACCCACAGGAAGAACTCGTCAAGTCGGCCACGTTCCGCTATATTACTGACGCCATTACGCCCGATGAGGCACTTGCGATATTAAAAGCTAAAGAGACGACGAAGAGTGAACGTGAAGCTATTGTGTGCGATCAAGGGTAAGGCAACAGTGTGGGTGTACAGCCAAGTGAAGCGCTCATTAATTCGGGCCAGATACCCCGCCTACGTGACATCTGCAGGCTGGCTAGGTCTCTCACTTCTCTCTTGATGATCACCGCGACCATGCCCCTGCGGCGCCTTACTCCCGATCTCACGCTTTCTCTGACGCCCCTTTCTTTTCTTTTCATTTTCTCACACAGGCTATTCGGACGAGAAGATCGCCAGGCTGACGCGAGAGGCCGTGCAGGCCGGCTTCAACCACTTCAAGATGAAAGTGGGCACAGACCGCGCGGACGACCTGCGCCGCGGCAGGCTGATCCGCTCAATCATCGACGACCCACGGTACCTCCCGGAAGGACAGGCTCCGCGCAACCCGGACAGTCCAGCGCTGGCCGGAAAGAACGCGGGACGAACCGGAGCCGTGCTCATGATTGACGCGAACCAGGTGTGGGATGTCCAGGAGGCGATCGACTACGTATCGTCCCTGGAGGAGATCAAGCCCTGGTGCGTACAACACACGGGCTCTCGCTCTTGTGGGTATTAAGTTTGCTGCGGCATTGATTAGGTTCATTGAAGAGCCAACGGCTCCGGACGACATCTTGGGACACGCCACGATCCGTCGCGCACTCAAGGCGCACGGGATCGGCGTCGCGACCGGAGAGCACGCGCATAATCGGATGGCGTTCAAGCAGCTGTTCCAGGCGCAGGCGATAGACGTGTGCCAGATCGACTCGTGTCGTCTCGCGGGCGTCAGCGAGGTACTCAGCGTGCTCTTCATGGCAGCGAAGTGGGTCGTGTTGGTGCTTCCTAGGTTCAAGCATGGTTACTGACGTCTGTCTGTCCGTGGCTCTAAGGTTTGGTGTGCTGGTATGCCCACATGCTGGTGGTGTGGGGCTTTGTGAATACGTGATCCACTTGAGGTGAGTACCTTTCTTTCAAATCCTTTTGTAAGAGGTGTGGAAAGTTGACCGCCCTGAAGCTTGATCGATTATATTGCTGTCTCGGGTTCCATGGAGCGCAACGTGCTCGAATATGTGGATCACTTGCACGAACATTTCCTTTATCCTTGTTCCATCAACAAGAAAGGAAGATACAATGTGCCAAGCAGCCCCGTTGAGGGATACAGGTAGATTTCTACACCGGCTCTTTACAAGACGGTTTCCTCATGATCTGTCCTACCTGTAGTATCGAGATGCACAAGTCGAGCATCGAGGAGTATGAGTGGCCGAATGGGTCATATTGGACAAAGACGAGGGCAGGATAATTGAAAGAAATAAATCTGTTTATATGTGTTTGAATAGGTCTTTGGAGGTCGTCGTACAAGTATCACTGGGTTAGGATTGTTAAACTTGCCCTCCACTCGGCAAGGCCGGACCGTCGTCCCTGCTCTGGATTCGGACTTGGTTGTTGCATGTTACACGACACGATGAGGTCAACCGTCCGGAAACTATACAGTACCGCCATGAACATACCGGTTGGGAAGACCGTGCGCCCCTCCTTTCCCATAGCATATATGTGCTTTCTCAACGATGGTGCGGCGACATAGCCTACGCTGTCCTACAGCGCTCACTACTCTCCCTTTGCACCACACGTTTCGAAGCAACTGGTAGAATCTCGTGAAGAGTGAGCGGAATTCCTCGAAGGAAAAAGCTTGGTGGTGTTGATGGGCTCTTTTCTGTCAGGTTTGCTGTGACAAATCCTGCGACTGGTTTGCACATCTGCACGTGAGTCAAAGACATTCACTTACCTGCTCCTGTCCTGCGCTAATCCATTCTGCCCGACGGCGCGTATACTCACAAATGCAATACAGTGTCGAAACTTCCGGCTCCGAGGACGTACGGCACGCCGTGGCAGATGCCCATGCGGCTTTCGAGTCCGGCGTATGGTCGCGTGTGCCCGCCATTCATCGATCCAAAGTCCTGGCTCGTCTCTCTCGGGCGCTGGAAGAACGTATCCCGGCATTCGCGGAGCTAGAGGCTCTTCAGACTGGGCGCACCATACGGGAGATGCGCGCGCAGCTCGGCCGTCTCCCTGAGTGGCTGTGGGTCGTCAGTTTCTTCTGGCTCGCTGGCACATCTTGATTGTTCGTTCGCATGGGCTCTATTCAGGGATTATTACGCGGCCCTCTTGAGGACGCACCAGTCATTCGTCGCGCCGACGCAGGGAAAGCTGCTCAATTATGTGCAGCGCGTTCCGTTGGGTGTCGTCGTGCAGATTACGGTGGGTCCCTTCCGTGAAGTTAGCACCCATGGAACGCTTATTCTACATAGCCTTTTAATCACCCCCTGCTCATTGCTATCAAGAAGATTGCGCCAGCCCTGGCTGCAGGGAATAGTGTCATCGTAAAACCATCAGAGGTAATACCGTAAACATGGTCGAGAGATTCTGTTGTGTCTTACTCCTCGCGCAGCTAGCGCCTATATCTGTCTTGGAATTCGCCAAATTGGTCCACGATGCAGGAGGTGAGCTTAATTCATATGCATTGGGACCTTTCGACTGAGCGCGTACTTGAGTTCCCAGTGGCGTCCTTTCTGTACTGCCCGGGCCCGGAGCTACGACAGGGAAAGAACTGGCCTCTCATCCCCTCGTACGGAAAGTGGACATTACGGTGACTAGTGCCATACTTGCTGTCTATCACGCATCTGAAGGGTTATAAAAGGCCGGTACTGCTACGGGACGTGCTCTGGGGAGCATCGTTGGTGGAAATTTAGCAACCTTTACTGCTGAGCTTGGTGGGAAGGTAAGTCAGTGAACTTACTCGTAGCCGATTTGCCTCAATCGATGATTGTTAGGCCCCGATCATAATCTTTGACGACGCCGACATTTCTTCGGCCGTCAACGGGGCAGCTTTCGCTTCCTTCGTGGCTTCCGGACAGACATGCGTGTCCGGAACTCGCTTGCTTGTACAGTCTGGCATCTACGATGCGTTGGTCTCGCAATTTTTGGAGAAAGTGAAGAGAATCACACAGCGGATGGGCGACCGTGCGTGAGGAAAACTCAATGACTCACCACAGGAGGATCTGACCCGCGAACAGCTATGAATCCTCAGAGCACGATGGGCACCGTGATTTCGGCACACCACCTGCAGCGAATACATAAATTGGTCGAGACGCGCAGTTCGGGCACGCTCCTCGCAGGCGGTGAGCCGCTCAAGGATCGCTCATCCCTCGACGGATTCAACTTTTCTCGAGGCAGCTTTTATCCGCCAACAGTGATCGCGGACATATCATTGGAGGATGATCTGTGGAGGGAGGAAGTGTTCGGCCCCGTCGTCGTGCTTAGAAGCTTCGAGGTGCGCGCCGAGATCTCATTTATATTTACAATGGTCTCACTATCTGGCTGTAGACCGAGAACGAAGGCGTGGAGCTCGCCAACAACTCGCGATACGGGCTCGGGGCTGGAATATGGACACAGAACTTGTCACGTGCGCACCAAGTAGCAGCACAATTACAGTCTGGATTGGTGTGGGTAAACACTCATCACCGAAACGACCCGAGCTCGCCATGGGGCGGCATGAAAGAAAGTGGGATAGGTCGCGAAAACGGCATCGAAGCCTTTGAAGCGTGTAAGTCTGTTCGAACTCACCACGAGATGTCAACAATGTTCAACTTGAGGGCTCACTTTCACGCAGACTCACAGAGCAAGTCGACTATTGTGAACACTGCCACGGTCGAGGAGACACGTGAGCAGGACGACTGGTTTGGTGGTGAGGCGGAGAATAAGCGCTACGGATGATACATGGTATGTATCGCATTATCGTTCTCTAGCTTCGCTTGCCTTTTTTACCCGACGAAGCCATAAACCAAAATCTGGAGCATCTAGAACTATCTTGGTTGCATGCGTCATTCTAACTAGCGTAGTTGTCAAGGCGGAAGATCATTAGGATTTAAGGTCTGGTGAAATGTGTGAACCCGCTAGGTGGGCTGCGCGAGAGGTGGATAGGTCAAAGCGGTGTCGTCATATGAGGCCACAGAAATACTATCCCGAGAAACGACAGGATAAGGGGAGGCAGAGGAAACAGGGGAAATCTCCTCTTTGGAACCGAAAGAAGATATCGCGATTGGTGACGTCGACCTCACATACTCACGGTCGCCATGAAGCACAGCACATTCAACGACACTGGCAAGACACGACTTTGGGTCCGCGAAGACAGTCGAGAGGCAATGATGGTTCGGGACGGCGCAGAGAGGGTATGACGATTCTGCCCACAAGACAGGGTCCAACGATCGCGTGGAGGCTGAAAACGCCGTAGGCTGGGAGTCCGTCCCGTCGTGCAGCGAGATATATACAGACCGAATCATCCTGAGGATCGTTCGCGTGTAGCGTCGCTCAACCTCGGAAACCTGCTGGTCATGCGCCTTCAGCGTAATCTGGTTCCAGAGCGCGCAGAAGCGATACTGGAGCTCAGGTAGCGTCCCCGCGGCGTCGAAATTACGCGCGATGCGGAGGGTGTGTCTGATCAGCCCGTCCAAGCTGAGGGTGTATTCCATGCCGTTGTGGGGAGGGACTAGACGCTCGACGATGTGTATGAGGTTGGCGAGGAGCAGGCTATTGCCGTGATCGAGATAAACGTGAAGGGTATCTTCTGAGATGTCTAATTGGCGCATCACGGTGCGGAACCAGCGCTGGTCGCGCTCCTCCACGTGGGTGATGATGGCAGCAGCCATACACTGTGAGGAAATGGCGACATCTGAGTCATCGTCGTTGCTGTGGGCCTCTGCCAGAAGCAAAAAGTCAAGACACCCAAAGATGCTTTTCGTGGGGTTTGATTCAGACTCCCAGAAATGCAGAGCCTGGTAGAAGGTAACCGGGAGGAGCGGCGTCACGAGGTCTAACGCCCTCATGTAGACGTGCTTCCGCCGTTCCTGTATAGCCTCGGAAACCAGACCGGACGAGAAGGTGCGCTCGATGAAGAGAAAAACTGTGTATGCCATCCCGGGAATGCAATTGATCAGGTCTGTCAGGACATTCCCAGGATTCGCGACTTCATGCGAGCTGAGAAACCCGGGGATGCCTGCTAGGAACTCCTCCAGCTCGTGGTCCTCCTCTAGGGAGTTGAACGTACAGGACAGCCCGCGCACGTCGATGTCCGTCGATAGCCTCAGAGCGGAACCCTCCGTTTCCTTCGTGAAACCACTGAAGAACCGCTTGTTAAGCCGGTTCTCTACGACCGAGATTCTATACCAGCTGTCTAGACTGACGAGCTTGTGTCCGTGCAGCTCCGAGGCGACGACTTTGAGGGTTCGTAGTACTAGCCAAGAGATTCCCGTAGCGCAGAACCAAGCGACCGTCGTGAGCGGGGTGTAATATGGGCTATCGTGGCGGAAGATGGGGAGCAGGGTAATGTACAAGTACAGAGCGACGCAGAGTCCTATACACCAAAGCACGGTTGAAAAGGCGGTGTGGTTAATCGTGCACAAGAATACGGCGAGGCCGGCGAAAAAGAGGAAGACCGCGACGTGGAGCAACACTGGCAATGCCTCGACGGCCCAGGGTAGATGGAGCTTCTCTATGCCTTCAGCGAAAAAGGCGCGGATTCGTGCGCGTTTATGTGGGCTGTAACGGGGCTGCGTGACTCGGACATATCGGCGGGCCCACTGTTGCAAGGATGTCGCGAGTAGCGCACAGGTGAGACTAATCACCAAGCTCAAGAACCATAGGGTGTTGTACCAGACAGCAGAACTGGGCGGTTTGAACGTTGATGGATCAGGTGGCATTGGGAGGGAGATGATCGTTTGCGACTCATTGGAAGCGGCAAGAACCTGGTAAATGTTGGCGAGGTAGAATGCCAATGTATCTTGTGGGTTCGGCTGGAGATTTTGGTAGGTTCCTACGACAAATGCTGCGACCGTAGCGGAGAACAGACCCGTCTGTCCTAGTCTGTCAGCCTGAATATGTTGTTTTGTCCGATGCAAAGGACGCACAAAAACGAGTATCCCATCCGCGTCTCCTTTCCACCTTTCAGCCACTTTCCTGTCTTCCTCCTCGGCCCTGTCCAGATACATGGAAAAGAGGGCTCCTGACCCATCTGTGTGGCTGGATTCCGCCTGTAGCTCTCCGCTGGTATGTGGTAACGGAACATTTTCAAAATCGTTGAAAACGTCTTGCGAGCCTGTTTCAAGTTGACAGTTTCTGAGCGGTGCCCAAAGGCAGGCAAGCCATCCATCAGCGTCACGTACCTGTATCGCCGCCCACATTTCCAAGAGGTTCTATCCTGAAACCATGCTCGGGATCCTGAGTATGTGACATGACGGCAACACAATTGCAGGGGCCACCGTAGCGAAGTGGTTCTGGTGACTGGGCAACACAATTGCACAGCGCTGATTACTGTAACGCCGAATCCTGACACCAGTCGAGCGTCAGGCCACAACTATTGTACCCAAGCCTTTCTCTCATTACGTTTCGACAAATCCCCTGTTCAGTCTCTCTGCCAAACAGAAAATACAGTATCTTGGGCACCGCCCAAATTTTTTTAATAATCAGATCAACCCTTTGATTTCCTACCCTCCGAAATGATCCTTAGCTTTGACGCGCTATTGGGCGAAGCGATTCCCCTCATTCCCTCTCCATGGCACCAGGATGCCAGTACTTATCGGTCTTATCGGTCTCGCAGTGGCAGGGCTCGTAACTACGCCGCTTCGCGCCCTACTGTAGTAGCCAGCAACGCATCTCAGGTACCAGTTCACTCGTGTCAGCTTATGCGCTTATGGTTTGACGACACACTTTCCCTTTCTGGTAAGACCGAATCTGGGGATCCGCGCCCAATATCTGCCAATTATCCTCTTCTAGTTGAGGGGTGGTGTTGTACCTGACAAGGCGCATACAATGGATACAGCATTCGGACCTTGACGACTCAGGCCCATGTCTAGTCCCCTTGAAGTCCCCTTTGTCTAGTCCCGCTAATGCACACAACAATAACTCGGATGAGTGCTCCTGTTTAGCATAATTGTCCAAGAGAGATCCAGGTGAAAGACGCTCGCTCATCAACTGTACAGCCAACCATGTTCCCACTGGCACTGCCACGTCTCTCCTGGAGTGCATGTCCGAAAACGTTGCTGGCTGAAGCACTGATGGCCCTTGAGCAAGAGAATGGTCCCGCGGATTCAATCTCGTTAAATCCCACACGCTGGCCCTTTGATATCCATTAGATTGCGAATGCATTGACTCTGATGCGAGTTGGGCATTGGTGCAAATCCAAACGGTACCATACACAACCCATGTGATTCACGGTTTTCACCTGCGGGGCGTAGCACCTGTGGCGGCGCTTACAACCATTGTCGATGGGCGGTGGTCTGTGATTGATTGGGTTCGTACACAATGTACGCCCACTGGTCGCCTGCGAGAGATGGTGCCTCATCGATACTTCGTTTAAGTATAACGCCCACTTCGTGTCGTCTAGTGCTGTCAGTCACGCCCGTTACGTTCTCGGCACTTGGAAATGCCTTCGTCTGGCGTGGATATGGATCTTGAGGCCCAGGGCAGTGATGCCAGGAATCCCACGTCGTCTATTCACTCAGACTCTCCGCCAACACATGACATAGATCCTCAGCTACCAGCTAGCGCAGACTTTCATACTCAGGTCACCAATGCCGAAAAACACCATGCGCCACGACCCGCAGACAACTCATACATTCAGCGACGTAAGTCGACTTGCCCATATCACGCGCTCTAATCTCATTTGTATACTAGATGAGAATCATGGAATCGGAGACTCTTCAGATGGGCTGTGGTCGATGTACCTTTCTGAGGCCGAGAAGGAAGATAAAGAGGTAACTGAGAACTGGAAGGGCGATACAGATGGAATCCTCGTATTTGTGAGTCCTGCTACGTCCATTTTGTGCATGTTCACTGTCTAAAGCACATTTCGAAGAGTGGACTATTCTCCGTCACAGTAGCTGCATTCACTTTGGAAAGCCTCAAGAAGTTATCTCCTAATCCCAGCGATACAACCAACGCCCTACTTACTCAGATATCTTTTTTGGCGCGAGTCGTCGCGACGATTCCCACCCTCCTACACATATCCGTCTCTCTCTTCTTCGCCGGTCTCCTCGACTTGCTCTTCCCGATCCAAACGACCGTCGCATATGCAACCCTCGGCTACGTCGGGGTGTCCGCCCTCATATACGCGATTTTGACTGTCTTACCAAACATGTACCTCAACTGTCCCTATGGCACTCCTTTTTCTGGATTCACATGGCGCATATCCCAGTTTTTCGTGTTCGGAGTTCTTTGGACCGTCCTCAAAATCGAGGGCCTCCTGTTGAAATCATGGAGTTTGGCCAACCGACACGTCACGGGACCCCATAGGCTCAAAACGTGGAGGGAGAAGCTCGATAAGCAAGTCAAGATGCATCGAGAGTGGTTGTCGCAAGGCCTACGGAAGTGTGTGGAGCTCGGTGCCTACAGAGCTGAATCAACAGTGGTCACGAGTGCACTTGAACGGACGCTCACAAGTCTCGACGAAGACAAGGAGATCGAAGACTTTGCCGCACGGGTCCCAGGATTTTTCAACTCTCGTACTGTCCCAGATGCTACATCGGCAGTCCTTTCCCTGATGTCTCACCAGCCAAACACCGATCCCATCTTTGGATCCCGTCTGCATGGTCTCCTCAAGACGTGCATGGTGGGGCCAGCGCTTCTTGACGAAAATTTGCGCAAGAACCGTCTGCGGGTTTGCGTAAACTGCCTATGGTATTTTGGAAGGGCGTACAATCAGCCTGGGATGTCTCAGCCATTGCCGTCCTATTTCCTCAACTCCCTCATCCCAGAGATCACCCGTCATATTCAGGCCGAAGACGACACCGCTCTCCGTGTGGTAGGACGCTGTGTTACTGCATTGACCGTAAACAAGCTTGCAGCAGACATTAACTCGCGCAACGTTCCGGTCAGTGATACGGAGTTGGAGCTCCTGTCGACTATCCTTGGCACCAGGAGCTATGATGTGAGGCTATTGCTTAGCCATCCAGGCGCCATCGAATTTACAAACCTGGCTTTTTTCGCGTTGGGCGATTTCAGCTCCTTGGTGACCGATAAAGTGCCGCTCGACACTTGTCATGTGCTCCATCAGACTCTCGGCATCCTCTCGCAAGCACTTCCAGCTGGATTGAGCGTCATATCTCAGACAGATACCTTGGGGGTTTCTAACGGTCAGTGTGAGCTTGTGCTTTGATTTCGTCTTGATTGTCTGAAGAAGCACACCAGGGACCTCACCTCTTACCGTCGAAGCGTTCAAGGGCAAGTTAGGTGGGTGTATGAAGACCCTGTGGCGTTTTATTATGGAGCACAACGAGCCCAAGAATGAGGCGTCTTTGCCATCCTATTTGTCCTTATCTTTCGCCAACCCAGAGATGACTCGCCGTATACACCAAGACGCTGACCTCGCTACGCGCATGATCGGACGTTGTATTGGGGCGCTGGTTGTAAACAAGCTCGCTCATGACGCCAAGTTCCGCTCGGTTCCAGTCGGCGACACGGAGTTGGCCTGCCTATCGGCAATACTTGGTACTGAGAGCCACGACGTGATGATTTGTTTTCGCCAACCTGGTGCCATCGAGCTTGTGAACCTGGCTTCCCTCGCGTTGGGCGATATCAGCTCCTTGCGAATCGATCAAATACCGCCCGAGATGCGTCCTGTACTTCAACAAACGCTTCGCACCCTCTCTAAAGCTCTTCCAGTTCGTGAGGACGCTGAACTACCTGAGACAGTCACCCCAATCGACGTTTATAACGACTTCGAACACTCCATTGTATCACGCCTCCACGGCCTTCTCAATATTTGCATAAGAGACACCTCGTCTCTCGCAGAAGATGTTCGCAGGAGCTGTCAGCGAATGTGTCTTAGGAGCCTCTGGAATTGTGTCAAAGCATACCATCAAACGTCTGATCCCTTGCCATCCTATTTCCCCCTCGTTCTTGCCAAACAAGAATTTATCCGCCACTTCCAGACCGAGAAGGATCCTGTCATCCATGTCACAGGATGCTGCTTCGGGGCTTTGGTCGTAAGCAAGCTAGTGGATGCCCTCCAGTCACCCATTCCCCTCGATGGCCACCCGGAACTAGCGTGCATATCAGCTATCCTTGGTACAGAGCATCGTGAAGTCATACTGTTGCCTCATCAGCTTCGTGTCATCAATTTCCGGAATATCGTTTCCCTTACGTCGGGCGAGATCGACACATTGTTCACCGCGGAGTCAATACCGTCGGAAGTACTGGGAATAGTCCAAGGCACGCTTTACATCCTTGCGAACCGTCTTCGTGATAGTATATCGGTACCCGGGAACCTGCCAGTGGACGAGCGGCGGTTGCTGCAGGAAATATTTTCGGATATCGTTGACGCGCTGCAATCGGATCTCTTCAAGGCGGAATCGTTCAAGACATTGAACCGTTTGCGGCGGATATTGGAAAAGCTACAACCCACCGCGGTGGAGTAGTCGCGAGGATGCTGAGTCTCGATCGTGGATGGAGGTTTTGTGAAGGGATACTAGAAGTCGCTAACAAATCTATTGTTTCATATAGCATACGGTAATCTACGGGTCAAGACATTCCACGCACGTTCTATCGGGTGTTTATGTTGTAAACTACATATATGTATCATGTATGGTGTAAATGAGAAAAAGTGGATAAGAAAAAGTGGATAATCTACGGTCGCAAACAGAAAACCTTTGGCCGGGTCTGTCCAGCCTTAACGCTACTTGTCCAGTGGGTTTTGGTCAGATGCGCATGAAAATTGAGTCTGTTTTCCAACTCCCTTTCTTTTCACCTGAGCTCCTATGTCGTATGTGTGTGTGAGAACATGAGAAAGCATAACTCCACAGTTGCAAGAAATAATAATAGGGAAAGCCAACTCCAACTTCCAACTTGACTTGAAGGACGCTGTCGAAAACCACGTGCCATCAGAACAGGCACGCACCAAAGAGATATCCACGAGTCAATCCTCCTCGTTAATATTATGTTTCTTCTTCAGCTGTACTAGCTCCTCTTCTCTCCGCGCAAGCTCTGCTTTGGCCGCCGCGGCGTCCTGCTTAGCAGGCATGTGGTACAGCACCACGATATATCGCTCTTGCAAGTGGAAACCATTTAGGTGTTCCAACGCATTTTTTTGCCTAGAACAGAGGGATCAAAGAAATGAAAGGATAAGGATAATGAATAGCTAAACGTACATCCATGACGTCGCTGAAGACCACAAACGCCGTTCCCTTCGTCTTCGTGTTCGTCTCGTTCCCGATGCGTAACTGCTGTATGCTCCCGTAGCGTCCGAAAAGGTCGTATAGGTCATCGCCAGTGATTTGGTAGTCTAGATTCTTGACAAAAAGAATGGGGTTGGCGCCTGGTGGCAGTTTGGCCTGATATAAAGGGGGAAGGCTCGGTAGCTCAAACGAATGGAATGGAGGAACGAACTGTTGGTCTTTGCATGGGTCTCTTGGAGTATAGTATAGTATGAGTGAGTTGAGTATGAGTATGATGATGCGAGAAAGAAGAGACACCTAGAGTAAGGTTATGGTTATGGTTTATGCGAGTCTAACTTATGTAAACCTTTTTTCGGGCCGACACTTTGTTTTTCGGACACTCATGGAGCAACATTTTTATCCGGGTTGTGTAGTCCCGCGGCGAGTGGCCAGAGTCACACGAATGCTTGGTCCCTAAATAATCATACAAGCAGGTACAGTAGTAAAAATACTGGCGCCGTTGGAGTCGCGAAGCGCTTCTCGGCCGGGATGAGAAGTCCGTTTATATGCGCCGAGGCCTCGACCGCTTTGCCGGACTGCTGCCGCGGCGGACAGGACCCCGGGAACGCGTTGGCTTCGTCACTTCTCATCGTACTCACCACTGATCTTTTACAAGGTGTAGGGGACCAAGGAGGAGCATAGACGTGTTCGAACGGACGAACGGAGGTGCGAGGGGAAAACCGTGTGTGCGCCGAACCAGCTCCCTCAGGCCTCAGACTCTGAGTCAAATAACATGTTCTACTCTACGCTCTTTCATTACCTTGGGACAGCAATTATCCTAGTACCCAGATGATGGCAACCATGGCACGGTGAAGCAGTGCGGCGTAGGGATGTCGTCGAAATTAGGGTATAGCAAAAACAAAGCAACGTGAATGGAGCATGTGCTATTAGGTCGTCTCGTCCGTGAAACTCTACCACTCGAGTTCCCTCATCTTACTGTGGGATCTTCTTCCATTATGCTTCTTGAGCG
>WNFR01002531.1_pt1 | contig 18985 bp, 21 predicted proteins | sample 5400221 | NCBI WGS metagenome assembly WNFR01 (sample SAMN13153357, study PRJNA577476) | soil metagenome | isolation source: 40 cm soil under Madrone tree | place: USA:California | collected 2016-06-14 | reverse complement strand
GGTCGCGCGGCGCTTTCGCCGCCTGCAAATTGGCCTCCAGCGCGCTCACGATCCGCGGCGTGGGATTCGGGCCGAGCGCCTCGCGCAGCTTGTCGGTGGTGTCGCCCACCAGCGCCATCACCTTGTGCTGCTGCACGCGCTTCTCGTAGGCGCTATAGCCCATCCGGCCGAACACCACGGCCATCGTGAAGACTACGATGGCGAGCGCGAGTCCGATGCTTTTGCCCAGCACGGCCCAAGCATAACCGCTGGGCACGGCGCGTGCTTGCGGAAAAAGTCGTGCAGCGCCGCCATCTCTTCGACAACGGCTACCCGCGGTCGCGCGGCACTCGCAACGCAACTCGAAATGCCAGCTCGCGCGCTCCGGCTGCAGTCATACAGAGCTGCGCGAAACGCGCGACAATCACGTCTACCTTGGATCCGGTCGTCAACCAGGCGAAACGACAGCTCGCCGCCAGCCGCAAGACCGCCCTGCTCGCGCGCCGCCGCATCACCGGTAGCCGCGCGCGCCTGTCGCAGTCCGGAGACACTGTCGTCGCCGCCGCCTCGCACATCGGCGCGGCGCGCTCGGCGTTGCAGTACTCGTACAGATAGGGGTCAGGTCTTGAATTGACGCATCTGCTGCAATTCAAGACTTGACCCCATTACGCAGGTGCTGGCGCTCCCTGCACCTCGCGTGCATGCGCGCCGCCGCTCGTCCGGCGGCTCGCGCGCTCAAGCGCCTTGCACTGAGCACACCAGCTCCCCTGCTTCACCGAGTTGAGGCTCGCCTGCCAGCGGTGGCCGTGCAGGCACTGCCACTCGAGCTTCGCCTGGCTGTTGGAGTAGCGCTCGGCCAGGCATTTCCCCCCTCGCATAGACGCAATTTCGTGCAGCACGTGCTGCGGAAGGCGCAGCCGCCCGTCCGCGCAGCGCTTGCACCAGTGCCCCTGCCGCACCGCGTGCGCGACCGCGCGCCAGCGGTGGCCCTGGGCACACTCCCATTCCATCAGCGTGAGACTGTCGACGTAGGTCTCGGTCAGGCAGCGGCCGCCATGCCGGGCAGCGTCGCGCCGGATTTCGTCGATCGTGAGCTTGCGCATCGCCAGCTCCATCTTGTTTGCGATGCGCGCATGGTGGCGCGGCGCGCCGCGGCGCCGCAGTGACCGGCTGTGGAGCCCGGTTGTGCGCTATTCACCTGGGCCGAGCCCGCGGGGAAGACATCACGGCTCAGCGCCAGGGGCGCTTCGTGCGGCGGGCGAGCGTGACGCCGAAGAGCGCGAGGCACGGCACGCAGATCGCCCATACCGCTGCCTGCTGCAGCGGCGCGTCGGCGAACCCGCTCAGGCCGAACGCGGCGGCGAGGATCGCCAGGAAGAAGAACACCAGTCCCGAGGTCAGCATCTTTTTCTCCGTTGGCTCGAAAGATGCCCCTGGATGTGCAAAATGCCTGCCCCATGCTGAAACGACCGATTAGCAAGCCGGGCACGCTTGTCGTGCTCGAGCATCGCTCGCAGATCCTGCGGCGCAACCCCCTCGGGGACCCGTCGGTCCGCAAGCTCGCCGTCTGGCTGCCGCCCCAGTACGACGACGCGCGCGCGCGCCTGCGGCGCTTCCCGGTGCTCTTCGACATGGTCGGCTTCACCGGCTCCGGGCTCGGGCACATCGCCTGGAAGAACTTCGGCTACAACGTCCCCGAGCGCGCCGCGCGCCTGATCCAGGATGGGCGCATGGGACCCGTGATCATCGTGTTTCCCGACTGCTTCACCGCGCTCGGCGGCAACCAGTACGTCAACTCCTCGGCGGTCGGCGACTACGCCGACTACATCACGCGCGAGCTGATCGCGTTCGTCGACCGCCAGTTCCGCACGCTCGCGAGCCGCGAGCATCGCGGCTGCTTCGGAAAATCATCCGGCGGCTACGGCGCCATCCTCCACGGCATGAAGTACGCGCGCTACTGGGGCGCGATCGCGAACCACTCGGGCGACGCGTACTTCGACTTCGTCTACTGGCACGACTGGCCGAATACGCTGGACGAGCTCGGCAAGCACCGGCTGCCCAAGCGCAAGGCCGGGCGCTACGACGCGCGCGCGGCCTCGAGCGACCGGCGCCTCGCGGCCGGCATGGACGACGGGCGCATCAAGCGTTTCCTGCAGCAGGTGTGGAAGAAGGAGAAGGTGCCGGCGAAGGAAGCGATGTGCATCATGAACCTCTGCATGGCGGCGACCTACGATCCCGATCCGCGCGCGCCGAATGGCTTCCGCGTGCCGTTCAACCTCGAGTCCGGAGAGCCGCTGCCCGAGCGCTGGGCGCGCTGGCGGCAGCATGATCCGGTCAATCTCGTGCAGCGCTATCGAAAAAACCTGAAAACCTTGCGCGGCATCTACATCGATTGCGGCTGGCACGACCAGTTCCACATCCACTACGGCACGCGCATCCTGTCGAAGCGCCTCGCCGAGGCGGGGATCAAGCACGTATACGAGGAATTCGACGACGATCACTCCGACGTCGACTACCGGATGGACGTCAGCCTGCCGTTTCTCTACCGTGCGCTGCGTTGATCATGGCCCGGTGCGATGGAACGAAATGCGCATCGCCAGCCAGTCCGTAAAGGCGAGCACGCGCCCATCGACGTACCCGACGCCGTCGTGCATCGAGAGCCGCATATACGGGCCGACCTTCTGCGTGTTGCCCGCGGCCGGCGCCACGACCAGCGGTCCCTTTTTTCTCATTTGCGCGGCGAGCGCGAGGCGCTAGACAAAAACCCGCCAAACGCGCTTAGATCTCGCGCGCCGGCGAGCGACCTGCCGGCACCGGGAGACAAGAATGCGCAAGCTCTTCGCTGGCTGCCTGCTCGCCTGGGCTGCCGCCGCGGCGGCCGCCGATCCGCTGTCCGTCGAGGAATTTTTCAAGCGTCCGATTTACTCACGGCTCGCGCTTTCACCGGACGGCACCCGCGTAGCAGCAATAGTTCCGGGTGCGAAAAGGGACCGGCTCGCCGTATTCGACGTAGACACGCGCGCCGCCCGGCCAGTCACGAATTTCGTGGATGCCGATGTACTGTACTTCGAGTGGATCAGTGACAAGCGGCTGGTACTTAGCATCGGCGATGCGCACGAAGCCTCGTCTAACGCCGAGTTCTATGGCTGGTACGCCGTCGACGCGGATGGCTCGGCGTTGGAAGAGATCGCCATGGAGCACTACGCCAGAGGCAACGCGGCCTGGACGTGGATGAGGTATTTCGGCGCGCACCCGGACGGCGGCGACCTGGTCATCATCGAGCCTCATTGGCGCTACGGCGGAACGAGCCTCCTGGTGTGGGACACAAGAAGTGCGAAGGTCGTCCGATCGCTCAATGGCGGAGGCCTTCGGGGTGTAAGACGCTGGCTCTTTGACGGCGGGGGCGTGCCTCGCGCGGCGCGCACTTACGAAGACGGTCGCGAAAGAGTGTTCTATCGCGGCGAGACCGACCCGTCTTGGCGCGTGCTCGCCGAGGCCGACGAATTCAGCCTGCCATTCTGGCCGCTCGGCTTGGATGCCGCGGGCGCGCTGTACGTCGGGGCATACGAGCAAGGGCGCGACAAGTCGGCGATCTTCAAATATGACTTCGCGCACCGGCGCCTCGGCGAGCGTGTTGCGAGGCACCTCGACGCCAGCATGGTCGATGTCGTTGTGAGTCGACGAGAGCGCCGCCTGCTCGGCTTCACTTACGACGGCGACCATGTCGTGTGGGTGGATCAGCAGTTCGCGCGTGTGCAAGGCATGGTGGACCGCGTCTTGCGAGACACGAGCAATGCGGTGAGCATTGCGGAAACAAACCCCGACCGCGCTCTCATCACGGCGCATTCGGATGTCGAGCCGCCCAGGTACTATCTGTTCGACGCGGCGAAGCTCACGCTCGTGCCGCTATCCTCGAGCCGACCCTGGATCGATCCGAAGCAAATGTCCGAGCGCAAGCTCGTGACCTACAAGGCACGCGATGGGCTCGACATCCCGGCGTTCCTCACGATTCCAAAAGGCACTGCAAGCAAGAATCTGCCGCTCGTCGTCGAGATCCACGGCGGGCCATGGATCGATAAACAGGAGTTCGGTTTTGATCTGCACGCGCAGTTCTTTGCGTCGCGCGGTTACGCCGTTCTGCAGCCCGATTTCCGCGGCACCCTCGGATACGGTAAACGCCATTTCGAAGCGAGCTTCGGCCAATGGGGCTTTGCCATGCAGGATGACATCACGGACGGCATCGAATGGCTCATTGGCAAGGGAATCGCAGACCCGCACCGCGTCTGCCTCGTGGGCGGCAGCTACGGCGGCTATGCCGCGCTATGGGGGCTCATGAAGACACCGGATGCGTACCGCTGCGGTGTCGCCTATGTGGCGCCGACCGACATCGCGTACATGTTCAGCTTCAACCGCTGGGATTGGGTCGGTTCCGTTTGGATGGATTACGGCGCAAAGACGCTGATCGGCGATCCGGACCGCGACGGCGAAAAATTCCGGAGCGTCTCACCTGTGGCACAGGCCGAAAGACTCAAGGCGCCGGTGCTCCTCGCCTACGGCGGCGCTGATCAGCGCGTGCCGATCAAGCATGGCAACGCCTTGCGCGCGGCGTTGGATAGCCACGGCAAGCAATACGAATGGGTCGTGTACTCTGATGAAGGGCACGGCTTCAACGATGACAAGAACCGCTTCGACTTCTGGCGCCGCGTCGATGCTTTCCTGAAGAAGCATCTGGCGACTCGCGATACGCAAGCCGCTTCGAAGGCGGACTAGACTCGGGGAGATTGGAAATGCGCCAAGTCTTCACGCGACTCTTGCTGGTCGGTCTGTGTTTTGCCATGCCTGCGCAGGCCGAGCGCCCACACTATTTCGGCGCGATGATTTCACCGCACGGCAACTATCTCGCGGTCGCGGCGAGAGGCGCTAACGGCCGCTACAGCGTCCACGTTTTCAATCTCGTCAGGCGCAGAGGCATGCCGATCGCCGCCAAGTTTGGCGAGGTCGACGTCACTCGCGTGCTCTGGCAAAGCGAAGATCGCCTGGTTGTCTACATCGGTGACCTGACCAGCGAACCACCGCAAGAGCGAGGCGTGGTGGCGCTCGACCGCGATGGCAGCGATGCCGTGACGCTCGGGCGCTACGGCATTCCGGATTTTGTGCATACCACGGACAGCGACGACATCCTGCTCGGTGTCTCCGGCTATGCCGGCCGCCCCGGTCACGACGTCTATCGGGTCAACACGCGCACGCTCAAGGAGACGCTGCTCACGCCGGAATCCCCGGGGAAGGTCGCGAGCTGGGTGGTCGACCTTGCCGGCGTGCCGCGTGCCGCAGTCGTTGCCGAAACCGATCGCAGCGCCTGGTACGTGCGCCAGAGCGCAGCCGCGCCGTGGCAAATGGTCGAAGAGGCGCGAGCGAGCCTCCTGCCAAGCAAGCCCATGGCGTTCGATACCGACGGCAAGACGCTCTACGTCCTGTCGCGCAGGAACGGTGAGCACGCCGCGCTCTATGCCTACAACGTGGCGGCTGCTACCTGGGACGGCCCGATCCTGCGCCATGCAAAGCGCGACATTGCCGCAGACTTCTATTCCGACTTCGCGCGGCGCCGGTTCCTCGGCATCTCCTACCAGGACGAGAAGACCGCATTCCTGTGGTTCGACCCGGAATACGCGAAGATCCAGAAGAGCGTGGACGCAGCGCTGCCCGGCCGCACCAACCAGATCGACAAAGGCGGCGATGGGTGGCTGGTTGTCTCCAGCTCCGATCGCGACCCGGGGGAAGTGCATTTGCTCGATGCCAAGAGCGTGAGCATGCAGAAGGTGCTCTCCTACCGCATCCCTAGCTCTCCAGCGCGCTATTGATGCGCGGCATGACCTCCTGCGCCATCAGTTCCATCGATTAAATAGGGACAGTCCCTATTTTTCTTTTAGCGCCGCGTTGACGCGTGGCATGACCTCCTGCGCCATCAGCTCCATCGAGCGGCGCGCGAGGCGCGCATCCGCCCAGTCCATGCCGGCATAGCAGATCTCGCCGAACGGACCGGCTGTTTCTCTCAATGAAAGCAGCTCGTCCGCTACGCGGCCCGGCGTCCCGCAAATAACCAGCTCATCGAGCAGCCGCTCGAGCGTCACCGCGCTGTCATCCTCCTCCGGGTGCCGCTTGAAGATCACGTGCCGTTTGGCGCGCATCATGTTGCCGCGCAGCTTGTCCCAGTAGTAGCGATACGGGCTCGCCGCGTCCTCGCGGGCATAGCGCTGCGCGGTGCGCTCGTCATCGGCGACGAAGATGGTGCGCGCGACGCGCCAGTCGGCCGGCTCCGCTTTGGCTCCCGCTCGCGCTTTACCCTCGCAATAGTTCGCCCAGTGGCTCGGCAGCCAGTGCGCGAGCAGGAAGTTCGCCGAGAGCGGATGGAAATCGCGCTCGCCCATCGCGATCACGCCCTTCGAATGCGGCGCCACCACGGTGCCGACGATCTCCGGGCGCGGGCGCTGGTAAGGCTTGTACATCTGCCCGCGGCCGACTTGCGGCACCTGCGTGCGGCGAGTCGAAACCTTGTAGCGGTTGCCCGGCAGGTCGATGTCGTAAGGTGCGTCGCGCTCCCAGATGGCGAGGATGACGTCGATCGCTTCCGCAAAGCGCTTGTTCCTCTCCTCCATCGCGAGGTCCATGCCGAGCGCCTCGGCGTCGGAGGCGAGCGTCCCCGGGCTGATGCCGAAGATGAAGCGGCCTCTAGCCAGGTGATCGAACATCGCCGCGTGCGCCGCGATCAGCACCGGATGGCTCTGCGAGAGGTTGGAGGTGCCGGTGCCGAGCTTGATGCTCTTCGTCTCGGCGAGCACCGAGGCGAGGAAGATGAAGCTGCTGGTGACGTTCTCCTCCGGATCGGTGAGATGCTCGCCGACGAACGCGTCGTAGAAGCCGAGCCGGTCGGCGAGGATCACCGCCTCGCGGTCCTCCTGCAGCGTGACCGCCGGGTCGCGCGTGCGCGGGTGGAGCGGCATGGTGAAGAAACCAAGACGCATAAATGGGGTCAGATCAATATTTCCGGCGAACGATATAAGGCTGTTTATCCGTTGGTTCGGAAATGTTGATCTGACCCCATTTATAGTACGCGCGGCATGCGCCATCTCTTCTTGACTGTTTTGCTTTGCGCAGCCGCGCTCGCCCAGGCGCAGCCCTACCCCGCCAGGCCGATCCGCGTCATCGTGCCCTTCCCGCCCGGCGGCGGCAACGACACGGTGGCGCGCGCGATCGCGCAGCAGCTCGGGCCGGATCTCGGCCAGGCGGTGGTGGTCGACAACCGCCCGGGCGCGGGCGGCGCGGTGGGCGCGGAGCTCGCGGCGAAGGCGCCGCCGGATGGCTACACGCTGTTTCTCGCCGGCGTCGGCAGCCACGTCGTGAACCCGAACCTGCACGCGCGCCTCGCCTACGACCCGGTGAAGGACTTCGCCCCCATCACGCTGCTTGCGTCCGCTCCTTCGGTGCTGGTTGTCAATCCCGCGGTGCCCGCGCGCACCGTCGCCGAATTCACCGCGTACGCGCGAGCAAACCCGGGGAAGCTCAACTACGCGTCGAACGGCAACGGCAGCGCCGCACAGCTCGCGGCGGCGATGTACGAATCCATGGCCGGCGTGAAGATGGTGCACGTGCCCTACAAAGGCATCGCGCCGGCGCTCACCGATCTCCTTTCGGGCGAAGTGCAGCTGATGTTCGGCACGGTGGTCGCGCTCGTGCCGCACATCCAGGCGGCGAAGCTGCGCGCGCTCGCGGTGACGAGCCGGAGCCGCTCGGCGCTGCTGCCCGATGTGCCGACGCTCGCGGAGTCCGGACTGCCGGAATACGAAGCGGGCTCGTGGTACGGCGTCATGGCGCCCGCCGGCACGCCGCGCGAGGTCGTCGAGCGGCTGCACGACGCCATCGTCAGGGCGCTGAAGACGCCCGACGTGGCGAAGCGCCTCGCCGCCGAAGGCGCCATCGTCATCGGCAGCACGCCGGAAGAATTCGGCGCGCACCTCAGGGCCGAGCTCGCGCGCGTCGGCAAAGTGGTGCGCGCTGCCGGCATCCGCATCGAATGAAGAATCCCTACACGCAGGGACTCGCGCAGTTTGTCGCAGCGATGTCCTGTGACGAGCTGCCGCGCGAGGTGCGCGAGCGGCTGAAGCTGCTCATCCTCGACGCGCTCGGCTGCGCGCTGTACGGCGCCGAGCTCGAGTGGTGCCGCATCCTGCGGCGGACGCTCACCGCCGTCGACAAGAGTACAGCGTGCGCCATCTGGGGAACGCGCGAGCGCCTGGGCGCAGCGCATGCGGCGCTCGCCAACGGCACGCAGGTGCAGAGCTTCGAGCTCGACGATGTGCATCGCGCCGGCGTGCTGCACGTCGGCGCGGTGGTGCTGCCGGCGCTCATCGCGATCGCCGAGACGAGGCGCAACGTGAGCGGCCGCGAGTTCGTCGCTGCCGCGGCCGCGGGCTACGAGGTCGGGCCGCGCGTCGGGCTATGCATGGGACCCGAGCACATCGGCCAGGGCTGGCACTCGGGCGCGACCGTCGGCGTATTCGCAGCCGGCGCCGCGGCGGCGCGCGCGCTGCGCCTGCCGGTGGAGAAGACGGTGCATGCGCTTGGCATCGCGGGCACCCAGTCGGCCGGGCTGATGGCCGCGCAGTACGGCGCGATGGTGAAGCGCATGCACGCCGGCCGCGCGTCGCAGAGCGGCCTCTACGGCGCACTGCTCGCCGAGCAGGGCTTCACCGGCATCGAGGACGTGTTCGAGGCCGAGTATGGCGGCTTCTGCACCACGTTCTCGCGCTCGCACGACCGCTTCCGGCTCGCCGAGTTGACCGCCGGGCTGGGCAGCACATGGCAGACGATGGGCGTGGCGCTCAAGTTCTACGCCTGCGTCGGCAGCAACCACACGGCGCTCGACGCGCTGCGCGCGCTGCAGTCCGAGCAGCGCTTCGCCGCGGCGGACGTCGAGCGCATCACCGTGCATGGCTCGCAGGTCACGGCGGACCACGTCGGCTGGAAATACCAGCCCGCCGGCATGACGGCCGCGCAGCTCAACCTGCCGTTCTGCATCGCGACCCTGCTCCTCGAAGGCGATTGCTTCGTCGAGCAGTTCCAGCCGGGCGCCGAGCGCGATCCGGGCCGCATGGCGCTCGCCGAACGGGTGAGCGTGCTCGCCGATCCGGCGATCACGGCGAAAGGCGCGAAGCACCGCCACGAAGTACGGGTGGAGGTCGAGCTGCGCGATGGCCGGCGCCTTGCGCGGACGCAGGAGACGCCGCGCGGCAGCGACCACAACTTCGCCGCCGACAGCGACGTCGTCGCCAAGTTCGAGAAGCTGGCCGGGCATGCGCTGCCGCCGAAGCGCGTCGCCACGCTGCGCGACGCCGTGCTCGGGCTCGAGAAGCTGCCCGACGCCGCGCGGCTGGGCGAGCTGCTTGCTCGCGTCAGCTAGAAGACAACTTCCCTACAGAAAGCCTGATCCACGAAATGGGCGAAGCAGCGGCGAACGAGCCGCTGAAGAAAGCCGCCTGATTTAGTCTTCTACTACTGCCCCATCCTGCCCACCGGACGCTGCGCGTTCGGTCCCTGCATGCTCCCGCTTTGCCCGCTCTCCGCCGCAGCGCGTGCGTCCACGTCGCGAATGCGATCGATCTCCGCCTTGTGCTGCTCGCAATCCTCGTTGCGCCGGCGCACCTCGTCGTTCACCATCTGCTGTTTGTCCGGCTCCACGGTGCCGAGGTAGCAGACCTCGGCGATCGACATGGTTCGCATTTTTTCGGGCGTGACGCTGGCGCAACCGGCGAGCACCACCAGGCAGAGCGGGATGTAGCGCATGACAAGACTCCTTTCGGGACGCATACAATTATCGGCGGATATGAGCGAGCAACGCGATTTCGACCTCGGGGGCGTGCGCTGGCCGCGGCCGTTCCGCATCCGGCGCCTCGGGCACTTCGGTGTCAACGTGACCGACCCTGAGCGGAGCCGCGACTTCTACTGCCGGCTGCTCGGCTTCCGCGTCTCCGACCCGCTCGACTTCGCCCATCGCCTGCCGGAGGAGAAACGCGCGAGCGTCGGGCCCACGGTCGGCTACTTCGCGCGCCATGGCACGGATCACCATTCGTTCGTGTTCTTTCCGAAAGGCGCCTACCAGGCGCTGAACCCGTGGGCGGCGCGGCCGCAAGGCACGGTGAACCAGATCACCTGGCAAGTCGGCTCGCTGCAGGAAGTGTCCGACGCCTTCGACTGGTTCAGCGCGCGCGGCAAGCCGATCCGCCGCGCCGGGCGCGACCTGCCCGGCTCGAACTGGCACTTCTATCCGCCCGATCCGGAAGGCCACACCAACGAGCTCTACTACGGCATCGAACAGATCGGCTGGGACGGCTATTCCAAGCCGCGCGAAATGTACGGCGTGCGCTACGCCAAGCCGCCGGAGCTGCCGCACAAGTCCGAGCTCGCGGAGGTGCTGCACGCCACTGCCGAGGGCATCCCGATCGAGAAAGGCCTGCGCGCGAGCGAAGTGGCAGCAGAAAAATACGACGTCGGCGGCATCCTGCTCGCCCGGCCGTTCAAGATCGTGCGACATGGGCCGGTCCGGCTGTTCGCCGCGGATATGGAAGCGATGGTCAGCTTCTACCGCGACGACCTCGGGCTCACGGTGACCGAGGAAGTCGAATATCGCGGCCAGCGCTGCGTGTTCCTGCGCGCGAACACCGAGCACCACAGCATGGCGCTCTACCCGGTGGCGCTGCGCGGTGAGCTCGAGCTGAGCCCGCACACCACGCTGATGTCGTTCGGCCTGCAGCTCGGCAGCTACAAGCAGCTGCGCGACGCGATCGATTTCCTGCGCGACGCCGGCGTGCGGATCAGGCTGCTGCCGCCGGAGCTCTTCCCCGGCATCGATTACAGCGCCTTGCGATCGATCCGGACGGCTTCGCGTTCCAGCTCTATTACTACATGGAGCAGATCGGCTGGGACGGCAAACCGCGCCCGGCGCACCTGCGCCCGCGCGTGGACAACGGCAATTGGCCGGCGAGCGTCGGCGGACTAAGCGACAGCTTTCTGGGCGAGCCGTACCTCGGTCCGCTCGGCTAGTGAAGTCGTTCGCCGCTCGGCCGCCGCAGGCTGAGCTCGGTGACGGCGGCAAGGATCGTGTCGAGCAGCAGCATCGCATCCGGCGTCATGGCATCGAGCACCGCGGGGTTGAAGCCCTGCCCGCCTTCCAGGCCCAGCAGCGCGCCCAGGATACGGCGCGCCAGGTTGGCATCGTCGCCCTCGCGCAGCTCGAGGACAGCGCGTGCCGCCTGCTCGAGGGCGAGCGCGCCCGGCGTTTGACCGCCGGCCGTGGCGGCACGCGCGAGGATTTCGAGCACCAGGTGGCCGAGCGTCACTTGCCGTCGGACACGACCGGCGTCCCGCCATCGCCGCAACGCGCTGAGGGCCACGGCGTCGCGCGCCCGGTGTCGTCGTCCTGCCCGCCGCGCCACTGGCAAAAGCTCGCTGCGGGCCGCGACGGCGGCTCAGGCAGCCAGGTGTTGAGAGACAAAAATGCGGCAAACACAATCAATGCAGGCATGGTGTACCTCCAGTTAAGAACCGGGCTGGGCGGGGCGCTCGCTGGCGCCCGCCTGCCAGCCGCTCACGTAGCGCGCCTGGTCGAACCGGCTGGCGCACGCGGCGGCGTACTGCACATCCCACGGCTGGATTCCCAGGCGACCGTGGCGCTCGCCCGACTCGTACCAGTTCTGGGCACAGTCGGGAGATAGGGCGGCGCAGCCGCAGTTCAGCAACACGCAGGCCGCCGCCAAGTAGTGCTTCATCCGCCGTTCAACTCGGGATCGTCGATCAGCAGGATTTCCCGCACGACACCGTCACGCGAGAACTGCACGTACAGATCCTTGCGCCAGATGCCCTCGTTGAGCGTCTTGTAGGTCCAGACTTCGCGCTCGATCGTCGGCAGCGACTCCACGCGGTGCGGCGCGCCGAGCAGATCGCGCACCTCGGCATGCGAAGCGCCGGGATGAAGCCGCGCAATATCCTGATCGGTCAGGAGCCGGTTATTACTCCCGGGAAACGAAGCACACGCCGCAAGCGCGAGCGTCAATACCATCACACTGGTTTTCATGGGGGTGGATCCTTTCGCTAGAAGTTGTACTGCGCCGAGAACTGCAGGCGGTTGAGATCGCCGCGCGCGCCGCCGGTGACGGTGCGATCGGCATGCAGGAGCTCGCCGCCGAGATTCACGTTGGCGACCGGGCTCCAGATCAGGTTCAGGTGCTGCGAATGGTCCGAGCGGTTGATGCCGTTGACCGTCCCCGCTGGCGGGCGGGAGTTGGTGGCGGACAACTCGAGGGTTGAGCGCAGCGTCGGCGTCCAGAAATGCCGGTACGCGATGAAGGCGCTCTCCTGGCGCGCGAGCTGGACGTGGCCGCTCGCATCGAGATAGCCGTCGGGCAGGAATCCCGACACCTGGTAGCGCCCGATGGCGTTGCCGGCGTTGAGGTCGAAGCGCAAGTCGTCGCGGCCGAACACCGGCACGATGCCGTTGAAGGTCGCCGCGCCGCCCCACTTGCCGCCGCTCGCCGCCGGTGCCGACGGCGAATCGATGTGGATGTTGCGGCCGAGCAGGCCCAGGGAGTAGGTGCCGCGGCCGAGCACGAATTTCGCGCGGCCGGTGAGATCCGGGAAGTGATCGCTGTCCGAGCGAAAGGTCGTGGCGCTTCCCGGGACCGCGAACAGCGATTCGGGGCTCTCGGCGGAAACCGACCACTCGCCGCGCGCGAGCTTCTGCGTCCAGCGCACCTGCGCCTGCCGGATGAAGATCTCGCCGACCGGGCCACCGAAGTCCAGGAACTCGGCGTAGGTCTGCTCGTTGAAGAAGTTGGTCCAGAATTGCCCGGCCAGCAGGTTGCCGAACGTGCCGTAGGCGTGGCGGATGCGGAAGTTGTTGGAGTTGGTCACCGACTCGTTGCCGTCGGCGCCGAAGAAGTCGCCCTCGATATACGTGGTCACCGGGCCGTAGCTCGTCGGCGTGCTCGTGCCGAAGAACAAGCGCGTCTGCCGCGCGTGCAGCGTGACCTGGTCCTTCTTGTGCTCGCCCGCGGTCGGGCCGACCGGAATCAGGCTCGCGTTGAGCTGCTGGTCGCCGACGCTGTCGACGCCGGCGCTGACGTCGCTCCAGATCGCGTCGAGCTTGACGTAGCCGCCGACCGTGACGGTGGTGTCGGAGTCCGGCACCTTGAACTGCTTGTCGGCTCGCGCGGCGCCGCTGCCGATGAGCAAGGCGAGCGCGAGCGAGGAAGGAAGAATCTTTGCGGTCATGTCGGGTGACTCCGTTTGAGTGGACTCACCCGCAATTACCGAGGCGCTGGATCTCCTTATTCCGGGATATGACGGTTTGGTGAATATTCACGCCAGGGTTTCGAGCGCGTCGATCACGCGGATGGCGAGCGCATCGCTGCGGTTTCTGACCATCACTTCGTGACGCGCAAAGCCGGAGACATCGAGCCCGGCCTGCCGCGCCGCGGACTCCGACACGACCAAGCTGCAGCGGTACTCCTTGGTCAGCTCTTGAAGACGGCTCGCGACATTGACGGTATCGCCGACCGCAGTCAGGTACTTCGCCGAGCCGCGACCCATGCGGCCGACGACCGCAGGACCCGCGTGGATGCCGATGCCCATGCGCATCGGCTCGTCGAGCTCTTCGGCGAATTCGAGGCTCACCGCGGCAAGCCGCTGCACCATGACTCTCGCCGCGTGCAGGGCATCGCGGCAGCCCTGCGCCGCGCCCACCTGAACGCCGAACAGCGCCATCACGCCGTCGCCGGTGAACTGGTTGGCGACGCCACCGGCGTCCTCGATCGCTCCGCTCATGGTCTCGAAATAGCGATTCAGGAAGAACACGATGTCATACGGAAGCTTGTGCTCGGAGAAGCGCGTGAAGCCGCGCAGGTCGGCGAACAGCACGCAGACCTCGCGCTCCTCGCCGGTCACGTCGCCGGGCAGCGCAAGAGCGTCGAGCGCGGTTGCGTCCGGGGGCAGCAGCGGCGTCACCGATAGATCGCTCGCCGGACACAATTGACAGGCCAGACGCACGTCCGGCGGCGCGCCAATGCGCTGCAGCACGACGCTCTCATCGCTGCGGGCAGCGGGCAAGGCTCGCAAGCCGGCGCTCACGCGCACGCGGCATGTCGAGCAGCGGCCGCGCCCGCCGCACACCGAGGCGTGCGGGATGCCCGCGTGGCGACTGATTTCCAGCACGCTGTAACCGATCGGCGCGACGATGCGACGGCCGTCGGGATAGGTCACGCGAATCGACTTGTAGCGCTGCTCGTGAAAATTTCGCAGCCGGCGCGCCACCAGAGTGACGGCAACGGCGCCGCCGAAGGCGAGCAGCGCGCCATCGCTGATCCGGCCGAGCTCGGTGCGCTGCCCGGCGCCGAGCTCATTGACCGCGCCGAGAGTCTCCTTCAGCCAGGCCGCGCTGCGCGCGAGTTCCGTGATCTCGCGCATCGCCTCCAGGAAGCCGAGCAGCGCGAGCAGCGGCACGAGGAGCGCGAGCGCCGCCAGCACAGGCGACACGCGGCCGTACCAGGGCTTGAGCCGCAGCCAGAAGTGCAAGCCGATGCAGCCGTGCGTCCACGCGACAAGCAGGAGCAGCACCTGGCGGATGCCCAATTCCGGCCGCGCCCAGAAGACCAGCATCATCCTCGTGTAGGAGTCGATCACTCCATAGAGACTGCTCGCGAGGTGCGTGCCGATCGCGTGCGTGATCAGGAGCGTCGGGATGGCGAGCCCGAGCATCAGCTGCGCGCCCTCCCACAGCGGGATGCGCAGCTGGCGGCGCTGAAACAGCGACCAGAGCGCAAGCGCCAAATGGGTCGCAAGCGATGCGTATAAGGCCGCGGCACCCACCGGACTGCGCCACGCTGCGATGAAGAGCTTGCGGCCGGCTTCCATTGCTGCGAGCCCGAGCAGGCCGCAGGCGTGATTCAGCAGGTGCGTCGTGACGTACGCGAACAGCACCAATCCGGTCGCCAGCCTGACGTGACGTACCAGCACGCATTACATATCCGGCTGGACGCTCGTCTATTCCCGTGAAGCGAATGCAGTTCGCGGCCGAGAATTTTTTCGCTCTCCCGTCGGTACATATGGCGATGGATGGCAGCTCATGAGGCGCGCCGCGATCGCGGCGCTCGTGATCGGTGTGCTCGTCATGCTGGCGCAGCTCATCGGTCAATCGACCGATGTCGGTGCGGCCTCCGCGCCGGCGCTGCCGCCAGATCTCGATACGACTTTCAACGGCGTCAGGTACTGAAAGGGGGACGGGAATGAAGCGCACACGCATTGCCGCAATGAGCATCGCGGTGTCGACACCATGGGCGTTGCACGCCGCAAGCGGCAACGTCGAGGTCTACGGCACGATCAACGTCGACGCTGAGGCCGTTCAAGCCACGGGCGCGTCGCCAGCGTCGGTGCATCCGGGCAACCAGCTGGGTGCGACGCCCACCGGCATCGATGTGCCGCACCGCGATCGCGTCACGTCGAACTCGTCGAACATCGGCTTTCGCGGCGCGCAGCCGCTCGGCGGTGGCCTGAGCGCCTTCTTCCAGGTCGAGTCGGCGGTCGGCTTTGACAACCAGGCGACCTTCGGCACCAATACGGCGAACGGATCGCCGGTCGGCGGCGGGTTTGCGACCCGCAATACCAATGTCGGCGTTTCCGGTGCGTGGGGCCGGGTTTTCCTCGGCCAGTGGGACACGCCTTACAAGGTGCTTTCAGGCGCGGTCGATCCGATGTACTTCACCGGCATCGCCTACACGGGCGCCATCATCGGCTCGCCGGGATTCGGCGTCGCGCCGGTGACCAACGGCAACGTCACGCTCAATGCCGCGGGAACGACCTTCGCCAACGTTTCCAACGCCTCATTCGAGCGGCGCCAGGGCAACAGCGCCCAGTACTGGACGCCGCCCTACGGCGGCCTGACAGGGAAGCTCGCTTACTCGTTCAACGAAGGCAAGTCGCCGAGCTCGGGCAGCGTCACGCATATCAACCCGCGCATCTGGAGCGCGAACCTGGAATACGACAAGGCCCCGCTCTATCTCGCCGGCGGCTACGAGGTGCACCTCGACTACTTCGGCTTGAGTGCGCTCGTGCCGGCCGGTCAGGCGGTGCCGGTCACGGCGGCGAGTCCGACCGCAACCGCCTCGTCCCGCGACACTGGAATCAAGCTCGTCGCGCGCTATGGCTTGCGCAAGACGCGTCTTGGCCTGATCTACGAGCGGCTCGTCTATGAGCAGGGCAACAGCGCCGCAGCGCCGAGCGCCTTCAAGGAGTATCGGCGCGGCGCCTTTGCGTTCACCCTGATGCACGACATCGGCCCGGGCACGGCACGCGCGCTCTACGGCCGCGCGCAGAGCGGCACCTGCCAGCTCGTCGGCGGCGCTGCCTGCATCGCCGATGCGCTCGGCGCCAAGCAACTCTCGCTCGGTTATAGCTACAGCTATTCCGAGCGCACCGATCTCTATGGCTTCTACACGCACGTGGCGAACGACGCCAATGCCACGTACCAGTTCGCCAACGGCGCCGGCATCGGCGCAGCCGCCGGCGCCGCGAGCATCGGCTATCTGTTGGGTATACGGCACACGTTCTGACGACTACTCCCCTGGAAGCAACGCCTACCCTCCCCGCGTTGCTTTCCTTACGCGGCGCCCGATGGGCGCCGCTTTTTTTGGGGTGTCAGCTTCCCTTGGCGGACGTGTACGCCTCGACGAAGGCCTTCATCTCGGCCGCGTTGAGGTCCGAGACCGCCCAGAATGCGAGCCCGCCCTCGGTCCAGCGCATGACGTTGTAGCCTTGCCTGGACTCGCTGCCGCCCAACGGCACGCGGCCCGGCTCGCGCTCCGGCCAGACGAACACATCGATGTAGTGCTCGCGATGCCGGTAGACCAGCGCCGCCACGGTGCGGTGGCCGATGTAGTCGACGCGGCCACCGAGCAGCGGAAACCCGAGCGCGGCGAGATCGGTAACGGGCGGGGAGAAATCCAGCCTGCTGCTGAGCCACGGCTTCACCGTGTGCTGGTCCGAGCTCGCCACGTCCGCGAGATGCTGGGTGACGAGGGAGCGCGCGTGCCCGCTGATCACGTCCTCCGTCAGCAGGTCGAGCGCGCGCGGGCTTGCGTACTCGAGCGCCGCCGTCCACGAGAGGACCGCGCTCGCCGCAACGGCCGCACCGACCTGCGTCCATCGCGGCAACCTTGCCCAATCCCAGGACAGGCGCGCCGGCCGCTCGGCGTGGTTGATGCCGGCGCGAACGCGCTCCACGAGGCGCTGCGGCGCGGCGTAATACGTTGCGTGCCGGCGCAGGCCAGCCTGCAGCGCCGACTGGTTGGCGAAGGCGCCCTGGCAGGCCCCGCAGGAAGCGAGGTGCTCGTCGAGCGCCACGACGGCCGGGAGGTCGAGCTCCTGGTCGAGATAGGCGTCCAGCCGCTGGCGGGTTTCGGTGCAATCCATGTCAATCCTCCTGCCGTGCCCGCTGCAGGTGCTGCAGCAGTAATTTGCGCGCGCGCGACAGCCGCGACATCACGGTGCCGATCGGAATCCCGGCGATCGCGGCGATCTCCTTGTAGGGCAGGTCCTCGAGCTCGCGCAGCACGATGACCTCGCGGAACTCCTCCGCCAGCGTGGCGAGCGCCTCGTTGACCAGCCTCTTGGCGTCTTTCTGCTCGAGCAGCTGCTCGAGCGAGCCGACGCTGCTCTCGAGAGCGCCCGGGTCGGCGCCGTTGGCGATCATCGTTTCCTCGTCGAACGGCACGCTCAGCGCCTCGACCCGGTGCTTCTTGTGCCAGGTGTAGTAGGTGTTGCGCACGATCGCGAGCAGCCAGGCGCGCGCGCTGTCGCCCTTGAAACTGTCGAGAAACCTGAACGCGCGCAGGCAGGCTTCCTGAACCACATCCTCCGCGTTGCGTCCGTCGCGCGTGAGCCAGTGGGCGTAGTCGTACGCGGCGTCGAGGTGGGGCGTGAATATCCGCTCGAATTTCCTCGCTCGGCTGGAGTCGTCGGTTCTCAAATCCGCTCCCCGGCCTGCCGGCACACAGACATCGGCGATTGCGCGCACTAGGGCCATGCCCGTTGTTACCGCGGGCGGCGCCGATTTATTCCCGGGAATAACGGCGCCCTGCAGCCGGTCCATACGAGCAGGGAAGCAACGGTGCTTTCCCAGTCCTACGGATCAGGAGACGCAAATCGTGAGCGACATCAACAGGCGGGAATTTCTCAAGCTGGCCGGACTCGGCGGCGTGGGTGTGGTGTTCTCCTCGGCGCTGCCCGGCGTGGCGCGCGCGGCGGACGCGGACGAGTTCTATTTCTTGCAGCTCTCGGATACCCACTGGGGTTTCGAAGGGCCGCCCAACCCCGACGCCAAGGGTACGCTGAGAAAAACCGTCGCCTCGGTGAACCGCCTCGGCGATCAGCCGGACTTCATCGTCTTCACCGGCGATCTCACGCACACCACCGACAACCCGGTCGAGCGCCGCCGGCGCATGGCGGAGTTCAAGGAGATCGTGAGCGAGCTCAAGCTGAAGAACGTGCGCTACATGCCCGGCGAGCACGACGCCTCGCTCGACAACGGCAAAGCCTTCAAGGAGTTCTTCGGTCCGACGAACTACACGTTCGACCACAAGGGCGTGCACTTCATCGCGCTCGACAACGTCTCGGACCCGCGCGCCCTGATCGGCGATGAGCAGCTCGCCTGGCTCGCGGCCGATCTCAAGCAACAGCACCGCGATGCGCCCATCGTCGTCCTCACTCACCGGCCGCTGTTCGACCTGATGCCGCAATGGGACTGGGCGACGCGCGACGGCGCGAAGGCGATCGAGCTGCTGATGCCGTACCAGAACGTGACCGTGTTCTACGGCCACATTCACCAGGAGCACCATCACATGACCGCTCACATCGCGCACCATGCGGCGAAGGGCCTCATGTTTCCGCTCCCGGCGCCGGGTTCGCA
>WNFR01005291.1_pt2 | contig 18990 bp, 11 predicted proteins | sample 5400221 | NCBI WGS metagenome assembly WNFR01 (sample SAMN13153357, study PRJNA577476) | soil metagenome | isolation source: 40 cm soil under Madrone tree | place: USA:California | collected 2016-06-14 | reverse complement strand
ACTCACGAGCATCGGGGCGCTTGCCGGTTGCGGCACCGGCTCAATTCGGGCCAGCCGCCGCACCGCCGCCACGACGCCCCCCCGCTCGGGCGCCGGCTCGGTTGCGGGCGGCGGCTCGACCGGGCGGATCACGCCGGCCTTTTCGAGCCGCTCGAGCATGCCGTTTTGCGCCTGCAGTATCTGCGAGAAGGCCTGCAGGCTGGTGATCAGCCGCTGCGTCACCCGCGGCTCGGCGCCCGACAGCGAGACCAGGTCGATCCGGATCATCCCGTGCTTGAACGAGATCTCGCCAAAGGCGTCCACGAACGTTTCGGCTGGTGCATCCATGACCGGGCTCGTCACCTGAAATCGTCGTCGCCGGGCTCGACCCGGCGATCCACGGGTGAGCCACACAAGGGCGCGTGGATGCCCGGGTCGAGCCCGGGCATGACGGTGTGGCGGTGTGGGTATTTCACGTAGTCCTGTTTCCAATGGCACCGCCGGCTGCGCGGGGTGGAGGCGCGCAGCCGGTAATCACTAGTTGACAGGGCTCAGGAGTGCAGCGTGACGGTGAATGTGCTCTTGGCGGTATCACCGTCGCCGTCGGTGACCGTCACACCGAACGGCAAATCTTGCGGGGGCAAGGCTTGGGCTATCGTGGTCGAGAAGTTGATGTTCCGGACACCCACATTGGTGCCTTGGCCAGGGTAAGTGTAGCGAACGTAGGCCGCCTCGAACCCGTCGGCGTCGACAGAGGGGATCGAGAAGGGCACGGCGTTGTTGCCGCTCGGAAGCGTGACGGTCTTTTCGCCGGCCGAGTCGAAAGTCGAGTTGCCGCTCGAGTCTCGGTCAAAGGTTATCCAATCGACTTGGACCGACGGCACGCTCCCAACCCCTTGGATCTGGAAGTTGATGCCTTGCAGGGGCACGAGGTTGCCCTGCCCGTCTTTGGCCACTGCGAACCACCCCTCGTTGGGGTTCATCTGCGACGCCTGCCCTGACTTCTCGCCGAAACCCAGGCTGTCCGGGTTGAGATCGTCATCCGTACTGGCGGCGCCTAGGTTGTACGTGCTCAAAGCTTTGGCGCCGCTCCCCGTTTCCGTGAAGGTGTTGTCGAAGGGGATAGGCGTCGAGCCACTGTAGATGAGTCCGTCGAACGTGACGTTATCCGAGGTGGTTCCGGCCGCCACTGTGAGCGTCTCCTGCGGGCTGCCGGACTTGAGCGCCGAGAAGTCTAACTTCGCCGTGATCGGCGGGGCGTCCTTGTCGACGGTGAAAGTGTAACCGCCGGTCTCGTTTAGGGTCAGGTGGAAGAAGGATGTGTTAGTCGAGTCTTTGTAGGTCACCACCGTATTGTTGCTCGAGAGCGTGCCGGTCAACGTCGTTGCCCCGTCCTTTAACGTCAGCGGGGTGGTGAAGCTGCCGAGGGTGATCTGCTCACCCGCCGGGCTGGCGAAACCATCCACGCCCGAGGTGTCGTTGAGATTACCGTTCACCGATTGGCCGGACTTGAACAGCACACTACCGTTGTCTATCGTGCCGATCGTCGGGCCGTCGTCGAGGAAGCGGATCTCGTTGCCGATATTGACGGAGCTGGTCGCCGTGTCGCCGTCGCCGTCGGTGACCGTCACCCCCGCCTTCAGCGCGCTGTCGGTTATCGACACCGCTTCACTGGTATCGCCAAGGGTGGCGGTAGGGTGCTTCAGCGATGCGTATTGCGCCACACTGATGACGCCGTTCTGGTCGAGCGCGATCGCAAACGCCGCTTGACCGCTTTGACTGCCGATGCGGCCGACCACCAGGTCCTCGCCGGTTATCCCGCTGGCTTCCTTGAAGAGGAGGATGCTCGTGCCGCCTGTCGTCTTAAGCCCGGAATCCGCTCCCTGGGGGTCGACCAGCGAGACGACCTTGGCGGCGGTGGCGCCCTCTTCGTCAGCCCCGAACGAGCTGTTTGCAATGGTCACGATCGCGCCGTTCTGCGCATAGGGGGCCGTGTCGGTGCTCAGCTGGGTGCTTGGATTTACGACGCCGGCGAACAGCGCCCCGACGGTTGTGGACCCCGTGTCGTTTGAGCCTGAGTCGACCCCCGGCGTCTCGTCGTGCGTCACGGTCACACCGCTGACCAGCGTGATGCTCGCCGTCGGCCCGTCGTCCAGGAACTTGACCTCGTTGCCGATATTGGTCGAGGCGGTTGCCTGGTCGCCGTCGCCGTCGGTTTCTATCACCACCGCCTGCAGCGCGGTGTCGGTGATCGACACCGCTTCGCTGTTATCCGGGTTGCTGCCGGTCGGGTGCTTCAGCGAGGCGTATTGCGCCAGGCTGAGAACGCCGCTGGAGCTGTTGATCGCGATCGCCAGCGCCGCCTGACCGTCGGAGCCGCCGCCGCTGATCCGGCCGACGACGAGGCTGCCTTCTTTATGAAGGAGGATGCTGTGCCCGTCGGTCGTCTGCAGGCCAGAATCCACCCCGTCGGAGGCGATGGCCAGCGAGAATGCCGTAGTCGCGCCGACAAAGTCCGCACCGGACTTGGTTCCGGTGGAGTTTACGACGGCGCTCGCGCTTTGCGCGTAGATATTGCCGGTCGTATCGTCGTTCAGGTAATCCTGGCTCACAGGGGTGACGCCCGCGAACAGCGCCGCCACCGTCGAGCTGTTCGTGTCGGTGGCGCCGCCGGCAGTTTGGGCGCCCGACGATTCGTCGTGCGTCACCGTGAGGCCGGCATTTAAACCGATCGCCGCGGTCGGCCCGTCGTCTTCGAAGGCGACATTGAGGCTGGCATCGGCATGTACGAAGCCGGTATCGAGACTGACGACGCGACCGACGTCGAACGAGCGATTGGTCTGCGGGGTGACGTTGGTGATCGTGAAGCGATCCATCGCGGCGCTACCGGTCCTGAACTCGACCCGGTAGTCCGACAGGAGCCCGTCGATCTCCGCCGTCCCTGCATCAAACTTGACCGACAGGTTATTGTCCGTCACGACCCCGCCCGTCAACGTTACGGTCCCCGTACCACTTGCGGGTCTCGGCGCGGTGCCAAACAACTTCCCAGTGCTGTCGAAGACCTGAACGGAGCTGATGATGGCCAAGGTCTGCGCGGGAGCATTGCTACTGACGTCGGTAAAGAAGGCCGCCTGCTGGTTATCCGCCGTAGTGTTATAGGCGACCATCAGCGCGTTGACCCGGATATTGGCGCCGCCCGGGTTGACCTGAACCGGCGACCACCCTGCGCCGTGGCTCGTGGTGTGCCCGGTGTACATAACTGCGTTCTGGTCGCTCTTGTTCTGCTGAGTTTCCGCCGCAAGGCCGGTGACGAAGTCGATGCGCAGACCCTCGTTGTGATCGATGGCCTGGCTGTTTTCACCGAGACCGGTAGTGCTGACGGGGGCCGTGATCCCGGCCCAGAGGTCCTGGCTCGAGGGCGCCGACGTGAAATCGCTGAAAACGATCTCCTGGGTCGCCGACACAAACAATGAGCCGCTAGCCAGCTTGCTCGCGTCATCGGGGGTGTTGGTGGCGGAGTCGTTGTGGATCGGCTGATACTGCTCGATGAAGAAATTGCCGGTCAGGTTACCGCTTGTGTCGAAGGTCCCCTGCAGAACGATGGCGTAGACCAGGGTGCCGCTGGTGATGCTGCCGGGGCTGCTCTGGGCGATGCCGTAGACGATTTTGGGGTCCGAGGGGGAGGTGTAGAGATAGATTTTGGTGTTGTTGTCCGTCGTCAGCCCGCTGTCGGTACCATTCAACAGGGCGCCGTTCCCATCGCTGAAGAAGACGCTGGCCGTTCCGGTAGCGCCGCTGATGCTGACGATGCCGTCCTTTTCCGCAAAGGTCGGGAAATATGTAGCGTTCAGCGTCGGCGGGACGACTCCGTCCGCGGTGATTGCGGAGTTGAGCTCAGTGGAGATCGCCGACGGAAGGCTGGTGATGTTGTTGTCGGCGCCACTGTCGTTTATCCCCGACTCGTCTTCGGTGATCGTGCTGTTGATCATAACTGTGACTGTCATGGCTCCATCTCCCAGGCGTTGAAAGTTGCACTGAATTGGCGCTACCACCCGTCATGCTAGAAGGCTGACGGAGATACACCCGCTCAGAACGTGTTCCTGTGTTGCCGGCCAAGAAAATCACGGCGTCAAAAAAGTGTCAATACGTAACTCTTTTTAGTCAAATTGTTACGAATGCCGAAATAAGGTTAACAATGGTTAACAAAGATTAACAAACAAGAACCTGATGCGCGCGTTCTCGCGGAAGAGGAAACCTGAAGCGATGGAATCCGCGCGATAAATTCCTAAACGTACCCCGAGACGTCTCGTTTACCGGCGCTGCGGCCCTCCCGGGTTGCCGCCCACCGAGCCGAGATGACTGCGCCCTTCTGCGACAATCCGCCACACCTGCCGTTCGCTCCGCGGAGCGGGGCCTTTTGCCAGGCAAACCCGTCACGCTCCGTACCGGCCGAGAGCATGCAGAGATCTGCCCGGCCAAGAAGGCAGGCTACCGGTAGCGAAATAATTCGAATTTTATGAATAGGGGCAGTCAGCCGAAACGTCTTATTAAGGACATCCAATACAAAAGTTTTGACGGTGACTGGACACCAGATTGACGTGTCCTGACTATTGTCCGCTGCATCACCGCGAAGATTATCGGTAATCTAATCAACATTCGACAGGCGAGCAAATGAGATACGGAGGCAACCCGATCTGGGTGGCGGCAGCATTGCTGTGCGCCGCGCTCCCATGCAGTCCCGCGCCCGCGCAGACGATCCCCGAGCGACCGCATGCGGCGGTCTGCGGCGACGACGGGGTCGGCACATTTCACTGCACGGCGCGTGTGATCGTCGATGATCGCGGAAGACCCTTTGTCGTGCCCAAGTTTCGCAGCAGCAGCACCGCGCCCTACGGGCCGGCACAATTTCGTGCGGCCTACAACCTGACCGGCCCGGCGCCCTACCGGTCGATCATTGCGATCGTCGATGCCTACGACGCCCCGAACATATCGGCGGATTTGGCGGCGTATAACGCCTATTACGGCATCCCGAAGCTGCCGGACTGCACCGTAGCGATCGCCAGTTCGCCCACTCCTTGCTTTCAAAAGGCGGATCAGCGCGGCGGCACCGCTTACCCGCCTCCCGATCCGGGCTGGGCATTGGAGATCGCGCTCGATGTCGAGATCGCGCACGCGATCTGCCAGAACTGCAGCATCCTGCTCGTCGAGGCGGACACCGCCAGTTACGCCAATATGATGGCGGCGGTGGACTTGGCGGCGGCGTCCGGCGCGGTGGCGTTCTCCTCCGGCGATACGGGATATATGACGAGCTACCCCGCCGCCTCACCCTATGTGACTGCAGTCGGCGGCACATCGCTGACCGCGCAGGGCGAGACGGCCTGGGATCTGGGCGGCAGCGGGTGCAGCTATTACGAGCCGAAGCCGTGGTGGCAGAAGGACGCCGGCTGCCCCCTCAACCGCACGATCGCCGACGTCGCAGCCGATGCCGACCCCAACACCGGCGCCGCGATCTATTCGACGGACTATCAGGGCGTCGGCACCTGGTACCAGGTGGGCGGCACCAGCCTGTCGGCGCCGATCATCGCCGGCGTCTATGCGCTATCCGGAAATCTGCTGCCGAACGTCTGGGCGAATTCGCTGCCGTACATGAAATCGTCACTGCTGAACGATGTCACTTCCGGGGGGAACGGCGCGCGCTTCACCTGCGGAAAAAAGGGCACTCCGACCTATTACTTGTGCCATGCGATGCAGGGTTACGATGGGCCGACCGGGCTCGGCACGCCGAACGGAGCCGGCGCTTTCTGATGCGGGTGCGGACAAAATCCGCGAAAGCGGGGGTCCAGGGCGACCGCTGAGGCCCTGCGGCCCCCTGTTCAAGCCAGGGGCAGGCTCTGGATTCCCGCTTTCGCGGGAATGACGAATGACCTGCTGATATTGCAAGATTCATTTCGGATCAGCCTCTGAGGCGATGTGGCTCTTTTTGGTTCTTTTTTTGGTGCTCACCAGTAGTGGACAGTGCGGCGGGCTTAATATTCTTAGCGATAATTCCCGTAATTCCCGGTTCGGCCAATTTAATTCCCGGTTCAGGTCGCGCGGATTCCCGGTTACCTGCTACGGGAATTTGCTGGCAAAGGCTTGAATTGCCTTGCCCTTATCATGGCCGAATGGGGCAAATCGAAGAAATTCCCGGTTCAACGGGAAAAACCGGGAATTCTGCCATCGAGGCGCGGCTCAGCGGTCGCGCAGCTTGGGATCGAGGGCGTCGCGCAAGGAGTCGCCGAAAAGGCTGAAGCCGAAGACGGTCAGCGCGATCGCCAAGCCCGGGAAGATGGCGATCCACGGCGCCGTCGAGGCGTATTCCTCGGCGCCGCCTTGCAGCATCAGCCCCCAGGCCGGGACCGGCTCCTGCACGCCGAGGCCGAGATAGGAGAGCGAGGCCTCGGCGAGGATCGCCTGCCCGACAAAAGCGGTCAGGAGGATCAGGTATGGCGCCATCACATTGGGGACCATGTGGCGCAGGATGATCCTCGAATGGCCAAAGCCGCAGGCGCGCGCGGCATCGATATAAGGCACCTCGCGGATCGACAGCGCGCTCGAGCGCAAGACCCGGGCGCAACGTGGGATCAACGGGATCGTGATCGCAATGATGACATTGTGGATGCCGGTGCCGAAGATCGCGACGACGGCGAGCGCCATGATGATCAGCGGAAAGGCCATCACGACATCGAGGACCGCCTGCAGGTAGAGGTCGAGGCGGCCGCCGAAATAAGCGCTGCCGACGCCGAGCACCAGCCCGGCGACGCTGGCGACGATGGCGCAGGAGAAGCCGACGATCAGCGCCGTGCGCGCGCCGAAGATGATGCGGGACAACAGGTCCCGACCGAACTGATCGGTGCCGAGCCAGTGCGCCCAGCTCGGGGGCTCGGTCATCGCCGCAAAATCGTTGGCGGTCGGGCTGTAGGGAGCGATCCAGTCGGCGCAGATCCCGGCAAGCGCCATGATCACCACGAGCACCATGCCGAAGGTGCCGAGCGGCTGGCGGCGGCAGAAGATCAGGGCCTTTCGCAGGCGCGGGTGGCGGCTCTCCGACACATCGTCGGCGATGGCGGGAATGGCGTGGGAGGTCGGTGCGGCGATGGTCATGGCGCTCACGAGTAGCGGATGCGCGGGTCGAGCCAGCCATAAAGCAGGTCGACGACGGTGTTGGTCAGGACAAAGACGGCGACGACCAGCATCACCAGGGCCTGCGTCATGGTGTAGTCCTGGTTCTGCACGGATTGCACGAAGAGGCGGCCGATGCCGTTCAGATTGAAGACCTGCTCGGTCACCACCAACCCGCCGATCAGGAATGCCGCCTCGATGCCGATCAGCGTCACGACCGGCAACAGCGCATTCTTCAACGCATGGCGGTTGATGATGATCTTTTCGATCAGACCCTTGGCCCGCGCGGTGCGGATGTAATCCTCGCGCAGCACCTCCAGCATCGCCGAGCGCGTCATGCGCATCGTCACGGCAGAGGTGCGGTAGCCGACAGTGAGCGCGGGCCAGATCGCCATCGACAGATTGCGTAGCGGGTCCTGCCACAGCGGGACATAGTCGATCGGCGGCATCCACGGCGCACCGAAGGCGGCCTGCGAGATGTCGAGGATCGCGAGGATCAGCAGGATGCCGAGCCAGAAGGAGGGCGTCGCGAGACCGGCGATCGAGATCGTGCGGATGACGAGGTCGATTGCGCTGTTCTGCTTCAGCGCCGAGATGGTGCCGAGCGGGATCGCGATCAGATTTGCGACGACGACCGCCAAGATGCAGATCTCGAGCGAGATCGGGAAGCGCGCGGCGATTTCATAGGCGACCGGCTTGCCCGACCACATCGAAATCCCGAAGTCGCCGGTGAAAAATCCCCAAACGAAATCGACAAACTGGAGGAATACCGGGCGATCGAGGCCGAGCTGGGCATGGCAGGCGGTGACCGCGCGTTCATCGAAACTGCCGCCGCCGGAGCCGAGCCGCACCACGCAGATGTCGCCGGGAATGAGGCGCATCAGCAAGAACACGAGCGCCGCCGCTCCGACCAGGGTCGGGATCACCAACAACACGCGCTTTATGATGTATCGGTACATCTTGCCGCTCCCCTCACCCGCCGCGCTGCGCGCGGCACCCTCTCCCGCAGTGCGGGCGAGGGGCTTGCGCCCCGCACACAGACCAGCCCCTCTCCAGCATTGCGGGAGAGGGAGGGGCCCACGCCCGAGGCGTGGGAGGGTGAGGGCTCACAACCGTACCTCGCTGCACGCGACCCAGTGGTCCGGCCGCACTTCGCGCAGCTCGGGCCGCGCTCGCTTGCACCCCTCGACCGCGATCGAGCAGCGCGGATGAAAGACGCAGCCTGAGGGCGGGTTCATCGGGCTCGGCACCTCGCCCTTGACCGGCTGGAACCTACGCTCCGCCTCGACGCTCGGATCGGGTACCGGGACCGCCGCCAACAGGGCCTGGGTGTAGGGGTGAAGCGGATTGTCGAAGAGCTCGTCGCACGTCGCCAGCTCGACGACGCGGCCGAGATACATGACGGCGACGCGTTGGCACAGATGCCGTACGACCGAGAGGTCGTGGGCGATGAACAGGTAGGTCAGGCCGAACCGTTCGCGCAAATCCTCGAGCAGGTTGATGACCTGGGCCTGAATCGACACGTCGAGCGCCGACACGGCCTCATCGCAGACGATGAACTCCGGTTCCATCGCGAGTGCCCGCGCGATCCCGACGCGTTGGCGTTGGCCGCCCGACATCTCGTGGGGGTAGCGGTCGGCGAATTTCGGATCGAGGCCGCAGACCGAGAGAAGCTCGCGCACGCGGGCTCGGCGCCGAGCGGCATCGCGCTCGATCCCATGGACCATGATCGGCTCGGCGATGATCTCGCCGACCTTCATGCGCGGGTTCAGCGAGCTGTACGGGTCCTGAAAGACGACCTGGATGCGGCGCCGCAGCGACAACAGCTCTTTGCGCTCCAGCTTGGCGATGTCGACGCCGTCATAGAGGATCTCGCCGGCGGTCGGCCGCTCCAGCCGCAGAATGCACCGGCCCGTCGTCGTCTTGCCGCAGCCGCTCTCGCCGACCAATCCCAGGGTCTCGCCGCGCCGCACCGTAAAATCGATGCCGTCGACCGCCTTAACCTCCCCGACTTTCCGGTTGATGACGATCCCCTCGGTGACCGGGAAATGCATCTGCAGCCCCCTCACTTCGAGGAGCGGCTTGGTGTCGATCTCAGCCACGGCCACGGTCATTTGTCGAGCCAGATCGTCGCCAGGTCTTGGTTGAGGAAATGGCTCGGACCGATCTTCCAGCCTTTGACATACGAGCGGTGCGGAACGATCCGGTACCACCACAGGGTCATGATTTCGTGCGCCTGCTCGTCGAGGGCGTGTTTCTCGAACTCGCGCATCAACGCGCGCTGCTTCGCCGGATCGGTCTCGTGTAGCATCCTCTGATAGAGATCGGTCGCAGACGGGTCGTCAAAATTCCCATACTGCTCGGTGAACACCGAGCGCGGCTGGTATTTGCTGACATCGAGCACTGGGTTGATCACACTCTGGCAATTACCCTCGATGGCGACGTCGAAACTGCCGTTGCGCAACCCCTCGAACCACGGGCCGGTGGGCACCACGCGCTGCGTCACCTTCAGGCCGATCTTGCTCCACTCGTCGACCAGCCAGATGCCGAGGTATTTGAAGGGCTGGTCGACGCTGCGATTCAACAGCTCGAAACTCAGCCCTTCGGCCCCCGCCTCCTTTAGCAGGCGCCGTGCTTCGGCTCGCGACTTCTCGATATCCGGCCAGTAGCCGGCGATCTGCTGCAGCTCCTCCTTGGTGGCCGCCAATGGCGAACCGGGGAAGACGATGCCGCCGACGGTCCGGACGATTGCGATTTTCGAGAGCGCCGGGGCCCCGTGCCAACGATCGAGCGCCAGGGTCAACGCGCGGCGCACGCGGGCGTCGTCGAACGGTTTTCTTTTGTGGTTCGGGGTGACGATCAGGGCGCAGTTCCAGTCGCTCGTCTGCACCGTGATCTTGTCGCCGAGCGCCCCGACCAACTCGTCGACGGCCGAAGGCGGGAAGCTGCGGAACTCGATTGCCGCGCGGTCGCTACGGATCGCTTCGACCCGTACCGCCTGCTTGTCGGCATAAATGCCGGTGATGCCATCGAGATAGGGCAGACCCTTGTGATAATAATCGGGGTTGCGCTCCCCCTTGATCGACTGGCCGGCCTGGTATTCGACGAATTTGAAGGGCCCGGAACCCAGGATATTCTTCTCGTACCAGCGCGGATCCTTATCGAGGATCTCTTTCTTGTAGATCCAGGTGAAAGGATCGGCGAGCGCCGGCAGGAATGCGCTCGTCGGGAATTTGAGACGGAAGACCACCGTCAGCGGGTCGGGCGTCTCGATCTTGTCGACCATCACGTAAAAGCTCTGGCGCGCGCTAGTCACGCCTTCGGGTGGATCGATGATCTTGTTCCAGCTCGCCGCCACGTCGTAGGCGGTTAGCGGTGAGCCGTCGTGGAATTTGACGCCGTCGCGGATCTTGAAGGTATAGGTCCTGCCGTCATCGGTCGGCTGCGGTATCTCAGTGCACAGATCGCAGACAAAGTTGGTCGCCGAGCTGGGATTGTTCGGGTTGACCCGGATCAAGACGCTATAGTACGGCGCTGCGGAGTGAACAGTGGCGTAGGTCGCCTCGCGGTGGCCGTCAAAGCTCGGCGGTGAGTCGGCGGGGATCATGTATGTCAGGGTCCCGCCGCGCTTCGGCTCCTCGTCGGCCAGCGCTGGGATCGCGAACCCGACCGCGCCGAGCAAAACCGCTAAGATCGCTGATTTTCCCGGACCGCGGCACCATCCCCTCGCACCGGTGAAGGCCTGTGTCCATTTCAGACATGGATCCCGGCCTCCGAGCGTGTGAAGAAATGGAAATCGAGCTGGACAATCGTGGGGCGTCCTTCGAGACGGCCGCTTCGCGGCCTCCTCAGGATGAGGAGTTTTCTTAATGCCATCAAAGGCTTCCCTCATGCTGAGGAGCGCTCTTAGGGCGCGTCTCGAAGCACTAGCAACCAAAATGCAGCCAATTTCTTCACACGCTTCTTCGCTGGAATGACGGTAAAATAGAATAGACACAGTCTCTTCCCTTCTAATTTACTTATCGAGCCAGACCGTTCCCAAATCCTGATTGAGGTAATGGCTCGGGCTGATCTTCCAGCCCTTGACGTAGGACTGGTGGGGAACGATCCGATACCACCACAGCAGAAAGATCTCGTGCGCCTGGTCGTCGAGCACGTACTTCTCAAAGTCGCGCATCAGGGCGCGCTGCTTCGCCGGGTCGGTTTCATGCAGCATCTTCTGATAGAGGCCGATCTCCGCCTGATCCTCATAATTCCCGTAATTTTCGGTGAACACCGAGCGCGGCAGATACTTTTGGACGTCGAGCACCGGGTTCGGCACATTGTTGCAATTGCCTTCGAGGACGACATCGAACTCGCCCTTGCGCATGGCGTCGAACCACGGGCCGGTTGGCACCACCCGCTGTGTGACGTGGAGCCCGATCTTGCTCCATTCGTCGATCGCCCAGGTGCCGTCGTATTTGTAGGGCTGGTCCACGGTCCGGTTCAACAGCTCGAAGCTCAGCCCCTCGGCGCCCGCCTCTTTCAGGAGCCGTCTCGCCTCGGCTCGCGACTTGTCGATGTCCGGCCAGAACCCGGCCATTTGCTCCAGTTCCTCCTTGGTCGCCGCCAGCGGGGAACCCGGGAAGACGGTGCCGCCGACCGTGTGCACGATCGCAATCTTGGCGAGCTGCGGCGCGCCATGCCAGCGGTCGATCGCCAGGGTCAAGGCCCGGCGGACCCGCACGTCGTCGAAGGGCTTCTTCTTGTGGTTGGGCGTGACAAAGTGGCTGCAATTCCAATCGCCCTGCTGCACGGTGATCTTGTCGCCCAATGCGTTGACGAGCTCGTCGCGGGCGGCGGGCGGAAACCCGCGGAACTCAATCGCCGCGCGGTCGGCACGGATGGCTTCAACCCGGACCGCCTGCTTGTCCGCATAGATGCCGGTAAAACCGTCGAGATACGGCAGCCCCTTGTGGTAATAGTCGGGGTTTTTCACCCCCTTGAGCGATTGACCGATCTCGTATGAGGCAAACTTGAACGGGCCGGAGCCCATGATGTTCTTCTCGTACCAGTGGGGATCCTTGTCGAGGATCGCCTTCTTGTAGATCCAGTTGTAGGGATCGGCGAGTGCCGGCAGGAAGGCACTGGTCGCGAACTTCAGATGGAACACGACCGTCGTCGGGTCGGGCGCCTCGACTTTGTCGACCATCATGAAAAAGCTCTGACGCGCGCTGGTAACGCCTTCGGGAGGGTCGATGATTTTGTTCCAGCTCGCCGCCACGTCTTCGGCCGAAAGTGGCGAGCCGTCATGCCACTTGACGCCGTCGCGGATCTTGAAGGTGTAGGTCTTTCCGTCGTCGGTCGGCTTCGGCATCTCCGTGCACAGATCGCAAACGAAGTCGGTGGTCGAGGAAGGGTTGTACGGATTGATCCGGATCAGTGTGCTGTAGAAGGGTGCCGCCGAATGTATCGTCGCGTAGGTCGCCTCGCGATGGGCGTCGAAGCTCGGCGGCGCGTCCGCCGGGATCATATAAGTGAGGGTGCCACCATATTTTGGCGTCTCCTCCGCCGGGGCCGGTGCAGCGAACGCTGCCGCGCCGAGGAACGCCGCCAGTATCGCCGATTTGATTTCCACAAATTCCTCCCTGATTGTTATTTGTCTAGCCAGATCTGCGCCAAATCCTGGTTGATGAAGTGCGTCGGGCTGATCTTGAAGCCCATCACATAGGACCGGTAGGGCACGATCCGGTGCCACCACAGCACCCAGATCATGTGGGCCTGTTCGTCGAGCACGTATTTTTCGAACTGGCGCATCAGGGCGCGCTGCTGCGCCGGATCGGTCTCGTGCAGCATCTTGTCGTAAAGATCGACCTCCTGCGGGTCGTCGTAGTTTCCGTAATTCTCGCTGTCGACTGAGGCGGGCAGGGCCTTCTGCACATCGAGCAGCGGATTGACCATACCGTGGCCGGGGGCTTCCAGAACGACATCGAAATCGCCGTTGCGCATCGCCTCGAACCATGGGCCGGTCGGCACGACCCGCTGGATCACGTGCAGCCCTATCTTGCTCCACTCGTCGATCAGCCAGGTCGCGACGTACTTGAAGGGCTGGTCGACATTACGGTTGAGGAGCTCGAAGGAGAGCCCTTCGGCCCCGGCCTCCTTCAACAGACGCCGCGCCTCGGCCCGCGACTTTTCGATGTCGGGCCAGAACCCGGCGATCTGTCCCAACTCTTCTGGTGTCGCCGCCAGTGGTGAGCCGGGGAACACGATGCCGCCGACCGTCTTGACGATCGCGATTTTTGATACTGCCGGCGCGCCGTGCCAGCGGTCGATCGCCAGGGTCAATGCCCGGCGAACGCGGGGATCGTCGAACGGTTTCCGCTTGTGATTGGGGGTTACCCCACTGGCGACGTTCCAGTCACTCTCCTGTACCGTGATCTTGTCGCCGAGCGCCTTTACGAGCTCATCGCGCGCCGCGGGCGGCATGCTGCGGAATTCGATCGCTGCGCGGTCGGCGCGGATCGCCTCGACCCGCACGGCCTGCTTATCGGCATAAATCCCGGTGAAGCCGTCGAGGTAGGGCAATCCTTTGTGATAATAGTCGAGATTCTTCTGGCCTTTGATCGACTGGCCGACTTGATAATCTACAAATTTGAACGGGCCGGAACCAAGAATGTTCTTCTCGTACCAGCGCGGGTCCTTATCGAGCACCGCCTTTTTGTAGATGAAATTGAACGGGTCGGCGAGCGCTGGCAAGAAAGCGCTGGTTGCGAATTTCAGATGAAAAACGACGGTGCCCGGGTCGAGAGCTTCGACCTTGTCGACCATCAGGTAGTTACTGGAACGGGCGCTCAATAGGCCGTCGGCAGGAAAAATAATCTTGTTATAGCTCGCTGCGACGTCGGTGGCGGTCAGTTGAGAGCCGTCGTGGAATTTGACGTCTTGCCTGATCTGAAATGCGTAGGTCTTGCCGGCGTCATTCGGCTGCGGGATCCCGGTGCAGAGATCGCAGACGAAATCGGTGGTATCTGCCGGGTTTTCCGGGTTGACGCGGATCAACACGCTGTAGAACGGCGCGACAGAATGCACTGTCGCATAGGTGCTCTCGCGGTGACCGTCAAAACTCGGCGGCGCGTCGGCCGGGATCATGTAGGTAAGCGTGCCGCCGTATTTCGGCGGTTCGCCGGCTGCCGCTGCCACTGCGAACCCGATCGCGCCGATCAACACCGCATACACTGCCGATATTGGGCGACGGCGACACCGCCCCGTCACACCGGCGCAGGCCGGTGCCCATATCTGCCATGGGTCCCGGCCTCCGCCGGGAAGACGGAAAGCTGGAATATGCGACACCTCGTTCCTTCCTGATTACTTGTCCAGCCAAACCGTTGCCAAGTCCTGATTGAGATAATGACTCGGGCTGATCTTCCACCCCTTAACGTAGGACCGGTGGGGCACCATCCGCTGCCACCATAGCAGGAATATCTCGTGCGCCTGGGTATCGAGCACGTGTTTCTCGAAATCGCGCATCAGCGTCCGCTGCTTCGAGAAGTCGGTCTCACGCAGCATCTTGTCGTAAAGCGCGATCGCCTGCTTGTCTTCGAACTGCCCGTAATTTGCGGTGTAGACCGAGCTCGGCAGGTATCTCTGCACGTCGAGCAGCGGGTTGACCACGCTCTGGCAATTGCCGGCGAGGACGACATCGAAGTTGCCGTTCCGCATCGCTTCGAACCATGGGCCGGTCGGCACCACGCGCTGGGTGACGCGGAGCCCGATCTTGCTCCACTCGTCGATTACCCAGGTGGCGTTGTACTTGTAGGGCTGATCGACATTCCGGTTTAAGAGCTCGAAGCTGAGCCCCTCGGCCCCGGCCTCCTTCAAGAGGCGCTTTGCCTCGGCGCGCGACTTCTCGATGTCGAGTGAGAAACCGGCGATATCCTGCAGCTCTTCCTTGTCGGCCGCCAGCGGCGAGCCGGGGAAGACGATGCCGCCGACCGTGTGAACGTTGGCGATCTTGGCGAGCTGCGGCGCGCCGTGCCAGCGGTCGATCGCCAGGGTCAGAGCGCGTCGCACACGGACATCATCGAATGGCTTCCTCTGGTGGTTGGGCTCCAGGAAACTGCCGCAGTTCCAGTCGCTGGTCTGCACGGTGATCTTGTCGCCCAGTGCGCCCACGAGCTCGTCGCGCACCGACGGCGGGAAGCCGCGGAACTCGATTGCCGCGCGGTCGCCGCGGATCGCATCGATCCGGACCGCCTGCTTGTCGGCATAAATCCCGGTAAAGCCGTCGAGATAGGGCAGCCCTCGGTGATAATAGTCAGGGTTTTTCGCTCCCTTGATCGATTGGCCGATTTCGTGCCCGACGAATTTGAACGGGCCAGAGCCCAGGATATTCTTCTCGTACCAGCGCGGATCCTTGTCGAGGGTCTCCTTTTTATAAATCCAGCTGAAGGGGTCGGCGAGCGCCGGCAGAAACGCGCTCGTCGCGAATTTCAGCCGGAACACGACGGTCGTCGGATCGGTCGCCTCGACCATGTCGACCATCACGTAATGGCTCTCGCGCGGGCTCAGAATTCCTTCAGGCGGATGGATGATATGCTCCCAGCTCGCCGCGACGTCTGTTGCCGTCAGCGGCGACCCGTCGTGAAACTTGATACCGTCGCGGATCTTGAAGGTGTACGTCGTGCCCCCATCGGTCGGCTGCGGCATCGCCGTGCACAGATCGCAGACGAAGTTGGTCGTCGAGGACGGGTTGTTCGGATCGACGCGGATCAGCACGCTGTAAAAGGGTGCTGCCGAATGGATGGTGGCAAAAGTCGTCTCGCGATGCGCGTCGTAGCTCGGCGGGGCGTCCGCCGGGATCACGTAGGTCAGGAGGCCGCCTTGTTTCGGCGTTTCCTCCGCCAGCACGGCGACGGATCCCGCACCGACGGCGGCGCCGAGGATCGCGGCCAAGGCCCTCGATCTGATTTCCACGGTTTCCTCCTGTTCATAATCGTTATTTACTTATCGAGCCAAACCGTCGCCAAATCCTGATTGAGGAAATGGCTCGGACTGATCTTCCACCCCTTTACATACGACTGGTGTGGGATGATGCGGTACCACCATACTACCCAGATCTCGTGCGCCTCGGTGTCGACCACGTATTTCTCGAAGTCGCGCATCAGGGCGCGCTGCTTGGCAAAGTCGGTCTCACGGAGCATTTTGCCGTAGAGATCCAGCTCCTGTTGATCCTCGAAGTACCCATAATTTGCCGCATAAACCGAACTCGGCAGGTACGCTTGGACATCGATCAGCGGGTTTGGCACACCGTGGCAGTTGGCCCCCAGGGCAACCGCGAAATTGCCGCTCCGCTGGGCGTCCAGCAACGGGCCAGTCGGGAGCACATGCTGCGTCACTTGAAGGCCGATCTTGCTCCATTGATCGACCAGCCAAGTGCCGACGTATTTATAGGGCTGGTCGACACCCCGGTTCAGGAACTCGAAGCTGAGATTCTCGGCCCCTGCTTCTTTTAGCAGCCGCCTTGCCTCCGCCCGCGACTTCTCGATATCGGGCCAGAACCCGGCGATCTGCTCCAGCTCTTCCTTGGTCGCCGCCAGCGGCGAGGCGGGAAATACGATGCCGCCCACCGTGCGCACGTTGGCGATTTTGGAGAGCGCCGGCGCCCCATGCCAGCGGTCAATCGCAAGGCTCAACGCGCGGCGGACCCGGACATCGTCGAAAGGCTTCTTCTTGTGATTCAAATGCACGTAACTGCCGCAGTTCCAGTCGCTCTCCTGCACTATGACTTTGTCGCCGAGCGCCTTGACGAGCTCGTCACGCGTCGCGGGCGGCAGACCGCGGAACTCCATCGCTGCGCGGTCGGCGCGTATCGCCTCGACCCGGACCGCTTGCTTATCAGCGTAGATGCCGGTGAAGCCGTCGAGATAAGGCAGCCCTTTTCGATAATAATCGGGGTTCCTCACACCCTTGATCGACTGGCCGGTTTCGTATTCGGCGAACTTGAATGGGCCTGAGCCCATGATGTTCTTTTCATACCAGCGGGGATCCTGGTCGAGGTTTTCCTTCTTGTAGATGAAGGTAAACGGGTCGGCGAGTGCCGGCAGAAATGCGGTGGTCGCAAACTTCAGGTGAAAGATCACGGTCGACTGGTCGGGCGTCTCGATCTTGTCGACCATTTCGTACCAGCTCTGGCGCGGGCTCAGCACCCCCTTGGGTGGGTGGATGATGTGCTCCCAGCTGGCCGCGACGTCTGATGCCGTCAGCGGCGACCCGTCGTGGAACTTGACGCCATCGCGGATCTTGAAGGCGTAGGTCTTGCCGGCATCCGTCGGCTGCGGCATTGCTGTGCACAGATCGCAGACAAAATCGGTCGTCGAGGACGGGTTGTCCGGGTTGACCCGGACCAGCACGCTGTAGAACGGGGCAACCGAATGAAGGGTTGCGAAGGTGCCCTCGCGGTGGCCGTCAAAGCTCGGCGGCGCGTCCGCCGGGATCGTGTAGATGAAGATCCCGCCGCGTTTTGCCGGGGCCTCCTCCTCCGTCGGCGACGCAGCGACGGCTGCGCTCGCGAGGACGATGCCCACACTTGCCGCCAACCATGTCGACCAGTTTGTCATCTTTAGCCTCTCACTACGCCGTAGACTACGAGCCGACAAAACCACTCGCCAGATGACGAGGCCGTGCCGCTTCCGCGCTCTCGAGCGCGATCTCGCTGGTGCGGAAGCAAGCGGCGAGATGCGGCCCCTCGCCCGCCGGTGCGAGCGGCGGACGTGCCGCGGCGCAGGCCTCGACGGCAAACCGGCAGCGCGGCCGGAACGAGCAGCCCGCGTCGAGCCGGGTGAGGTCGGGCGGCTGGCCCTCGACCGGATCGAGCCGCGCCTGGCGCGGACGATCGAGCCGCGGGACCGAGCGTAGCAGCGCCATCGTGTAGGGATGCCGGGGGTCGTGGTAAATGTCAGCGGCAGGGCCGCTCTCGACGATGCGGCCCGCATACATGACGCTGACGCGGTTGGCATAGCGCGCCACCACACCGAGATTGTGCGTGATGATGATCAGCGCGACGTTGAGCCGACGCGTCAGCTGCTTCATCAGCTCGAGGATTTGCGCCTGGATCGTAACGTCGAGCGCCGTCGTCGGCTCGTCCGCGATGATCAGCTTGGGGTCGCAGGCGATCGCGATCGCGATCATGATGCGCTGGCGCATGCCGCCCGACAGCTGGTGCGGATACTGCCTCAATCGCCGCACCGGATCGGCGATGCCGACCAGCCCGAGCAGTTCGACGGCGCGCTTCTGGGCCGCGGCGCGATCGGCCCCGCGATGCTGTTCGAGAGTTTCGGTGATCTGCCGGCCGATCGTCAGGACCGGGTTCAGCGACGTCATCGGCTCCTGAAAGATCATGCCGATATCGCTGCCGCGGACCTGGCGGATCTCTTCGTCCGACAGGCGCAGCAGATCGCGGCCGGCAAACAGGATCTCTCCTCGCGTGGTCCGCCCGGGCGGATCTGGGATCAGCCGCAGGATCGACAGCGCCCCGGCGGTCTTGCCCGACCCGCTCTCACCGACGATCGCGACCGTCTCGCCGCGCTTGACGGTGTACGAGATGCCGTCGACCGCGGGCACGACACCGGCGCCGGTGCGAAACTCGGTGTGCAGATCTTTGACTTCCAGGAGTGGCAGCATAGCACCCGCCCCGTTCCTCCCATCCACGGCGTGTAGCCTTTATTTTCGTTGGGTGGGTGTGTGGTACCGACCCCGGCAGAGGCTGTCAACAACGGCGACCCCAAACCGGTTCAGAGCGGACGCTTCACGCCTCCTTCTCGACGGGTTAAGATCCGGGCGGCGTCAACGTCATCAAGGATGAGGAGGACC
>WNFR01002579.1_pt1 | contig 18996 bp, 15 predicted proteins | sample 5400221 | NCBI WGS metagenome assembly WNFR01 (sample SAMN13153357, study PRJNA577476) | soil metagenome | isolation source: 40 cm soil under Madrone tree | place: USA:California | collected 2016-06-14 | reverse complement strand
TCCTGTCCACTGTCATCCGTTGCAGTAATGCGGATGGAGCGCTATCGAGGAGTGACAGCCCCGAGCTTTTCTTCGGTTCTTCCCTTCTCTTTCGTTCCATTCCAGAAAGCGCTTATGGACCTGTTCGAGCTTACGCGCGCGCTCGTTGACATCGAATCGGTGACAAACAACGAAGCCTTAGCTGGCGAATTCCTGTTTCGCCATCTTTCTCCGCTCGCCGCGAAATACGGCGGTCGTGTCGAACGCATGGAGGTCGAAGCGCGCCGCTTTAACGTTTTTGCGAGTTGGGGCACGCCGATCGTCACGCTCTCGACGCACATGGATACCGTGCCGCCCTTTTTCCCCTCGCGCGAAGATGATGAATTTGTGTGGGGACGAGGGTCATGCGACGCCAAGGGCATCATCGCGGCCATGATCTTCGCCGTCGAGAAACTTCTCGCTGAGGGCATTTCGGATCTGGGCCTTCTGTTCGTGGTCGGCGAAGAACGAAACAGCGCGGGTGCGTGCGCGGCGGCGAAGACGCCGCGCGGCTCCCGCTATCTGATCAATGGCGAGCCTACGGAAAACAAGTTATGCCTGGGATCCAAGGGTGCGCTGCGCTTCGAGCTGGTGGCGAAGGGCCGCCTGGCCCATTCGGGATATCCGGAGCTGGGACGCTCGGCAATCGATGCGTTGCTGGATGTGCTGGAGGACATCCGGCGCCTTGCTTTGCCCGAGGATTCATCACTTGGGAAGAGCACCTTGAATATTGGGACGATTTCCGGCGGGAGGGCGCCGAACGTCATTGCTGACGAGGCCCGCGCTGAAATCATGTTTCGGCTGGTGGGCGACGCGGCTCCGGTGCGAGAGGCCGTTCAAAACGCAGTCGCCGGACGAGTGGAAGTCCGCGAAGTCTTGCATACGCCGTTGTTTCACTTTTCCGCATTCGATGGATTGCCGACCACTGTAGTGGCGTTCACAACGGACGTGCCGACATTGCAGGAAACATGGGGCACTCCGTTTCTAATTGGGCCGGGCAGTATTCACTTGGCGCACACGGCCGAGGAGCGCATTTCAAAGCGAGAGCTGCAGGACGCCGTGCCGATCTACACAAACATGGTCAAGCGGCTGCTCGCATCGCGTACTGAAGCGCCGGGGAAAGTCCAATGACACGCGGACTCGCGATTGTTGGACACGGAAAGATGGGGCGTTTGATCGAACAGCTCGCGCCCGAATATGGCTTCGATGTCCGGTTAGCGCTAAACAGCGGCACGAATTCTCGCGGCGCAGCGCTCACCAGCGAAAATCTTCGTGGAATCGACGCGGCCGTGGAATTTTCCACGCCTTCGGCAGCTGTCCAGAATATTCGGCAGCTTGCAGCGCTGGGCATTCCGGTAGTGGCGGGCACGACCGGATGGTTTCAGGAGTTGGATTGCGTGCGCGAAGCCGTTCAATCGAACGGCGGCGCTCTGGTGTGGAGTCCGAACTTTTCAGTCGGCGTCTACCGCTTCCGGCAAATCCTCGCGCGGGCGGCCAAGGCCTTTGCCGCGGAAAACGAGTACGAAGCGTGGGGTTGGGAGATCCATCACTCCATGAAGCGCGACGCGCCCTCCGGAACGTTGTTGGCCGTCGCCGAAGAGATGAAGCAAGCAGGATTCGAACGCGCGATCAATCTAAGCGCGAATCGCGCGGGCGCCCATCCCGGCACGCACGAAATCGGCTTCGATTCCAGCGCCGACACGATCACCATCCGCCACACGGCCAGAAACCGCGAGGGATTTGCACGCGGCGCTCTGCGGGCGGCACGCTGGATTCTGGGGAAAAACGGGGTCTTCGAATTTCGGGAAATCGTAGATGAACTGGGCTGAGTCCGCGGTGGCTGACAGACCATGGATTGAAAACGCAGAGGATCGATAAGGAGACACATCATGTTCACAGGTTGCGGAACGGCACTAGTTACTCCATTTCAGAATGACTTCTCGCTCGACGAAGCGGCATTGCGCCGGCTAGTCCGACGGCAAGTCGAGGCCGGGGTCCATTTTCTGGTGCCCTGCGGAACGACAGGAGAAAGCCCGACGCTGACGCACGAGGAGCGCCGGCGGGTAGTGGAAATCACGCTGGAGGAAGCGCACGGCAAGGTGCCGGTGGTGGCCGGCGCGGGAGGTTACGACACCGCTGAGGTGGCGCGTGCCGCGCGCGAGTACCAAGCCATGGGAGTTGACGGCATTCTCTCCGTCGCGCCGTATTACAACAAGCCCACGCAGGAAGGTCTGTACCAACATTTTCGTTTTATTGCCGGCGCGGTTTCGCTGCCGATCTTGCTTTATAACGTGCCGGGCCGCACCGGAGTGAATATCGAGCCGGCCACGGTGAAGCGGCTCTCGGCGATCGATACGATTGTGGGCATCAAAGAGGCTTCGGGAAACATTTCACAGATGGCTTCTATTGCCGCCCAGGTGCCGGAACATTTCGTGATTCTTTCCGGCGATGACGCAATCACTTTGCCGCTTTTCGCGCTCGGCGGGCGCGGCGTGATTTCCGTGGCGTCGAACGAAATCCCCGCGGAAATGGCGCAGCTCTGCAATTTTGCGCTGGAAAATGATTTTTCAGCCGCTCGACAACTCCACACGCGGTATCTTCCGCTGATGGAGGTAAACTTCGTGGAGTCCAATCCCATTCCGGTGAAGGCAGCCATGGCAAAGATGGGTTTGCTGCAAGCGGTCTGGCGCCTTCCATTGGTGGCGCCGGGCGCGGGCGCCTTGGGGCGAATTGAGGCTGTTCTGGAAACGCTCGGGCTAATTGAGAAAACCTATGCTGCCGTCGGAGATTGAACAACTATTTGACTGCCCGCCATCGCAGTACACGGAAGAACACCGGCGCACCTTCGACGCCTTCAAGGCTGCGCTGAATCGCGGCGAGGTGCGTGCGGCGGAGCCCGACACAGGATCGAAGACGGGATGGCGCATAAATCCGTGGGTAAAGAAAGGCATCCTGCTCGGATTTCGCATGGGCAAGCTGGTCGATATGTCTGTCGACCGCGAGCGACAACCGTTTTTCGACAAGGACACTTATCCGCCCAAAGACGTCAACCTTGCAAGCCAGGTGCGAATAGTTCCCGGCGGGTCCAGCATTCGCGACGGCTCGTACGTCGGGCGCGGCGTCACGTGCATGCCGCCCATGTTCATCAATGCGGGCGCGTACGTTGATGATGGCACCATGGTCGACTCACACGCATTGATCGGAAGCTGCGCGCAAGTCGGGCGGAATTGCCACATATCCGCGGGAGCGCAAATTGGCGGCGTTCTCGAGCCTATCGGGGCGATGCCGGTGATTATTGAGGATGAGGTGATGGTCGGGGGAAATTGCGGCGTGTACGAGGGCGTCGTTGTAAAGCGCCGTGCCGTGCTCGGCAGCGGTGTGATATTGAATGGCTCGACGGCCGTATATGATCTGGTGCGCGAACAAATTTATTCGGCGACGGACGGCTGCCCGCTTATGATTCCCGAAGAAGCTGTGGTCGTGCCTGGCTCTCGCGCAATTACGCACCCGGTGGGCCAACGCTGGAACCTGTCTCTATACACTCCCATTATCGTGAAGTATCGCGACGTTAAAACGAACGAACGCGTCCAGTTGGAAAGCCTCTTCCGCTAGCCATTTGGTGCATGGCCGACCCTCCATACAGCCAAGTTCTACTTTCCGATAAGGACACCGAGAACGCTGTTGCGCGTGCGAAAACCGCGTGTTAGCCTTTGGCGAATAAAAGGCGAATCATCGGAGACTGGTATGTCGGAATCGTTAGCGGTTCGGAGGGCTGGCACATCGGAAGAAGCGAGCTCCGATGGCTCTGCACTATCGCGGGGATCGACAGCAATCACTCGCGTGCACCAAGTGCTGGATGTGCTCGCCGCTCGCGATGCTCGTGGCGAAATCCTTACCGCGGTTCGTCACTTCCCTGCCCGAGAGGCGCAGTGGGCGGAGTTCCCTGCCTGGGCGCATATCGATCTGAGAGCGGCTTACGCCGGTAAGGGTATTCGCCAACTCTACAGCCACCAAGCTGCTGCGGCCGAAGCGGTCCACGCCGGCAAGAACGTGGTCATTGTCACGCCGACGGCTTCCGGGAAGACGCTCTGCTACAACTTGCCAGTCCTGAACGCAATCCTGGAAAGCTCCGACAACCGCGCCGTGTATCTCTTCCCTACCAAGGCGCTTGCCCAAGATCAACTTGCCGAGTTGCATGACTTAAATCAGCGGCTCGACAATCGCTTCGGCGTTTTTACCTATGACGGCGACACGCCGAGCGACGCGCGCAAAGCCATCCGCGAAAAGGGGCACATCGTGCTCACCAATCCGGACATGCTGCACACCGGGATCTTGCCGCACCACACACGGTGGACCCGACTCTTCGAGAATTTGCGCTTCATCGTGATCGATGAGCTGCACACGTATCGCGGAGTCTTTGGCAGCCACTTGTGCAACGTGCTGCGCAGGCTGCGGCGCATTGCGCGATTTTATGGGCGCGAGCCGCAATTCATCTGCTCGTCGGCGACAATCGCGAATCCTGGAGAATTGGCTTCGCGGCTCTTGGAAGCAGACGTGGAGGTGCTCAACGCGAATGGCGCGCCAGCCGCTGAGAAAACGTTCGTTTTCTATAATCCGCCGGTGGTGAATCGCGCGCTCGGTATTCGCCGCAGCTATATCAACGAATCAGCGCGTGTGGCTCAAGAATTTCTGAAGCACGAATTGCAGACCATCGTGTTTGCCAATTCGCGACTGCACACGGAACTGCTTCTGACGTACTTGCAGCAAGCCAATCCGCACCCGCCCGGCAAGCCGGAAACGATTCGCGGCTATCGCGGCGGTTATCTGCCGAACGAGCGCCGCGAAATCGAGCGCGGGCTGCGCGACGCGCGGATTCGCGGCGTGGTTTCAACCAGCGCGCTGGAGCTGGGCATCGACGTCGGCTCGCTGGATGCCGTGGTGATGGCTGGATATCCAGGGACAATTGCCGCGACCTGGCAGCGCGCGGGACGGGCCGGGCGCCGGAGCGGAAGTTCCTGCGCCGTGCTGGTGGCTTCTTCCGCGCCGCTCGACCAATTCATGGTGCGGAATCCGGACTATTTTTTTGGCAGCACGCCGGAGCACGCGTTCATCCAGCCGGATAATCTGGAAATTTTGGTGAATCACCTGAAGTGCGCGGCATTTGAGCTGCCGATCGCACCCGAAGAGCGCTTCGGCGATGTGGACGTGCCAGATCTCTGCGCGCGGCTCGCTGAGGCAGGCTTTCTGCATCGGGCGGGCGATCATTATCACTGGACGCATGAGGCGTATCCGGCTGACACAGTTAGCCTGCGCTCGGTGACCAGCGACAATTTCGTGATTATTGATATCACCGGCGAGCCGAACGTCATCGGCGAAGTAGACTTCTCAAGCGCTCTGACGACCGTACACGAGAAAGCGATTTATCTGCACGGCGGCGAGCAGTATCACGTCGAGCATCTGGACTTCAAGGAGCGGAAGGCGTACGTGAGGCGCGTGGATGCCGATTATTACACCGACGCCATCCGCTACACGCAAGTGCGCGTGCTGGAAATCGCTGCCACGGAGCGCGGCTCGGGCTCCTCTCACTCGCATGGCGATGTTCTCGTGCGCTCGCAAGTCGTTGGCTTCAAGAAGATCAAGTTTTTCACGAATGAAAATGTCGGCGCGGGAAAGCTGGAGCTGCCGGAAAACGAAATGCATACCACTTCATACTGGATCACGCTGGAGCGGCCGCTGCTGGAATCGCTTCCCTTTACGGTCAGCGAGAGGCAGAGCGGAATGTTCGGGCTGCTGCACGCGCTGGAATCGGTAGCGACGCTTCTGCTGATGTGCGATTGCCGCGACTTGGGTACCGCTATCGGGGAACGCCCGCCGGATGCATTGGAGGCCGAGGCGGTGTCCCTGGCTCGCTTGGAAGACGCAGTTGGCGCGAACGCGAAGGAGTTCTTTGAGCCCAACTTGTATCTCTTCGACGCTTACCCCGGCGGAATCGGCTTCTCCGAGCCGCTCTTCCGCGCTCATGAGTTGCTCGTGCAGAAAACGCGGGAACTCATCGCGGCGTGTGGATGCGAACAGGGATGCCCGTCGTGCGTCGGCCCTACCGGAGATCTGGCGCCGCGCGCTAAAGAGGCTGCTCTGGCCATACTCGATCGGTTGTGTGCGTGATGGCGGCACTCACGGATAAATTCTCCAGAATTGCCGCTTTGAAACCGGCGCGGCTCAGGCCATCCGGTGCGGAGCTGCTCCGCGCGCCCCATGCTGAGGATTCTTTGTCCCGCCTGCTCGGTGCCGGAATCGCCACAAACCAATACGGACAACACGTCTTAGTCCGCAATTGGTTCTCATCTCCAGAGTTAGCGGAATTTTCAGAGGTGAGTCTCGAACTGCTCTCGCGGAATCGAGACGAAGCACTTTGCAGACGCACGCGGGCCGCGATGGCGGACCCATCGAAATGGCTTTTTCTCGATACCGAAACCACAGGCTTGGCAGGTGGCACGGGCACCTATGCGTTCCTGATTGGCGTGGCGTGGTGGGATGCCGGTGCGCTGCAAGTTGAGCAATTTTTCATGCGCGATTTCGGCGACGAGCATGCGATCTTGCACGAAGTTGCCTCACGCATTGCCGAGCGGCCGGTGCTGGTCACCTTCAATGGCAAGGCGTTCGACTGGCCTCTGCTCGAAAACCGCTTCACGATGACGCGCTCCATCCCCGTGCCTCGCCTGGCAGCGCATCTCGATCTATTGCATCCTGCGCGAGCCTTGTGGAAGCTCCGGCTCGGCTCGGTGCGGCTGGTGGAATTGGAACGGCATGTACTTGATGCGGCGAGGCTAGGCTGGCACCGCCAAGACGACGTGCTGGCCGCGCTGATTCCCCAGCATTATTTTGATTATTTGCGCGGTGGACCGGCGGAGCCACTGGCCGCGGTCGTCCGACACAACCAGATGGATTTACGCGGGCTGGCCGCGTTGGTCGGCAAGATCGACGCGTTGTTGACATCCAACAACGACTCTGAGGTGGAGAGCCTGGACTTGTTCGGTCTTTCGCGTTTTTTGCAGCGGCGCGGCGATCCTCAACGGGCACACTCTGCCTGCACGCAAGCAATCGATCTCGGTCTGCCCAAGGAATATGACGGACAAGCGCGCCGCGAGCTGGCACTCCTGGCGAAGCGCCGCGGCGAGCACGAGAAGGCCGCGGCCTTGTGGCACCAATTGGTGAAAGATGAGCGCAATGGCGTGCACGCTTGCGAGCAACTCGCCGTCTATTACGAGCGGAAGAGGAAGGATTTTCAACGCGCTCTGGAGTTTGCACAGCTAGGGCTTGCGAAGGTGCGACGCGCCCGAGCACTTTTTCTTCACAAGCACGGAGCTCACGGCAGCGCACGCACGGAGCAGCGTCTAGTAGCTCGTATTACGCGGCTGGAAACACGAATGGAATTGGAGAGTGGAACGCGTCCCACCCTGCCTCTAGAGAGTCGGAGCGAAATGCCTGCCTTGAGAAAGCTGCCCGCTTAAAGGTCCACGGGAGGTCATGCCGTCTCCCGTCCGCGTCGCGATTTCCTCGACCTCCTTAGCGAGTACTTTCGGTTGCTCCGGCAGGGGCGGCCACTGCAATTCTTTATTAAATTTGAGGAATAGCGCGCGATCTCCACCTTCCAGCGTAACGCACTCGTTTTCAACACAGCGGAGAAACACGCCGCCGTCCTGCGTGTCGAAAGAAAAGAAGTCGGGTTTGCGAAAAAGATTGTTGCGCTGTTCGTGCTTTTTCTCCAGCGCTTCGGAATACTGCGCGAAGAAGCGCTCGGCTTGCTCTCGAGAGGCCAGTCGTTCGCGCGTTATCAGCAAGAGGTGCTTCGTTTGCTTTTGCTCGTAAACGGCGTATCGATCACCATCCCATGCCGCCGACAAGGGCTTGGCTCGCGCCTCGCCCAGGAATTGCTTGAGCACTTCCTTCCAGCCGAATTCGCCCATGGAATTTTCTTCCAGCTTCACCCAATCCAGACCTAGAGTTTTCTCCAGAGAGGGCAGCGAAAGCGGCGAGGGTACCTTGCCGGAATTGTAGAGTGAAGGATGCATGATTTGCTGCGTTGAAACCGGGGGCTTGGCGAAGATGCCAGGAAGAGCCGCCCAACCGGACGGCTTCAGAACAGCCGCAGAAAAAGTCATACCATCCAAATAAGGAAAAATCAGGGCATCCTTGATAAATGGCGGCGCCTTCTTCAGCGTCGGGGTTTCGTCCATGTCTCCAACGAGCATAGCGGGGTCGATGTCAGGCAGGTCTTTCAGCGACCGCCCGCTTTCCTGTAGCAGATATTCCATCATGGCGACCATGGCACTGCCTTCCAGGACCGATTCGCGCGCCAATTCGCCGTCGTCGTTCGGGCGCGCTGCTTTTTCCCATGCTTCAATTTGAAAATGCTGGTCCTCAAGCGCGTGCGTCAGTTCATGGGCCATGACCCTGCGCTGGTCATCGATGGGAATCCAGTCAGCCACGTAGAATTCGTGAGCTTTTGGGTCGTATAGACCGGCGATCTGCTCGGTAAGGAGATCGATCATGAAGGAATCCAGGTCGAACCCTTTGGGGAGCAAGCCAAAGGCCTCGGCACTTCTCGCGCTTGCATAACGCTCCGCCGTATTCTTGTCTTCGTTCATCTCCTGAATGACGTGAGCTCGAATCTGCTCGCGCGAGCGTAGGCTCTTCTTCAGCGGGCTGCGCAGTGCCAGGCCAGTGATCTCACTCATTTGCGCGAGTACCTCGTCGGCTGCGGCAGCAAAATCAGCGGCGCTGGGCCTGACTGTCGGGCTCGCCGCCGTGGCAGGAGCCGTGGTCTGCTGCGCGAGGGTAAAAGACCCGAAGGCCGCGCCAAGGCCCATAAGGATGACAGTGAGGAGCGCGACCAGGCGGCGGGGAGGTGGAAGCGGAAAAGGCATAACGTTTTCAGGATAGCAGATTCGCTGTTCAGTCGCCGGGGTTGGGGCAGTGCTGAAAAGTTCAGACAGAGTGTCATGAATAAACTACATTCTGACACGTCAGGCTGGCGGGGGAATCGTCAGGTAAGTGGTGGGCGTGGTCACCTGGCTATCTGGCCGGCGGAAGGCTCTTTCTCAAGAATTTCCAGAATTGCGCGCACATTTGAGCAAAAAAGCTCTTTCAGATAGTCCGGAGAGCCAGCGGGCAACAAGGCACGATAGGCTTCCAGCCTGCGCCACTGCGCGGCAGCGCTGCGCGCGCCGTTTGGCAATGTGCGGAGGTGCACGCGCAGATCTTCCTCCTGCACCACCAAAGGTGTCTCCAAAATTCGCTCGAAAAGCTCCTGATGACACTGTTCGAGAGCTTGCCGTACGGCTTCCTGCGGATAAACCGCGCTAAGGCCGGGGTGCTCATACACATTTGTGGAAAGATCACGCAGGGAAGCCAAATAGGCGAGACGCGAAAAGAGACTGGAGATTCTTGCCAACGTGGACAGAGTCAGGTCATGGATGATGCGCCGATTCTGCTGAAGCTGTGTCAATGTATCCATCTGCTTTCCTGCTAAGGTAAGTATAATCCAAGTAATTCAACGCGGATAGACTTTTTGCCGGCTCTTAATTGTCGATGGATGACTGTCCGCGATCACCGTTGCCACCGGCTCCCTTCAGACGAGTTTACCTGAAGCTTACTGAGGGCGGTTGTTTCCGCGGAGCCCGCTTCAACCCTAAACCGGCGCAACCTGAACGTGGCCTAATGCCGTTTCGATGGCGCCCAACAAATCCTCAGCTTTGAAGGGCTTTTGCAGCACGTGCAAACCATTCCCTGCATGATTCTCGTCCGGTGCCGCAATTGCCGACGCACTCATCAAAACCAATTTTCTCGCCAGCGCGGGCCTGTTTGCGCCCAGCCAGTCTCGCAGACTCTCTGTCCCGGCACCCGAGCGTACTTCGGCATCGGCCACCAAAGCATCAAACTCCTCCTCGCGGAGAAGCCGCTGTGCTTCTGGAAAGTTTGCGGCAGTTCGCACCTCGTAATTGCCCTCGCGCAGAATGGCCTCCACAGCTTCCAGCACAGATTCGTCGTGATCGATGAGCAGGATTCGCCCGCCACGTAAAGCAACCGGCCCGCCAGCCGGCGTTGTATCGTTCGAAGCGGCCGCTCGCTGGTGTGGCAACTCAATGGTGAAACAAGCGCCTGAAGGCTGTACATTGCTTACCCCGATGGATCCGCCATGTTCGCTAATGATTCCATAGCAGATGCTGAGGCCTAATCCGGTACCCTTCCCTACAGGCTTGGTGGTGTAGAAAGGATCGAATACCCGTGTCGGATCCTTCACACCGGGACCGCTGTCCTTGAATTCCACAATCAGGCGCTGGTCCTTTGCCCTGGTGCTGACCCACAGATCCCCCTCGTTGGATTGCTCCAGGATCGCATCGACGGCGTTGTTCACCAGGTTCAGGAATACCTGCTGAAGTTGGTGCGGGTCCGCGGCAGTTATCGGCAGATCGGGGGCTAGGTCATAGTGAACGCGAATATTGCTCAGGCGCAGGTCGTAATCGCGCAGGGCGAGGGTGTCTTCCAGTATTTGATTTAGCTGCACGGCCGCACGCTCCGGCTTGTGTTGGCGGGCAAAGCTCAGAAGATTCTGCACGATTCGATGCGTGCGTTGAGCCTGTTTGTAAAGTTTGTCCGAGTACTCCACGCCCTGCGGCGGCATTTGTCCGCTGGAAAGCAGGAGTTGGCTGTATCCGAGGATGGCCGTCAACGGATTATTGAGCTCGTGCGCGACACCGGAAATCAGTTGGCCGACAGCGGCCATCTTTTCGCTGTGGAGGAGCTGTTCCTGCGTGCGACGCAAGTTTTCGTAAGCCTTTCGCGTCTCCTCGTACAGCACAGAACGATCGATGGCATTGGAAATTTGGCTGCCGACCGCAATCAACAAGTTGATATCCGCAGGCGAGAATTCCCTGGGAGTTCGGCTACCAACCACCAATCCGCCGAGCACGCGATCCTTGGACCATAAGATCACTACAAAGACGGAATGCAGTCCCTCCCTGCGTTGCGCTTCCCGCAATACCGCTGGGATGGGCAAGCCTTGCACCGATAGGAACGTAGCACGCACGGCTCTGATGTGTTGTAGCAACTCCGGTTGTACGGTGACCGGCGGAACGTGCATACCCTGTTCCGACTGATGGCCGACGGCGGCGATACGCCGTAGTGTCAGCCCAGCTTCATCAAAAAGATAAAGAGAGGAGGCGTCCAAACTGAAAAGCTCGGTGATTTGCCGCAGGGTGCGGTGAATCGAGTCTGTGAGGTCCAGCGACTCCATAAGAGTTTGACCAATAGAGTTCAGCACCATCAATTCGCGATTTCGGCGCCGGATTTCCTGCTCGGCTCGCTTCCGCTCCGTTATGTCCAGCAGGAATCCCTGCAGGGCCGTCAAGTTGCCGGCCGCGTCTCGAATCGCGATGGAAGATTCCAACATCGCGCGGACTTCGCCATCTTTACGGCGAATTTCGTATTCAAAATCCGCGACCGCCCCGTGATCGTGCAGAAGCTTCTTGAGCCGCTCGCGTTCCGTGGGATTGATGAACATTGCAGGGATGTCCGCATTGAGCAACTCATCGCGCTCTTCAAATCCCAGCATGCGCATCAGCGCATCGTTGAAGTCGAGGAATCGCCCCTGCGGATTCGAAATAAACACTCCCTCTTGGACGTTCGATACCAAGGTCCGGTATTTCTCTTCGGCGCGCTTGCGTTCGGATATGTCTTTCAGTGCATGCACGGTGCCTAGCTGCCGGCCGCGGGGATCGGTGAACGTCGAATTTGAAGCAAGGAAATATCCGGTGAGCCATGGATCCGGATCGTCTCCCTCGCCGGCAATTCCTTCGCAATATGGGCAGCTCTTATAGTTCGTACCCTTCCGTGGAAGCAGGTCGGTAACCATCCGTCCGACCAGCGCGGCTGCATCTCGCCCCAGCAAATTCCCGAGCCTTTGGTTAGCGCGCAAGATGCGAAACTCGGTGTCATGAACGAAAATAGGATCGCCAATCGAGTCAAATGTGTAGACCCATTGCTGCTGAACTGTCGCCACCTGCTCGAAGAGCCGCACGTTCTGCAGCGTCAGACCTAGAAGATTCGCAATGTTAACCAGATACGAGATCTCGTCACGTTGAAACCGAACGTTCTGAAAAGACCCTACGGAAATGACTCCGACCGGCCCTTCTTTTCCCGGCAGAGCCAGAGAAATGCTTTCGCTTACTCCGCTCTCTTCCATCCTGATGCGCTCTTTAGCGTCCACTCCTTCCTCCAAGCGCACAAAGAGGCAATCCTTTTGAAGAACGCGCTGTACCCAGGGCTCCGATACCGCCACGCGCTCGTGCTTTTGCAGATAGCTTTGCTGGAACCCCACCGAGGCTCCCGCAACCAATTGCGCGGCGCCTCCCTGGCCTTCCAGTAATCGGACAATTCCGTGCGTGGCACCCAGGCTTTCCACTAAGTGCCCTAGCACCTGTTCGAGCACTTCCCGCACTGACAGAGTCTGCGTACTCGCTGCCGTGAGCAGCGACAGCCGGCGCATTTTGTCGTTCAATTCATCGCTGCGCGCGCGCGCACTCTCCAGGACCAGAACGGCCATCGCGATACCTATAGAGACATTCAGCAAGTGGTCGAAAGCCAGCCGCAGCAAGAAGAACGGGTGCGACACCCACTGAAAACGATCTATGCTGTTAAGTCCGCAGACTAACAAAGCTCCTGCGAGCAAGCGGACACCGTGCCCTTTGTGCCTGGCCCTCGCCCGCCAAAGCAGCCAGCCGGCCCACAAGCAGATGGCAGACTCAAGTGCGGCGGTCTCCCAATGCAACTGAGCGAAGTATGGCGCGGGGGCGTTGCGTTCGACATAATAGATTGCGGCCAAAATTGCCGTCGCCAGGGGCAGGACCGGCCAGTTGCGCTTTGCGCCGCCCAATGTCAGCTGCATCGCAGAGGAAAGAAAGAGAAGCAGGGCCAGCACCTGCGTCGCGAGGGCAGCCAGGCGAAGCGTCTGGCTTTCTTGCACGATCAGCCCGAGTTCAAAGACTGAGGAAACCGTCAGGCCAACCCAGCCCGTCAGCCAGAGACGAAAATAGCCGTCCGGATGGTCTCGGCGCAGCAGTAGAAACAGCACCAATAGGACGATGAGCGCCGTGACTTCAAAGAAGGCTATGGCGAGCAGTCCCTGATTTACGAACACCTTGTGCCGCCTCCGAGGTTTATACGCTTAGCGACTTCCAGACACACGGGTGCAGGCTCGAACGCGAAGCCTGGAACCGCAAAGGATGCTCACCTTTGAAACTACATGGTGTTTCCTGAATGGGCAATGCCTCCAACTTGCTTATGTGTTGTCCCTTATAATGGCAGATGGGCGGAATGACCCTTGGGGGCCAACCAACTGTGGACGTAGAAAACATACTGGTCGTCGATGACGAGGAAGCAATCCGCGAAGTCGTTTCCACCATGCTGGAGTCCAAGGGTTATCGCTGCACGGCTGTAAGCAACGGACGTGCGGCTCAGGACCAAGTCAAGCGGACCACTCCAGATTTGGTGTTGAGCGACATGATCATGCCGGAGATGGACGGCATCAAGCTTCTGGAGTGGCTTCGCCAATACGATCCGGAAGTCCCAGTAATCATGGTGACTGCGATTCACGACATCTCAACAGCATTAGAGGCCATACGCCGGGGAGCTTACGATTACATTTTGAAGCCGTTTGAAAAGGACCAGCTTTTCCTCGGCGTTGGCCGCGCATTGCAGCATCGCCGCTTGGTAATGGAAAACCGTACGTACCAGCGGAATCTCGAACAGTTGGTGGAGGAGCGCACCGCGCAACTGACCGGAGCGATCGCTCAGCTCGAGCAGTCCTACGACGATACGCTGGAAGCATTGGGCAGCGCCCTGGACTTGAAGGATGCGGAGACCGAAGGCCATTGCCAGCGCGTCACCGCCTTTTGCATCTCCATCGCGAAAGCGATGCCCGTGCCCGATGCGTACCTGGCGGTTCTGGCGCGCGCGGCATTCCTTCACGACATCGGCAAAATGGCTATTCCAGACGGCATCCTGCGCAAGCCCGGCCCGCTTACGGAAGACGAAAAGGAGATCATGCGCAAACACTGCGAAATCGGCTACAACATGCTGATCCGCATCCCATTCTTGCGCGATGCCGCCGAAATCGTCCTGGCGCACCAGGAATTTTTTGACGGCTCCGGTTACCCTCGCGGCTTGAAGGGCGACGATATTCCGCTGGGCTCCCGCATCTTCGCCATTGCCGATTCGCTCGACGCCATGATCAGCGACCGGCCATATCGCAAAGCGTTGCCGCTTTCGCATGCAAGAGGAGAAATCAAACGCTGCTCGGGCACGCAGTTCGACCCCAAAGTGGTGGATGTTTTCATGTCCATTCCCGAGGAGCACTGGTTGGAATTGCGCGAGAACTTGGGATCGCCCTTCCGCTTGGCGCATTTGAAAAATTTGTAAATTCTGCCGTCTGCGGCCGCAAGCGTCTTACGCCGCGCGTTTTCGCAGGGTATACTGACAGCACTCGCATTCCCCCGAGGAGGCGTACATGCGCACGACGCACTTGAAGACCATGCTCTTTGCGGCAGCACTGGCTGGTAGCTTGATCGCCGGATCGATTGGCGCGCAGCAAGATGCGAAAGTCAACCATACTTCCCTAAAGGCCGGCGACATGGCTCCGGACTTTACGCTGCTCGACAACCAGTGGAAGCAGGTGCATCTTAGCGATTACCGCGGCAAAAAAAATGTCGTCCTGGCGTTCTATGTTCTCGCCTTTACCGAAGGTTGAACGAAAGAACTTCAGGCCTATCAGGCTGATATGGCCAAGCTCGAAGCATCTGAGGCAGTCGTCTTTGGAATTAGCATCGATAGTCCCGCCGCCAATAACGCTTTTGCGCAAAAAATCGGTGTCACCTTCCCTCTGCTTAGCGACATGAATCGCAAAGTCCTCAAGCAATACGGTATTCTGAAAATGTACAACGTCGAGAAAGAAGAATATGACTGGGCACAGCGCACTACGTTTGTTATCGACAAGAAAGGTGTCATCCAGTCCGTCGAAGAAGAAGCCAGCGCCATCAATCCAAACAATGCCGTCGCCGTCTGCACCAAGCTCCCGAAAAAATAACGCTTCGCGGCCCAGTGGATTGATGCGCATGCCATTACTTGGGTCTTTGTCGCATGAGCTCTGATCCACTCGCGACTTCCTATAGTCCAATTCCCCAGCTTGATCTGGCAGCGCAATTCGCGGCCATTGGCGGCGAAGTTCGCGAGGCGGTCGAGCGCGTGCTTTCGTCGCAGCAATTTATCCTGGGACGCGAAGGCGCTGCGCTGGAGGAAAAAATCGCCGCGCTTTGCGGGGTAGCCCACGGCGTAGGCACCGGCTCCGGCACGGACGCGCTGATCCTTGCGCTAAGGTCGTGCGGAGTTGCGACCGGCGACGAAGTCATTCTGCCTCCCTTCACGTTTGTCGCAACCGGCAGCGCCGTAAGCGCACTAGGCGCGAAGCCCGTGTTTGCTGACATTCACCCCACTACGTACAACATCGACCCTGCGCAACTCGAGCGCCGTGTGACTGCGCGCACTCGCGCCATTGTCGTCGTTCACCTTTACGGTCTGGCCGCGGACATGGACCCTATCCTGGAATTTGCGCGCAAGCGGAATTTGCCCGTGGTCGAAGACAGCGCGCAGGCCATCGGCGCCGGCTACAAGGGACGGCGCACCGGATCTCTAAGCGACGTCGCATGTTTTAGTTTTTATCCGACCAAAAATCTAGGCGCGTGCGGCGATGCAGGCATGATCGTAACCAACTCCGCGGAACGCGCCGCGCGGCTGCGCAGCCTGCGCAACCATGGCCAGACGGAGAAATACGTCAGTAGCGAGCCCGGCTGGAATGGCCGTCTCGATGAGATACAGGCTGCCATCCTTCGCGTCAAGCTGCGATATCTTGGCGAATGGCAGCGCGCTCGACAAGCTCACGCTGCGGAATACACTCGGCAGTTTTCGCAGATTCCCGGCATCATGCCGCCGCAGGTGCCACAAGGCTGCGAGCACGTCTTTCATCAATACACTATTCGCGTCGAAGAGCGCGACGCACTACAACGCGTTCTGACCGAGAAAAAAATCGGCAGCGCCGTCTATTATCCCGTGCCGCTGCATCTTCAACCGCTCTACGCTTCTCTCGGACACAAGGCCGGTGACTTCCCGCACGCCGAGCGTGCCGCACAAGAAGTCTTGTCGCTACCTATGTATCCAGAGCTGCGGCCGGCCCAGTTGGCGCGCGTGGCGGAAGCAGTGACTGAATTCGTGCGCCACTAGACGCGGCTAAGCGCCCAAATAGAGAAGCACCAGCAGCACGACCCACAAGCCGTCCATAAAATGCCAGTAGTACGACGTAATTTCCACGGCCGTTTGCCGCGAGATTTTTCCCTTTTCAAAATCGCTCACCGCCACGTACAGCAATGCGGCAACGCCGCCGATCAGATGCACCGCGTGCGCGGCGGTAAAAATATAGAAAAAGCTTGTGGCCTGATTACTTGCGATGTAGACGCCCATGGCGACAAGTTGCAGCCACGCAATCAACTGGCCCGCCAGGAACGAGATGCCGAGAATCGTCGTAGCGCGCCACAGTTTCCGGAATCCCGAAAGGTCGATGGCCCATAGACGCCGCCGCGCCCGCTCGAGCGTGTAGCTGCTCACCAATAAGATCGCGGTATTGAGAAGTAGAATCTTTGGCAGATGTAGCGGCGCCCAGGTTTGGCTCACCCATTTCAGCGCAAGAAACGCGCTGCACAGTCCCAGGAAGAACATGAGAATGGAAATCATCCCCAGCGTGATCGCCGTCGAATAGCGGCGTTGCGGCGGTTTGCGGGGCCGGCGGCTTCCATCGCCATCTCCGCCGCCATCGCCTCCCCCAGGAGGCGTTGGCCCTCCGCCTCCTCCGCCGATGTCAGTTACGATCGGCTCTGTATCATGGATGACTGTTGTCCCGGGCATAAACTCGTTCCAAATCCTATTCTCTTCTCTGTCTGAACGCGCCGTCCATAAATTCAAGCGGCCGCAAAATCAACGAACGCGTCAGCGCAACTGTTCTAAATACATACCATTGCCGTGTGGAATTCAAGCAGGGAAAGCCATTACCAAGGATTCCTGCGGGTTTCATCCCGAACGCTGGGTTGGTATTCATCAAGGCCGAGCAAAAGGAAGGGGTACTTCTGTAGAAGTAGCTGGCCTAAGCTCGCGACGTCCACTAACGGACTTTGAGCGTCCGTTGACCTTCGCGATCGACCCTTCTTGTAACCTCGTTGGAAATGGTGCGGTAGAGAGGACTCGAACCTCCACGGTATTGCTACCGCCAGCCCCTCAAGCTGGTGCGTCTGCCAGTTCCGCCACTACCGCATTTCACAGGCTTGCTGATTATAGTTGAGACCCACCCTAATTGCGAGGTCCCCTCGAACGCCATCGCACAACCTCGAACAAAACCTACGGCTTCTTCGGTTGCTGCGAGGGCGCAGGTTGCGAATTCGACGGAGCCTGCTGCTGCACAGGAGGCTGCGTCGACGGAGCCGGAGCGATATTTGCCGGTGCACTCGATTGTGGCGTGCTCGACGGCGGTATCACCGTTTGCGGCTTCGCTGGCGTCACCGGATTCGGCGCAGGCTTGGGCGCCGGCTTCGAAAATTTCTCCAGCACCGAGCCACCTTGCTCCACGCCCTTGTCCGTGTGCAACACCAACGCCATGGCACACACCATAAACATAATCGCGCACCAAGTGGTCGCCCGCGAAAGCACCGTTGCCGCCCCGCGCGGCCCAAACGCAGTCTGGCTACCCGCGCCGCCAAACGCTCCCGCGATGTCCGCAGCCTTGCCGCTCTGCAATAGCACCACGATGATCAAAAACAGGCAGTTCACCACAAAAAACGTGGGCAGCAGCCACGAAAACCACCGCGAATCAGAAAGTCTCCAGCCCAGGACGATAAACCCAAATCCCACGGCCAGCGAAATTGTCCACTTCATCCAACCTGGCATTTCAGAACCTCACCAATCTAAGAATGCGCCTAGTCGCGCGTTACGAAATTATTGCGCTGATTCGCAGCCGTTCACAATCGACGCGAAGGACTTTGCGTCCAGGCTCGCCCCGCCAACGAGCGCGCCGTCCAACTCTTCCTGCGCTATCAAGCCCTGTATATTGTCGGGTTTGACGCTGCCGCCATACAGAATCCGCATGCCCCGAGCCTGCTCGGAGGAAAATTTTCTCTCCGCGCACTTCCGCAAGAAACGATGCGCGTCCGCGGCAATTTCCGGCGTCGCCGTCTTCCCGGTGCCAATCGCCCAAACTGGCTCGTAAGCTATCAGAATACGGGAGAACTCTTCGGGGGTCAACGCGCCCGGCCCCCCTAGAAATTGCCTTTCGCACACTTCTTCCGTGCGCCCGGCTTCACGCTGCTCCAGCAGTTCGCCGACGCAAACAATCGGGATCAGCCCCGCAGCAAGAGCGGCTTTCGTCTTTTTCGCGACGGTCTCCTCGCTCTCCTCTTTCTCCCAGAAGACATCTTGTGCGCCGATGGCGATGTTGCTGCCTCGCGCAGCGTCGACCGCCGCGGAAATTGCCGTGAACGGTGGCGCGATCACAATGTCGCAATGCCGCGCGCCGCCCACCAGCGGCACAAATGTAGAGAAAAACGCGCGCGTCTCCGCCTGCGTCTTGAACATCTTCCAATTTCCCGCGATCACCCGCCGCCGTTTCGTTTGGCTCATTTGTTTTCAGATCTTTCCGTGGGGCCTCTGTGCTCTTTGCTCTGTGAATTCCCGATTCAGCTTTTGTCGCTTAAGGCTTCGACACCCGGCAGCTTCCGCCCGCCAAGAAACTCCAGCGAAGCGCCTCCGCCCGTGGATATGTGCGAAATCTTGTTCGCCACTCCGGACTGATGCACCGCCGCAACAGAATCGCCGCCGCCCACAATC
>WNFR01002839.1_pt1 | contig 19013 bp, 17 predicted proteins | sample 5400221 | NCBI WGS metagenome assembly WNFR01 (sample SAMN13153357, study PRJNA577476) | soil metagenome | isolation source: 40 cm soil under Madrone tree | place: USA:California | collected 2016-06-14 | reverse complement strand
TATTTTGGCTTGGGCCGATAAGATTGATCCCACGATGCCGAAGTATTGAAAAGCGAAGGGTTAGTTCCTCGCGTATGGTGTAGCCTGCGTTTAGGGCCGTCAGTTTGATGTCGAACTGACGGTCCTTTCATTCTTGAGCAATCCCACTTTGCCTGGACCTGGCAATTCGCACAGCGTGTGCTCGCCTGGCCTATCAGTGCTATAGTTCGTAGCCGCAAAGCGTCTCGTAGTCTCCAGTTTCCAAGAACGAACAGGCATCGGGATGGAGGGAAAAATGGGAAGCAAACGATTTTTGCATTCCTTGAGCAGGGTCCTGACCACTTCCATGGCGGTCACGATCCTGTTAAGCGCCGCATGGGCGGCGAAAGCTCCGCAGGTAATCTACAGTCTTGCCGGAGAAAACGACGGTGAGTACACGGACACTGATTTAGTCATCGACAGTGCCGGCAATCTCTACGGCACGTCCGTGCAAGGCGGCGATTTTGGATCGGGTACAGTCTTCCAGTTGGCCCTTTCCGGAAATGGCTGGACTCACACCGTCCTGTACAGCTTCAGTGGTGGTGCGGATGGCGGAGAACCCTACAAAGGCGTAACGCTCGACAGCGAGGGCAATCTCTATGGCACCGCTGTGACTGGTGGTGGCGGCTTTTGCGAGGGTGGCTGCGGAGTGGCATACAAGTTGACACACCTCGGCGGAACCTGGACTCAGAGCGTGATTCATACATTCACCGGCGGCAACGATGGATCGGGACCTGGTGCGGGATTGACCTTGAACAAGCACGGTGATGTCTACGGCATGACGCCAACCGGAGGAGCCTATGGGTTGGGCGTCATCTTCCGGCTCCACCTTCAAAACAGCGGCGTCTGGAGTCTAAAAGTGCTCCACGCCTTTACCGGTGGCGATGACGGTGCAACCGGTTCAGCAGGGCGACTCATACTGCGCCGTGGAATTCTTTACGGTGCGGCCACAGTGGGCGGCGCGAATGGACAAGGCACAATCTTCAGTCTTAAACACGTTCCCGGAGAATGGCAGTTCACGACGCTTGGCGCCAACGACTTTGGCTCCGTCTATCAACTGGTTCCTCAAGGCGATGGCTCATGGAGTGAAAGAGTCCTTTACAGTTTCAAAGGTGGACGAGACGGGCTCGGTTCCATCAGCAACCTGGTTATCGGCAAGAACGGCGCTCTGTACGGCACAACGAGCGAGGGCGGAGCGGGTTGCAGTTGCGGCACTATTTTCAAGCTGCGTTCGGATGGACAGGGAAATTGGAAGGAGACTCCGGCATACCGCTTCATGGGGGCGCCGGATGCCGCCTTTGCCTACAACGGGATGGTGGCCGACTCAGCAGGAAATCTTTACGGTGCGACCGTCCATGGCGGATCTAACAATGACGGCGCTATTTACAAGTTCACTCCGTAAGCGATCCCTGCCCCCTGTCAGGTGATCCGTTCCCACAAAGAAAGGGCTGCTGGTTCATTGTTGAACCCGACAGCCCAGTTTTCCAGCTACTGATTTATGTCCTGCTTCGATTCCAGTTTCTTGACAAGCCCATCCACATAGCTTTTCTGGTTGTCAGGCGCCTTATCAAGTGCCAGTTTCATCTCTTTTGCGGCGTCATCGAACTTGCCTTGTGAAGAGTAGATCCGCGCCATCCCGGAATGAACGAACCACATCTCCGGATGCTTCTTGGCATTTTCGCGGAAGACTGCATAGGCCTCGTCCGCTCTCTTTTGCCCTTGCAAGCCTCGAGCGTACATATGGATTTGCAACGGAGTCGCCATCGCCAATGCTTTCTTTTCCGTCGCGGCCGCATCATCCTTGCGGTTCAGCGCCGCCAGGACTTGCGATTTTGTGATTTCGTTGTCGTAGCGGTCTTCAGTTTCGATGGACTTGTCGGCGTACTTCAGAGCGTCATCATACGCGACCTTTTCGGTGAGTAGATATGTTGCCGCGTCGTCCCAACTTATCCAGGTGTACTGCGATAGATTGCGAAGCTGCTTCTTCAGGCTTGCCTGGACGACGCTGTGCACGTCAACTCCAACTTTGAAAGGCACTGCAACCTTCTCCCATTCCAGCACAACTGTCGCCGAATCCGGCTTCAATTGGTCAAAGTCATAGGTAAGCGCGTCATGCATTTCGGCGGGCTGGGGTTTCACGGTTACGCGCAAAGCGTCTTCCGCTTCGTCGTAGGTGAATGCGCCCCAGGACGTTGAATTCTTGGAAAAGATAACCGTCCACTGATCCGCCGTAGGAATCATGTGTAAGCCGTAAGTTCCTCGATCGAGCGGCTTGCCTTCAATCGTAACCGGATCGCTGAACGAAATCGTGGTGTTCTCATTGGCTCCCGCGCGCCACACCTTGCCATAGGGAACCAGAGCGTCCCAAACTTTGCGATTGTTTACCAGCGGGCGATGATAGGAAATCGTGACGTCGGTAATGCCGACTCGTTGCGTGATTTTCGCGCCCTGGCTGGGGCGCGGCAGGTCTAGGACGAACGACTGCGCCGGGCTGACGCCGGACATCGCTGCGATCAGCAGGCAGAAGGATACTCCTCGTAACGCTCCTCGAATCATAGGCGAAGGCCTCCTCTTGGCTTGTCTCTCGTAAGGTAGAATTTGGTGTTCGAAGTGGACCCCAGATTCCGGTCCGCGTTCTGGTGGCGCAGCTTAGACGTTCCCGAACGGCTGCGGTGAGCGGGAACCCGAAGCGGGCGCGAAACGAATCTGTAATTTCTTCGCGGGCTAACCTTCAACTCATTTCCGCAGTCTAACTGTGGGGTAGTGTGTGTTTTTCGGGAACCTAGCTCCCCTTCCTGCCGTATCAAATCTAGAATGGTAGCGGAGGCCTTTGTTCCCATGGGCCGGCACAATTCCGCAGACCTCAACATGCGAATGCTGATCGACATTGTCCGCCAGTCCCTGGCCACCCTGTGGGCTCATAAGCTCCGGTCGTTCCTGACCATGTTCGGGATCGCCTGGGGAGTTGGCTCACTTCTATTGCTGGTCGGTCTGGGAGAAGGCTTCCGGAGCGGACAAACCAAGCAACTCGCCACTCTGGGGCAGGACATCATGTTCATGTTCCCGGGGCGCATCCCCGCCGTCGAAGGCAGCACGCAATCCGGCCGGACTTACCACTTCACCTACCAGGATTACCTCACGATTCGGAGGGATGCGCACTCTATCAAGTATCTTTCGCCGGTGCTGAACCGCGAAGACATTCGCGCAGTCAGCGACTACGGCTCGACCAACGGCCAGGTATTTGGAGTCGCGCCCGAATACAACCAGATTCGCAACGTGCCGGTCGGCATCGGACGCTGGTTCAACGAAGAAGATAACAACGAGACTCGCCGGGTCGCGGTCGTGGGCTGGGAATTGCTTAAGAACATCTTCCCCGGGGGCAATGCCGCCGTGGGCTCAACGATTCTGCTCAACGGATCGCGTTTCGAAATTATCGGAGTGCTCGCGAAAGTCGGCCAGGACGGCAACAATGGCACCAATGCCCGCATCTTCATCCCCGTCGAAACGATGCGTGGATTGTTCCCGCTGAAAGAAAAGAACACCGAAGATGCCATTTCGTTCCTGAACTACCGTCCGATTGTGCCGGCGCAGCACGTGCAAGCCAAGAACGAACTGCATGAGATCATCGCTCGCCGCCACGGCTTTAATCCCAAGCTGGAAGAGTCGTTTGAGGACTGGGATACGATCGAGAACAATCAGCGCGTCGGCAAAATTTTCAGCGCCATGGACTGGTTCCTCGGCGTAGTCGGTGTGGTAACGCTCGGCCTGGGTGCGATTGGCATCATCAACATCATGCTGGTTTCGGTCACCGAGCGCACTCGCGAAATCGGGCTGCGTAAAGCGCTGGGAGCAACCCATCGGGCGATCCTGACTCAGTTCTTCGTGGAGGGAGCGTTCCTGACTATGTTCAGCGGCGGAATTGGCCTAGCGCTGGTCGGAGGACTTATTTCGCTTCTCGCCATGCTGCCTGCCCCGGAAGGATTTGACACTCCGCGCATCGTGCCAGCCTCCGCCATCGTGGCCATTCTTTCGTTGGCCATCGCCGGCATCGTCGCTGGCTTGTACCCAGCGCGCCAGGCCGCATTGTTGCAGCCGGTCGAGGCGTTGCGCCAGGAGTAGTTATGGTGATAGAACTCGGCCGCCAGGCTTACAACGCGCTCAAACACAATCGCCGCCGCAGCATCCTCACGATGCTCGGCATGGCTTGGGGCATCGCGACTGTAGTGTTGCTACTTGCCTATGGAACGGGCTTCGAGCGCGGCTTGTGGGTGGCATTTCGCTCCTGGGGCACAAATTTGATCTTCATCTTCCCCGGCCGAACTTCCTTGCAGGCCGGCGGGACGAAAGCGGGCGTTGAAGTCAAGCTCACAACGAACGATCTGGACTATCTGCAAGCGGAGGTGCCGCTCATCAAGAGGATTTCTCCAGAGTCCTCCAAGCAAAGCACGGCGGCTTTCGGGATCCGCAGCGGCAACTACAGCGTGAGCGGAGTTTATCCCTACTATTCGCGCATGCGCCGCATGGACGTCGAATTCGGCACTTTCTTCACCGAGCTAGACGAGAACACGCACAGCCGGGTCGCGGTCCTTGGAGCCGATGTAAAGAAGAAGTTATTTTCCGGCCAGAATGCGCTCGGCGAGAAAGTGCGCGTGGACGGCATTTCCTACGAAGTAATCGGCATTCTGAGACACGTCATCCAGAATGGCGATGAGGACATGAACAGCAAGATCTACATCCCGTTCAGCGCGATGAGCGATATCAAGAACACCTACTATTTGAACGCCATCGCAATGGAATATGAGGGCGATCATGAGAAGGTGGCAACGGCGGTACGACACTCGATGGCCTTCCATCATGAGTACGATCCGAAAGACAAGCGCGCCGTGTTCGTCTTCGATGTCTTTGCAGACCTGCTTGACCTGCGTGTCATCACCACTGGAATCAAAATCCTTCTCGGTTTCATCGGACTGCTCACGCTCGGCATCGGAGGAGTGGGCTTGATGAACATCATGCTGGTCTCAGTAACGCAGCGTACTCGAGAGATCGGCGTCGAGAAGGCGCTCGGCGCGCGCAGTTGGCACATCCTCGTCCAGTTTCTGGCCGAAGCTCTGGTTATCACTCTTCTCGGCGGGCTTGCGGGCGTTGTGCTTGCTTACTTAGTCTCCTGGTCCGTCGGTTCGCTCACACTGTGGAGCGCTTTCATCGAAAATGCCAGCGAGGGGGACATTCATCTGACCATCGATTCCACCACGTTGATTGCGTCCTCGGTAATTCTCGGATTTGTCGGCATCATCAGCGGAATGCTGCCTGCCATCAAGGCCGCTCGTCTCGATCCGATCGAAGCCCTGCGGTACGAGTAGACCTCATCGGCCATGCTGTAGCCCCGGACTATCTCAACTGGCTGCTGTCACACGCGATTGGCCTCTGTGGTATAGTTTTGCGGATTTCCACAGGAGAAGCCATGCGCCCACTTGGCGTCACTTTGATTGGTGCATACCAGATCTTGCGTGGTGTCTTGGGAGTGCTGTTTGGTCTTTGTCTCTTGTTGTTCACCGGTTTGGCTGGAAAATTGGCTTCCCTTGCCTCCGAGGGAAACGCCGTCGAGCGAGTCCTGCATAACTTCGGACGGATGGCTGGCCTTGGCGTTCTCGCATTCGCGACCCTTCACATTCTGGCCGGCTTGGGACTGCTCAAGATGCAGAACTGGGGGCGCTTGCTGACGCTCTTGCTCTCCGCGATCGCACTCGTCGTCTTGCTGCCGATACTGGCCGCTACGCTCGGTTTGCCGCTGATCTTTGCCGCCATTAATGCGGCGACCATCTTCTATCTGGCTATGCCTCCGGTGAAGCGTGTCTTCCACGCGGTCAGGCCCGTGGTGAGTGCGGCAGCGTAGCAAATCGCGGCGCAACTCTGCAGGCATGAGACCGGCTGCGCTAAGAATCACTCCCGCTGGATCGATGGGTAGAGATGCGGCTTGCCCGCGACTCCTTCGTCTGATCCGACACTCTTCTGAGTGGGAGACGCTGTTCCAACGTTTCGTCCTCAGTACAATGGACCTGTGCCCGACTCCGACAATCTAGCGAAAGTCCGAGCGCACCTACAACTCTACGACCACCCCCTGCTAGCCTTCTCCGCGCAGGAGGTGAATGACGCAATCGAAATCGTAATTGACCTGAAATATTCGACCGTTCCTGCGCATACGTACCGCTTTCCGATTCATCCTCGCGACCTGGAAAGCCCGCAGTTTGCATGGAACCTGCAGCGCCAACTTTACGACGCGCTCCACGACTACTTAATCGAGATGTTCACACGGACCCCACAGGACTCCAAAGTGCCGAGCAGCGCGAGCCCAAGCAGCGAGGAACGCTAGGTTGTCGCTCCGGGAGCAGATCGAGCAGGAAATCCGAGAGTGTGGTCCGATGCCGTTTTCCCGTTACATGGAAATCTGTCTCTACGATCCGGTCGCGGGATACTATTCCCGCAATGCGGGACAGTTTGGCAAGTCCGGAGATTTCTATACCTCGAGCGACGTTCACGCTGTTTTCGGACGTTTGCTGGCGCGCCATTTCGACCAAATGTGGCGCGCGCTCGATTCTCCGCCTCAGATTGAATTTCTCGAACTCGGCCCCGGTCGTGGCCTGTTCGCCCGCGACGTCCTCGACTGGTCGCGCAAGACATTCCCCGAATTTTTCGCGGCTCTTCACTACACACTGCAAGAATCGTCACCGGCGTTGCGTACAAAACTGCGGGCCCGACTGCGCGAACACATTGACACCGGCAAGGCAACCGTTTCGGAGGAAATACCTGGTTGCGTCCGCCACACACTGTCGCCCGCCACTCCCTTGATCGTCTTCGCTAACGAATTCTTCGACGCGCTGCCGGTCGAGATCGTCAGCATGGAGGGCAAACTTCATCTTGCTCTCGAGAACAATCGTCTGCGCGAAGTCTGGCTCCCTGCATCACAAGATGAACTGGGATTCCTCGATCGCTACGGCGTTCGTCCTGAACCCGGCGAGCGAATTGAAGTGCCGCTCATTGCACAAGATTACCTGAGGCTCATCGCCCAAAACATCTCGCGGGGATTCCTGCTGGTCATCGACTACGGCTACACGCGAGCCGAGCAGCTAGCCGGACACCATCGTGGCACGCTGACTACATATTGCCGCCACACAGCTGGTTCAGACCCTTACCAATCTCCAGGCGAACAAGACCTCACCGCTCATGTGAATTTCTCGGCGCTGGCCGGCGCGGCGAGCGCTCAAGGTATGCATGTGCAGGCCATGCGCACGCAAGCGCAATTTCTGATGAACATGGGCGAAGCAAATCATTTCGCCGACATATTCGAAAACTGCCCATCGCCCCAGGAGCGTGCCAAAGTCGCCCTTCAGCTGAAACATCTCATCGCACCTGCCGGCATGGGGGAGACCTTTCAAGTCCTCATCGCCAGCCGGGGTATCTCTCAGGGCTCCTTGCCCGTGTAGTGTGTACAAAGTGCACAATTCCTGTTGCTATTTAACACGCCTGAAATATCCTGAAAGTAAGCTCCTAAGAGCAGGCATGAGTACATCCCGGACAACACGATCCGCATTACCTCTTCAGGTAGCGGCCGTCTGCTACCGTCGTCGTAATTCGCACGCGGAATTTCTGCTGGTCAACACCAACGGCGGCGGGAAGTGGACGTTTCCCAAAGGCGCGACCGATGCCCGCCTGTCGCACAGTCAAGCCGCGGAACGTGAAGCCCTGGAAGAAGCCGGCGCCACCGGAATCATCGAGCCGCGGCACTTCCACATTTACGTGCACTCCAAAGGTGTGTTCTGGCAAAGCGGAGGCGTGCTGGAATACGTCGTCAAGGCCTTCCTCATGGAAGTGCAGCAAGCCCGCCGTCCCGAGGAGACTTTTCGTAATCCTACGTGGTTCGATTCCGAGCAGGCGCGGGTCATCCTGGCCAAGGGGCGGGAAGTTAAATATGCCCGCGAACTTCAAACCGTGATCGACCGGGCCCTCGAACACCTGAGCATCAGCCGTCTCGCTCTGAGCCGCGACTAACCCCTGAGGTTGAAAGTCCGGGTGCCAGACCGGGAGTTCCGTATCGGACAGACACGTGTCCGCTAGCGTACAGTGTTTCCCGTATTGCACTATTGAATTTTGATGAATAAGGTCGGTATTGACCCTTTCCTCGTCGCCGTCCCTCAAGCCTGTCCATCGGCGTCGGCCAGCAGCCTGCTAAAGGCGATTGTCCCAAGTGAATGATGTGCCTTTCGAAACTGATAACGAAATCCGACGAATGTGCGATCGGCTTCTCACGGCCAAGAGCGATGCGGAGACTCAAATCATCATCGATAAACTCCGTGCGATGCTCGACGAACACATCAGCCGCGCGAAGAGCTCTCTGGGAATCCGGGCATCCGTGATTCGAAAAATGGATCCGGAAATGCAATAGGTGGGATAGATTCCAGGCCAGGCCTTCGCTTGTTCAACTGCGAAAGCCCCTTGATCGCTAGCGTCGATCCGACTCAGGCGCTTGACCTTGTCGCGAAGACTGTTGGTCGAACCGGGCAACCAGTTGCTTGGCCAGTTCGATAACCTTCTCCGGGTCGGGCTCAACCTGGATTTGTGTTGCTATCGAGCGCCAGTCATCTTTTTTCGGTACGCCGTTGTGTGCCATGGCCATGCCTCGCAAAATCAGATCCCCAAGCAGCGCTGAAAGGTCTTGAAGTTGATCCCAGTATGCGCACCATGATCGTTTTCGTCTGTCCGCAAGCGCACATATCGGTTTTTCTAGCCGATGATCAATCCCCTCGCTCCGCCATTTGTGTTTAGATAAATACAAATGATCCAGCTCTCCGGCGCCGGCAAGCGCTACGGCCACAAACTGCTGTTCGAGAACGCCGACTGGCTGATCACGCCGGAATCGCGCATTGGTCTGGTCGGAGCCAACGGTACCGGCAAGTCCACCGTCATGAAGGTTCTGGCCGGTCTAGAGTCTCTCGATTACGGGTCAATCTCGCGCGCTAAAGGCATCTCCGCCGGATACCTGCCGCAGGATGGTCTCACTCTTAGCGGCCAGTCCATTTTCGCCGAGTGCATGTCAGTTTTTGCGGGCCTGCATGCGATGGAAAAAGAGATGGAGTCGCTCACTCAGAGCATGTCCGAACTCGACCACACCAGCGCCGCCTATGCCGACGTCGCCGACCGTTATCAGAAACTCGAACACGAGTTCCGCGCGCGCGATGGTTACACGCTGGAGGCGGAGGTGGGGAAGGTACTCACCGGCCTCGGCTTTCATCGCGACGACTGGACCCGACTGACCGACGAATTCTCGGGCGGCTGGCAGATGCGCATAGCGCTCGCCAAGCTGCTGCTCCAGAAGCCGAACCTGCTACTGCTCGATGAGCCGACCAACCACCTCGATCTTGAGGCCCGCAACTGGCTGGAGGAATACCTCACCGACTATCCCTACGCGTACGTCCTAATCTCGCATGATCGCTACTTTCTCGACGTGACGGTCAAGAAAATCGTCGAAATCTGGAACAAGCAAATGCATTTCTACACCGGCAACTACGACCAGTACCTGAAAGCGAAAACTACGCGACGGGAACAGCTCGAAGCTGCGTACAAAACGCAGCGCGAACGCATCGAACAGCTGGAAGTCTTTATCAACCGCTTCCGCTACACCGCCACGAAGGCCAAGCAGGTGCAGAGTCGCATCAAAGAACTCGACAAAATCGAGCGCATCCAGATCCCCGAAGAAGAGAAGACAGTCCACTTTTCCTTTCCGCAGCCGCAGCCGAGCGGACGGATCGTCGCAGAGTTCTCCAACGTCGCCAAGTGTTATGGCGACCATCGTGTTTTCGACCAAGTGAATTTCATGATCGAGCGCGGCGAGCGGATCGCGCTGGTCGGAGTGAACGGGGCAGGGAAGTCAACACTGATCAAATTGCTTGCTGCTACCGAACCTCTAACCGCCGGAGAGTTCAAACTCGGCCACAACGTCGATTTCGACTACTTCGCACAGGACCAATACAAGGAACTCGACCCGGAAGCGCGCATCCTGGAAGACCTGGGCGAGATGTCACCATCTTCGACGCAAACTGAGTTGCGCAGCCTGCTCGGCTGCTTTCTGTTCTCTGGCGACGACGTCTTCAAGCGTATCGGTGTGCTGTCGGGTGGGGAACGAAACCGTTATGCGCTGCTGAAAATGCTGCTCCATCCGGCGAACTTCCTGCTGCTCGACGAGCCCACCAACCACCTCGATATCCGAGCCAAAGATGTCCTGCTTGAGGCTCTGGAAAAGTACACCGGCACGGTTGTGTTCGTGTCGCATGACCGCTACTTCATCGATAAGTTGTCCACACGAGTATTCGAAATCGGCGATGGCAAAGTCGAAATTTATCCGGGAAACTATGAAGACTATCAATGGCGCAAGCAAGGCGGAGCGGCGCAACTCCAGGCGCAGACTGCCAAGAGCGCTGGCTTGTCACCCGCGCCGACGAACGGTAACCAGTCGCCACCTTCCGGAGCAGGAGCGTCGACGGCCAAGCGCATGAATCCGATGAAGCGCAAGCAGATGGAAGATCGTCTGCATGAATTGGAGCGAGAGATAGCGCAGACGGAAGCGGTGATCGCTCAATGCGAAACGCAACTGCAAAATTTTGTGAGCGCGGAGGAGACGCAACGATTGGGTCAGGAATTGAGTCAAAGCAAGGGAAATTTGCAGGGATTAATGAAGGAATGGGAAGAGTTGTCGGGGACGCTTGAGACTACGAGTTAGACTTGCAGTAAACCGGAACTGGTTTCCTACCCGCCCTGCTTCAACTCCGTCAGCACCTGCCGCGCGATCTCCTTCAGCGTCTCGAACACGCCGACGCCCTGAAACGCAACTGACTCGATCATCGCTTCGTTCTTCTTGCGCAATTCTTTCGAGAGTTGCTCGACTGGCAACACGTTCGGCAAGTCCCGCTTATTTAACTGGAGAACGTATGGGATCTTGTTAAAGTCGTAGCCGTGTTCTTTGAGATTGTCCATCAGGTTGTCGAGCGCTTCGACGTTGGCGTCCATGCGCTCCTGCTGTGAGTCGGCGACGAACACGATACCGTCCACTCCGCGCAGAATGAGTTTGCGACTGGCGTCATAGAAGACCTGACCAGGAACGGTGTAGAGGTGGATGCGAGTTTTGAAGCCGCGCACTGAGCCCAGATCCAGAGGCAGGAAATCGAAAAACAAAGTACGGTCGGTCTCGGTGGCAAGAGAGATCATCTTGCCCTTCTGCTGCTCAGCGGTTTTCTGATAAATGAACTGCAAGTTCGTCGTCTTGCCGCCTAAGCCGGCGCCGTAATAGACGATCTTGCAGTTGATCTCGCGAGCTGCGAAGTTGATGAAACTCAAAGGCTTCCTCAGAGACCGCGCAGACAATTCCCGGCGCGGGAGTCATTCCGACACAAATCCCTAAAAGTCTAGTTCGGACTCTGCAAGTTTTTATATCACACCCGAAGGGCTCGCCGCAGATTACCCACGTTACTAAAAGGCCACGGACTCAAATGCTTAGCGGTGGACAGCCAGGTGTCAAGTCTCAGGTGTCAGGTGTTCGGAAAACCGAAACTTTCAGGACTATTCATTGTTGTTGACATTGCATGCGGAGCGGATTCGCGTTCTCTGAGACCTGGGAGCTGCTCTACTTCGGTATTGGCAGAGGATAGTACCCGTCCTTGGCATAGACTTTGACGTCCGGCCGCCGTACCCGCACTTCGATCTGTCGATATCCGCCTGCGCCGGGTTTGGCGGAGTAGGCGAGCGTGTACTGATTGCGCGCGTCGCCGATGGCGCGGGCATAGGCGCGCTCGATGTCGAGCTTTGCATTCTCCGCGTAAAGTGAGCCGCCACCGGTGGCGTAAACGTACTTGGACAGGATGTTGCCGTAGCCGAAGTTGAAAGATCCCACTCCTCCGGGGATGTCCACTTTCGGGATATGGATCTTCTGAAGCTTGCCATAGCCCGGAATCGCGGCGCCTTCCACTCCGACGCCGTAGACAATTATGTTTTGAGTCAACAGAACCTTGAGCGTATCGGCATAGCTGGCATCGCTACCGATCTCCCGACCATCACTAATCACGAAGATGATCTTGCGGCGAGTACGATCGCGCTTGGAGAGATCGCGCGCCGCCATCAGGATGGCGTCGTTGATAACGTGCGCTTGTTTGGGCGGCGTAATTACCGGTTGTATCGGTGAATCAACCGGATGCCCGTTGATGGACGGACCCTGAGGACCAAGTGGACCACCCGTAACCGGCGGCCCGTTATTGCGGCCACTATATGTCTTGATCTGATTCAGGACTGCGGTCAGTTGCTGACCGACTGTTGAGAAGTCCGACACGCGACTTACTGTGCTGCTGTAAGTGTAGATCGCCACTTCATCGAATTGGCTGAACGCGCCTTGCAGGGCGGGAAGCGTCTCCTGGATCTTGCGGACGCCCGCATCCGGCATCCCAAGATCGAAAATTACGGCTGCTGAAAGTGGAAAGGGATCGCTGGTGAAGAACTTCAGCGTTTGTTTTTGCCCGTTCTCCAACACCGTGAAGTCTTTTGGCAACAAACCAGCCACGAGACGTCCCTCGTTGTCCTTCACGGTGACTGGCACCATCACGTAGCTGACGGTGACAGGCGGCAGCCGATACAGGCTTTCTCGAGTATCGTCGGAGTCGGTTGCAGCGCTGCCTTCAGGAACCGTCTTGACCGGCGGCATTGGTGGCGGAGGGATTTTCTGATCTGCGTCGTCGGGAGCGCTATGGGGAGCCTCTCTGTTGGCAGCAGGGGTCTCATTTGGAGGCGGGGGCGGAGGAGAGGGTTGGTCCGCACTGGAACTATCCGGTGTCGTATCCTGGTCGGCTGGCGGCCCGCTGGTCGGCGGTGCCGGAGGCGGCAAGGGACGGCTTGCGGAAGGTGCGTCCGGTATATCTTCAGGCTTCTGTTGTGCCCAGCCCGCCACAGCTAGTAGAAATATCAGCGCCCCAAGCACTACCGCGCTGGTCTTATTAACCATTTCCCGGAAACCCGCCCTTCTTTCTATTCCACGGAGAATTTCGCCAACCACCGCCTACTGAGATGCCCGCGCGCGCCGCTTTGGTGCATCTAAGCTCTACAGGATAGACTAGCAAAATTTCCGGGTGAACACTCTTATGTCCAAGTTGCACTTCAGGCCCTACCTCGTCGGTGTTGTCTGGGTTCTTTTACTGGTTCTTGCGGCGTCAGTTGCTGCGCAGAAGCCCGACAGCCCTCCGGCGGCCGCACCCGACAGCGCTCCGGCCCAGGCAGACGAGGATCAATCCGCGGCAACCTTCAAGGCCAATGTCGAAGTAGTGCAACTCTTCTTCAATGTCAAAGACAAGCACGGCGCACTCATTCCCAGCCTCGCGAAAGACAATTTCGATATCCTCGAGGATGGTAAACCCCAGACCATCAAATACTTCAAGGCGGAAACAGATCTTCCTCTGACGCTCGGAATCCTGATCGACGCCAGCGGCAGCCAGAAGCGTGTACTGGCAATTGAGCAGGAAGTCGGTGGATCGTTTTTGGAGAATACCCTCCGCCCCAGGGACATGGCTTCCGTGTTCAGCTTCGACGTGGATGTCAATCTCTTGCAGGACTTTACGGGTTCGGTGTCCCGTCTTAAAAAAGCACTCAACGAGGTCAAGATCAATTCCGGTACCGGCGCTTGCGCCAACCTTCCAGGCTTAGGCGGCGGTCCGATTCCGTGTCCTTCGTCAGGACCGCGCGGCACGGTGCTCTATGACGCCGTTTACGTCGCTTCGCATGATGCGTTCGCGCAAGAAGTAGGCCGCAAGGCCATGATCCTGCTTACTGACGGTGAAGATCAGGGCAGCCGACTCAAAATCAGGGACGCCATCGAGGCCGCACACAAGGCGGATGTCATCTGCTATGTCCTCCTGATCGCCGACCGTGGGATTACGATGGGTTTCGGTGGTGGCGACATGCACAAGCTCACCGCAGAGACGGGTGGCCGGGTCATCGAAGTGGGCAACAAATTCGAGAAGCTGAAACAGGCCTTTGACCAGATTTCCCAGGAACTGCGCAGCCAATACAACATCGGCTATACCCCGACCAACAACAACCGCGACGGATCGTTCCGCAAAGTTGAAATCAAGGCAAAGGGCGGCGAGTACAAGATCCAGGCGCGCAGCGGATACTACGCCATCCCTCGCAAGGGCGAGTAGGAAGACCGAACGTCACTCTTCAACTTTTTGGCCGGTTCCTTACCGGAATCACAAACTTCAATCCCGACCACAGGTCGGTGACGGCGCACACTTTCACATCGACCAGTCCGAGAGCCAGTCCCGTTTCGCGAATAATGTCTTCCGTGAGATCCGTGGCAACGCCCGACGATTTCTTCGGCCAAGAGATCCACAACATCCCCGCGGGCGCCAGGCCTTTCGCGGCACGCTTCATCTCGCGTTCCAGCTCAAGGTGCGATTTCGAAAACAAGTGAATGAATTCCAGCGGTCCCGTCAGCCTGGTGATGCGACATTCGGCCAGGGCGTCGCGAAGCTCGGTGCGCACGTCGGCAGGCATGTTGAGGAGAGCAACGCGATGGCCGTCTTTGATACCAAGCTTCTTTGGTAGTGGAGTTCCAGAGTATCCAGGCATAGACACGTTGGTTGCTCGAGCCCGCAGCTTGAAGCCCGCAGCCTCGCTTACCGTCTCGGCGCGAAATATCCCTTGCGCGTTCGGACATGAAACGCCTTCTGCTGCGCGAGAATCTCGATGGTGCGGAAATGTCCGTCGGCGACGAAATCGGCCGGCCGGTAGGTCATCGCATATTGACTGCGCAGTTCGTCCTGGATGGAGGCGAACGCGTCTGATACATCGCGAATCTGAAATGGGAAGAAGGCGCGGCCGCCGGTGGCTTCAGCGATGCGTTCCAATATCTTATCGGACTTCGTCTTGGAGCCCGTGATATTCGTGCTGATTGTGTATACGATCACCTCGGCGCGTTGGGCCATTTCGATGGCTTCCTCGCGCGTTACGTGGCTCGAATTGTCGTCGCCGTCGCTGACCAGGATGATGGCACGCCGTACCGGTCCCGTCTGGTCGTGCTTCATGAGCTTGTCGCGGCAGGCAAAGTAGAGCGCGTCGTACATGGCGGTGCCGCCGCCCGCACGCAGGGCGCGCACGCCCTTCGAGAGCAGTTCGGTGTTATCGGTGAAGTCCTGGGTCACGTCCGGCGTAGAGTCGAAGCCGACCGTAAACGCCTGGTCATAGCGCGGACGAATCATCGAGTTCAAAAACTCGATGGCTGCTTCCTGCTCGAACTTGAAGCGATCGCGAATCGAATTGCTGGCATCGATCAAAAGACCTACTTGCAGTGGCAAGTCAGTCTCACTGCGGAAACTGTTAATCCGATCGGCTGGCTTGCGGTCGTCGACGACTCGGAAATCGTCCCGCTTCATGTCCTTGATGTAGCGGCCGTGCTTGTCGGTGACGGTGAAGATCACGCGCACTTCGTTCACCGTGCGAACGAATTCTGTGACCGGTTCTGGAATAGTGGACTTCGGCGGATCCTCAAGTGTCGGTGTGCCTGGCGTTGTCTGCGGCTGCGTAGCATCCGGGTCGGGCGTCGGGGCAGGAGTGGATGCGTTTGAGGGAGGCTGTGAACTCGGTTTCGCGCTGTCCGAAGGCGGGGCGGTATTTTGGCTGGCGTTGTCCCCCGGCTTCAGTTCGTGGTCTGGTTTCTGAGGACGCGGCTGCGCCGCAGGCTTGTCATCAGCCGTCGGTTGTTTCGCCGGAGCATTTTCCTGCACTGTCGCAGATGGGGCCGATGGAAGGTTCTGCTCCGAACTCTGGCCAACCGCAAAGGCGGCCGCGCAGCAACCAACCAGCAGCAAGGGAAAGCGAAGTCTCATGGGGACGGCCCCATTATAGCTGTTACTGGAGACGGGAAGAATCACCGCCGTAACTCCGGCAGGCGCTCGCTAATCGCTCAGACCCAAATCCGTGAGGAAGGTCTCGAGTTCCTCCGGCAGCGCAGACGAGAAGGCCATCGCCTCCCCCGTTTTCGGATGCTTGAACTCCAGCGCCGCTGAATGCAGAAAATTTCGATCGGTCGTCAGTGTGCGCGATTGCCCCGCCGCGCGTACCTTGCCGGATTCGCTTTTCAACTCGCCCGCCGCGCCGTAGAGCGTGTCGCCGACTACCGGATGGTTGATCGACGAGAGGTGAACTCGGATCTGATGCGTGCGTCCGGTTTCAATCTTCAGTTCGAGTAGCGCAAACTTTCCGTACACGGTGTTCAGCTTGCGCTTTACCAGATAGTGCGTAACCGCTTCGCGTCCACCCGGACGTCGCGTCGTCATGCGAACCCGGCGTTGCGCGTCGCGGCTGATCGAGCTTCGGATCGTGCCTCGTTCTTGCTTTGGCCAACCCTGCACCAGCCCAATATAGGTTTTGTGTACTTCGCGGCAGGAAAACTGCTGCGCCAGCCTGCGATGCGATGCATCATTCTTGGCGACAACCATCAAACCGCTGGTCGCGCGATCCAGACGGTGTACAATTCCCGGTCGGAGTTCGCCGCCCACTCCCGAGAGCACGCCAAAATGATGCAGCAGAGCATTGACCAGAGTGCCGCGATTGCGAGCATCGTCAGTGGCGCCGGCGCCGGCGTGCACCATCATGCCGGCCGGCTTGTTAACGATCGCCAGATCGTCGTCTTCATACACGATGTCGAGCGGAATTTCCTCCGCCAGGGCACGCAGCGGAGGAGCCTGCGGAGGCCCCGTCACCTGGATTTCTTCGGCACCCTTCAGCCGCAAAGATGCGCGTGCCGCACTTCCTCCGACCAGTACCTCGCCTCGGGCGATCAGTTGCTGAACGCGCGCACGGCTGACCTCCGGGAGTTTCGAGACCAGGTATTGGTCAAGACGCTGCCCAGCATCGTCGTCGGCGGATGTAAATGTGAGTGGGAACGTAGGCATGGAAAACCAGGTATTAGGTATCAGGTGTCGGGAGTGCAAAAACCAAATCCTAAGGTGCCGAGTCTCTTGATTCAGCGATGATTTTCCTTGAAATCTGAGACCTGAAATCTGAGACCTTTTCTGCTACTTGATATCTTTCATCGGCAGCATGGCGCCGTAGTCCTGGCCGGAAGGATCGACGGCGCGCGCTACTACTCCCCCGAACGCATCGCGGAATTCGGGGTACTTCGTCACCAGAGCCTTCATCAACGCGACATTGGTTTGAAAAGTTTGCGCAGTATTGGAGATGTCCGCCGCCTGATACCTGACGAGCAAGTTCAGTTCAGTTCCAACGCTCAAAGGAAATATCGCGATCAGCTTGTGTATCGCGCCACCCACGTTGAGATCTACCGTTTTTCCGTCAACGGGAAGATCCGCGGGCTGTACCGACTGTGCCTCGTCGTAAAGTTTGTCTGTTGCGAGCGTGCTCATGAAGTCGGCCGGAGAAGTGAGCATGATTGCTTCGCGGAAATAAAGCCATGCATTGTGATTCTGGCCCTTAGTCTTGAACTCCCGCGCCTTCTGCGCGAACCACGCTGCATCGTGACCGTTAATCTGCGAAGACCGCGCATAGAATCCCGCGAGCTTCCAGTTCTCTCCCATTTGTTGCAGGATCATGGTTAACGTCCGGCTGTCCTGAGCTCCCTTTGCGTCGACAACCGCAACAGCATACTTACCGGGCGGGAGACCGTTGAAAACAAAAACCGCGCTATCTCTCGTCTGGCCATTGGATCCAAACACGCCGCATAGAAACTCGGCGTGGGCCAGCGGCTGGTTGCCTTCGGCGGTCAGCAAAAACGGCGGTCGGACGTTCGCTTGCGCACCCGCAAAAGCAGGCTGGTTCTCCTTGACGGCAGCCTCAATGCCGCCAAAGTTCCCCGCCAACGATGGAATGGTGTTCTGCCGCAATCCCGAGGAATCCCCGCGCGCGGCCATATCAAAATAACGTTTGGAGGTCGTTTCCAATGCGGAGCGAACCTGAGCGTCCATATCCGCGGCGCTGTGGCAAGTTTGGGCGCTGACGCTGGCCGCGACCCAAATTAGCGCAACCAGCAAACGGCCACAGTTCCAAAATGATTTACGCGAAAATGTGCTCAAAGCTGAATCTCCCCTTGCATTCTACCGCCGCTTAGGAATCTCGGCCGTCTATATCTATGATGCCTGCATAGTTATTCCCGCAAAAAAGGGCCAGCGGGACCGCTTTTCACGCAAGAATTACGACGCCGAGCATTCCCCAAACGGTGCTAAGATTTATCAGATATGTAACCAGTTGCCCTAACGGTACCTGGCGCATGGGTTGGGAGCTTATGTCATTGATGGGCACATGGGTTGGTATCGTGGGTTGGGGCCTAGCCCTATTTGGAACCTTTGCCTTCGGGCAGGTTCCCGTTAGCCGCCCGGATGTGGCAAATCTGCGCTCGGAGCGCCCTGGAACCGCCAGCCGCCCTCGGGTCGCACTACGCCCCACGGTAGTGGCGCCGGTGGCCGCGAGCGGACCTCTGCAACAAGTTCCGATGTCTCAGCTTCCATCGACCCCTCCGCAAGTTACATATCAGAATGGCATGCTCACCATCGTGGCGCAGAATTCAAGCCTGGGGGACATCCTGAACGAGGTGCACCGGCGTACTGGAGCGACGATCGAGGTCCCACCCACCGCTACGGAGAGAGTGGTAACGAAGATTGGACCGGCACCGGCGCGGGAGGTGCTCGTCACGCTTCTTAACGGAGCCGGGTACAACTACGTTATGGTCGGTACGGCGTCGGACGCCTCAGCCTTGTCGAGCGTGATCCTCACCAGCAAGCCGGCCGGTGGAACGGGCGGCGGGACTGTCGCCACTGCATACCAGCCTCCGCCGCAATATGCGCCCCAGCAAGGGGTAATGGCTCCTGGAATGGGACCTGGCGGGCCGGTCGTCCAGCCGACTCCCGCTGACGAAGAGGCGGATGCGGAAGATAAGGACGAAGAAGATACTG
>WNFR01002526.1_pt1 | contig 19018 bp, 13 predicted proteins | sample 5400221 | NCBI WGS metagenome assembly WNFR01 (sample SAMN13153357, study PRJNA577476) | soil metagenome | isolation source: 40 cm soil under Madrone tree | place: USA:California | collected 2016-06-14 | reverse complement strand
GGCGGCTCGGCCACGGTGGCAAGCGTGCGCGTGCCGTCCGGGAAGCGGATGGTCGCTTGCATCCCGATCGTGAGGCGAATGCCGAACTTCGGCGAGGTGTAGGCGATCACCCGCGGGTTGTCGGTGCGCGCCAGGATGACCAGCGGCTCGCCCGGCGTCACGTATTCCCCGGGCTTGGCGGGCGTCTCGAGCACACGGCCGCCGTAGGGAGAGGAGAGGGTCAGGGAGCGTTGCTGGCGCTCGATGAGGTCGTGGTCGATCTCGGCCGTGTTGACTCCGGCGCGCTCGGCGGCCGCCCGCGCTTGCAGCACTCCTGCCTCCGCCTCGGCGGTCAATGACTCGGCTGCGTTCTGCTCCGCGACCGTCGCTGCTCCCTGCCGAACGAGCCCCGCGATCGTGTCGCGCCGCTCTCCCTGATACCGAAGCACCCGCTCCCGCAGCGACAGCTCCAAGCTCGCCACCTTCTGCTGCCGCCGCACTCCCGCGGCGGCCTGCCGCTCGATCGCGTTGCGCGCCGCGGCCGCGTCGAGCTCGAGACTGTCGAGGACGGCGATCGTCTTCCCTGCCGCGACCGTTTCGCCGGGTAGGACGCCGAGCCGGTTGATGCGGCCGGGCCGCGGTGCGCGGATCTCGTACTGCTCGAGAGCCACGGTGCCGTTGGCAGTAAGGGTGAGCCAGGATCCCACGACCCCGGTCAGGAGCAGCAGGATGGGCGAGAGCACCGCCAACAGGATCAGGTACCAGGCGATCTTGTGTCCCTTGCCCTTTGCCGTGGCGTAGTGGATCTTTACGCCGTCCAGCTGGTCGGGTGGACGCTGCCTGGATCTGAAACGCAACTGCACCGTTACTCTCCCGCGGCGAGCCGCGCGAGGCCCGAGGCATCCCGCCAGGCGTCCTCGAGTTGCAGGGTGAGGCCGGAGAAGTTCGCGACGGCGAGCTGGGATTCAATGCGCTCGATGCGCCGGCGGCGCTCGGCTTCCGTGTAGGACCAGAGGCTCTCCTCTCGACCGAGCGACTTCTCGAGGCTCAAGGCGACACTGAAGGAGAGCTCCGGATGGTGTCCGAGCAGCGGCTCGGCGATCTCCACCGCGCGATCGGGGTTTGCCACGTAGACCATGAGGGTAGGGGAGACCCGGAGCCGGTGCAGCACCTCGGCGAAGCTCGAGTCCCCGACCGGCACGTCCAGATCGCGCGGGTGGACGCTAAGCGCCACGGGCCACGGGCTGGCCGCGCTCGCGGCGGCGAGGGTTTCCGCCAGCGAGCCGAGCAGCGCCGGGAGCCTGTCGGGTGCCGGGTCGATCTGCGCGGGCTCGAGATCAAGATGCAGGCCGTCGAAGGGCACGGACCCGAGGGCCTCGATGATGCGGAGCAGCTCGCCACGCCGCTCGGGGCGGATCCAGTCGGGATCACCGAGCAGCAGCTCGGCCTTGAAGCCGTGCTCGTGCGTGTTGCGCACGGCGCGCGCGAGCGGCGAGGGGTCTGCGCTCACGCGGCGCATCTGAGCCGCATCGAGGGATATCAAGAGCCGCTCGATGCCGGCGGCGTGGATGGCGGCGAGCTTGCGCTCCCCGAGCTCGGTCGCACCGTCGGCGAGCCACTCGGCCGAGTGCCACAGGTACAGCGTTCGTCCACCCGGGCGGGTCGCGCCCGGCTGCGTCGGGGCGGTGCTGACCGTCGACTGACAGGGAGTCGCCTCGAAGCGAGCCCAGTCGGCGTACCAGTAGACCAGCGCCTTGTCGGACTCGACCAGCGACTTGGCGGCGTTGTAGCGCTGCAGCCGCGCCCGCTGCAGCTGCTCGGCCACGTCGCCTTCGAGCTTCACGGCGCGCAGGTCGCGCTCGTGAACCGCTGCATCCGCGGAAGCGAGCCGCGCCGAGGCAAATTCCGAATTGCGGCGCAGCACCGCGGCGCGGGCGATGAGCTCGCGCCGCTGCTGTCGGAGCTCCTGGCGCCGGACCTCGTACTCGAGGCGGGCGCGGGAGAGCTGCGCGGACGCCGCGCGGGCGAGTAATCGGCGCTGTGACAGGTACTCGATCGGGACCTGGAACGACCAGCTGAGGACTGCGGAGCCGCCGCGCTGTCCGGTCGGCATGTCATCGCGTGAGGTGTAGCCGAGCTGGACGCTCGACTGCACCGGATAGAACACGTTGTCGCGCGGGCTGCTTTGCCTCAAGGCAATGACTTTCTGCAGCCCGACGAGCTCCGGGTCCGAATCGGTCCAGTCCTCACTTGAGTCGACTCCGCGCACGCACGCGAGGGGCACCAGGGGCCGCACCGCCACGCCGCCATCGAGATCCTGACCGGTGATCTCGCGCATCAGGCCGAGCGCGACATCGCGGTCGGCGTTGTCTGAGGCCTCGTCGCGCCGGGCGAGGGAGAACCCGGTGAGAAGCTCGAGACGATCCCCCTCGAGCAGGAGGCCCGCGCGCGTACGCAGCGCCGCGACGTGCTCGAAGGCAGGCTCGTCCTGCAGATACCCCTGCGCCAGTGCCTCGAGGCGTTGCGCCTGCCAGTAGTCTCCGTACGCCTTGCGCAGTCGCGTGATCAACTCACGGCGCTGAAGCTGGCGCCGGGCGTCGAGCTGCAGCAACAGCAGCCGCTGCTCGGCGAGCGAGTCCTCGAGCTGCAGCCGGCTGCCGAGCACCGGTACCGACAGGCCGCCGCCCGCCAATCCCTGGTTGTAGCTCCACGAATGCGTCGGATCGATGATGTCGTGGTTGTGCGAGTAGCCGACACTGCCGAAGGCACTCACACCGAGGCCGATGCGGCCTGCGCTGAACGCATCGCGCGCGGATTCGTAGGTCCGCTCGGCGAGCTGCGCGGCGGGGGAGAGCTCGACGCGCGTCTCGAGCTGCTCGAGCGGGGGCAGGGCGAGCGCCACCGCCGGACCGAGGAGGAGGGCCGGAATCAGGGTGCGCAGGATGCGTGCCGCCGTGATCATGCGGTCAGAACTTGGTGCGCCGGAGCACCCAGGACGGCGCCATCGCCGACTCGAGATGCGACTTGCCGAGCAGCTCGTTGAGTGTCGCAATCGCGTTCCAGCAGCGGGTGAGGAACGTGAACCCCGGGAAGGCCAGCAGCATCCAGGCGAGCTTGAGGTCCTGCCACCGGCGCTCGGAGTAGAGCAGCCAGTACTCCGCGTACATCAATGCGGCCAGCAGGGTATAGAAGAGGTATACGAACGCGAGCACGCCGAGCGTCACGGCGGCCGGATAGACGAACAGCATGTAGATCGTGTAGGTGAGCAACACGAACGGCAGCGCGAGCTGAAACAGCAGCCCGGTCCAGACCAGCGCGAGGAAATTACGCAGGCCCATGAGGCCGGGCCGGAGGTGGTGGCGGTACTTGCGCAGGTACAGGTAAGAGAGGTCTCCGTCCCAGCGCAACCGCTGCTTGAGGAAACCCCGGAACGTCTCGGGCACGTCGGTGTGTCCCATGGCCCGCGGCTCGAAGCGGATGCGTAAGTCGGGGTGGCGCGCGAAATACTTCTTGATGCGGAGCGTGAGATCGAGATCCTCGGCCGTGCCGCTGTCCCAGCCGCCGATGCGCCGCAGGAAATCGCGGCGGAAGACGCCGAACGCGCCGGAGATGTTGTTGACGAGATTGAAGGCATCCAGTCCCGCACGGCTCAGGTGTATCGAGAGCGCGTACTCGAGGGCCTGGAGGCGCGTCACGAAGCTGCTGCGGGCGTTGCGGGCGCGCAGGTTCCCCGCGACCGCGACCACGTTCGCGTCCGTGAAGTGCCGCACGGCGTGCCGCACCATGTCGTTGTCGAAGGAGGTGTCGCCGTCGAGGGCCATGACGATCTCACCGGAAGCGAGCGCGAGCCCCTGGTTCAGGCTCGAGACACGCCCGCCGCGCTGCAGCTTGGGGACGATCTCGAGGCGGCGCAGCTTCCTCGCTTTGACGTACGACTGTAGCGCCCGCAGCGCCGCGAGTGTCGCGCGGTTCTGCACGGCCCCATCCACCACTGCGAGCATCTCGATCGGGCCGTCGTAGAGTTGCTCGGTGAGCGAGCGGACGGTCTTCTGCACGTCAGCGCCCTCGGAGTAGCAGGTGATGACGCAGGAGACACTCGGATGGTAGGCGAGCGGGTAGCGCGCGGTGCGCCGCCCCTCGATGTAACGGCGCACCCCGCCGAGCATCACCAGTGCCTGGATCGGCAGCTCGAACAGCAGCACGAACGGAAAGAACTTGAGGGCGATGACGATCCAGTCGGATCGCCAGACCGCTTCCAGCAACTGCAGGAGCGTGAGCCACGCGCCGGTCAATGTGAGCATCGTATCCATCAGCCGACGCGGCTCCGCAGGGTGCCCATCAGAAGGCGCGCGTTGGTGCTGCCCGCGCCGGCGTCGGCGGAGGTGAAGGAGGCGGTCGTGATCTCGATGCGCAGTCCATCCTCCGGCGTCGCTGCGGCGCCGAGCGCCACGATGCGCTCGAGGAGGATCGCGAGGCCCGCGGGCGTAGTCTGCGGCAGCAGCAGCCAGCAGCACGCATCGTCATCGCGCATGAAGAGGTCGGTGGCGCGGATCAAGGCCCGCAGGCGCTGCGCCAGCGCATCGAACATCCGCGCGACGCGATGGCGCGGGAGGCGGGAAGCGAGCAGGTGAACGTTGGCGAACTTCAGGCACACCAGGCCGAACTGCACTTCCTCGTGCCGGCGGGAGAGGTCGAGCAGCCACTCGAGCGTGCGGTTGAAGTACTCCGGATGGGCATGGCTGAACTCGTCGAGGAGCTTGAAGAGGTCGCCCACCTGGCCGGTGCGGGCGGCGAGCTCGCCGGCCGCCGACAGGCGCAGCCCGTAGTAGTTGCGCTCGGCGAGCGCGTCGGTGCCGCAGGTCTTGCGGCACTGAAGGCAGCGAGCCTTCACATTGGGCTCCGTGAAGCGTCCTGAGCAGTCCCTGCACACGAATGTTTCGAGAGCTCGGTCGTAGTCGACGCCGATGTGGCGCAGCCGCACCGCGCATTTCGGGCAGGTGAGCCCCTCGTTGGTCAGGTACTCCTCCTGAGTCCCGACGTGGCCGCAGGAGTAGCAATGGAGGAAATTCTGCTCGGTGGTGTCGATGCTGCCGCATTGCGGGCAGGTCTCGATGAAGAGCAGCTGGCCCGCGGAGCACGATGGGCAGATGTGCACGCGCTCGACGAGGCCCGCGGTCTCGAGCAACCCGCGGCGACGCAGCCGCTCGAGCATGAGGAAGCTATCCTCACCAGGACGGCCCAACGCATCCGCCAGCGGGTAGCGGTAGATCCTCTCGTCGCGCCAGTCGGCAACCGGTGTCAGAACCCGATCGGTGCGCAGGTACAGGAAGGCGAGCAGCCGCTCGTCGCCCTCCGCCGTTTCCAGCCGGCTGAGGGATGCGGCGCGGGCGGCAATGGCCGCGGCGTCCGGGGCTGCCGCCTCCGGGGTCGAGGCGGCACCGTCGCTGAGCGCGTCGACACTTTCCCCGAATGACCGGTTGAGGAAGGTGGGAAGCAGCGCCAGGCGCGGAGCGCGCCGGATGCTTTCCAGCCAGATCGCGGCCTGCCGGGCATCGCCCGGGGTCAGGAGCAGCGCATCGGGAGCAAAACCCGCCGCCAGCAGCTGCGGCACGTCGGCGTAATGAGGGCCTTCAGTCCAATGATCGGGCGCAACCGCGCCGCCGGACTCGGCGGATGCGCGCTTCGCGACCAGCGTCGAGATCGCCGGTAAAACGCGCAGTCTTACGCTCGTGGATGCGGTAGGCATGATTAGGCAGCGTGCACTCTAATGGCATTGTTATTGTCAAACGCGCACCCCTGGCGGCGCATGGAGGCCGTCACGGTTCTTGAGCTTACGGCCCCGGCTACGCGCGGCGGACGCGCTAAACCCCAACGGCGTCACGTTTTGTTGGCGCGGCGATTTGAGGCCCGTTACCAGGTCTCCGCGCAGCCACGGGGCGCCGGGAGCCCGGCCGTTTGCGACGTGACCGAAGGTGTATCAGCCGGCGGCGGGCACCAGCCCCGGGTGCCGCTCTCAGCTCGCTGTTGCAGGATCGGCGCCGTGCGGCGAGTGCGGATGGATTTCGAGCGCTACCGACAATCCGAGGCGGCCAAGCAGGCCGAGGGTCTCAGGCGTCAGGTCCAGTCGGAAATTCTCACGGACGAACAGACTCACGTGAAGCTCTGCTACGCCTCCATCGCCGTTGAGCTGCTGCAGGAACGCGTGCGATCTGCGTAAGTGAGCGAGTGTCTGCAGCAGCACGCTCTCCACCGAAAGACGGCCGGAGGACAGTTCCGGCTCGGGCATGAGCCTCCCCATCCAGTAACTCTCCCGATAGGCGCCCTCGCGTGCCTCACCCGCAGGGGTGCGGCGCGGATCGCCGGCTTTCCAGGTGTGTTGCGGCTCGATGCCGAGCGTCTGGGTGATCGTGCGCGGCTCGATGCTGGGATGGCGGATGCGAAGCGAAATGGTGAATTCGTATTCGCTCATGGAATTGCCCGTCGGATTTCAGGAGCGCGCTCTCCCTGGATGGCCGATCCAGGCAGCGCTCACGGCCGCAGTGCACGGCCGTGAGCGATGTCGATGGACTGCGTGTTTTTAGTAGCGGCGCGGTCCGCGGTTGCCACCGCCCGAGCGCTCGCGATCCTGCGCTTCGTTGACCTTGAGGGGGCGGCCATCGAAGTCGGTGCCGTTCAGCGCCTGCATGGCGCGGGAGGCGTCGGCATTCGACATCTCCACGAAGCCGAAGCCGCGCGGGCGACCCGTGTCGCGATCGGTGATCAGAGAGACCTTCTCGACGGTTCCGTGCTTGGAAAACAGGGCGCGCACGGCCTCATCGGTCGCAGTGAAGGGAAGATTTCCGACATATAGTTTGGTCATTACAGAGTACTCACGAGAGAAAAGAAAAACACCGGCAGGTAAGTCCTGCCTCCTGGTTCGTCAAGCTTTGCGAGGGTGAGAGATTGGCCGGGGGGTGCGTCGGTTGCGCACGCATAGGCCAAGGCAGACAAGCCGAAAGGTTACGAGCCGGGCGGCAGATTACAGGTTTTGCGGCTACGCCGCCATCTTTCCTATTCTGATTGCGCGTTGCGCTGCCCCGGGGGAAGGCGCAAGGTGAGGCATCCGCTCGACGATCTGCCGTCCCCGCGCGAGCGAGGAGTGCCTCATGGACCATGCTGCAGCGACACTCGCCATCCGTTGGCGACTGAGGCAGCGACTCCTGCCGCACGGTGAGTTGTGGCGCCGCCTGGGCGAATACACCGGCGGGGGTTCGTGCGGTGGGTGCGGCGAGCGCATCACCTCCGCGCAAGCGTCGTACGACGTAGACTTTACGCCGGGCGTAACTCCGCAGTCGATCCGATTTCATCGCGCCTGCTTCGAGATCTGGCAGTGTGAATGCCAGAGTGCGCTGTCGTCTGACCAGCGTGTTCAGGTGTCGGTGTGATAGGTTGCCGTGACCGTGTAGAGCAGGTGCAACTGACAGGGTCGCTTTGAGGCGTAATCCCGCACACGCAGGCCGGCGCACTCCAGTACCCCGGCGGCCTGATGAGCTGGGTCCGCGAGTGCCGCTTTGACGGCACTGGTGAGATCGAACTGTCCGTCGCAGTCGGCATAGGGACAGGGGAACTCGAAGAACGCCCGCGCCGGCGGATGCAGTACGTGCGACTGCAGTGTCGGTGTGCTTGAGGTGGTACTCTCGAATTTCAGCTCGAGACGCAGATGTTGGACGGCGGGGAATGCGACGCGCAGTGCCTGCGCGGCTGCCCGGTCGCGACGCAACCGCTCCATGCGCTCCTGGCGTGCGGCGGCGCTGAAACGTGCCGGGTTCACGTCGCGCTCCCGGTGGTCGGATCACGCGGAGTCACTGACGCTTCCGCCTGACTCGCCTCGGGGTTCTCGCCGCGAGCGCCCGGGCGAGCTGAGCGACGTTGCTGCTTCTCCTGCTGGCGCGCCTTGCGGGCCAGTTCCTTCTGTTTTCTTGCCTGATGGTAATTCGGCTTCGCCACGAGGCTCTCCTGTGTCGCTGAAGTGAAGCCCGGGGCAGGCTCGCGGTCCGACCCACGGGATGTCATGGGGCATGCGCGCAGAGGGGTCGTGGTCAGCGCGCAGCTCAGCTGCACTGTACTCCAGAATTGGACAGTCGGCTCGGCGGGCACGGCGCGGCCTTCGGCCGGTGCCCCCGGTCGCCACGGCGGGGAATGGACCGCTCTATGGCATGATGGCCCGCACGGTCATGGGCGTGAATTTCCAAACTACCGCGTCGTCCGTCATTGATCCTGCCGAGTGGGTCGAGTCCGCCGCGCGCGAGCACCCACACCGATTGTTCCTCAGGACCCCGGCCGGTCAGCAACTCAGCTACGAGGCTCTGCGCGAGCAGTCCGCGCGTGTCGCGTCCGCACTGATGCGGCGCGGGGTGGTGTGCGGGGATCGTGTTGCGGCTCGAGTCGAAAAGTCTCCGCAGGCCGTACTGCTGTATGTCGCCTGCCTGCGCCTGGGTGCGGTGTTTGTACCGATCAACCCCGCCTGCCCGCCCAACGAGCTCGACTACCTGCTGCGCGACTCGAGTCCTCGCCTCGCCATCGTGCCGCCGGGCGAGGGAGCCATGCTCGCCCCGCTGGCCGAGCGCGCCGGCATTCACGGCCTCGAGACCCTCGGAGCGGACGGGGAGGGCTCGCTGCCGCAGCTCACACGGCTCTGCCACCCCGACCGCAAGGCGCTGAGGCCTCATGACCCCCAGGCGCCGGCGGCGATCGTATACACCTCCGGAACCACGGGCCGGTCAAAAGGGGCGATCCTGACGCGTGCCAATCTTGCATCCAACGCGACGGTGTTGGCCGAGGCGTGGCGTTTCACCGGCCAGGATGTGCTGCTGCACAGCCTGCCGCTGTTTCATGTTCACGGACTGTGTGCAGCGATCAATACCGTGCTGGCCTCAGCTGCGAGCATGCTGCTGCTGCCGAAATTCGAGCTGCGCTCGGCATTGCAACACCTGTCTGAAGTCACGGTCTTCATGGGTGTTCCGACCCACTACACCCGCCTGCTGCAGGACGAGGGGCTGAATCGCGAGGCGACCGCGCACATGCGGCTGTTCGTCTCGGGGTCGGCGCCTTTACTGATCGAGACCCACCAGAAATTCCTCCGGCGCACCGGCCACGTGATTCTCGAGCGCTACGGAATGACCGAGACGCTGATCAACGCCTCCAATCCCTACGAGGGTCCGCGGCTTGCGGGCTCGGTCGGGCCGGCTCTGCCGGGGACTGCCATCCGCGTGACCAACCCGGACAGCGGCACGGTGGAAGCGGAACCGGAGGTGATCGGTACACTCGAGATCGCAGGACCGAACGTCTTTACCGGTTACTGGAGAGATCCTGATAGAACCAGCGCCGAGTTCACCGCCGACGGCTGGTTCAGGACGGGAGATCTGGGCCGCATCGATCGCAATGGCTACGTGCACATCGCAGGTCGGGTCAAGGATCTCATCATCAGCGGTGGCTGCAATGTCTATCCCAGGGAAGTGGAGTCGGAACTGGAGGCGCTGCCGGGCGTCGCGGAGAGTGCCGTCTTCGGTGCTCCGCATGCGGATTTCGGCGAGGGGGTCACTGCCGTCATCGTGCCCGAGGCCGGAGCCGCGCTGTCGGAAGCGCAGGTCATCGAGTCCCTGAGCGCGCGCCTGGCTCGCTACAAGGTTCCCAAACGCGTGCTGCTGGTCGCGGAGCTGCCCAGAAATTCGATGGGCAAGGTGCAGAAAGATGCGCTGCGTGCAACATACGCCTGCCTCTATCGTGCCTCCTGAGGAGCGCCAGCGTCAGGCCGCGTGAGCGTGTGAAGCGCATATCGCGCCTGCGGGTAGCGATCGCGGCCGGGATTGCCGCGGCGGCAATCGAGATGCGCCGTGCACGTGTTCGCGTTCGGTGTGCCGATAGCGCTGATAGTCAGCGGGTTGCTCGGCGCGCCTCTGCCGTCGCAGAATTCGCCGACACCCCGCCGGCCGTGACCGGTCGTGGGCGGTGTGGCCTTGCAAGCAAGGAGAGGGACGATGTGCGACAACGACACGCTCGAGGACATGATCGAATATCAGCTGCGGTCGGCCGGGCTGTCGCGGCGACGCTTTGGAGCGCTGAGCCTCGGCGTCGGGGTGATCTCGCTCCTGCCGCCCGTTGCAGGGGCCGCGGCCGAGGTGCAGGAATCGGAGGTCGACATCAAAACTCCGGACGGCACCGCGGATGCTTACTTCGTGCATCCTTCCCGGGGCACGTATCCCGCCGTGCTGATGTGGCCGGATATCTACGGCCTGCGTCCGGCCTTCAGGCAGATGGGCAGGAGACTGGCCGAATCAGGCTACTCGGTCCTGGTCGTCAACCCGTTCTACCGCACGAAGCGGGCGCCCACCGCTGCCGAGCACGCCGATTTCGAGGATCCTGCCACGCGCGCGGCGCTCGTGGCGCTCAGCGGCTCCCTGACGACGCAGACCGCCGTGACGGACGCCAAGGCCTTGGTCGCCTGGCTGGACGGTCAGCCGTCGGTCGACCGCAGGCGCAAGATGGGCACGACTGGTTACTGCATGAGCGGGCCGTTCACGATGCGCGCGGCGGCGGCGCTTCCCGATCGCGTCGGTGCAGGTGCCTCCTTTCACGGCGGTGGTCTGGTGACCGACAAAGCGGACAGCCCGCATCTGCTGATACCGAAGATGAAGGCCCACTATCTCTTTGCCATCGCCGAGAGCGACGACCAGCGCCAGCCCGAGACGAAGAATGTGCTGCGTGAAGCGTTCGCCGCAGCAAGGCTCCCCGCCGAGATCGAGGTGTACGCCGGTACCATTCACGGCTGGTGCCCGACCGACTCGCGCATCTATAACCACGATCAGGCGGAAAAAGCCTGGAGCCGCATGCTGGCGCTGTTCAAGACCGCGCTGGCGTAGCGGCCACCGCAGGCAAGTCATCCAGCAGCCCGATCAGCGACCTTAGCCTGTCTGCGTTGGCATCGCTGAGAGCCTGTGCATGCCAGTGGAGCTCCTGCCGCAGCTGCTGGCGCAGCTCGCGCGCTGCGGCATCCAGCGCCGCCGCCGCGGTGATCGCCGAGCCCTCGTGTGCGTGCGAGCTGTTGGGATGGTTCGCGCATGCCTGGACATAGGCCTGGTAGGAGGCCGAGGCGAATTTCCCGAGGTCCGCGATGAGGCGCCCATCCTCGGCATCGAAGTGCTGCGTGGCGTCGTGCGTCACCGCCCAGATGGTTCCGACGGCTCGCCCGCCCGAGGCGAAAGGAAACAGCAAGGCCTCGAGGATCTTCGGGCGTACTTCCGCCAGGTATGTGTAGTGCAGCTCCGGGTCGGACATCAACTGCAGCGAGTTGCTGTCGACCACCATGGCGCAGGGGCTGAACTCGCGAGGCGTCGTGCCCCAGCGGTGCTCGGCCAGCGCGCCGCTCAACGCATGCGCGCGAAACAGCGCCTCGCCCTGGTGCTCATCGATGATGCTCACGCCGGCGGAGCCGCCGCGGCACAGCTTCATCACCGCATCGGCCAGGCGCTCCGGCGTGCTCGCGGGCGATTGGAGCAGTTGACGGGCGAGCTCGACCAGGACCTCACTCTCCGCCTGGTATTGCGGCGCGCGGCATGAGCGCCACGCCAATTCGGCGGTGGAAATGACCACCTCGAGCGGCACCAGGGGCTCGAGCGGCTCGCCCGGCTGCGCCGAACGCTGGGTCATTGGCTGAGGCATCGGGTAAGCACTTCGTGGAGTGGGGACGGAAAGAAGCGCCAGCAATTATAGGCTTGCGGGGGCTGCGCACGCACGGGTGCCAGCGCGAGGCGAATTGCCAAGCTGAAGCCAACGCATCACTCCTCAGCGGCCTCAGCGCACAATGCGAAAGCGGCGATTCAAACGGTGAGATCGGCCGACGGAGCGCCGCGATGCGGGGGAAGCAGATGTGGAAAATTTCGACTCCCACGATGGTTGATCGCGCCATCATGGCGCACGCCGTCCGTGTTGGTCACGCGCCCACATGAAGTCCAAGGGCTCCAAGTCCGCTCACTCCGACGAATCAGCCGCCGAACGCCCGGAGGTGACGGCGGCGGATGATTTCGTCGACCGGGCCCTGTTGCCGTTCCCGGTGGTGGGAATCGGCGCGTCGGCCGGGGGAATCGAGGCCCTCAACGCGTTCTTCGACGGACTGCCGCGGGAAGCCGGCATGGCGTTCGTGGTCGTCCAGCATCTGCCCCCGGAGCGTGACAGCCTGATGGCTGAGATCCTCACGCGTCACACGTCCATGCCGGTGCTGCAGGTGACGGCAGGACTGGCGCTGCAAGCCGGCCATGTCTACGTCACCCGCCCCGGCTTCACGGTGACTCTCGAGCGCGGCGCCTTCAAGCTCGGCGAGCCCGTCGAGAAGCGCGGCCATCGCCGGCCGGTCGATGACTTCTTTCGCTCCCTGGCCGACATGCAGCAGGAGAAGGCGATCGCCGTCGTGCTCTCCGGAATGGGCACGAACGGCACGGCGGGCGCCCGGGCGATCAAGGCCGCCGGGGGCCTGTGCTTCGCGCAGTCGCCCGAGAGCGCCGAATTTCCTGCGATGCCCACGAGCCTGATCCACGCCGGCTACGCGGATCAGGTACTGGCGCCCGGGGAGATCGGGCAGGCCATCGTTCAATACGTGAAGTATGCGAGCCTGGACGCCGAGGGCTCGGCCGCGGCGCGCGGGCAGGAGATCCTGCAGCGCGAGCGCCAGCATCTGAGCGGGATTCTCGCGATCCTGCGAGCGCACACCGGTCACGATTTCAGCGGCTACAAGAAACCGACCCTGCTGCGCCGTCTGCAGCGGCGCATGGGACTGGCGTCGCTGTTTACCCTGGCCGACTACGCGGCGCGCCTGAGCGACAGCGCCGACGAGGTGCGCGCGCTGGGCAATGATCTGATGATCAACGTCACTGGCTTCTTTCGCGATCCGCCCTCCTGGGAGGGGCTGCGCGAGCTGGTGGTAAGGCCGCTGGTGAGCGGGTGGCAAAGCAATATCCCGATTCGCGCCTGGGTGTCGGCGTGCTCGAGCGGCGAGGAGGCGTACTCGCTTGCCATGCTGCTCGCCGAGGAAATCTCTCGCTGCGGCAAGAGCATCGAGGTCAAGATCTTCGCCACCGATGCGGCCGTCAAGTCGCTCGAATTGGCGCGCGCCGGCGTGTATCCGGGAGGCATCGAGGGTGATCTGCCGGTCGAGCGCCTCGACCGCTTCTTCGACAAGGACGAGCACGTATACCGGATCCGCAAGGAGATCCGCGACATGGTGGTGTTCGCTCCGCAGAACGTGTTGCGCGACCCGCCGTTCTCACACGTCGATATCTGCACCTGCCGCAATCTGCTCATATATCTCGAGCCCGAGGTGCAGGAGCGCGTACTGGCGCTGCTGCATTTCGCGCTCAAGCATGGTGGCACGCTGTTCCTCGGCAGTGCGGAGACTCCGGGCTCGCTCAAGAGCCTGTTCGACCCGGTCAGCCTCAAGCATCGCATTTACCGTCGCATCGCCCCGCACAGCCATCGCCATCCGGAGCTGCCCGCGTTAGCCGCGCGCATGATTGCCGCGGCGCCGCGGCTTGCAGCGTACGGCCCGCGTCCGGCGGCGACCTTCGCCGTGCAACAGGCGCTGTTCGAGCAGTTCGGGCCGCCCACGGTGGTCGTGGATGCTGAAGATCGCATCGTCTACTTCCACGGAGATACGACGCCCTTTCTGATTCAGCCGCTTGGCGAACCGACGCGCGCTCTGTTCGAGGTGCTGCAGCTCGGCATCCGCTCCGCGATACGGGAGGTCTTGCCTCAGGTGCGTGCCGACGGCAGACGTATCGTGATCGATGCGGCCGAAATCCAGGACGGCGTCGGTGCGCTGCGGGTTCGCATTACCGTGGCACCGCTCGTGGCCGCGGGTGGGCCGGGATACGTCAGGGTGAGCTTCGAGCCTGAGGAGTCGCGCGCAGCCTCCGCGGCGCCGGGCTCGCTCGTGCGCACCGCAGCAGCCGCGAGTGTGACGGAAGACTTCGCGCACGACGCGCTGCTGCAGGACGAGCTGCGTATCGCGCGCCGCGAGCTGCAAAACACCATCGAGGCGTTCGAGTCCAGCAACGAGGAGCTGAAGGCTTCCAACGAGGAGGTCATCTCGATCAACGAGGAGCTGCAGAGCTCCAATGAGGAGCTCGAGACCAGCAAGGAAGAGCTCCAGTCGATGAACGAGGAGCTGATCACCGTCAATGGACAGCTGCAATTAAAGATCGCAGAACTGGAGGCCGCCAATAATGACCTGTCGAACCTGTGGAGCAGTACGAGCATCGGGGTCGTTTTCCTGGATCTGCAGCTGCAGGTACGGCGCTTCACTCCCGCGATGAACGAGCTGATCGCGCTGCGTCCGTCTGACATCGGGCGACCGATCGATCACTTCCAGCCCAAATTCAGCGACGGCGATCTCACCGAGGAAGCGCGCCTGGTGCTCGCCACCCTGATCCCCTCGGAAGCCGAAACACGCACTCACAGCGGCGCATGGTACCTGCGCCGTACGGTGCCTTATCGCACCGCCGACAATCGCATCGATGGCATAGTCATCACCTTCGTGGACGTCACTGCGCGCAAGGGCGCGGAGCAGGCGGTCGATGCCGCCCAGGCGCGCCTGCAGGCAACGATCGAGCAGATGCCGGCCGCCATCCTGATGGTGGATGCCCCTACCGCTACGGTCAGCTACGGCAACCGACGCGCCGCAAAACTGTTCGGCCTGCCGTTCCCGTTGCCGGTCCTCGGCGCGCCGTGGAGCTCGGCGTCGATCGCCTTCAAGGGTCTGCATCCTGACGGTGAGGTGTATGAGCCGCACGAGTGGCCCCTGGCGCGCACGCTCGCATCGGGCGCGACGGTCAGCGACGAGGAACTGGATTTTCTGCGCACGGACGGCACGCGCGGTTCGCTGTCGGTCAGCTCGGCGCCGGTCCGCAATGGCGCGGGTGAAATTATCGCGGCGGTCACGACTTTCTGGGACATCAGCGAGCGCAAGCGCCTGGAGGCGACCCTGCGCGAAAGCGAGCGGCGCTTCAGACTGCTGCTGGAGAGCACGGCCGACTACGCGATTTTCATGATCGATGCCGAGGGTCGCATCAGCACCTGGAACAGCGGGGCGGAGCGCTTGCTCGGTTGGAGCGAGAGCGAAGCGGTCGGGCGCCCCGCGGCGATGCTTTACACACCCGAGGATCGCATGCTGGGAGTGCCCGAGCGGCAGTTGCGCACGGCGCTCGACAACGACGAGGCGAGCGACGAGCGCGCTTACATGAGAAAGGACGCCAGCCGCTTCTGGGCCAGCGGCACACTGACGGCGATTCACGACTCAACCGGAGCCGTTCCGGGATTTGCGTGTGTCATGCGTGATCACACCGAACTCAGGCAGGCGCGCGAGCATCTTCACGAGGCATTGCGGGCGTCCGAGGAGCTGCGCCTGAGCGCCGAGAGTGCCAACCACGCCAAGGACGATTTCATCTCGACGGTAAGCCACGAGCTGCGCACCCCGCTCAACACCATCCGACTGTGGTCGGGGCTGTTCCTGGGCGGCAAGGTGACCGCGAAGAACATCGATACGGGTTTTCAGGCGATCGATCGCGCGGCCAGAGCCCAGCAGGCGCTCATCGACGATCTGCTGGACGCCTCAAGGATGGCCTCCGGCAAGCTGCGTCTGGCATTGCGCGAGACTCGTCTTGCGGAGGTCGTGCAGGGCGCGATTGACGCCGTGCAGCCCAATGCGGCCTCCCGCAGCATCAACCTGGAAGCGCGGCTCAGTGACGAGGTGGGAGTGGTGCGCGCCGATCCGGATCGGATTCAACAGGTGGTCCTGAACCTGTTGAGCAACGCGGTGAAGTTCACGCCCTCGGGCGGAGCGATCGAGATCGAGTTGACCCGGGACGCCGGCGCGGTGCAGATCGTCGTTCGCGACACCGGCGTCGGTATTCGTTCCGACTTCCTGCCGCTGGTGTTCGACCGGTTCAAGCAGGCGGAAGCGGTGACCAGTCGACAACATGCGGGACTGGGCTTGGGGCTGGCCATCGCCCGCGAGCTGGTGGAGCTCCATGGCGGCTCCATCAGTGCGCACAGTGAGGGGGAGGGACGCGGCGCGACCTTTACGGTGCGATTGCCGCTCGCCCGACGACAGGAACTGCCGGTTACCCACGGGGACCCGGATGCGGGCACCGACGCGAAGCTCGCGGGGATGCAGGTGCTCATCGTCGAGGATGAATCGGCAGCGGCGGAGGCGATGTGGCAGTTCCTCGAGACGGCCGGTGCGCGGGTGCGCATCGCGACCTCGGCGGCCTCGGCCAGAGAGGCGCTGGCGCTGCGCCGCCCGAATGTGATCGTCTGCGATATCGGACTTCCCGGCGAGGATGGCTATCAGCTGCTGGCCAGCGTTCGCGAACGTGAGGGCGAGGGCCATACGCCGCGCGTGGCCGCGGTGGCAGTGACGGCGTTCGCCCGGGACCATGATCGCCGGCGCGCGCTCGAGGCGGGCTTCGATGAGCACGTCCCGAAGCCGGTGGATGCCGGGCAGCTCATCGACGTGCTCGCGAAGGTCGTGGGCCCGCCGCGCTGAGCGGCCGCCGGGGGCGATCACTCCTTACGGGCGCTGCTGAGGACCTCTGCAATGGGGACGGCGGCGGCCGGTACCGCCTGCCGGTAGTCCTTGCCCAGCAGCGCCGCCACGGTGGCCGCAATCTGGGCCTGGCTGACCTGTGCGGTGTGAGTGCGCTCGCCGAGCGGTGCAGTATCAGGACCGAGCACCGCGATCCAGACGTTCTCCGAGCCGGGCTGCTCGACGCCGTGCTCCTTCCAATCGATCGGTCCGCTGCCGCGGCCATGATCGGTCGTGATGATGAAAGTAGTCTGATCGCGATACGCCGGCAGGCCCTGCAGGGTATGCCAGAGCTCCTCGACGAAGTGATCGAAGAGGTGCGCGCTGTGGAGCAGCAGGTCGTAGCGGCCCGCGTGCCCCCAGTTGTCGGTCTCGCCGTAGCCGACGAACAGGACACGCGGTTGCTGCTCGCGCAAGGAATCGAGCAACGGGATCTGCAGGAACGCGTTGTAGACATCCTCGTCGTCCAACCTGGTCGTGGTCCGGTAGAGCTGGTTGAGCAGCTCCTGCCGCGCAGTGAGCGTGCCGCGATAGGGCAGATCCCATCCGACCTGCAGCGGAAGATTGCTGCGTCGAACGTTGAAGATATCCTTGAACGTTTCCCAGGTTGCGTACACGCTCACGCGCCCGTGCAGATCCGGCAGACCATTCAACCATTCGAACACCGTGGGGTTCGGATTCGGTCCGAAGTGGTTGGAGTTGATGCGCGGGTCGGGATGGCCGGTGAGCATTTCATTGTATCCGGGGTACGAGAAGGCCAAGCCGTTGGTGACGCGGGCGATGCTGCCTTTGGTCTGGTTGCCGAAGATCTGGCCGCCTGCGGCGACCGTGGTCCACAGGAACGGGAACAGGGCCTTGCGGCGTTCGCCCGGGTCGGCGCGCCAGAATTCGCGCCGCAGCTCCTGCTCCTTATCCCAGATGCCGCCGTTCTTCTCGTTCAACAGGAGCGGGTCGGCGCCGGTGAATACTTCCTGCCAGCGAAGACCATCACTGACGATGAGCACGACGTTGCGCGTCTTGGGCGGACTCGCTGTCTGAGCGCGCGCGGCGGGCTGGAACGCGGTGAGTGCCAGAAGCAGAGCGCACCAGAGGGTACCGGAAGCAATTCGGGGCAACATCAGCCTGCTCCTGTGACACCTGCGCAGCGCCGCTCGCGACAGCTTGCCGCGCGATCCTTATGATACAGACGTTCAATAAGAACGACGCGCCGGGATGAGAGCGTGCCGAGCGTTGACTGCAACATCAGCCCTGCACGCCTCTTGAGCGCCGTGCTGCTGGCGGGGATCAGCGCGCCCGCATCGGATGCACGCCCGATGGCGGCGCTGCAGGTGGGACGATTGACCCTGCACCGCTGCGAGACGCGAGCGCCCTGGTGTGGGAGCCTCTCCCGCCGCCTCGACCCCGGCGGCGCAGTCCCCGGCAGCATATCGGTCTACTTCGAGTACTACCCGCATACCGGCGGTGGTGCTGCCGCCGGCACCCTGGTGGCGACGGAGGGCGGCCCCGGCTATCCGGCCGCGGGGTCCCGATCGGCCGCTCTCGACTGCGAGCCGTTGCAGACTGCGGCGGTGCTCACCGAGGCCAATGTCGGGGTCTGCGGGCGCTCGCTCGGGCGAGCGGCGCCGCTCTACGGCACCGCGCTGGCGACCGATGACCTGGCGGCGATCGTGGAGGCGCTGTCGCTCGGGCGCATCGACCTGTACGGCGATTCATACGGCAGTTACTTCGCGCAGGTCTTTGCGCTGCGGCACCCGCAGCGGCTGCGCTCACTGGTGCTCGATGGAGCCTATCCTCTGGACGGTCCCGACTACCCGTGGTATCCGAATTACGCGCCCGCGATGCGCGACAAGTTCAACCGCGCCTGCGAGCGCGCCCCTGCCTGTCGGGCGATCGCGGGAAGCTCGCTCGAGCACATCGCGCCCGCGCTCGAGTTGTTGCGTGCCGGGCCATTCGGCGCCGAGGTGCGTTATGGCCGCGGGCGATTCATGCGGTTCACCGCCGAAGCGGGCGAGTTGGCGATCGTCATGTTCGGCGGCGCGCCGGCCCAGGCGAGTGTGCGAGCTGGATGCGGCGGCGTGCGCTTTCAGCGACGGGGACCGGTTACCGTTGCTCAGACTGATGGCGGAAACGCTGGCCAGCGTGGATTCGCGCGACAGCACACGCTCGCCGCGGCGGTTCAGCGCGGGGCTGGCGGCCGCGGTGTTCTGCCAGGACCCGCCGCAGATCTTCGACATGAGCCTCGCGCCTGCCGAGCGCCTGATCGCACGTGATGTGCAGATCTCGAAGCGCAAGGCGGAGATACCCGACACCTATGCGCCGTTCACCATCGATGAATATCGCAGCATGCCGCTCGACTATGCGTTCATCGACGAGTGCGTGCAGTGGCCTGCGGCAGCCTCCGGCGCGCCGGCGGTGCGGCTGCTCGCC
>WNFR01002524.1_pt1 | contig 19026 bp, 11 predicted proteins | sample 5400221 | NCBI WGS metagenome assembly WNFR01 (sample SAMN13153357, study PRJNA577476) | soil metagenome | isolation source: 40 cm soil under Madrone tree | place: USA:California | collected 2016-06-14 | reverse complement strand
AGCGTCGGCGCGCCGACAGCGAAATGCCCGCCCGGGAAACGGAAGCCATTATCTTGAAGACTTTTCCGCTGGGCGAGGCCGACCGCCTGGTGAGCTTTCTTGGACGCACGTCCGGCCGGCTTCGCGGAGTGGCTGGCGGTGCGCGCCGGGTGAAGAACCGCTATGGCTCGACGCTGGAGGTTCTTTCGCACGTGCAAATCTGGTACGTGGAGAAGGAGACGCGCGAGTTGGTGCGCATCCAGCAGTGCGAGCTGCTGGAGTCTTTTAATAAGGCGCAGAGCAACTACGAGTTGAGCACCGGCCTGGCGGTAATCAGCGAGACCGCGGAGTTGGTTCTGCCGGACCACGAAGTGGCTGAGCCGATGTTTCGGCTGATCCTGCTGGCCGCGCGGGAGGTCGAGCGGACAGGGGATTGGGCGCTGCCGCTGACCTACTTCGCGTTCTGGACGGTGCGGTTGGGCGGGTGGCTTCCTCGCTTTGATCGCTGTTCGCTGTGCAGCGCGGAGTTTGGGGCGGCTGCTGCGTATCACGCTCCATGGGAGCCGGGGCTTCTTTGTGAGAAATGCCGGCGCCCGGGAATGAAGCCATTGCATCTCGAAGCTCGCCTGCTTGCGGAACGATTTACGAGCGAACGGCTGGATCGGATTGAGGTTGTTCCAGATTCAAGTAAGACTTTAACTGAGCTTCGCGAAGCGGCTCTGAATTGGATCGAGCACCATAGCGACAGGAAGCTGAAGACGCGAGAGCTTTTGGAGACGACTTGAAAGCCAAAGTAAAAGCCGAGAAGCGCATTGGCATCACATTTCAAGATTTGATTTTGAAATTGTCGCAATTTTGGGTGCGGCAAGGGTGCGTGCTGCAGCAGCCGTACGATGTGGAAGTCGGGGCAGGGACGATGCACCCGGAAACCTTTCTGCGCGTGCTTGGGCCGGCCGCGTATCGCGTGGCATACGCGCAGCCCAGCCGTCGGCCCGCCGACGGTCGCTACGGCGAAAATCCGAATCGCCTCTATAAGCATTTACAGTTTCAAGTCATCCTCAAGCCCTCGCCGGTGGATGTGCAGGACATTTACCTGAAGAGCCTCGCCGCCATCGGGATCGATTTGAAGGAGCATGACATTCGCTTTGAGGAGGACAACTGGGAGTCGCCGACCCTGGGTGCTTGGGGGATAGGTTGGCAGGTCCTGCTCGATGGGCTCGAGATTACGCAGTTCACCTATTTCCAGCAGAGCGGGGGAATCGACCTGGACCCCATCTCGGTCGAGTTGACCTACGGCCTGGAGCGCATCTGCGCCTTCCTCCAGGGTGTCGAGAGCGTCTACGATCTGCGTTGGTCAGAGGACAAGAGTTACGGCGATATCCGGCTGGCGGAGGAACAACAGCTCTCCGTGTACAGCTTTGACCGCAGCGACGCGGAAGCCATTCGCGTGGAGTTCGAGTTACATGAGCGGCAAGCCAAGGAATTGCTGGAAGGCTTTGCCGGCGCGAAAGGGAAGGAGCGCGAGCGTTATCCGGTGTTGGCGGCGTATGATCACTGCTTGAAGTGTTCCCACCTGTTCAATCTGATGGACGCGCGCGGCGTGATCTCCACCACGGAACGCGCGGCGTTGATGGCTCGCGTGCGCGGATTGGCGTGCCGCACGGCGGCGTCTTACCTGGAGCAAATCGGAGGAGCACTGATGCGACGCGAAGTGCGTGCCGAGGTGCGCGCATGAGTCCAGTGCCGAAGAAAAAACAGCGAGGTGCGACACCCGCGCAGCCGGAACCCGAAAAAGGATTGGAGCTTCTCTTCGAGATCGGGTGCGAAGAGATCCCCGCCGGCATGGTGGCGAAGGCCGCCGACGACCTCAAGGCGTACATCGAGAAGTTGCTGACCGCGGAGAGCCTCGGGACGGGCGTGACCGTAGAAACATTCGGAGGCCCGCGACGGCTAACTGTGTGGGCGCAGAACTTGCCCCGCAAGCAGGCGGACGTCGTCAATGAGGTGACCGGCCCGCCAAAGTCCGTGGCCTACGATTCTGTCGGCGAGCCGACACGCGCGGCGGTGAGCTTCGCCGAGAAGCAGGGGATTGGCCTTCACGAAGTATTCGTGGTCAGCACGCCAAAGGGCGAGTACCTGGCGGCGAAGCAGGTCAAGCGCGGCCGCACTGCCGAGCAAATCCTGGCCGACATCCTGCCACGCGCGGTACACGATCTGGCATGGCCGCGCTCGATGACCTGGACGGGCCTCGACGGCGCGCGCTTCATCCGGCCCATCCGCTGGATTGTGGCGGTGCTCGACGGCAAGCCGCTGAAGATCACCTGCGCGGGTATCGCTGCGGGGGATACGACGCGCGGCCATCGCTTCCTCGGGACTCGTGCCATCCGGGTGCGAAACTTCGCGGAGTACGAAAAGAAGTTGCGAGCGAACGGCGTCATCGTGCGCCCTGCGGAGAGGCGCGCCAAGATCGAAAAAGAACTGGCTGCGGAGACGAAAGCGGCCGCGCTGCGGCTTCATGCCGACCCGACGTTGCTGGACCTCGTCGCATACTTGAATGAATTCCCGACGGTGATTCTGGGGAAGTTCGACCCTGCGTTCCTGAGCCTTCCCGACGAAATCCTGATCACCGTGATGCGCGATCACCAGAAATACTTCGCGCTGGAAAAGCGTGGCGGGGAATTGGCGCCGTCGTTCCTGGCGGTGATCAATCTGGCCAAGGATCCCAAGGGGCTGGTGCGAGCGGGGCACGAGCGCGTGCTGCGCGCGCGGTTCGCCGACGCGCAGTTCTTCTGGGCCGCCGACCAGAAATGTCGGCTCGCCGACTATCTCCCCAAGCTCGAAAAGATCACCTACGAATCCCGCCTGGGCAGTTACCGCGACAAGGTGGAACGCATCCGCGCCATCGCTCGCTGGCTGATGGAGCAGTGGTTCAATCTCGGCATGATGCAAGCCCACGTGGCCGACGCCGACCGTGCCGCGGAGCTGGCCAAGTGCGATCTCGCCACGGAGATGGTCCGCGAGTTCACCGAGCTGCAAGGCATCGTCGGCGGGCTTTACGCTCGCGCGCAGGGCGAAGCCGACGAGATTGCCGACGCCATCTACGATCACTACCGTCCCGTGGGGCTTGACGATCCCATCCCGCGCAACCTGATCGGCTGTGCAGCGGCCATGGCCGACAAGCTCGACTCCATAGTCGGCTGCTTTGCCGTTGGGCTGGTTCCCACTGGCTCCAGCGATCCCTACGCGCTGCGACGCGCAGCTCTCGGCGTCGTCAAGATCATTCTCGACAAGAAGCTTCCGGTGTCGTTGTCTTCAGCCGTAGGCGCTGCGGCGAAAGTGCTCCTGACCAGCCCTCCCAAGAAGGGTGTAACCCCGAAGCAGGAAGCGCAGATTCTGGACTTCATTCTGGACCGCGCACGCTATGTGTTCCGCGAGCGAGCCGGGTACGGCTACGACGAAGTCAGCGCCGTCTTCCGCGCTGGCGCCGACGACTTACTGGATGCGGAGAAGCGGCTTGCCGCGTTGCGGTCGATTCGCAAGTCCAAAAATTTCGAGCCGCTGGCCGTCTCCTTCAAGCGCATTCGCAAGATACTCGAGAAGTCCAATGTGAAGAGCGACGGCCTCTCAGCCCAGCCGGAACTTTTCGAGAGTGAAGCGGAAAGAGAACTGTTCGCCGCCGGTCGCGCCGCAGCAGCCAAAGTGCAAACCGAGAAGCGCGCCGGTCAATACGAGCAGGCGCTGGAACGCATCGCCGGACTGCGCAAATCGATCGACCGTTTCTTCGATGAAGTGATGGTCATGGCGGAGAACGAAGCGGTGCGCAAAAATCGCCTGGCGTTGCTCGCAGAACTGCTGCGCGAGTTCACGACGGTAGCAGATTTTTCCGAGCTAGGCGCGAGCGAGTGACATCAAGTTTTACTTGAAGTATGTGTGTCGGTGAAAGCTAGAGTCGGCACGCCGACATTGTTTGAAGAGTCGCAAGCGAATCAGAATAAATCTCAAAGCGAGGATACAGTGACGAAATGGGTCTATTTTTTCGGTGCAGGTAAAGCAGAGGGTGATGGCACGTGGCGCGACTTGCTCGGCGGAAAAGGCGCGGGCCTGGCCGAGATGACCAGAATCGGCTTGCCGGTGCCAGCGGGCTTCACCGTCTCGACCGAAGCTTGCGACTACTTCTACAAAAACGGAAAGAAGTATCCGGCGGAATTGAAGAAGCAAGTGGCGGAACAGGTGGCGCGTCTTGAGAAAGTCACGCGCAAGAAACTCGGCGATCCCAAGAGCCCGCTGCTGGTCAGCGTGCGTTCCGGTTCGGCGCGCTCCATGCCGGGCATGATGGAGACGATTCTAAACCTCGGCCTGAATGAGCGCTCGGTGGAAGGATTAACGCAGAGCACGAAGAACGAGCGCTTCGCCTACGACGCGTATCGCCGGTTCGTGCAGATGTATTCGACCGTGGTGATGGAGCTGCCCAAGGAAGATCTCGAGCACCGCTTGCGCGCCATGAAGGAGAAGCTCGGCGTCAAGCTGGATACGGATGTGCCGGCCAGCGGCTGGAAGGAATTAGTGCAGGAGTATAAGGCGAACTTCCGCGAAAAGACCGGGAAAGATTTCCCCGAAAATCCCATGGAGCAATTGTGGGGAGCGATCGGAGCCGTGTTCGGCTCGTGGATGGCGGAGAAGGCGGTGACCTATCGCCGCGTGGAGAAAATCACCGGCCTGCTCGGTACCGCCGTCAACGTAATGCAGATGGTGTTCGGCAATACCGGCGACACCTCGGGCACCGGCGTCTGCTTCACGCGCGACCCCAGTTCAGGCGAGAAGATTTTCTACGGCGACTATCTTGTGAACGCGCAGGGCGAGGACGTGGTCGCCGGCATCCGCACGCCGATGCACCTCAGCGAAATGAAGAAGGCCATGCCCAAGGTGTATGCGCAGCTCGAGAAAGTTCGAGTAAAACTTGAGAAACATTATCGCGACATGCAGGACATGGAGTTCACCGTTGAGGAAGGCACGCTGTACATGTTGCAGACGCGGACCGGCAAGCGCACGCCTGCTGCGGCGTTCCGGATCGCGGTGGACATGGCGAATGAAAAACTCATCACCAAGCAAGAAGCCATCACGCGCATCAAGCCGGAAGATATTGAGCGTCTGTTCTATCCCATTATCGATGCGAAGGTGGACAAGCGCTCACTTGAGTCCCGGATTTTGGCGAAGGGCATCAATGCCGTTCCTGGCTCCGCGGTGGGTAAGGTAGTTTTCTCCGCTCATAAGGCAGAGGACTGGGCCGCGAAAGGCGACAAAGTAATTTTGGTGCGCCGCGAAACGAGCCCGGAAGACGTCGGTGGCATGGCCGTCGCGCAGGGCATTCTCACAGCGACGGGCGGCAAGACCAGCCACGCCGCAGTGGTGGCGCGCGGCTGGGGCAAATGCTGCGTCGTGGGCGCGGAGTCGCTGAATATCGATTACAAAGCCGGCGCCATGAACGTCAACGGCAAGGTGGTGAAAGAAGGCGACTGGCTCACGCTGGACGGCAGCGAGGGCGTGGTCTATTCCGGCGAGATGCCGCTGGTGGTGCCGCAGCTTCCGAAATCCTACGACACGCTAATGAAGTGGGTTGATGAGACGCGCCGCCTCGGCGTGCGCACCAACGCGGATACTCCGCAGGACGCTCGCAAAGCGCGTGAGTTCGGCGCGGAAGGCATCGGCCTGTGCCGCACGGAACACATGTTCTTCACCGATTTCGAGCAGCCGGAACGGAGTCACGAACGCCAGCGCGCCATCCAGGAGATGATCCTGGCCGACACGAAGGAAGCCCGCGTGGCGGCGCTCGACAAGCTCCTGCCGTTTCAGCGTCGCGACTTCATCGGCATCTTCAAAGCCATGGACGGCTTCCCTGTCACCATCCGCCTGATCGACCCGCCGCTGCACGAATTTGTTCCGCACGAGCGCGCCAAGCAACAGGAGTTGGCGAAAGAGCTCAACCTTGACGTCGAGAAGGTGGCCCGCCGTGTTGAACAATTACATGAAGCTAATCCGATGCTCGGCCATCGTGGTTGCCGCCTGTGCATCACCTATCCGGAAATTCTCGACATGCAGGTGCGGGCCATCATCGAAGCAGCCATCGAGTGCCAGAAGAGCGGAGTTAAAGTATTACCTGAGATCATGATTCCGCTCACTTTGGATCGAAAAGAGATGTCGATCCTCGAGCAGGCGACGCGGCGTATGGCTAACGATCTGATCAAGAAGGCCGGTATCAAGCTGCCGTACCTCGTCGGCACGATGATTGAGTTGCCACGCGCGGCTCTGCTTGCCGATGAGATCGCGGAAGTGGCGGAGTTTTTCTCCTTCGGCACCAACGACCTCACGCAAACCACCATGGGCCTTTCTCGCGACGATGCCGGCCGCTTCCTTCCGGACTACGTCGACGAAAAGAAGGCCGGTGTATTTGCCGCCGACCCGTTCCAATCGCTCGATACGAAAGGCGTGGGTATGCTCATGCGCTGGGGCATCGAGAAGGGGCGAAAGACGCGCACGAAGCTCAAAGTGGGCATCTGCGGCGAGCACGGCGGTGACGCGGACAGCGTGAAGTTCTGCCACGCCATCGGCATGAATTATGTCAGCGCGTCTCCGTTCCGCGTGCCGATTTCACGCCTCGCAGCAGCGCAAGCCGTAGTTGAAGAAAAACTTGAAGGCAAGAAGAAGCGGAAGTAGGCGCGAATCAGGCGAGCACCCGTAACATAAAGTAATACTTTAAGTCGAGGAAGCTATCCATGCGCAGCGCTGGCGGGTTCTAGACCGCCCAGTTCTGCGCATGGAGGCCCTTAACCCGCGAAAATTCCTTCTCGTTATTCGTCACCAAGACCAAATTCGCAGCGAGCGCGTGGGCTGCAATCCACAAATCGTTGTTGCCGATCCGCTCGCCCCGGCTCTCCAGATCCGCGCGAATCGTTCCATAGGAGTCCGCGACCGCCTCATTGAGCGGAAGCACCGGAAGAAGGCGTCTCAGTTCCTCTAAACGGGCAAGAGCCTCAGCGCGCCTCGTGCTTCTGGCAGCACCATACAGCAGTTCCCCGAAGGTAATGACGGATAGGACTGCTTCTCCGGGCCTGAGCTTCTGAAATCGCTTTAGAACTTCCGGTGGCTTGTTCTGGCGTATGTAGATGCAGATGTTGGTGTCGAGCAGATAGCGCGGGTCCACTATAGCCCCTTGCGCTTTTGTGGCTGGTCTTTGTCCCGCTCCTTTATACGGAGGTCCTCGGGTAAACTCGCCAGCAGCTCAAATGCTCGGACCATTGTGCCGCGCTTTTCTCGAAGCACGATTTCGTCTCCACGACGATAGATCTCCACTTCTTTGCTCTTCAGCCTATACTGTTTTGGCAGTCGTACTGCTTGGCTGTTCCCTGATCGAAATACTTTTGCGGTAGCCATCGCCGTTACTCCAGAAGGTGAACGTATATACACCGAGTATACACAAATGATGGGGCACAACTATAGGTTAATACAGGCCAGCGCGCGCTGAGAGCAAAAAAGAATATTTAAACGCGTACTTTACGTTGGCATCTTGAAGAAGAAATAGAGGCCGAGGAAAAAGAAGACGATGTCGGGCGACCAGCCGGCCAGCAACGGAGGTAGTTGGCCGATGCCACCCATGGCGGCGAGGAGTTCCGCTCCAAGCCAATAGATAATTCCAATGGCGATGCCGATGGCGACCCCGCCGATAGCGCCGCGCGTGCCAACCAGGACTGCGAAGGGGAATGCCAACAGCATGCTGACCGGGGCGATAAGCGGGAAGGCCAGCTTGCGGTGCCATTGCACGGTTAGCGCGGAGACGTCGAAGCCCGCGCGGTGCAGATCGTTGATGTAGCGGCGCAATTGCGGCCAGCTCATCTGAATGGCCGGCAGCACTTCGCGATTGAAATAACTGGGCGGTTCGGTGAGTTCCGGCAAATCTTTTACGTTGAAGCGTGCGTAGCGCGCGATCGTGCCGTCGGCGAAGTCCCGCACCCAGCCCGATTCCAGCAGCCAAATCTTTTGCGACTCCGACCATTGCGCGCGCGCCGCAAAGACGCGGCGACGAACCTCAAACGTCGTCGGGTCAATTTCCAGCACGGTCAAGCCGCCAAACAGGTTCTGCGCCGGGTCGAAAAGATCGTAATTGTAGATTTTGGAATTTTGGCCAAAAATCCAGCGCTCCGGCTGGCGATAGGTCTGCGCCGGTTTGCCTTTGATTTGGTTGCGCAGCGCGTCCTGCCGCTGGTTGGCATAGGGAAGAAACGTATCGTCGAGCAGGATCATGCTGCCTGCGAGCGCAAGTCCGGCGAACAACAGAGGAATCGCCAGTCGGTACAGGCTGATCCCGATCGCTTTGCACGCGACGATCTCATTGTTTTTGCTCATCACGCCGAGCGTGACCAGGATGGCCACTAGAGCCGCGAGCGGCGCAAGTTGATACACAAGATACGGCGTCAGATACCAGAAGTATTCCGCAACGGTCAGGAACGCAATGCGGTGCCGCGCGATGTCGTCGAGCAGTTCGAAAAAGGTGAAAGATTCAAACAAAAACACGAACACCAACATTAGCATCGCAAAATAGGAGAAGAATTTTCGCAGCAGGTACAAATCCATCAACAGGGGCAAGCTTCCGCTGTGAGAAGCCAGCGGTTCTCTACGCGCTCGGGTGCCGTTGCCGATGCGCGCTGCTGCCGCCTTGACACGCGAGGTGCGCACCCGAATCAGCCTTATCCACGTTTTGAAACGCGCCAAGGGTTTGAGCCAATCGCTTTCGCCGCGGAATTGCTCCATTCGCGGGAGCAGCGCCAGACCCGCGACAGCGAGCACGACGTCGCCGATCCACATGCCAATGCCCGGCGGAACTGTGCCCCCCCGCGCCATGCCGGCCCCTGTGATCAGCAATAGGTAGTACGAGGCGATGAGCACTACCGCGATTAGCGAGCCCGCCGCCCGCCCGCCGCGCCGCGGCTGCGCGCCCAACGGCACGGCGATCAATGCGAACGCAAAGCACGCAAGCGGAAATGCCAGGCGGCGATGCATCTCGACGCGTGCTTCCCGCCATCCCATCGTTTTGTCCTGGGCTAGTTCGCGCAGGGGCCGCTCCGGATTGCTGAGCTGGCGCGGCACCGTCGGCAACACCCCAGTGACCTCGATGGGAATATCGCTTTGTCCGAAGGCCGTAACGGAATAATGGTCGGGGTCGGCGCGATCGAATTCATGCGTGCTGCCGCCCTGCAAATGCATCTCCAGCTTGCCCTGTTTCGGCTCGGCAATTACAATCGCATTCTCCGCCAGAGTTACTCGCGAGCCGTTCTCTCCACCGGCTTCCGCGAGAAAGACGCCGTGCCATTGCGTGCCGCTGGCTGAAACGTCATTGATGTACAACACGAGTCGTGGGAAGCGTTCATCGAACACTCGAGGTTGCACCTGGAAGCTGACTTGTGAAGCGATGAGGTCGGCCTCCAGGGTGCGAAAGGTGTGCAGCGCCACGGGGCCAAGCCAGAGCGTCATCACCATGGTCGCCAATGCGCCGGTGAGCGCCAGCACGCCCACCGGCAGCAGGATGCGCTGGCGGCCAATGCCGAGGGCGGTCAGCGCGATAATTTCGCTGTCGGCGGACATCCGCCCCAGGCCCAGCAGCACGCCGATGAGCACGGCCATCGGAATCGTGAATGTAAATACGCCGGGAAAAATGCAAAGAAACAGCTGCAGCATTTGGCCGCCCGAGCCGCTGTGCCGGACAAACAACGCCATCAGGCGTACGAGTTGCGGAACGAAGAAAACAAACGTGAAAACAATGAGTCCAAGGAACGCATGACGAAAAATTTCGCGGACGATGTAGCGGTCCAGGATGCGCATGTCAAGAACGCTGAGTGTAACACGAGCGCCGATTCGCCACAGAAAGGGCGCGCTCGATGAATCGGGTGAACTTGGTGGTTCTATGGCACATGCACCAGCCTCAGTACCGCGATCCGGAAACTTGCCAGTACGTCTTACCTTGGACGCGGCTGCATGCAATAAAGGATTACTGGGGCATGGTGCAAGTGCTTGGCGAGGCCCCGGAATTTCACGCTACGTTCAACGTCGTGCCGGCGCTGGGCATTCAGCTCGAGGAATATGCCAGCGGCAAATTCAACGAGCCGTGGTTTGAGCTTGCTTTCAAGCCGTCTGATGAGTTGACGCGCCAAGACAAGGCGGAAATCCTGGCGCGCGCCTTTCAAGTCAACCACGAACGGCTGATGTCGCGCTGGCCACGCTTTGTCGAGCTGTTCGAGTGGTCACGCCGCGCGGGTGGTGCACAGGCACTGGTGACATTCACCCCGCGCGACTGGCGCGATGTGCAGGTTCTTTCGCAACTCGCCTGGATGGATGAAATCTGGCTGGCGAAAGACGAAGTGGTCAGCCGGCTGGCCAGCAAGGGCAAGGACTTCACCGAGCGCGACAAAGCCGCGCTGAAAGCAAAGCAGCTGGAACTCCTCGGCCTGGTGCTTCCGGCCTATCGCGAAGCGGCCCAACGCGGGCAGATCGAAATCAGCACCACGCCCTTTTATCATCCCATCTTGCCGTTGCTCTGCGATTCGGACATCGCGCGCGTGGCCAATCCCGGAACGCCGCTGCCTCGCCGAGCGTTTCGTCAGCCGGAGGATGCGCGTGAGCAATTGCGCCGCGCGCGCGAGTATCACCAACGCATCTTCGGCGCCAAGCCCGCTGGGCTGTGGCCCTCAGAAGGCTCCGTTTCCGATCAAGCGCTTACGATTGCGTTGGAGGAGGGCTTCGAGTGGTTCGGCACCGATGAAGGCGTGCTCGGCCGCACGCTCAACGTCGGATTCTTTCGTGATACCACGGGTCTGCCGGCTAACTCCGATCGCTTGTACAAGCCGTACCGCGTGCAGTTGGCGGGAAGCTCCATCAATGGATTATTCCGCGATCATCATCTGTCGGACCTCATCGGCTTCGTCTACAGCCGCATGGATGGCAAAGCCGCCGCGGCGGACCTGCACGGCCGCTTGCGCTTTCTCGGCGAACGCGTGCCGAGCCAGCAGCCGCTGACCGTCTGCCTCTTTCTCGACGGCGAAAACGCCTGGGAGTATTACCCCGGCAACGGCCGCGAGTTCCTGCGCGAATTCTACAAACGCATTCAGAATGATCAGGACTTCCGCGCGCTGACCGCCAGCGAAGCCATCGCCGCCGCCAAGGAACTGCCAACCACGACCGGAATTTTTCCGGCTTCGTGGATTAACGCAAACTTCGACGTCTGGATTGGCCACGCCGAGGATGTTGCCGCCTGGGAATTGCTCTGGGACGCGCGCCAGGCCTATGGGCGCGCCGCCGAAGCCAGCCAGCAAGGCCGCCACGGCGCCCCCACGGAAGCCGCCTTGAAAGAAGCTTACGAGTCGCTCCTGGCCGCGGAAGGCAGCGACTGGTGCTGGTGGTTCGGTCCGGAGCACAGCACCGCCAACGATGCGGAATTCGACGCCCTCTATCGCAAGCATCTCACCGGAGTGTATCTCGCGCTCGGCCAGGTCGCGCCGGAAGAGCTGGCCAAGCCCATCAAGCGCAAGCCCGAGCACGCCCTGCATGTGCCGCCGACCGGCTTTCTCACCATCAATGTCGACGGCCGCGACACATCCTATTTCGAGTGGCTCGGCTCCGGCCTCTACTCTCCAGAACGCCGCGGCGGTTCCATGCACGGCCGCGTTTTCCATTTGCGCGAGTTGCGTTACGGATTCGATGCGGATCGCCTGAGCTTGCGCGTTGATCTTTTCCCCGAAGCCCTCGCCGAACTGGAAGATCCGGAATTTCGCGTAACCATCGGCGCCGCCGAAGAACTGACCGTGGTGATCAAGCTCGCGCGCGGCCGCATGCAGGAATTCGCGGTCGAAAAGGGCCGCCTCTGCTTGCTGAATCCGAAGACCGTGGCCCAAGCCGCCTTCGAACGCATCCTCGAAGTCTCGGTCGATCGCAGTGAAATTAATCTGAAGGGGCAGAAGAGCCTGCGCCTCGGAGTCGCCCTCTGGCATGGCGGCTTGCCGGTCGACGTGCTCCCCGCGGAAGGATTCCTCGAGATCCCGCTGGGTGATGAGCAGCATTCCTGGCCCATCGAGAATTAGAGTCGCGTTAGCCGCAGCATCTCGCTCCGGCCAAAGCTCAGAAAAGTTTGACCGCCAACTCTTGCGGCCGCGGTCCCACCGGAATCATCGTAAGCAAGCTCTCTCTCCCCGCGCGCAAGCCAATCACGGCAAGATCGCCCGAGCCCTGGTTCACAACCAGCAGCAAGCTTGGCTTCACGTCCGGATCGTTCGAATCGAACCGCAAAGCCTCCGGTGCCTGACCCGCCGAAATCGGCCGTCCCACGCGGCGATTGACGATGTCGAGCGGCGCCACGCGTCCCGCCGCCGTATCCGTAACAAACATCTCGCTGGCGTCAGGCAACAACACGCCGTGCGTCGGAGCCGACCCCAGCAGCACGTAATCGCCAACCTCGTGCGTCCACGTATTGATCGCCTGCAGCCCATGCGACTCCGGCGAAATCACGTAGAGTTCGCCCCCATCCGGCTTGAGCAGCATCTCCGACGGCTTCCCGGCAAGTTGCAGGTTCGTCAGCAGCACGCCGCGCCGCAAATCCACCACGGACAAGCGCGGCTCCGTCCGGCTCAGCACAAATGCCAGCGAGCTATCGCCCAGCACCGCGACGTCTTCCGGCTGCGCCACCACCGGAACGCGGCCGCGCAGCGACAGCGTCGCCGCATCATGAATCCCCAGCGTCGCGTCGCGCCGGTTCACCACCAGCACGCTCTTCCCGTCAGGAGTCGCACGCGCCAGCACGGGCTCGTGCCCCGTGCGCCCGCGCGCCACAAGGGCATGCGTCTGGCAATCAATCGCCACCACCGCATCGCTTCCCGAAGCCGCCGCATACACGCGCGCACCATCCGGAGAAAAATCCAGCGCATACGGCATCGCTCCCACGGGAACGCGCGCCGCCACCTGATTCGCCCGCACGTTTAGCACCCACACATACCCGCCCTGCGAACTGACGCCCCACACCTCCGCCCTCGTTGGGTGCTCGCGCATTCCCGACAACCCCGGCCCCACGCCAATCCGCGCCACCGCGCGCAGTCGCACCAAATCCACGACCGCCACGCTTCCATCCTCTGTGGTGACATACGCATTCAGCCGCAATCCCGGCCGCAGAAACGACGCCCGCTGCTCGCGCAACAGCAAAATCGCCGCGCCCACCAGCAGCACCGCCGTCAGCAAAATAACCCGCACGTTTCGAAATGGATTTTTCACAGGGAGTGGGACAGCCATTTTTGGCTGTCCGCATTTCTCAGCAATCAGTTGACTTTCCGGTGCAGCACCGCCGCAATCTGTCGCACTTCTTCGGTAAGCTCCGCAAACTCCTCCGGCAATATCGATTGCATGCCATCCGAGAGCGCCTTGTCCGGCTCATGATGTACTTCCACCAGCAAACCATCCGCGCCCACGGCAATCGCCGCCCTCGAAAGCGGCAGCACCTTGTGCCGTTTCCCGGTCCCATGCGAAGGATCGACCAGAATCGGCAGATGGCTGCGTTTTTTCACCGCCGGCACAATCGTCAGGTCCAGCGTATTCCGCGAATGATCCGCAAACGTGCGCACGCCCCGCTCGCACAGCATCACGTTGTAATTTCCTTCGGACAGCACATATTCCGCGGCCATCAGGAATTCATCCAGGGTTGCGGACATCCCTCGCTTCAGCAGCACCGGCTTCTTCGCCCGGCCCGCGCGCTTCAGCAGCGAGAAATTCTGCATGTTCCGCGCGCCGATCTGAATTACGTCGGCATATTCCTCGACCAGATCCAGGCTCTCGTTATCGATAGCTTCGGTGATAATCCCAAATCCAAATTTCTCCCGTACCTTCGCCAAAATCTTCAGTCCCGGCTCGCCTAGCCCCTGAAAACTGTATGGCGAAGTCCTTGGCTTATACGCGCCGCCGCGAAACAGCCGCACACCACTCTTCGCCACGCGCTCCGCAATCGCAAATGCCTGCTCTTCACTTTCCACCGCGCACGGCCCCGCCACCAGCGCCACTTTCTCTCCGCCGACAATCACATCGCCCGACGGCGTCGGAATCCGCAGCACGCTGTCTTCTTCCTTCGCGTCGCGGCTCACCAGTTTGTACGGCTTGCTGACCGGGATGCACTCCACTACGCCCGGCATCGACTCCAGCACGCCCAGGTCGACCGCGCCCCTGTTTCCCGTGATGCCGATCGCCGTGCGAATCGACCCAGGAATCGGATGCGCCTTCAGCCCCAGGCTCTCGATGCGCCGGCACACCGCGCGCACCTGCTCCTCCGAAGCATGCGATTGCATCACTACGAGCATTAGTCGCTCCCAATCTGATCCGGCAAACGTTTAGTCTATGCCATGCTCGGTCGGCCAGCAAATTTTGGAGTGCGGCGGTCTTGCCGCCGCTTTCACGGTGCCCGCCCTGCCACCGAAGTCACCTACCGAAGGCGCTGCGTTTTCCCGCCTGTGTTAGAATAGTGGATTAAACACGGAGCAGAATTTTCATTGGGAATGCCTGAACAACCCCTCACCAACGTTATCGAATTTGACCCGGAAGACGAATACCGCCCCGAACCTGAGCCCGAACCCGGCCCGCCGGCATGGATGGACGGCTCGCTGCGCATCGGCATCCACACCTCCATAGCCGGTGGCTACGTCAACGCGCTGGAGTCTGCGCACAAGCTCGGCTGCAACGCCCTGCAAATTTTCTCGGCCAGCCCGCGCATGTGGGCCGGCGGTCCATCCCGCATTCCGGAGGTCGAGGCCACCGCTTTTCGCGCGCGCCGCGAAGCTCTCGGCCTCGGTCCTCTCGTCATTCACGCCAATTATTTGATCAATCTGGCCGCGCAGCAGCCCATGCTGCGCACTCGCTCCATCCAGTCATTTCACGATGAGCTCGTCCGCGGTATCGCACTGGGCGCCGATTTCGTGGTTGTGCATCCCGGCTCTTGCAGTGACTGCAAGCCCGACCAAGCCGCACGGCTCGCCGTGGAATCGGTAAAGCAAGCGGCAAAGAATCTGCCGCCAACTTCGCTCCGCATTTTGCTGGAAAATACCGCCGGCATGGGCACTGCGCTCGGCGCGCGTCTGGAAGAACTCGGGGAAATGTTGAACGCGCTGCACAGCCTGCAAGTCGGCGCATGCCTCGACACCGCGCATCTTTTTGCCGCGGGCTACGACATTAAAAGCGAAGCGGGCCTCGCCTCCACGCTCGAACTCATCGACACCGTTATTGGCCTCGAGCGCGTCCCGGTCTTCCACGTCAACGACTCCAAGATTCCGCTCGCCGGTCGCGTCGATCGTCACGAACATATCGGCAAGGGTAAAATCGGCGAGCAAGCGTTTCGGCGCTTCCTCAGCCATCCGCGTCTGGGCGCCGCCGTTCCCGAAGGCCTGCCCGGCCGGGCGTTCCTCGCTGAAACGCCCATCGACGATCCTGGCGATGACCGCCGCAACGTAGCCGCCATCTGGGAATTCGCCGGCCGGAAGGACCAAGCCCCCGAAGCCGAAAAGGGCTTTTCCATGCTGACCGCGGCCGCAAAGAAGAAAATCGCGAAGCAGGTAAAATCGAGCCAAGCAGCAAATGTAGCGGCCGCGGACCGTCGCGGGCGCAGTTCCGGACCGGTTAAGCGGGTCAAAAAATCATCGAAATCGCCAAAACACGGAAGGGAATAGCTCGGCGTGGCCGAATACAACCCACAAGAAATCGAAGCCAAATGGCAAAAGCGCTGGGCCGAAGCGCGCGTCTTCGAGGCGGAAGTAGATCCCGCCAAACCTAAATATTACGCTCTGGAAATGCTGCCGTATCCCTCCGGCACGCTGCACATGGGCCACATGCGCAATTACACCATCGGCGACGTGGTGGCACGCGTAAAGCGTATGCGCGGTTTCAACGTTCTGCACCCCATGGGCTGGGACGCTTTCGGCTTGCCCGCCGAAAACGCCGCCATCAAGAACAACACGCATCCGCGCGCCTGGACCAACAACAACATCGCCGAATTTCAGCGCGTGCTGCGCCGCTTCGGTTTCAGCTACGACTGGCGGCGCGAAATTTCCACCTGCGAGCCGGAATACTATCGCTGGAACCAGTGGTTTTTCCTGCGCATGCTCGAGCGCGGCCTCGCCTACCGCAAAAAGAGCCGCGTCAACTGGTGCCCGAAGTGCTGCACCGTGCTGGCCAACGAGCAAGTCGTGAACGGCGGCTATTGCTGGCGCCACGAAGACACCCTCGTCGAGTCCCGCGAAATCGAACAGTGGTTCCTCAAGACCACCCACTACGCCCAGCAGCTTCTTGACGACCTGAAAGAGCTCGAAGGCGGCTGGCCCGAACGCGTCATCACCATGCAGCGCAACTGGATCGGCAAGTCCATCGGGGCGCGCGTGAAATTGTCGGTTGCCGATGTTGCCGGTGTCGAGCCCATCGAAATCTTCACCACGCGCATCGACACGATCTACGGCGCTACCGTGATCATCCTTGCGCCTACGCATCCGCTGGTGCAGAAACTCATTTCTGGATCGCCCCAGGAAAAAGACGCGGCAGCCAAGCTCGCTCGCATGCGCCAGAGTTCGGTAAAAACGGAAGATCTGGCCACCGCGGAGAAGGAAGGCTTTTTTACTGGCCGCTACGCCACTAATCCCTTTAATCAAGAGAAGCTTCCCATCTGGGTAGCGAACTTCGTCCTGATGGAATATGGAACGGGCGCGATTATGGCCGTTCCCGCTCACGATGCGCGCGACTTGGAGTTCTGCCACAAGTACGGTCTGCCCATTCGCGTCGTCGTGCAACCCGAAAATGCCGAGCCATTGGTTCCGGAGAAAATGACAGCGGCTTTCGATGAGCACGAGAACGCCAAACTCGTCAATTCCGGTCCCTACAACGGCCTTTCCGTCGATGAAGCCATTCTCGCCATGTCCGCGCACGCACAAGCCCAAGGTTTTGGCCAGCGCGAAACCACCTTTCGACTCAGGGACTGGGGCATTTCGCGCCAGCGGTATTGGGGCACTCCTATTCCGGTCGTCTACTGCGCCAAAGACGGCATCGTCCCGGTGCCCGACAAAGACCTTCCAGTGATCCTTCCGGAAAATGCCAAGCTCACCGGCGAAGGCGGCTCTCCGCTCGCCGCCACCCCGGAATTTGTGAACACCACGTGCCCGAAATGCGGCGGTCCCGCGCGCCGGGAAACCGACACGATGGATACCTTCGTCGATTCCTCCTGGTATTTCTACCGCTACTGCGACCCGCGCAACGACAAAGCTCCCTTCGATTCCGCGAAAGTTGCCTACTGGTTTCCCATCGATCAGTACATCGGCGGCATCACCCACGCCATCCTGCACCTGCTCTACTCGCGTTTTTGGTGCAAGGTCATGCGCGATATTGGTCTGGTAAACCACAACGAACCGATCAGCCGGCTCTTTACCCAAGGCATGGTGCAAAAGGGCGGCGTGGCCATGTCCAAGTCCAAAGGCAACGTCGTGGGCGCCCTGGAGATGGCTGAAAAATACGGCGCCGATACAGGCAGGCTTTACACGCTGTTCGCTGCGCCCCCGGAAAAAGATTTGGAATGGAGTGAAGAGAGCATCGAAGGCGCGTGGCGCTTCATCAATCGCGTCTTCCGCCTGGTCGATCGCCTGGCCGAGTCATTGCGCGACGTTAAGAGCGGCATCCCGGCCTCAACCTCCGATTTGGAGAAAAAGCTGCTCCGCAAGACGCATCAGACACTCCGTCGCGTCACTCTGGACATCGAAACGCGCTGGCACTTCAACTCCGCCATTGCGCTAATCATGGATTTCTACAACGAAATTCATGCGCCTCTCGAAAAAGGTGTGCGGCCCGAAATCGCCAAGCACATTCTCGAAACGCTTATGCTGATGCTCGCGCCCATGACTCCGCATCTCGCGGAAGAACTCTGGGAAATGCTCGGCCATAAAGAAGGCCTCTGGACGGTTGCTTGGCCGGACTTCGATCCCGAACTTGCCCGCGACGAAGAAGTAGAAGTCGTCGTGCAAGTAAACGGGCGCGTCCGCGCCAGACTAAAAGTAGCCGCCGGCCTCGGCGAAGCCGATATAGTTCCGAAGGCGCTCGCCGAGCCAGCCGTAGCCCAGCACATAAACGGCAAGCGCGTAGTAAAACAAATCGTCGTGCCCGACAAGCTCGTGAACCTAGTAGTGGCGTAATGAAGGAAGACTGTGGCTCAGGCCTGTGTCTTTCAGGCCTGGAGGCTTTTCGCCAGCACGAGCGCGGTTTCACGTGAGGGGAAAGTCGGGCCGCGGTACCTGTAGCGGCCGCGGACTGTCGCGGGCGCTTTTTGCCCAGCACGAGCAAAACGGCTGTACTAACGAGGGGACAATGTCCAGCGGAGCCCAAATGCAACCACACCACGAACGCCCCAATTCCGAACGCGGTGGCGTAGTCGTTCTCGACTTCGGCGGCCAGTACACCCAGCTCATTGCCCGCCGCATTCGCGAGCAGCAGGTCTTCTCCTCCGTTCTCCCGTGCACCACGACGCTCGATGAAATTCGTAAGCTCGAACCCACGGGCATTGTCCTCTCCGGTGGACCCAGTTCGGTCTACGACGCGCAAGCTCCCAAATGCGATCCGAGCGTGCTCTCGCTCGGCATCCCGGTGCTCGGAATCTGCTACGGCATGCAATGGCTCACCCACCACCTGGGCGGGAAAGTAGAGCCGGCAGAGCGCCGCGAATATGGCAGCGCCATTCTGAATATTGAAAATACCAATCATAAATCCGAGCTCTTTGCCGAATTTCCCGACTCGCTGCGCATCTGGAATAGCCACGGCGACCATGTCGTGGGACTGCCTCCCGGGTTTCGAACCGTGGCCCGCACGCAAAACGCCGTCGCCGCCGTCGAAGATCCCCAGCGCAAAATTTACGCCGTCGAGTTCCACCCCGAGGTGCGCCACACCGATCGTGGCACCGAAATCCTCCGCAATTTTCTATTTCGCGTCTGCAACGCGGAAAAAAAATGGAGT
>WNFR01012204.1_pt1 | contig 19029 bp, 18 predicted proteins | sample 5400221 | NCBI WGS metagenome assembly WNFR01 (sample SAMN13153357, study PRJNA577476) | soil metagenome | isolation source: 40 cm soil under Madrone tree | place: USA:California | collected 2016-06-14 | reverse complement strand
ACGTTTCGTAGCTTCTCGTCCTCGCCCTCACCTCCGTCCTCGCCCCCCTCTAGCTCTGCGGCCGCAACGCTAATACCTGTACCTGGCTCTAGGAAGTCGCGTGGAACGTTCATCACGTCTTCAGGTTCATGATCCGAATTGGGTGGGTCGCCATCAGATTCACCTGGATCGTAGGCTTCGTCTTCCTCGTCTGAATCTTCTGGATGAGCGCCGAGAGCCGTGTACTCCGACGCGGCGTCGACGTTATCTAGATTTGTATCGCCTGTAATCTCGAAGGGACTCGTATCAGAGGACGCTTCGACAAAACCAGCATTGAACACTGGAAAGGTAACGTCAGATCAAGGGTCTAGAGGTGCCCAAACAGACTCACTTGAGTCAAAGTAATCCGCACGGCTAAGCAACCGCTTCGACGCATATATTCGACGCGGAGCGGGCATACGGGCGTTTCGAGACGGAAGAACAAACTCTATGTCCGAATAGAGTGGGTCATCTAGCAGCTGGCCCACCGAATCTAACAAGTCCTTCGGAACGAGAGACTTGTGAATCGTTGGTGACGAGGTCGGAGGTCCAGGTGTTGAGCTAATCGTGCAGGTGATTACAAACGCATCACTGCTCCTGACAGCGTTTTTTGTATAGTACACCGCATCTCTGCGTGCAAACTGCGCCCTACGAACAAGTCAGTCGTTGGTCTTCACAATCACAACTAAATGTGATACCATCCCCAGTTTGCCGTCTGGGAATCATGAGCGCGGTGCGTGAAGAAAAGACAGGTGTAGATACATACGGCATGAGAAAACGAGTGATTGTGTGCTTCTTTCACATTAAATAGTTCTTTCTTCTTCAAGCTGAGAGAGGTTGAGTATCTGGTGTCTGTGATTCCATAAAGGGGACGACCTGTGCAGCTCGAATGTAAATCGAAACAACCCTTCGCGGACCCATCTGACGATAATGAACACGTCTTCCATACGAGAAAATTATCTCTCACCTGCCGTTATATGCAGCGTCCTTCTCTTCCTGAGTAGGCTACCACCTTTGTGTTGGAGACCTCGTCGATTGAGAAAACCAATGTAGCGTACCTCGCATGACAAAAATAAGCTCACATATCCACCAGAACTAGAACCACCTGTGTCCGTAGATGCATAAGGTGGTCCTGAGTTGGCATAGAAGAGAACCTAATCATCATTCCAGATCAGGGGACACCACGGATGGGAAGGTTGCCATACCTGCCATCGCCCACCACCGAACTTTGCGCTCTTCGTTACTTTCGATTTTGCCTCACCTTTGCTAAGGGAGCTGAGGATCCTTGAGCAACTTGAGGACACAGGGACTGTACCCACCTCGACTCGAAAAGATTCTTCAAACCACGAAGTGTCCATTCAAAAACTATAGAGTTGCTCTCTTGAAACTCAACTGTCTCCATGCGTTGTGAAGCTCGAGAGATCGATGGAAATTAGGCTGGTGAGGCCACTCTGAAGGCTCGGCGCTTCTTTCCGCGCCCGTGATATTTTATATTTCCCCTCTTGTCAAGGCCACATCGACCTCGTCGGCATCGGCCTTATTGCCCACCTCACCCTGCTAGGCTTCCCCTAATCATTATTCTGTCTGCCTACCTATTCCTGAACCCGGCGCACTCTTCTCTCTTCCCGACTCACTTTGTCTCCACCCACCACACACACTTATGGTGACAATAATGTCAAGTATGCCAGGTGGCGCCCTTCACGAACAACACACGCCGATCCAACCCTTCTGTCCCACAATTCTGTCCTGGCAGGTGCTCATGCAGTCCATGCATAGTTTCCAAACTCGATACCCCATTGGCACTGGCTATTTGATGTAGTTTTCATTACAGAAAAGATAGATATGCACAATGATACCATACACTACTTCCCACCCAGAAGCATCTTTCTGAAATCATCTTGCGCCTTACCCTTACCTCGAGATGGTGCGCTGTCATCAGACATCATTTGTGAACCTACCGCTGGTACCCGAGAGGGATTTCGCGCACGACCCAATCCGGCACGAGGTCTCGACGCAGCATTGCGCGGGATGAAGACCCCACCCCCGACCGCTGGAATGTTGTGCGATCTTCCAGGAACATTCTCGCTCTCTGAAAACCGTAGCTGTACGCCCTGGAATTCGAAGCTCTCAGAGTTTAGCAGCAGCTGTGCAGCGTCTGCCTGCGATTGGAACTCGACTACGGCTTCGTTTTTGTCTAAAAACACCTCCACGCGGTTTACGGGTGCAAGCTTTTCGATGGTTTGTTGGAGTAGGCCCTCTTGAGTTCCATCGGGGAGGTCGCGGAGGCGCAGGGACCGACTTCGTGTATCCGCTTTTTTACCGAATCCAGTGTCGGTATCACTGACAAAGCGATTGCATGGGTCAGGTGTCGGTCTCGGGAGGTCGAAAGATCTTACCGTTTCCGAGAGCGTACACGAGTATCGGAGAGTGTGACTGCGATCCGACGCTTCTTCAGTTCATAGTTATTAGCCCCAAGGGCCTTAACGGCATCATTCTGTGAGTTTCGAGAGTAAGTACTCGATCACAGGCGTGAGATTAGACGGAAAGCCGTACCTCTTCTTCGAACTCAATAAAAGCGAAACCTTTCGAATGGCTGTCGGCATCCAAAGCCATCCGGACTTCTTTTATGGTACCATACTGACATCCATCAGCGAAGAAAACATTGACATAACCTAACCAAGGAACATACGGTTCGGAACAGCTTGGTTAGGTCGTCTTTATTCACGAACTTGCTTAGCCCGGCGACGTATACTTCTCGAGCATTCGCATCTGCGTCGGTTCGCTCCCTTTTTCGCTCGGGATTTGATATGTATACATTCAGACTGTGACCCGGTTCAAGCTCCCGACCGTGCAACTCCAACGCCAATCTAGCTGCAGTCTGTATGACACGGGGATTAATGTCCCCGACACCTTGGCGGAAAAGCAACGTACTGGAGACGTATACTGAACGTAGCAGAATCTCCTCGTGCTCTTGAACTTTTTGCTTGGCCATCGAACATCGAAAATATGACCGTACTGCGTCACATCAGTTCCTCATCAGACCTAATTAAAAACTGCTGTGCACCTGAGCAAAAAGTTTACGAATTGAAGCATCGTCTGCGCTCTCGGGAAAGTTGGTCACATAAAGCGTCGACTCCCATGCGAGATGGACGCTGATCTCCTGACTGTGTACGCGTTTTTTATCCTTCGTGAGCGCCGCGGGTACACAGTCCCGCGACATAAATTCGACAGTGGCGACAAGTACGTTCGGTAGCTGGGTAATTTTGACTTCCCTGATAACGCCACACTAAACTGCTTGTCAGTGAACGGCACCACAGGGATGAAAAGGGACAAACGTCTTTGAAGAGTTGAACCAGGTTTTCGTCTGTAGTGCCTGCTGGGAGGTCTCCGACAAAGACGGTACAATTTTCCCGGTCTCTGCAGTATCGCATATATGTCAATTGTTCGTATATAGAGTCGTTAGGAATCAGCTAACCGCTTTAGCGTTTGGGGTTGCTCTGCACAGTCCTGTTAGCTGTCGCCGTGAAACCTAGTCCAAATGCACATACCGACTCGAGCTTTTTTGCTCTCCTCTGCTGGCTCTTCTTCCGCCTTCCTCTTCGTGCCGCTCGCCGCGTCTTTCGTCTCTTCATCGACATTCATAGGCACTCCGGTACTTTGCGTGGTGTCAACCAACTCAGAGACTGGTACGTTCCCTGCCTGTTGTAAACCCGCGACTTGGGTAGCTTGGTAACTTGTCTTCTCGGCCTCCTTCAGGGTGACCATCAGCAATGAGAAGGGACCGAGAGAAGTAATTAGCACCTTGGCACGACGAGCCTCTACTTGTGACCTCGCGCGTTCCACAACATCGAGCGTGTTCTGTATTTCCTTCGCAGAGCCGTGGCTATGTTCGAAAGAAAGCCAAGCCTCCCAAAGTATTTCTGGCCAGTCGAGTGGGGATTTGGCTGCTTTCATAAATACCTTTCTGGCTTCATTGTAGTCTCCTTGGCGCCTGACCGACTTCAATTTAGGAAGCAAAGAAAGAGTGGCTACCTACTCCAGCGTGCTTGTATACTCAAGCCAAGGCATATACGCTGTCTTGTAGTGTTTCGCAGCGTCTGCCCAGACTTTGGTCGCTTCCTCGCTCTGTTCGAGTTCATGATGCTGAGGTGATGTTGTCAAATGCAGGTGTTAATTGTAGTAGACCAACTCACAAGTGTGACGAGGAAGCGTTCGAGACGAAACCGGGAATCACCACTATTAGATGCTAGTACAGCTGTTCAGCATCACACACGAGAATATGAGAACCTGGTGTTCACCAGATCGTATGGTCTTGATACCACCATTCAATATATCCAGAAGATTAGATAAACGGTCTTGAAGCTCAAGGAAAGGTTGAGCCACGGCAGATTCGGAAAGCGCAGATTCCGCCTCAGCAGACTGCTGCTCGAGGTTCGCAAGGCATACACGGCGTTCGAATCCAGCGCGGGCCATAAACAATGAAACCATTCCTTCCACATCATTTTGAAACAATTTAGTTGCGAACGCCTTATCGTAGACAACTGAAGCGGAAATAGTCAAATAGAACAACAATAAATTCGCAAATTGCATACCCGCTATAGGCTCTCCTTTGCCTTCGTCAACTAAGCCGTTATTCACTTCCTAAGGAAAAGTTAGAATGATTGCTGGAGGATGGACAAGTGTCACCCACCAGGAAACGAAGGTATTTGGCCCACTGTTCACCGCTACCGGGTACACTCCTTATAGAACGTCGAAACAAAGAGTGTTGCCGCTCCACTGGAGCGCCGTTGCGTCTCTGAAAGCGATGGGATAAAGGCACATAAAATTAGATGGGCAATTAAGACACATACCATGCTGTCGACGTAGCTCGCCCACCATAGCCTTAAGGCTTCCTCTGCTCCGGCTTCTCCGACAGCCCTGCGCTTAGCTGCCTCTGTGATTGCCCGTTCATGGATGTTTGACAGGATGTCGAGATCGGGTTGCTTCGCACGAAGCTCATAGATAACATAGTTTTGGTGAGCGTATAGCGAATTTCCGGATTGCTCCTAAAGACCTTGTGAATATGATCACGGGTATCCAGTGAAATGATGAACAACAAAGATATCTCACCAGAGCAAGTTCGTATGGCTCGCGCCACTCATATGCTTTCTTAGCCTTACCCCGGATTTTGGACGCATGTACAAGCAATGATTCGTATGCATGTGGCGCCTTGTGATTTGTTGTAAATGTCGAGTACGACTGGAAGGTCTGTTCGTTTGCTGTAATGGGTCAGAAGAAACTCATGTCGTACGAAGGCCACACGACGCACTAGAATGGCACTGTTGGAGGCGCTCGAGAAATCTCTCTTCAATCTCTACAACGGCCATGGATCTGAGAGAGGAACCAATTGCTTCGAATAGTGGGCAATGTTCGTAGTGCTCACCTCTCATCCGACAACACCGTTGAGAGATTATTAATCTCCCAGTCGCGCAGGGCATCCCACAGCAAGTGGCCCTAAAATAAAACATTAGACGGTAATCGCAAGGAACGCGCGATGAATTGACCTGCGTAATATGACCAACACCACGTGCAACAACAGCTTTTAGCGCCTGACGAGTCCATTCCCCAGAGAAAGGGTCCTCTGGCAAGAGGGAATTAGTGCCAGATGACGAGAAATAGGCGTGTCTGTCTATCAAGAAGTCCATATGCTGACGAAGTAGCGGGATGGCTATGTCCAGTTAGCTGATGCATACATATTCCACAGTCGGAGGGCAGGGTGCGCGTACACAAGTAATCGTCCTCAGCTAGCCCGTATGCCTGCAATACAGACAAGACGCCATCTATCGAATCGAGATTCGCCAACCTCTTCTTCTCCTCGAGGATAGGCAACCATACGTCGTCAGTGCACGCGTAGTAGATCGTGAACGTCTCACGTGCGACTTGCACCTGATCATCCATGCCTGCTGCTGCTGCGAGCTGTATGTGTTGGGCATGAAGCGATAGGTCAAAAGGCGTTTCTGAGAGTGCAGAAATAACAGTTGAGAGTGCCTCCAATGCTTGTTCTTCGTCCATCGTGGCGGTCTGGTCTGGCAAGAAGTGTGCTTGGACGCCGGCGTGACGGGTCGTGACGGATGTGTACTTTATTTAAACACTATCACGACGAGATGTTCCCATCCCAGCTTTTGAATCATGTCCTCTGCGGTTGACCTCAAGACACCCGCCATTTTCAATCTCCGTGGTCGTATTGCCCTGGTTTCTGGTGGTGGCACTGGCATCGGCCTCATGATCGCAAGAGGGCTTGCAGCGAACGGTGCCAAGGTGTATATTGGAGGTCGGCGTAAGGAAATCCTAGAGACAGTCGCTGCCGAGTGGTCAGTCCACGGAAACGGAGCTATCATTCCGTATGTACGAGAGATTCGGTGGCATCTATCTGTACTGATGAAAATAATAGCTTGCCCCTCGATGTCTCAGATCGCGACAGCATTATCAAGGCGAAGAATATCATTGAAGAAAAAGACGGTAAATTGCACATCTTGGTAAACAAGTAGGTCCTTTCCCTGATGCAACATCCCAGGCTTACCCGGTCTCCCAGCGCCGGGATCCTGGGACCTATATCGCCTTTCCTCACCGATCCAGGGGCTCAACAAAATGCCAATGCTGAGACACTGGGGAGCGCACTCTTCAACGACGATGGCCCTGATGCGTGGTCCACACTTTACAAAGTCAACACGTTCTCCATCTATTACATGACCACGGCATTTCTCGGTTTATTAGACAAGGGCACTCAAGATATCGAAGGCTATACATCCAGTGTTGTCAACATCACCAGTATTAGCGGTATTCTGAAAATCGCACAGGGACATGTGAGTACATTTTTACCTGCATCTCTAGGTGGTGACCGTCAGAGGGAAGTTCGCATATAATAGTGCGAAGGCGGCGGCGAGCCACCTCACCAAGATGCTTGCAACGGAAATCGCTCTCAGGGGTATTCCCGTGCGCATCAATGCCATTGCACCGGGTGTTTACGCGTCCGAAATGACGCTCGATACCATTACAAGTGTCGAAGACGTGGCGAAGGCCGCTCAAAGCTTGATCCCTGTTCCAGTTGGGCGGGGGGGCTCGTAAGTTAAACACTCAGATAATCCATGTCACTTGACTCATATATTATCCCGCAGGGCTGGCGAGATCGCTGGCACAGTCATCTATCTTTCGTCACCAGCAGGATGCTATACGAATGGCCAGGAAATTATTGTAGACGGAGGCTATACTGCTGTCAATCCTTCTACGACCTGATGTCATTGTTATCTCCGTCAATGAAACCCTTTCAATAAGTCAACGATAATGGTAGGCCTCGGTGAATGCACGCGAAGAAGTAACCTAAATACGGGCGATCGGATCCTTCGGATACTTTAGCAGTTGAGGGGCACTGCCAAGGTTGAATATCCACGACATGCACAGGGTATCGTCACCTACTTGCACTCTGAGTCTATCTAAAGATGTCAGAACCTGTTTGTTTGCATAAGAGTAGGACTATCCGCAGCAGCTCGGCGCGCTTCCTGGTCACCGACAAATGTCCTGAAGCGTGGACGGCTTATTCATCGCTGGTATACACAGGATCGATTAAGTTGGCCTGCTGCATTCCTCCTGAATCGACGTCGAACCATACATCACGGAACAGTTCATGGACGATATCATACGCCAGAAGGTCGGCTAGGCCAATAGTCATGACCAAGAGCCGATCAAAGAAAAACGTACCACGTTGATGTTCGCCTCCGGGACTCGACGTGTTCTTACATGCTGGCCCCAATATCTCGGTGACATTATTGAGGTGCCTTTCATGGCGTCGTTCAACCGTCAGGCTTGCGATGTGGATGGGCGTCAAATATTCTGTGGAGGCATGATGTTCAGCACTGCAAGGGATCTGACCGCCACGCATCATGGTGCCCTAGCCTAGTACGCTGTCCTGGCATCGAGACATGAATATAGGCGCCCGCTCGAGAGCTCCTCCAGAAGGATTGTGGGCGTCGTGATAGAGAGTTGATTCTCGCACAAGTCCACGGGACGCCTACGGCACGGAGTGACAAGGCTTCGCTAGCACCCGCACCTAGGGCACGTCTCGCGGACGATAACGTAGATATGGGTTGGCGATGCCGACGGGCTGATGCTGAAACTTGTATCCCGCCCAGTCCGTTGAGACCTCGCGCGGGCGCTAATGCTGCAACGCGTGGCACGCTCAGGGCTAAAGCGCAAGCGAAATACAGCGAATACTCGGTGAAGGACAGACTCAGCGCAGAACGGCTTTAACCGCCCCGAGTCAAACTGGGCATTACCATTGGAAGTTGTTCGCGGTGACCAATGCTTGGCATCTGCAAAAATGTAGGTGTTCAGAGGCGTTCTGAAACGTCCTGGACGCCTCTGAACACCTCTGAACAGCCCGAAACACCTACGCAGTTTTACAGATGTGTGGCATTAGATTGGCCCTGCGATTGAGCTAGAGACGGCGAGTGTGCTGGAGGACCGTGTCTATGCAGGGAGAAGCAGATTGACAGCCTTTGGACGAAAGGCGTCTTGCTTGGCATAACCCCATCACTTTGGAGCAGGTAACATCATGTCAACCAACGATGAGCTCCTCGATCATGTCCGTCAACGTCTACACCTCCTCGCCTGGATTGGGACACCTGGTGATATCGATCTTTGTCCTGGTAACTGGCGATGGGTCTACTGTCTGATTCTCCCAGCTGAACGGTCTAGTGAAAAGCGGTGATTTTTGAGTGCACAACAATCACCGCTTTCCACTAGACCAGTGACCGATCCCACATAGCCTGCTTTGCTAGTCGCTTCGCGACGGCCACCAAAAATCTTATTCGATGACTGGTTACGAGTCTACGCTGGGAGCTGTACACGTTGAAAAAGTGGCGCAAGACGCCCACCACTCAGCATATGATTAATCCCCTTGGGTAGATTCATATACTGGAAGACGATCCCCCAATACCCCCAACCAGACCCGCAGGCCGCCGTCGGGACATTGATCTCGAGACCGCTTTCGGGGCGTCAAATCGAGCGCTATTGAGCCGCCTTTCTTACGCTGCCTGTCAGGGTGGGGTGGGATAGACGCGCCGTACAAGGTCGCGGGTTCACGAGAATACACTGGCAGGATAAAAAGCTGGAGTTTGCGCCCAACACCGAGTTTCTCGCGTTCATATCGCGCCATAACGACAGCGGAAGATCGCTGTGGTCCTCACTGCAGCTAGATGCGAATAGTATAGGTAGTACGGTGACAGTTGCTCTGGCCTATCAAGTAAACTTATATCTTGAACTAAGGCACGTTAGAGTGGTCACCACCGCGGTCGTTTTCTGTTTCATTCCGCTCTCATCCAAAAGAGACGCAAGTAGGAGGCCTGAGGCCTGTTATTTATGTCAGTTTAAACTAGGTGATGTCACGACAGTAACGATCACAACTGGCTATGTGAGACGAGTGATGTATATCACTGCCATGTCGTGAATGGTCTAGAAATAACTGGGGAACTTGAAGCTTCGAATGGGTTTTGCTTGAACTGCTGCCACCCGGGCTGATGGCCTAAGCGATGGTCACGCTTCTACGGTTGTTCATTACAGAGCAAAGCCGATCACACGCAGACAGCGACTACTAGCACAAGTCTTACGACTGCAGAGGTACGGTCGCAGCGTTGAGGTAAATTCATACGCTGGGACACTGTTTGGTGCAGATGCCAGTCCCCTCCAAGAATCGTAGCAACTTGACGACGCACCCCTGTGGTTAAAAACCTAAGGTAGATTGTGGAGACAGCGGCGAGGAGCAGCCTGTGAAAGTGAAGTTCACCGCGAAGGCACGGGTGTACCCTGATGACCTCCAGCGACTGCCGAACTTTGCTGCGCTCTCGGGCTCATGGCTGCCATACTAAAACATGGTCACAGCGGGTGATGACGCCGCCACCGACGATCGGCTCCAAGAAGTCCGTAATCAAGGTCGCGTTCAACACGAGACTCTGGGTTTCCCGACTCGGACACGCTGAGAATTCCAGCTTCACCAACATGTTGGCTGGAATTTGCTACGTACCATCATTCATTCACCCATACTGTGCTCTCGCGAACACCATAGTATATGGTCGTACCCGAAAGTCAAACTCCGTCGCCACGTGTAGTCATTTCGAATCCTTCTGGATGATAAAAATCATTCATGCTGAATCTTGTAAGAACTCGGAGATGGGACCATAGTGGGTGTTGTCCTGGCCTCCTCGCAGCAAGCGGCAGTGGAAGAACGTCTTCTGTGACTCTTGTGGAGTTATGAATGTTCACAGGTCTATTGATAACGTTGACGCCATGGGTTTGCCAGCAAAGAGCATGCCAAGTCTAGAACACACTAAGTTCGGACGTGGGATTGCGCTTCTGCTGAAGGCACTTTGACGTTTGAGGTTAAAAACGAGGCTTCTGCCGAAATGGAGCCATGGACTCAGGTGTTAGAAACGGGGCTCTTGGTGGCACTTGAATATCCTTGGGGTATCTCTACTGGAAGCGAGAGCGTTCAAGTTCCCCAAGGGTAAATGTTGGTGAACACGTGAAATAAAACCTCATGTGCCTCTATTCACCTGGGGCGGTGGGGAGGTGAGCAAATACGTCTTTTGACCAAGATTCAAGAGTTGTCTCCGAGGTGCCACGGACTTGTCTGATAACGCGATAACATAACTCTGTCACCCCTGGCTTATCCCACGTGAAATTGGCATGAAATTGGCGTCATAAGCTCACGAAAGTCGTCTTAGGCTCCCTTCTTTCAACGACCAAGCCGTAGATGGTATAGTTGTTCATATTTCATAAAAATGAGATCTGTAGTTCTGGAGGTATTTCGGTAAGACTTCTGTGGATGAGCGGGTATGCGTCCCTGTGCCTACCGTCGCCGCGGAAACTCTGAAGCATTCTTTTCCTTCCAGAAGCGCCGATGGGGAACGGTCCCTTTACGTATGTTGGTTCTATTCCCATTCTGTCTTCGACCCTACGGCCCTTCATAAAGAGTGGGGCTATGCCGGTTCCGCGCCCAGATAACCATCTCCCCCCTTCTTCATCCACGAGAGAAAATGTCCTGCACAGACACAGGTGAGGCTGTCATTTCGTTTGTTTGACAGATGTGATTGGGATGTTCGTGCTGACAAAACGCGGAACAATAAGTTACCACTCCTTTCTGGCAAGCAACCCTCGAGAATTCTCGCGCACAATTCCGGACCTGGAACAGCAGCGCGGCGTCGACGCTGGTCGTCTCTGCCTCATCCACCCCACAGAAGGCAGGCGCCCAACGCGCGGGCTCGGCTGGTGGTGGTCATCATGAACACGGACACGATTTAGCCGCGCATGGCGATCTCGAACGCCACTGTGGTGCCCCCTGGTTCTCTTGATGTCTTGATGGGCCGCGCGGCCCAAGCTGTCAGCAGGCAGTTCAGCACCATCCTTTGTCTTTCATCCTTCCCGTCCTTCCCTCTCTTTTCATGTCTGTCGGACGGGACTGTGGCATGTAGATCCTGTATTGGTGGGCTCGGGTGTTCGAGTTCCATTGTAGCAAGGAGCACCGAGGTCATGTATTTCTATGACGAGTAGCACCCGACTTGACTTGATCCACGATGCACACAAATCCGAGACAACCCATCTGTGATCGTGATATCGTCAGTTACCGAGCGTGATCGACCAGGGGTTGACCAGGGGTTTGACCAGCGATTGTACCTCAACGCTTTGATACGCTTTAATAATTAACGCGTTAACGAGACAGCTATGATCGCCGCTACCCACCAAACACAGCCTTTTCGAACAGCCCTCTGGGTACGTGCTCCACCATGATTGCCCATGGTACACAGCGTAACTTAGTTCGCCCCAAAAACACCCAAATTGTTTGACGACATATCAAGTTACCGTAGATCTGAGTCGAGTCGAACATTGCGGGGATTCCCGCGACAGGGTAGAATGTTCTACACAAGCGTGCCACCTATCGAGGAAAAAACCGCTACACCTTGCTCGCGGTTGGGGTCTACAGTGTAGCCGCATCGAGAGGGATTTTACTGTAATATGTGCGCAAACGAACGCCGGGTGTTGGGCGTGGGTGTATCTGAGAGAAACCTTCCTTTTCTCGGTGTAGATTGCTTTGGATTGGTAATTTACCACCGATGGCGTCCAGGATATCAATATCTATGGGTTGCTAGTGAAGGGGGGGCATGACAGATCTTTGATGTGGGGCGGTTCTCGGTCGAGCAGGGGCATACAGTAGCACGATTTGCAGTGATATGATGCAATTTGACATTGACATTGACGCCAGCAGATCGTGAACGTGAACCGTAGTCACTACAGTAACTGTTACGAGATCATGAACTTGATTGTCCTTACTGTAGCTGGTGAGCTGCATAATTGAAACTCGGATTAGAACGTACCCCCATGTACTAACCCGGGGTTAAGAAAGCACCGGGAGGATAGGCGCGCAAACGCCACATCCAATCTTAACAACTAGACAGTCAGAAATCAGTCGCGCGGGCTTCGGGTTTTGAGCTACTTATACACCAGCTGTACAAAGTTACAGGGAGGGAGAAGTGTAGAGGGGAGAGTAGAGCAAAAAAGAAAGAGGCCGTGTGACAAAACAAAACAAAACAAGCGAAAGAACAAAAAAAAAGTGGACAGCTGATAACCGCGAAGCAGAGGGCGATAGTTCCGTGGATGGTTAAAACAACAATCGTTGCGGCAACGGCAAGGCAACGAACTCGGACGAAGGTCTGGACGCGAAACGACAAGATAGTGCAACACCCAACACAAAACGCAAAATGGGCAAGAGATGAAGAAAATAAAAGTGAAGAAAAGTCCTGCATGGTGTGTAGTGTTCGAAGGTAGGAAGGGTGGAAGGGGGGCGTTCTTAGTGTTGGGACGGCTGACCTGGCAATAACCTGCAACGGTTGCTGAACAAGACGGAGAAGAGATGGAATGGAAAGGAACGGGTGGCCACTGCTTGTCCTGGCTAACACATGCATTTTTGAGCAAGGCAAGGGTATCATCAACGTGACGTGGTAAAGAAAATAGACATGTCCGCGGAAACCTCTCAGCTCGCTTCCAAGGGGGAACCGGGTTGGCTCGCCGCTTTCTGCGACTGTTGCTGTGGTGGTTGATAGGATGGTCGCCGTGACGCTACGCGGCCCGACGGTGGGCTTTTCACGGTCAGTGAATTCTGCACATCGGTCTGCTGATGTTGCTGTGGTGGGGGATCCATCCTGACGGCTGAGATCGACTGCCTACGCACGTCAAACACAGGTGCGGGCGAGTCCGTCTCGCGCATGTCCGAATCGTCACCATGCGCTGCTTCCTCGGCGCGTGGATTTGACGGAAATGTGTAGGTTTCGCGTAAGTGTGAATGGTCGATACTCGCGGCAAACGCCGCCACGTCGCCATTCGCAACGCTCTTCCGTCTCCATAGCGCGGGACCTGTACCTTCCGTACAGCGCGTACCTTCCAGCTCCTCAATGCGGCGCTGCAGCCGTGTAACCTCTTCGCGCAACCCACCCACGCGTCGCTCAACGGCTGAATCGACCGCAGCCTCGAAACCACTCTGTAGTGCCTGCGACTTGGCGAGTTGCTCTCTTAGCCACGTCTTAAGTTCCTTGGCATCCTTTAGGGCGTCGTAAAATGCCTCGAAAGGCGCAAGAAATGCGTTGCGCTGTGACGCGGAGTCAGTGCGGTTTAATACGGCAGGGGTCTGGGGGACAAGCATGGTGGAAATGGGCACAGATGCTGGTGGTGGCACAGGAAGAGAGGACGTGCTAGACGAGGCGGCAAGGTTCGAGCGCAGTGTAAGACGTGTTGGCGTCGGCGGTACATTACCCGGTATCCGTCGCCCACCTAAGGGTTGTTGAACGTTTGGTAGGGAGGGTAGCGTCATGGCCGTGAAGCGGCCGCCTTGTTGAGGCGGGGCACTTTGTATGACCGGTTGTGTACGGGGATCTCGCGGGGAGATAACAATATCAGCGGGCTTCTTTTTGAGTGACGAAGGCGATTTGAATGCTCGCCGACCAGCGAAAGAGATTGGCGGGGGAGGTAAAGAGTTGGGATGAGGATTTGCGCCCAAATCAGTCTGTTGACCCTGGCCTGCCGTTACCATAGGGCCAGAACCTGGGGGGTTTAAAGGTGGATCGGCAGCGCGAACGGTGCGCGCTACGTTCATATTTGGACTTCGGGCAGAAGTACGAGAAGATGTTGATAGGGACTTGCCCGCGGCCGGGGAGATGGAGGGTTGAGAAGACGATGGCAGGGGTCCACCTAGACTCCCTCTCCGCTTCTCAATGAGGGCCTCTTGGTTACGCTTCACCGTAAGCATCGAGCGGACCTGCTCTACGGCGTTCAGATCGTCACGAGCCATAGCGGGCATGCCGATTACGATGGGAGGAGAGGCAGCCTTGGTGTCAGAAGTGGTCGGATTGGAGGGGGCTTGATCAACCAAGTGTGAAGGGCCACTGACTGTCGTGCGCCGTTTCTTTGGAGAAGGCTGAGACTGGGGTGATGGTGCAGAAGGGGGCATCGAGCGGGAACCAGGATCCTGCTGAGAGGGGGGATGGGATCGGGGCTGACGAGAGTGAGAGGGTGAGTCGTCGGTTGGATCATCGTGCTCCATCTTGACGCGACCTAGATGAGGAGAGGTACTACTGGGAGCTCTGTTTGAGAGAAGTTATAAGCGGAAGAGAGGAAAGTGAGAGGACATACCGGTTATCGGAAGAAGTATCGTCTCCTTGCGAGGCATCAGGATGGGATCTTTTCCTTCCATTTGGGATCGGGGGAGTCTCAGTCATTGTGGCTGATTGTGAGGCTTCAGGAAGAGAGCGTGGACGTTCTGAGGGAGGTCTTGGCTGGATAGGAGGAAGGGAAGCCGGGTGCGAAGAGAGTTTGTCTAATGAAGAGTTCGAGAATGCGACGGCAAAGGGCGGAAGGGACTGAGACTGGGAGTGGTTTGAATGACGAACGGACATGATGAGGACGAAGGGGGAAAGGAGAAGAGCGAGAGAAAAGGCGACGGCCAAGTTAATGAAACTTGCACGCCGCCCCTCCCAGTGCCTACACTAGCGAACCTCGTTCGTTCAATATATTTTCATCTTATATTACTATAATTATTATTTTTATTCACATCCAATCCCATCACCCCTTCATCCATCTATCATCCTTACGCGTTACATCTCCCCCGACTTCATCACCACACCAGCTCGACTCCACCCGACTCCTGCGGAACGCCTATCCACTTATCTCTCCAACTCACCCTCCTTTTCAACTTGGTTTCTCCTCTGGGCGTCTCTGTCCCTCTTTGTCCTCCATTCTTTTTGTTCTAAAGATCCCGCTCTTGGCGCCCGTGTTGCAGCGAGAGCATACCCTTTACGAGACCTTGCCGCATCTTCTTTCCTTTGTCGTCCAACACGGGTTGCCAAACTTCCACTTAGCATTTCTGCGTATCCATGCTGGCTAAATTGATTTCTGTCCTCAGCCCGAACTTCCGGATGGTCCCTCGGTCAATACAGTTCCTGTTCAAATTTCGAGCACTTGATAAGATAATGCCATTCTGGAGACCATGCCTTTCTTGTAATCCTTGCACGCCCGTCTTCACCACACCTTTGCTCACCGCTCTCTTGCGTTTCGTTCGAACTGTCACCCACTCAATAGCTCCGAAAGTCTATAACTCCGCTTGTCTGAATGAGCCTCCGTCGTTCAAGGGCACTTTCCCTGTCGCTTCACACCATACGCTCGTCTTGGTGCTCTCTGCACTTGTCTCGAGGAGCCCTTGAGTATCGTAAGTTAGCTCCGATTGACCCTTTGTTCCCTTTTTAACAATCACATCGCACCGCGTGGTCTTGCACCCCTGACATCTTCCATACTCTTCTGGTACTCCTTGTCCCGTTCCTCCTTCTTTCACTGCGTCCGATTCGACTGCGCATTCTAAACCATGGCCACATCCGCCCCGCGAATCACGCATACAGGAAGCCTGGATCTCCGTTACCCTCGCCGATTTTTTTGGGTCTCGGCTCCACCCTTTCCAGGATCGGGCGTTCCTGTTCACCTTTCCACACGGTTCAAAGGTTACAGTAAGCTAGCATGGTGCTGCAAAACTGCAACCGCATCATGCTTGCTTCTCTGGACGGTTGTAACGTAAGTGCCGTAAGTATTTGCAAATGTCGGCCTCTCGGGCCGGTTACTACTTTCCCAATTCAATCTTTCCTTATTTGGGTCTCTCACTTCTCGGTAAGACATCCCCGATTGTGCGGCGCTACTTTCTCGGTAGATTTCTGCGCTATTCCCAGTACCGAGAACCGAGAACAGAATTACCGACTAAGGCCGTATACAGCTACGGGTTTGGAGGGTGACTTGGACTTGGTTTTGGTTTTTGGGACTAGGAACAGGTTAGGTACTAGTGTTACTAGTGTGACAGGGTGACATCCCAAAATATCGAGTTGATCATGTTTTTTTTTCAAATAAGAATAGGAGTAAAGAATAGGAGTATATTCGAATAATCCTGTATTTTCTTGAAGCCCGTCCCAAAACCCAAAACCAAGTCCAAGTCGCCCTCCAAACCCGTTGCTGTATACGGCCTAAGGAATACGATTTTCCTTACCGTACAAGCCAAGATGAGCACCATGCCCTTGGAGTGCACTGTGTCGTTTCCTCTTACGGTGTCCCTTGCCCACAGCGAAGCTTCGCGCCTCGAGGAACTTTGGGACGTATTACTTTCACTTGAGCACGGTGCGGCTAGAGCTCGATCTAGGTCTGTCTACACATTTCGATCTTGAACATGCGCCGGCCGCTGCCGATTGAGAGCCAAACCACAGAGCAACGAATGATACCGAATGATACGGGAAGGCCTGTTGTGTGCTGCCATAGGTTTTGCTGCGGGTGTCACCATGAGTGTGGGGACGAAATAATCTAATATTTTCAATTTCAACTTGGTAACAATATACAATTGGTTTCGCGTGTACTGTTTACAAGAACGCGGATGTTGCTGGTGGATCTCAGCAAACGGGAAGGGGTTGGTTGTCCGCCCGCGCTTGCAACGATCAGCCTTGCAACAGTCAGCCTTACGACACGCTTCTGTATTGGCGTAGTCATGTCCGATGACATACGCAACGCGTATCATGGTGCTGACAGAGGGCTGCAACGTTGAGCAGACCGCGGTTCACAGCGGGCTTACGTGCTGATATGCCCCTGCAAGTGCCAAGTTGGTCTGTCTTGGTATCGTGGATTTACTGTACCTGCCTTCTTTACTGTACTTGCCCTTCGATTATAGATGATCTCATTCACATCTGCGTTTTGATCGCTTCATTCACCTTTTCTCTCCAACCCCGTACCTAATGTCTCAGCGATGTCTCAGTACAGAAATGTCTATGCGGAGGAAAAGCGGTGTGAGAAGATTCGAGGCTTCGAGCGTTCGTGTGATACAATGTGCCAAAGGGTGAGTGAACTCGGAAATGAACGCCGCGAATAAGCTGTAACTGTGTGCCTGTGCCTGCGTCCTGTACACGATTAGAATTGAGACCTTGGTTGAGAATAAATATCGAACAATGCGACAAATCGTTCTGTGACCATGATGAGCTTCTCTCACAGAATGTCGACCGACATTACGCTTACGGACTTGCTGTAATGCAAACTCGGAGACATTGTCCGTCGGTGCGTGGACATGACTGAAGGGCTACACCAATATGTATATGAACTGCCGACCTGTAACAGTCACTAGTCATAATCTACTTTAGAGCATATAGTTCGTGGCGAGAAATCAGTGTAGGAGGTATCTAAGACAAGACAACATTGGACTAGTAGTTGGGTCCAAGGTCTTTCTTCCCACCACCGCCGCCGGGCATGCCCACGCCTCCTCCGGGCATGCCCCTGCCTCCCCCGGGTATGCCATCTGTCGCCCCGGGTGATCCCTCAAGCTCTCGCTTACCTCCAGAGGTGCTCACCGTCAAGTCGCAAAAGTGGATCCAAATGCAAAAGAAGCGCTACGGACAAAAGAGAAAGGGGGGCTATGTTGACATGGGGAAGCAGGTACGCTACAATATCACTACGTTTGGCTTACGAGCCTCACTCGGGTGTTATGTAGGATATGCCTCCCGAACATGTGCGCAAAATTATAAAGGATCATGGTGACATGTCCAATCGCAAGTTCAGAAATGATAAACGGGTCCATCTCGGAGCATTGAAGTATGTTCCTCATGCCGTTATGAAGTTGCTGGAGAACATCCCCTTCCCATGGGAGCAAGTACGCGAGGTTCCTGTCCTCTATCATATTACTGGGGCCATCACTTTCGTGAACGAGATTCCCCGCGTCATTGAACCTGTGTATCATGCGCAGTGGAGCAGCATGTGGTTGGCTATGCGGCGGGAGAAGCGGGACCGCAGGCATTTCAAGCGAATGCGGTTCCCGCCTTTCGATGACGAGGAGCCCCCGCTCGACTATGGCGACAACGTTCTTGACGTGGACCCCCTTGAAGCCATTCAACTCGATCTGGATGAGGCCGAGGACACCCCCATCTTGAAGTGGTTCTATGACGCTCGCCCACTCATTGACACAGATCATGTCAATGGACCATCATACAAATACTGGTCTCTCCCTTTACCGGTCATGGCCAACCTGTATCGGCTTGGTCGCACTCTCCTATCTGACCACACTGACATCAATGCGTCCTATCTATTCGACAAGAACTCATTCTTCACTGCCAAGGCGCTCAATATGGCGATCCCTGGGGGCCCAAAATTCGAACCGCTTTACCGAGATATGGACAACTTCGATGAGGACTGGAATGAGTTTAATGACGTCAATAAGGTCATCATTCGGCAGCAAATTCGCACGGAATACAAAGTTGCCTTCCCACACTTATACAACTCCCTGCCGCGCACAGTCAGCATATCTCCCTATCATACTACGAAGAACGTCTATATCCGCACAGATGATCCGGACCTCCCTGCTTTCTATTTTGACCCTCTCGTAAATCCGATCTCCCTGCGCGGCGCGACACCCAAAAACACTCCTCT
>WNFR01004887.1_pt1 | contig 19033 bp, 16 predicted proteins | sample 5400221 | NCBI WGS metagenome assembly WNFR01 (sample SAMN13153357, study PRJNA577476) | soil metagenome | isolation source: 40 cm soil under Madrone tree | place: USA:California | collected 2016-06-14 | reverse complement strand
AGGTCGCCTTCACGAATCGGTGCGGCGGACTCCGCCGTTGGTCCATAGTGCGGATCGCTGGCATGCGCATTCACCGCAATGTCCGGCCCTTCCTCGGCCCAAATTCCCGCAGCGTCAAACTCTTTCAGAATCCAGTTCTTCATATCGAATTCCGTCAACGTTTTCTTCTCGCGCACGCTTTTGGCCGCAAGCAGAAAGGCTTCGCGCATGATCCGGTCGATGGCCACGCCGGCCGAAAGATGCGATTCGAGCTGCGCAGTGCTCCAGCAAGCTTCGTATTTCTGCACCAGGTCCGCCGAACTGACTACCTTCGGGCCGGAGCTGCGCACCAGTTCAACCGTCCCCGCATCCACCATTGCTACGTAGGGAATCGCATTCTTCGGCGAATATTGCATCGCCACGCTCTTCGCGCGGCCAAACATTTTTTTCAGGTTCTTTCGCAGTTCCTCTTGCGCCGAGTAATACAGCGTGTCCCCGGGCAATTCCGCTAGAGATTGCGTCTCAATCTTGTGCACCAGTTTTTTGGGCGTTCCCTTCGCCGGAACGAAATAGAACCACCGCCTCGTTCGCATCCCCGGTTGCAGGCCTAAAATGTTCTGCGCGATCGGATCGCGTCCGCGAAAATCATAGAAGAGCCAGCCATCGATTTTGGCGCCGCACAAGTCGCTCTGGATGCCTTGAATATCTGTGCTCATTGGGAATTCAGCTCCATCGCTCGGACAACATCAACTGTCAAGTTTCAAGCTTCTTGCACCAACAGCGCGAGGATCTGCTGCCGGGTTACACCGCGGATTTCCATACGCTTCGTGCGGCTTCTTTGGCCGCTCTGAATTCTAACAGCCGACCTGGGTGTTTTCAAAAGCTCCGCCAGGAATTCCACCAGAGCTTCATTCGCCCGATCTTCGAAGGCCGGCGCCCGCAGCCGTACCTTCAACGCGCCCCCCATTTCCCCAACAATCTCGTCCTTACTCGCGCGCGGCTGCACTCGCACAAGAAAAGTCACCGCACCTTCCCCCTCTTGGACTTCTAGCATCCGGCCTCTTGCGACTTGTTATTTCGCATCTCTGACCCCAAACAGCGCCGTACCCACGCGAACTTCTGTTGCGCCTTCCTCGATCGCCACTTCAAAATCATGCGACATTCCCATGGACATAACGGGTAATTCGATCCCCAGTTTTCCAACTAACTCGTCGCGCAGTTCTCTCAAGCGTTTGAAATACGGCCGAACCTGCTCGGCCTTTTCCAGAAAGGGAGGAATACACATTAGTCCCGCAAGCTGCAACCGGGGCAGTTCGGCACACTTCTCAGCCAATGTCGCAAGCTCGCGAATTTCCACCCCGCTCTTCGTCTCCTCTGGGGCGACATGGACTTCAATCAGCACGCGCAGTCTGCCCGTGACGCCTGCTTCAGTGCGCGCGCGGTCCAACCGCTGCGCGACCGCCAAATCATCGACGGAATCTACGCTGTGAAAAAGTTTCGCCGCCCGCGCCGTCTTATTGCTCTGCAAATGTCCAATCAGATGCCACGTCGCCACCAATCCTTCCGTTCCCGCACGCTTCCCTTCCCATTCCTGAACGCGATTCTCGCCAAAGTGTCGAACCCCCGCTTCATACGCTTCGACGATCGCGCTCGCCGGACGCGTCTTCGACACTCCAATCAAGGTGATCTCTTCCGCTCGCCGCCCCGCGCGCGCCGCCGCGCCGGCGATTCTCTCTTGAATTACCAAAGCTTGCGTCATATTCGAAACCGAATCCTAGCATGCATGGCATTGCAGCGCAGAGTCTCTGCGGTTAGACTGGCTTTTGGCCGCAATTCGATCCGCGGTCGCATTCAAAAAATGACCGCTCCCGGAAAACTCATCGCCGTCGAGGGCATCGACGGCAGTGGCAAGCGCACGCAAGTCGAACTCCTGACGCTCAGCCTCAAGGCGCGCGGCCACTCCGTCTTTCCCACCGGCTTTCCACAATACGACTCCTGGTTCGGCAAAATGGTCGGCCAATTCCTCAACGGCGATCTCGGCCCGCTCGAAAGTGTCGACCCGCACTTCACGGCCATGCTCTATGCCGGGGACCGCTTCGAAGCCAAGCCTAAACTCGAATCCGCCCTGAACAACGGCCAAATTGTGCTTGTGGACCGCTATATCGGCTCCAACCTTGCTCACCAGACCGCTCGAGTTCCTCCGACACAGCGTTCCGAATTTCTTAAATGGATCGAGCATCTCGAATACAAGATTTACGGATTGCCGCGCGAAACTCTGGCACTCTATCTGCGCGTGCCGCCACCAGAAGCCCAAGCCCTGGTTGCTCGCAAGTCCGCCCGCAGCTACACGGCGGTCAAACAGGATCTGCTGGAAGCTAGCCTAAGCCATCTTGAAGACGCCGCGGGCATGTACGATTCTCTTTCAAAACGCCCGAACTGGAACACCATCGAATGCTTCGATCCCAAACGCAATCAAATGCGCGCCGCCGAAGACATCGCCAAAGAAATTCTGGGCGCAGTTTTAGTCGCACTCTCGCAATCCGCGCGGAAAGAAGAGCGGTGACCAATGGGCTTCGCGGAATTTCTTGGCAACGAACGCATCGTCGCGGCGCTACGCGGCACTCTCCGCAGCCAGCGCGTGCCCCACGCGTTGCTCTTCACCGGCCCGCGTGGCGTAGGCAAGTTCACTCTCGCCCGCATGTTCGCCCAAGCCGCTAATTGCGAACGCCTAGCGGACGACTTCTGCGGCGAGTGCGCCACTTGTAAACGTATCTCCCTGCTCGTTGATCCTCAAACGCTTCTCGAGCAAGGTCTCGTCGAGCGCGGCGAAAGCGCCGATGCCGCCACTGTCGAGCGCGTACCTCTGATTTTGCAGTCGCACCCCGACGTCTGGGCCCTCGTCCCTGATCCTGTCCGCTTGAAGAGCCCGGTGGCGCGCCCGATGTTGCGTGTCGGCCAGTTGCGCGCCGTTCAGCGTGCCGCCTACTTCCAACCGATGGGCCGTCGCCGCATCTTCATCCTCGATGGCGCGGGCACTATGCGCTGGGATGTCGCCAATGTATTCCTTAAAATTCTCGAGGAACCTCCCGGCTCAGCCACGCTCGTCCTCACCGCACCCTCTCCGTACGCACTCCTGCCGACCATCGTCTCGCGCTGCCTGCAATTTCATTTTGCGCCTCTTCCGCAGGCCGCCGTCGAAAAAATCCTGAAAGAAAAAACCGCTCGCAAACCCGCGGAAATCAAGCTCGCCGCGCAACTTGCCGAGGGCAGCCCCGGCCTAGCCATCGAAATGGATGTCGATGCCGCGGCTCAGCGCCGGAGAAACGCGCTGGGCATCCTTGAACGTGCCGCCCAAGGTCATGGTTTCGCCCAATTATTCTCTGACACCTCGGCTCTCGCCAAAGACCGCGATTCCTCCTTCGAGGATCAAATCTCCGTTTTCTACGGCTTGCTCACCGATCTCCTTGAACTTACGTCCAAGTTAAAAGAACCCGTTTTGCGCAATGCCCCGCTCACCAAAGAACTGGAATTGCTCGCTAAATCCGTAAATTCAGCCTGGGTTCTTCGCGCTATTGCCGGTTTTGACGAACTTTACGCTGGCGCGCGCCGCAATCTGAATCGCCAACTCGGCCTCGACGCTCTCGCTGCATCTCTTGCGCCCCCGCTTTCGCGTACTTTCGAGCCCCGCGCGTGAGCAGCGCTGCCAAATACTCGCCATTTCAGAATTAAATCGCTAGACTGTAACCCACGAGCAACCGCACGCATCATAATCAGCAGATATTCCACCCCTTGGTTAGAAGGAGCAGTCATGGTGAACCGTCGTATGTTTCGTCCGGGTTTTCCGGACGTCAAGGAGCCGAGCATTCCCCGTCCTCAGCACAACGGTCCTATCCCCAGCAAAAAACCCGCGCCACCGGAGACCACTCACGCTGAGAACTTCTACTGGGTCAAGCAGATGCAGTCCCACACTGCCATGGCGGTCGTCCTGGACAGTGGCGAAGTCCTTCGCGGCACCGTCGAGTGGTACGACCGCGATTGCATCAAGCTCACACGCCAGGGCAGCCCCAACCTGCTCATCTTTAAGCGCGTGATTAAGTACGTCCACAAGGATGGAGAAGAATCGGCCCAGGGCGGCGACGAGTAAATTCTCTATTTGCGCAGGGAATGCCCGGACTTGGCTCCGAAGGTGAGCAGCGCCTTTGCGGCCAGCGAGCCGTCCTCATTGAGAATTTCGCATTCGGTTACAACAAAATTTCTTCCCGCGCGCAGCACTCGCGCGTCAGCTTTAATGCGCCCGCCCGGCACTGGCTCCAGATAATTGATGCTCAGCTCTACGGTCGCGATTTCCGCCCCCTTGGGTATCGCCGTATAAGCGGCGATCGCCGCTGTGGTATCCGCCAACGCCGCCAGGATTCCTCCGTGCACCACCCCGTGAATCTGCTTGTGGTTCGGCTTGACGTCCAACCGGAAAATCGCTCGCCCCTCGCGCACGCTTTCCACGTCAAATCCCAGCATCTCCATCGAGTGGCTTTCTTTCATCCGTTGACGAACCAGTTCCGTGACCCGTTTCTCTTCTCTCGACATTTTCTTGGTCATCTTGTTTGCTGCCTCATCAGTACGCCGTCAGTCCTCCATCCAATGGAATCGCCGCCCCCGTAAGCCATGACGATTCTTCCGACGCCAGAAAAACCGCCATCTCCGCCACATCCGCGGGTCTTCCGATGCGCCCCAATGGAATCGTTGCAATCCGCGCCTTCCGCAGCGCCTGTCCCTGCTCCGTTTCGTTGAATATGCCCTTCACCAATTCCGTTTCCACAATCGACGGGCAGATGCAATTCACGCGAATTTTTTCCTCCGCATGATCGATAGCCATGGCCTTCGTCAGCATCGTCACTCCGCCTTTCGACGCGCAATACGCTGTGCGATCTTTCACCGCTACCAGCCCCAGCACCGAGCCAATATTCACGATCGCTCCCCCGCCGCACTTCCGAAACTCAGACAGCACGGCCCGCGACATCAGGAACGGCCCCTTCAAATTGACTGTCATCATCCGGTCCCACTCTTCCTCGCTGATCCCCTCGACCGTCGAGACATGCAACGTCCCCGCATTGTTCACCAGCACATTCAGGCGTCCGAATCGCTCCACCGTTCCCTTCACGGCGCGTTCGACCTCCCGGGCGTGTGTAACATCGCACTCCATCGCCAAACCTGCGCCGCCGGCCTTCTGCACTTCAACAATCACCTCGCGCAGCTTCTCCAAACGCCGTCCGGCCACGGCCACGCTTGCGCCTTCCCGCGCAAACGCCAGCGCGATCGCTCGCCCGATCCCCGTCCCGCCGCCGGTAATCAACGCTACTTTCCCAGAAAGTCGTGTCACGGATTTCCCCGTTCCCGCGTCTAATAGGGGCGTCGCGTCGCCGCCTTATGTCCCATGCGGTGCGCGCGACTCTAGCATTCGGCCCCCGGTCTCGCAAGCCGTTGCTCCGGCCATTGTTTTGGCGGTCGTTCTGGCCTTTGTACAGGCCGGGCTTTAGCCCGGCATGTAGTGGCGGGTCTTCAGACCCGATCTTCTCTTTCTTGAGGTTGCAGTCAGGCAAAATCGAAACTGTTGTATCGTAACGGCTCTCACTAACTCCACGGAGATCCGAAAGCACACACCATGCGCATCGGCATAACCTGTTACCCCACTTACGGCGGCTCCGGCGTCGTCGCCACCGAACTCGGCATGGAACTCGCCGCCCGCGGCCACGACATTCATTTCATCAGCTACGCCCCCCCCATCCGCATGAACCCCAACGACCCGCGCATCCATTTCCACGAAGTCGAAGTCGTTTCCTACCCGCTCTTCGACCATCCTCCCTACACCCTCGCCCTCGCCACCAAAATGCTCGAAGTGTTCGAATCCGAATCGCTCGACCTGCTCCACGTCCACTACGCCATTCCTCATTCCGTCAGCGCCATGCTCGCGCGCTCCATGGCCGCGCCACGCCGCCTCCCTTTCGTCACCACGCTTCACGGTACGGACATCACCCTCGTCGGCAGCAACCGCAGCTATCTTCCCATCACGCGCTTTTCCATCGAGCAAAGCGACGGCGTCACCGCCATCTCCAACTATTTGCTCAAGCAAACGCTCAAAGAATTCGACATCAAGCGCCCCATCGAAGTCATTCCCAATTTCGTGAACTGCGATCTTTACAATCGCACCGCCGACAAAGGTTTCGCCGCACAATGGGCTCCCAACCGCGAACCCATCCTCATGCACCTGTCGAATTTCCGACCCGTCAAGCACCTCACCGACGTCGTGGAAATCTTCGCCCTCGTCCGCGCTAAAATGCCCGCCAAGCTCGTCCTCATCGGCGACGGTCCCGACCGCGGCGCCGCCGAATACCTCGTCCGCAAACATTGCCTCCAGAAAGATGTCTTCTTCCTTGGCAAACAGGATTCCGTCTATGAAAAGCTGGCCGCCGCCGATCTTTTCCTTCTTCCCTCCCAGCTCGAATCCTTCGGCCTTGCCGCCCTCGAAGCCATGGCCTGCGAAGTCCCCGTTATCGCTACAAACGTCGGCGGCGTCCCCGAAGTTGTCGAGCACGGTGTAGATGGATTCTTAGTGGAACCCGGCGACGTGAAGGAAGCCGCCCGCTACGCCATCGAAATCCTGTCCCGCGCCGACCGCGGCCGCGAAATGGGCAAAACCGCCCGCCTCAACGCCAAGAAAAAATTCTGCGCCAACGACGTCATCCCCACCTACGAAAACTACTACGAGCGCGTCCTCAGCGAATCTTGATGGAGAGCGGCTGAGCTGTATTTTGCCTTCAGTCGGATGTTGCCTGATGCTATATTTTTCTATATCCTTTTAACTGACTTGGAACTTTCACGATGCGTGTTCCACTCAGCCTCGGATTCCTCCTCCTTGTTTCCTGCTTCGTACCACCGGGCTTTTCTCAATCCACCGCTGCTCCTGCAGTTACCACTCCCAGTGACGGCCGCGTTGCCGAGTGGATGTACGGCGAGCACATCGCTGCAGTCCCCGTACTGCCGTTTTCCGCCAAAGTCGAGCTGGAACTGGTCAATCAACTCCAGGATGGCACCCTCATCACTCACAAAACCTACAACCTCGACGCTCGCGATTCCCAGGGACGGACGCGCAACGAAGCGCGCAACTGGATCAACCCTTCGATCGGTGCGGAACCCCGGCTGATCCGAATCGAGCTGTACGACCCTGCTACGCGAACCAGAATAAACGCATTTCCCCTCATCAAAACGGCCAGGCAATGGACTGTTGGCACAACTGTTCCCACGGCCCCGTCAAGTGCGCCCGCCAAACCGGAAACAACCACTGAGAATATCGGCTCCGATTCCATCGAGGGTCTGCCCGTTCACGGCGTACGCGTTAGCCAAACCTACCCTCCGGGAGCGCTCGGCAACGATCGCCCTCTTATCATCATCACAGAATCCTGGTATTCCGGAGATCTCAAAATCAATTTGCTGACCAAGCGCGCAGATCCCCGCTATGGCGTGCAGACGGTTCGTGTCACTGAGCTTGTGAGGCAGGAGCCGGACTCCACCCTTTTCGCCATCCCGGACGAATACAAGCTCATCAAGGAAACCGTGCAGCAACCGCTGGCGCAAGGTTCCGGCGCTCCGGAAGGTACTCCTCCCGCAAATTCAACATGGTCATACGGGCCCACGGCGGGAATCGCGCGTGCCGGCATCGGTGGCGTTACAGCGCCCCGTTGTGTCTACTGCCCGCAACCCGCTTACAGCAATGAAGCGCGTGCGGCCAAGTTGAATGGAACCGTCGTTCTAAAAGTTGTCGTAACTGCGGACGGCCGAACGGAAAACGTCCAAGTAATGAACGGGCCTGGCTCTGGATTGGAACGGCAAGCCATTGAGGCGGTCAAGAACTGGCGGTTTAGGCCCGCTGATGGGCCCGACGGCACTCCCGTCACGTGCCAAATCGAGGTTGAAGTTACTTTCAAGATTCGCTGACCTTTGCGGGCGCCGCAGCCCTCGATGACACCTGCCCCGACCCGGTCGCGTAGGCTGCCGGGCCAGATTCGTTCCCCGCCGTTCAAGTTACTACTGACAATAATTAACTTTTATGCTGACATGTCGTTTGATAGTTCGAGCAAGATCTTCGACTGCAGACCGCCGCTTCCCGCGCCGCACAATTTTCCGCGCTCCTTTCGTTACATTGTTACCTCCTTACATCCCTACCTCACGATTGCCTCATTCTCCTGCCCCGACCCTGTCGGGGTCGCCGCCCTCAATTGCTTTAAGTCCTTTAGCTGCAACATTTATGCATCCCCTCGGAGTGTTGCAAACAAAAGACTTACGGTCTGGCTAAGCCCTTTAGATGCAAAACTTACAAAAAACACGGGGGGTGGCCGCCCGATGATCGAAGATTCCGACCTGTCGGACAGGGTGCCTATCTTGAGCGACCATCGGGAACGAGGGATTCTGCTTCAGCGGCAGCGAGTTGGTGTAGGCTTTCGGCGGGAGAAAATCATGTTCAAGTTCAGACTTCTATTGTTGTCGCTGCTTCTTCTGGCATGGACTTCGCAGGGGAAGGCGCAGTTCGCGCACACGGACCACAAACAGATTGTCGATGCGGCCGGCAAACCGCTCCTTCCTCGCGCTACAAACCTGGGCAATTGGATGGTGCCAGAGGGATATATGTGGCTGTTCCAGGACGGCCCGCAATCTCCTAGTGAGATCCGCGCTTTGGTGTTGGAGCTGCTTGGACCTGAAGGGTCGGCGGCATTCTGGCAGAAGTATCGCGATAACTACGTCACGCGGGAAGACATCGCGCTCTTGCATCGCGCCGGGTTCAACGCCATTCGAGTTCCTTTGCATTACAGCTTGTTTGAGAGCGACGATGCGGAAGGTTTCAGGCTGTTGGACCGATTGATCGCCTGGAGTCGTGCTGAAGATCTGTATGTGATTCTTGATCTGCATGCCGCACCGGGCGGACAAACGGGCACGAACATCGATGACAGCTCCGGATATCCCTGGCTCTATCAGAGTCCACAAGAGCAGGAGCATCTTGTGGCCATCTGGCGTCGGCTGGCGGCGCACTATCGCGATGAGCCGGCAGTGCTCGGTTATGACCTGCTGAATGAGCCGATCCCGCATTTTCCCAGGCTGGCAGCATTGAATTCTTCGCTGGAACCGGTCTACAAGAAGGTGGCGGGCGAGATACGAAAGGTGGATGCCCACCATATTCTCTTTCTCGGCGGCGCGCAGTGGGACAGTAACTTTGCGGTCTTCGGCAAGCCTTTCGATGCGAACGTCGCGTACACGCTCCACAAATACTGGACGGCGCCGGATGAAAGCGTGATCCGGCAATACATTGATTTTCGCGAGCGCTACGATGTGCCGATCTGGATGGGTGAGTCCGGGGAAAATACCGATGAGTGGATCGCGCAATTCGTGAAAGCGCTGGAGAAAAACAATATCGGATGGGCTTTCTGGCCGTACAAGAAGATGGAAAAGCCGTCCGCAGTCGTCAGCGTTATGCCTCCTGCCGATTGGGAAAAGATCGTGGAGTTCGCCAAGCTGCCGCGCGGCACTGGGCATGCGGAAGAACGGCTGAAGGCCCGGCCGGAACAGGAGACGATCAGCCGTGCTTTCGCGGAGCTGCTGGAGAGTGTGCGCCTGCAAAAGTGCCGCGTGAATGAAGGATATTTGAAAGCGCTCGGATTAAAGGCTGATGTTGTTGCGGCGGCCAGCGCAGGAGGAACGGTGAGGTGAACGATTCTTCCATCACTGGTTCGCTCGCCGTCACATTTATTCGGCACCAAGGAAGGCGTAGCGGAGGAGAAAGAGGACACTGAGGACCCAGATGAGGGGGCTGATTTCGTGGTGGCGACCGGTTCCGACCTTGACGAAGGTGAAGGAGAGCAGGCCGAGGCTGAGCCCGGTAGCGATACTGAACGTCAGCGGCGTGGCAACGAGGGTGAGGAAGGCGGGGAAAGCCTCGCTGAAATCACCCCACTTGACTCGGGCTACGGCGCCGCACATGAGCGCGCCGACGAGGATTAGCGCGGGAGCGGTAGCGTAAGCGGGAATCGCAGCAACCAGCGGCGCGCAGAACATGGCAACGAGAAAGAGTGCGGCGATGACGACGTTGCCGAGGCCGGTGCGGGCGCCGGCGGCGACTCCCGCGGCACTCTCGATGTAGCTGGTGACCGTCGAAGTGCCGGTAAGCGCGCCGAACATGGTGCCGAAAGCGTCAGCGAGCAACGCGCGGCTCGCGCGCGGTAGCTTTCCATCACGCAGGAAGCCGCCCTCTTCGCAGACGCCAACCAGCGTGCCCACATTGTCGAAAAGATCCACGAAGAAAAACACGAAGATGAGTTCGCCAAGACCAATACTTGCTGCGGCACGTAGGTTCAGCTTAAGGAACGTGCCTGAGGGATGCGGCAGCGAGAAAAAGTGTGCAGGCCAATGACTGAGGCCAAAAGGAATGCCCGCGAGGGTGATAGCGACGATGCCGAGGAGGATGGCGCTGCCGACGCGCCGCACCATCAAGATGGCGATAAGAACGAGTCCGGCGGCAGCAAGACGCACGTGCGGGTCGGAGACTTTGCCGAGCCCGACAAAAGTGGCCGGGTTGGCGACGATGATGTTCGCGCTGCGCAAGCCGATGAACGCGATGAGTAGACCGATGCCTGCAGCCGTGCCGTATTTAAGGCAGTTGGGAATGCCGTTGACGATTTGTTCGCGGACTTTGGTGAGGGTCAGAAGAAAAAAGAGCAACCCGGAAAGAAAGACGACACCGAGCGCGGTCTGCCAGGGGACGCCGCGGCCAAGAACGATGGAGTAGGTGAAGTAGGCGTTGAGGGACATGCCCGGCGCGAGCGCAATGGGATAGTTGGCCCACAGCCCCATTATGAGCGTGGCGATCGCAGCGGAAATGCAAGTGGCAAAGAGAACGCCCTCGACCGGCATGCCCGCTTCAGAAAGAATGCGCGGGTTCACCACGGCCACGTAGGCCATGGTCATGAAAGTAGTCACTCCCGCGAGCAACTCGCGCCGCACCGTAGTCTTATTTTCTTGGAGATGAAATAGGCGCTCAAGCAACCTGGTTTCCTTTAATCCTGCAAATAAAAAAGTGCGCCACAATAGGACGGCAGTATCGCGACGTCAACGGCGGAAGCGGAAAATTGATGCTCTCTTGCACCGGTTGTTGACACAGAAACCTGATTCATGAAATCTCCCAGCCGCTTGATCTGCCTGATATGCTGTGCATCGCGCGAACGAGAATCTATATCACAGCTTGCAAGCTCGCAAATTGATTGTTTCTTGCCGTCCGGCCGTTTCGGTCATTTGCTGGAGGAACCTTTATGAACAACTCGGAATTAAATCCTTTACGCATCCTCCCGCACCTCAGTTCATCGCGTCTTCTAGTTCTCATGTTGCTGATCGCTTCCTCTACCTTGTCGCAAGAGAAGCCTTCCACCGCTCCGGCAGCGCAGAAAAGTCCCGAACAACGCGCCGAGCTTAATCTCCAAGCCGCGCGGCAAAATCCGCTCCAGCTTCGTCACTTCTTGCTCGGCATGCCGAAAGGCGGTGATCTGCACAATCATTTGAGTGGCGCGGTTTACGCGGAATCCTGGATTCGCGCGGCGGCCGAAGATCATTTGTGCGTGGATGTTGCGAAGATGGCTTTCTCCAAGCCACAGCCGGCTTCAGAAAGTGGAGCAGAGCAACCCGTATGTTGGGAGGGAAAAGTCTCGGCGGTAACTGCTTACAAAGACCAGCATCTGTTTGACGCCCTTGTAAATGCCTTCTCCATGCGCGGATTCGTACTTTCGCCGGGAGTGACTGGCCACGATCACTTCTTCGACACCTTCGCCAAATTCGGCGGAACCGATCATCGCCATCTCGGCGAGTGGATTGATGAGGTGGCCACCCGCGCGGCGGCGCAAAATGAGCAGTACCTGGAATTAATGCATACACCGGACTTCAGTCATACCGCGACGATCGCCAAAGAAATCGGCTGGCACGACGAGCTCAGCAAATTGCGCGATGAATTGCTCGCTCGCGGATTGCGTGACGATATCGCTCCCGCCAAAGCCGCTCTCGATCAAGCGGAAGCTCTGCGGCGGTCGCGCGAGTATTGTGGACAGCCGAATGCAGCTTCTGCCTGCAGCGTGGAGGTCCGCTATCTCTGCCAAGTTCTGCGTGGCTTCGCCAAAGAACAGGTCTTTGCGCAAACGCTGCTGTGCTTCGAGACGGCATTGGCTGATCAGCGATTCGTGGGCATCAATCTCGTCATGCCGGAAGACGCCTACACGGCCATGAACGACTACGCCCTGCACATGCAGATCGTCGCCTTCCTCCACGCGTTATATCCGAAGACGCGTGTGACCCTGCATGCCGGCGAACTCGCGCCGGGCTTTGTTCCCTACGAGGGCCTGTGCTGCCACGTTCGCCTGGCCGTCGAGCAAGCGCAGGCGAAGCGCATCGGTCATGGTGTCGATGTCATGTATGAGAATAACCCGCACGCGCTCTTAAAAGAGATGGCCGCAAATCACGTGATGGTGGAAATCAGTTTGACAAGCAATGACGTGATTCTAGGCGTAAGCGGAAAAGATCATCCCTTCTTGATGTACCGGATGTTCGGCGTCCCGGTGGCGCTTGCCACAGACGATGAGGGCGTTTCGCGCATCGACTTGACACATGAGTACGTCCGCGCAGTTCAAACTTACGATCTCCACTACGCTGACCTCAAGCGCATGGTTCGCACCAGCTTAGAACACAGCTTCCTGCCCGGCGCGAGTCTGTGGAGCGCGCCGGATGCCTTCAGTCGCGTTATTCCAGCATGCTCGCACGATGCTCCAGGAGCGGAAAAACCTACCGCCGCGTGCGCGGCTTTTCTCAAGTCCAGCGAGAGAGCCCAGCAGCAGTGGGAACTTGAACTGCGTTTTCGTGCGTTTGAAGCTGAAATGTGAGTTCCAGCCAGAAAAGCACTGATATAAGAAGGGCAGAAAATTCTTCGTCGTCCTGTTCTTCTACCCGGAGACTGAGGGAGTAATGCCGGAGCAGATGCAGCACCGCCTGCCATCGAATAACTGCTAGCAAGGAACCTGCGGCAACTAACCGGAGGAAAGTGGCGCGCCCGAGGGGACGATTTTAGAACTTTTCTTCGGGATTTTGTGTCAGGCTTACCGCAGTTCGATCCACTGTCAGGAGCTATGTCAACAGGCAAGTTGGGTGTTGTATGATCCTGTGCGCGGAGCCACGGGCAGATCGGAATCAGAAGACCTAGCAGCCGCAGACACCATCAGAAAACGCCCTGCCGATTAGCTGAGAGAAGTACAGACCCGGGGCTCGGAGGCTTTCAAAGATGCTCGTTCAGGATGCACAACGCGAAGTGCGGGCGGTGTTCGTCGGCGGGTTTTGGGGCCAACTGGTCTCGTCCATCATCTGGCTGGCATCGGCTGGAATAGCAACGTGGGTCAGCCCCAAGGCGGGCATCTGGACCGTCGTGGCCGGTGGATTCTTCATTTACCCGCTGACACAACTGCTGCTGCGCCTGAGCGGCAGGCGTGCTTCGGTCGCGCGCGACAATCCGCTGGGCCAGCTGGGGATGCAAGTTGCCCTTGCGGGTGGGGTCCCGATGCTGCTTCTCGTGCCGGTTACCGAATTCCGATTGACCTTGTTTTATCCGGCGCTGATGGTGCTGATGGGAGCGCACTACCTTCCGTTTACCTTTCTATACGGAACGCGGATTTTCATGCTGCTGGGCGCGGCGCTGGCCGGGTGCGGGGTAGTGCTTGCATTTTACGCACCCGGATCCTTCAGCCTGGGCGGGTGGATCGGCGGTGGCATCCTGTTCGTGTTTGCGTGGATTTTGCGAATGGCAGTCGGTGCTGAAATTCGCACGTGAAAACTGGCGCGCCCGGGGGGACTCGAACTCCCGACCTTCTGGTTCGTAGCCAGACGCTCTATCCAACTGAGCTACGGGCGCGCAATAAATAAATATTATCACAGGCTTGCACTTGGCAGCTAGCGACAGCGGAGATCCGCGTTTTGCGAACAACTTGTCGCAAATACCATTAGAACGAATCTGACAGTAAAGTAACGCTGAATCACGACAAGGATTCGCTCGGCGGCGCGTGTGCATCACGCACGAAACTTCGGCTATGCGATTCGGAGCCACGCCAGAGCAGCGCCGCCAGCATCAGAATCGTCATTATTTCGAAGCCAGCTATGGCCCATTGATATCCAAAGCGTTCGTGGAGCGAATATTGAATTGAATTTGTCGGCGAAGCCAACAAAATTCCCAATTGATAGGCTAGGCCAGGCATTAAGCCGCGCGCGGAGTCCGCGGAAAGCTCACTCAAATGCACGGGGATTACGCCCCAGGCGCCTTGCACTCCCGCTTGCATCAAAAATGCAGCGGAGACAATCGCCACGAGGCCGCCGCCAAACGCCCACAGGGGAATCATCACGAGCGACAATCCCAAAGCCGCGATCATGCCCTTACGGCGCCCGGCCACTTGCGAGATATGCCCAAAGATGATTGCGCCCATCACGGCGCCGACGTTATAAATCATCGCGATATTGGCTACCATTGCGCTGGAAATCTTGTGCACTTCTTTCAGAAAGTCCGGATAAAGATCCTGCGTTCCGTGAGATAGGAACATCATGAAGGTCATGAGCACAACGAGATAGGCGAAGCGCTTCCACTCTCCCGCCACGATACGCAAAACTTGCCCTGTGCTCGCAGCGCGGTGCTGCTTCCACGCCTCTGATTCCGGCACTTTCGTCCGGATGTAAAGCGCGAGTAGCGCGGGCAGCGCGCCGATCCAGAACAGGGGACGCCACCCCCACACGGGTAAGAGAAACCGTGCGGCCATCGCCGCCAGCAGATATCCGATCGAATAACCACTCTGCAGGATTCCACTGAGGATTCCGCGCCAGCGCACCGGCGCAGCTTCCATCGCCAGCGACGCGCCAACACCCCATTCGCCGCCCATTCCGATTCCAAACAGCGCGCGCAGGAAAATAAAGACCGTGAAGTTGCGAGAAAAACCGCACAAAACCTCGATGATGGAAAAATAGATTACGTTGGCCATCAGCGGAATGCGCCGCCCGTAACGGTCCGCAAGCAGGCCGAATAGCAGCGCCCCGACAGGCCGCATGGCGAGCGTCGCGGTTGTGGTGAGAACGATTTCTTTCTTGGTTACGCCGAACTGGCGAGCAAGCGTATCGAAGAGAAAAACTACGATGAAGAAATCGAACGCGTCGAGGGTCCAGCCGAGGAACCCAGCGAGAACTGCATGGCCACTCCGCTGGCTTAGGCATCAGCCGCGAGATGACGAGAGCGCTCGCGATGGCGAGTACGGCAAGCAGCAGCCCCTCCAGATAGAAACCAAAACAGAGCTTCCCAATGCTGAAAAGGGCGGAATAAATGAGCACGCAACCAAGGATCCAGCTGAGAAGATTTCTCCCCAGGTCATGCGTGACCGGCACTTCGCCGGCCAGCTTGGCGACCGGTTGCCATCCGGTGATTTGCGGCCGCACCTTGGTGTAGAACCTGACGAGCGTGTCATTGGGCTCGGCCGCAGTGAAGAGGGTCACGGCAACCCACACCAGCGTGGTGATGCCGGTCGTGCAGAGCGTGGTCTTTGCGAATATTACTGGGTCAGAGCCACTGAAGGGTTGCGGACGGCCAATGAGCGCGTTCCAAAGTGCGCTGGAATGGAGCATGAGCGTCGTAATCATCGCCGCGAGCATGGCGGAGATTTCACTCCACGCATTTACGCGCCACCAATACCAACGGAGTAGATACACGCCGCCTGTTCCTGCCCCAAGCTCGAGTACGATCTTCCAGCCTGCGGAGACGGACGTCAGCTGCCATGCGACGGCTGCAGCCGCCAACACCAGAAACGCCGTCGCCAACCGTGAAGCGTTGACGAAATGCAATTCGCTTCCCTCCTTTTTCAGAAAGCGGCGGTAGAAATCTTCGATCAAATAGGAGCTGCCCCAGTTGAGCTGCGTAGCCACCGTGGACATGAAGGCGGCCATGAATCCGGCAAGCAGGATTCCCAAGAGTGCGTGCGGTGTCTGGTGAATGGCCACGAGCATGAAGCCGCGCTCGGGTTGCGCCAGATTCGGATACAGAATAACCGCCACGAGAGCGGTAAGAATCCAGGGCCATGGACGCAGCGCGTAGTGTGCAAGGTTGAACCACAGGACTGAGAGCAAACCGTTGCGCTCATCTTTCGCGCTGAAAATGCGTTGTGCGATGTAGCCGCCGCCGCCCGGTTCCGCTCCCGGATACCAGAAGGCCCACCACTGCACGGCCAGATGCACGGCGAAAGTAATCACCGGCAGCGTCCAAAGGGCTTCGCCGGTGAGCCCACGTGAAAAATCGGGCAGCAGCGCGGTGATGTCGCTGGCGCCGGAGCCAAGGGCGGCGCGGCGTTCGGCGAGCTTTGCCAGTAGCTGGGGCATTCCGCCAACGGCGCGGACGCCATACCAGGCAACCGAAATCACGATGGCCATTTTCAAAACGAATTGAAATAGGTCGGTCCACAGAACACCCCACAAACCGCCGAGCGAAACATAGATGCCCGTGAAAGGCATCAGAAAGAAGACACAAATCAGCAAGGCTTTGAAATCGCTGATGCCCATCGACGTGCTGATGATGTTGACCATGGCCTTGGTGACCCAGCCAAGAATCAGGCAATTCATCAGCAAGCCAAGATAAACGGCGCGGAAACCACGCAGAAACGCCGCAGGCTTGCCAGAGTAACGCATCTCCGCAAATTGAACGTCGGTGATGAGTCCGGAGCGGCGCCACAGACGCGCGAAGAGAAACACCGTCATCATTCCCGAGGGCAGAAAACTCCACCATAGCCAGTTGCCCGCGACGCCGTTGGCGTAGACCAGTCCAGTGACCACCAGGGGCGTGTCCGCGGCAAAGGTCGTAGCTACCATCGACGTTCCCGCCAGCCACCAGGAAACGTTCCGGCCGGACACGAAATAGTCTTCCGTACTCTTGCCAGAGCGGCCGCGGAAGTACAAGCCAAGGATTAAAGTGATGAGCAGATATCCGACGATGGCGGCCCAATCGGAGGCGGCGAGTGTCAAAGGGAGTCCTTTCTCAAGAAGGCGACCGTACGCAGTACTATATAGCACTTGCGGGAGGTTAGCATCATGGTCTTTTCTGCTTTCTGCGCAATTTCGCAGAAGCACACCTGCAATTCGGCAAGGTCACTGAGAAACCGGGGCGCGCGCGGCTCGGCCGGGAAATACTCCATCAACCAGCTTCCCATCCTTGAGAACGGCTACGCCGTTCACGAGCACAAACTGGATCCCCTCGGAGTATTGCAGTGGCTTTTCATAGGTGGCTTTATCGATGACGCGATTCGCGTCGAACACCGTAATGTCCGCGTCCGCTCCCGCGCGAATCCGTCCTTTGTCCTTGAACATCGGCGCGCGTTTTTCCAGCCGCTGCGCCGGCATCAGCGTCATTTTCTTCAGCACGGTCATCAAGTCCAGCGCCTTCTCTTCCCGCACGTAGCGGCCCAGCACCAGCGCGTAGGTGCCCGCGGTTCGCGGGTGCCCCTTCCCATTCGCAAGATGGCCGTCGCTGGCGATCATCGTCAGCGGGCTCACGATGGCGGCATGAACGTTTTCCGGTGTATTCCCGGGAACAATCACCATTCCACCTTGCTTGCGATAGCGCAAAAATGATTCCTTCGTCAGGTGCTCTCCGGTGGCAGGCCACAAAAGCGAAGAATAATACGCAGCGGGTTCTTCCTCCTTGTGATCGAACATGGCGGCTTGGATGCTGGTCATCCCCATCGTGTAAGGATAGCTTTCCGTGGTCACGTCCATGCCGTGGGATCGCGCATCCGCAATCATTTGAAGTTCCTGCGCCACGTTCGGCCCGCCGGTACTCTGGATATGTACGATGTGGAGCGGGGCTCCGGTGATCGCCGCGGCCGCCAGCACCTCTTCAAACCCGCTGAAATTCCCCGCCACTTGTGAAAGTGGCGAGCGAATGTGTACATGGCACGATGCGTTGTACTTCGCTGCCACGCGAAATACATCCACAATTTCCTGATTGGTCGCAGCTTCGGTATACGCGGGCCCCAGCCCTACGGCAACCGCGCCCCGCTTCAATCCTTTCTCGAGTAGAGCGCTGATCTCTCCTAGTTCTGCCGCGTTTGCGACTCGGTGCGCCGCGTCCCCGCTCGGCAGCAATCCCCCCGGGTCGTGCATCACAACTATGCGAACCGCGATGTGTCCCGCGCTCGCTCCAAAATTGATGAGCGCCTTCCCTTCCCGCTCGCCGTACCATCGATCGACGTCCGCTACGCCGACTTCCAGTTCCAGCGCCGTGGTCACGCCATCCGCGGCTTTCGCGGCATAATTCTCCGAGTCCTGCCCATGCTGGTGCAAATCGATAAACCCGGGCGCAACCACCAGCCCCTTGGCATCAATCGTCTGCTTTCCCTGGAGCGCTTCGCTCGAAACGAGCGCGATTTTCCCGCCGCGAATCCCGAGATTCCGCACTTCATCCAACCCCGATTCCGGATCCATCACTCTTCCGTTGGCGATAACCAAGTCATAGATTCCGGCGCCGTTGGTTGCACCCGTTCTCGCGGACATCCCGAAGGCGGCACCGAGCAACAGCACCGCCACAGCCCACTTCCACCATCCACGAACGATTGAACGTGACATTTGACCGGCGTCCTCCCGTGCGGCGCTAAGTCTCTTCGCGCAGACTCCGTCTGTCAAAGGTTTTCTGGATCGATTCAATAAGCGCGAATTGCGATAGCAAGGCCTTCAGTAGAAAGAAAAACCCCGGATCGCTGGGGGGAGCGACCCGGGGTGGGGGTATTGCTGAGGGGGGCCGGAGGAAACTCGTTTTTGCTTAGTGCACCTGGTGCACAGCCAGCATGCAAATCTGTCGCAGCTCTTCGTACGTGAAATACGTCTCTTCCTGTTCGCCTGCGACTTCTTTGTGTCCGAATCCCGACTCGCTCGAGATGCGGCTCAATTCCATTTCCGACAGACCGAGCAGAAC